>Ga0180883_101_pt1 | contig 342452 bp, 330 predicted proteins | sample Deesub1362A_J573_FD_124313 | JGI IMG/M metagenome (GOLD analysis project Ga0180883, IMG submission 124313) | Candidatus Hydrothermae bacterium JdFR-72 | reverse complement strand
TATATATATATATTTATATTTGTGTTTATGTTTATATTTTCTCTCTTTAAACATAGGATTAAACACAGGAGGTTTTTATGATGAATCTTGTAAAAAGAATATGGATGGTGGGGCTTTTTCTTGCCCCAAGTGCTCTTCTCTCAAAGGAAGGTAAAGCATGCTGTGCTCATAAACTCTCTGGCTATATGTTTGGAGACTACTACTATGTTGTGGCAAATCATGATTCCACCTATGAAGGGCAGAATGGTTTCTGGTTCAGAAGAATATATTTCACTTATGACCATGCTATAAGTGGTGAATTCTCCGCAAGGTTAAGATTGGAGATGGCAAGTTCTGATTTTACAAAAGCATCAGGAAAACTTACTCCCTTTGTTAAGGATGCCTATCTCAAATGGAAATTAAAGAAATTTGATTTACTTCTTGGTATATCTTCTACACCTACATGGAATTTAATAGAGAAATTCTGGGGATACAGGTCAGTTGAAAAAACGCCTCTTGACCTTCAGAAATTCGGTTCTTCAAGGGATTTTGGGATTGCATTCAGGGGAAAAGCAGGTCCGAATAAAAGACTGGGATATCACCTTATGTTTGGAAACGGGGAAGGCAATAAGTCTGAATACAACAAGTTCAAAAAGGTTATGGGCGCAATAGATTTTGAACTCCCTCATCTTGTTGTTCAGGTCTATGGAGACTGGGAAGAAGGAAAAGGAAATACAGATGTTTATACTTATCAGGGATTTGTTGGTTTTAAATTCAACAAATTCAAAATAGGAGCTCATTATGCCCAGCAGATAAGGCAGATGGAACCTGACACTCAGGATACCTATGAAATTGCATCAGGATTTTTCACCTTTGACCTTCACAAAAAAATAACATTTCTTACAAGATATGATAAGATGTTTGACCCATCACCCGCCGGTATTTCCTATATTCCCTTTGCTCAGGCGAAGTCAAACCTTTTAATTGGTGGTATTGATTTTAAACCTCATAAAAATGTTCATTTCATCCCAAATGTTGAATATGTCTTCTATGATGAAACCAATGGAGTGAAACCCGATGCAGACCTTTATCTGAGACTCACTTTCTATTACAAGTTCAAATAAAATTCTGGAAAATTCGGGGGTAAATTATATCTATTACAAGAAGGGAGTTTATAAGGAAATCGATTGGTCTTGCTGGAGCTGCGGCAATAGGAGACCTTTTCTTTAACATAGACAGTCTGGTTGCCCAGGAGTCTCTGAGCAAAATTCCCTATTCTCCAAAAGAAGATGTTCTTATTCCATCAACCGATGTTATGTATGTTAATTTCTGCGGTATAAGGGTAAGAAGGGTTAACGGAGTTATAAGGCAAATATACGGAAATCCAGAAAGCCCATACAATAAAGGACATCTCTGCCCAAAGGGTCAGGCAGGAATTTTTCATACCTACAATCCTTACAGAGTGAAAGCACTTTTAAAAAGGACAAATCCAAATAAGGACCCGAGAGAAGACCCCAAATGGAAGGAAATTTCCTGGGAAGAAGCCTTTAATGAAATTGCAAAAAAATTAAAAGAAGTAAGGGAAAAAGACCCGAGGGGTTTGAGTTTCCACTGGTCTCATGGAAAATATTTGATACAGGATAAATTTCTAAAGGCATTCTGCAAGGCATTCGGGACTCCAAACAATATTCACAGAACATCAGTATGTGAGACCGCAAGGCATGTTGCCGATGAATTAACATGGGGCTATCATGGTATTTTACCTGACCTTGATTATACAAAATACTACATAAATATGGGGGCAAACTTTTCAGAGGCAGAACAATGGGCAAGATGGCTTGATAGAACCGCAATGAGAAGGGTTGTTGATGAGGGTATGAAGATGATTGTGATCGAACCAAGACTTTCAAATTTAGGGGCAAAGGCTACAGAATGGATTCCGATAAAACCCGGTAAAGATGTTTTGTTTTTGCTTGCCATGGCAAAGGAATTGATTAAAGAAGGATTTGTGGATAAAGATTTTCTCGTAAATTACACTGATGCTCCTTTTCTTGTGGGTGAGGACAAAAAGTTTTTAAGGGATGAAAAGGGTAATCCTTTGGTATGGGATGAGAAGAATTCAAAGGCAGTTATCTATGATAATGCAGAAAAAATTTCCCTTGATACTGAGGTGGAAATTGATAATAAAAAATATAAGACCGCCTTCAGGATTTTCAAAGAGTATGTTCTTTCTCTTGATGATAAAGAGGTTGAGGAGATTACAGGAGTTCTCTATTTAAAAATAAAAAAAGTTGCAAGAGAGTTTGGTGAAAATGCGCATATAGGAGAAACCATAGAGATAGAGGGGCATAAATTAAGATACAGACCTTGCGCTATACATACATTCAGGGGACTTTCAGCAAAGGAATACGGCACGCAAAACTGGAGAGCAGGGCTTATTGTTAATATGCTTGTTGGAGCAATAGATGCGGTAGGAGGACTTTTAATTCACAAAGCAAACCCTGATTATAGAAATATGAAACCCTCTAAGTGTGAATATCCGCCTAAGAGGGTTGACCTTGCAGAAAGTGTATTTTATCCCCATGCAACCCACAATGTTGCTCAACAGCCTGCATATACCTATGCAGAGCCTGAAAAATACGGTCTTCCCTATAAACCTCAAATGGCTATTTTTTATGCGACAAATAGAATTATGTCAACCGCAGATATAGAAAAACAGATAGAAGGATTCAAAAAAATCTATTCAGTAAACATAAATGTTGTGCTTGATGAGACAGCCCAGATGGCTGATATTGTTTTGCCTGATAAAACCTATCTTGAAGACTATCACTTTTCACCAACAAGGTGGACACCCGATTCTGAACATAAGGCAATAAGACAGCCTGTTGTTAATGTCTTTAATTTGAAATACGGTGCCACTGAAATTCTTTTTGAGCTTGCAAAGAGGGCAGGTTTTCTTGATAAGTTCATTGAGGAGGTGAATAAAGCCTTTAAACTGAAGGAAAAGAAGTTTGAAAAAGGAAAAGTTTATAACTCAAAGGAGGCTGTCAAATTAATATGGGAGGAAAGTACCGGAAAACCCTTTGATTATGCATTAAAAAATGGACTTGTTGCTAAAAAGGTGGATGTTAAAAAGAGATATCTCTCAAATGCTGAGAAATACAATGGCAAAGAAAAACCAAAAATGCATTTTTATACGGAGCAACTGGTTCATACAATGGAAAAGGTTTTTGAAATTATGGATAAAAATGAAAATGTGAAAAAGGTTTATATGGAATGGTATGAGGAAAATGATGAAAAGGGACTTAAAAAATTACTTGAAATCAAGTTTTCGCCCCTTCCCCTAAAAGAACATGCCTTTCCAACTCCCCATATAAAAAGAAATGAAAAGGAATTTCCCTTCTATCTCACCACATACAAGAGAATGTACAGGAACCAAACAGATACCCATGCATTAAATCCTGTTTTAAATGAAATTGCTCATGATGCTGATACAAACTATGTTCTTATAAATACAAAAACCGCCAGAAATCTTGGAATTAATGATGGTGACCGGGTTTATGTGGAAAGCAAGACAGGTAAAATAAGGGCAAGGGTTCAGTTAACACAGGGAATAAGACCTGACACAGTGGCAATAAGTTATCACTACGGGAGATTTTCAAAGGTATTTCCTTCTTATGCTAAAAAGGGAGTTATGCCCAACTTCATAATAGAACTTCATCCTGATATAATTTCTGGAATGAACTCCTTTAACGATACAAAGGTAAAGGTATATAAAGCTTAAGGAGGTGAAAAATGGCAAGATATGGACTTGTTATTGATATTGCGAAATGCATAGGCTGCCGAAGTTGTGTGGCAGCCTGTAAATTTGAGAATATGGTTCAAAAGGACAATCACTGGAATTTTGTGATTGAATATGAGGAGGGTGAATATCCCAATGTAAAGAGAACTTTTATTCCGATGAATTGTATGCACTGTGAAAATCCTCCCTGTATGAAGTCCTGTCCTGAAAAGGCAATCAAGAAAAATGAATACGGTGTTGTTCTCATTGATTATGATAAATGCAAAGGTAGAAGATACTGCATTGCTGCCTGTCCCTATGGTGTGATTCACTATATAAGTAAAGAGAAAACCTTTTATCCTGAACAAAAAACTCCCTATGAAAAACTTCCCCTTAAAGCAAGGCATCTTTTACACAGGAAAAAGCCCGGTATTGCTGAGAAGTGCACCCTATGCTGGCACAGAACTGAAAAGGCTTTAAAAGAAGGTAAAAAGCCAGGAAGTGATTATGATACCTCTCCTGCCTGTGTTCCTGTATGCCCTGCAAGAGCAAGGTTCTTTGGTGATTTAGATGACCCTGAAAGTGAGGTCTCAAAACTGATTAAAAAGAGAAACGGAAAAAGATTAAAAGAAGAATTTGGGACAAAACCAAAAGTTTATTATCTTTTTTAAGGAGGTTTTAAAATGAAAAAGAGTTTAAAGTTCTCTATGGTTTTCCTTATTCCCTTTATTTTTGCAAGTTTACCCAAATCTAATAAAGTTAAAGAGATTGCTAAGGATATAAAACAGGGAAAGATTGATGTGGGTGAAGAATACGGTATGGAACCCGGTAAGAGATGGCACAAAATTCATTCAGAAATTCTTGAGATAGATTGTGATGATTGCCATATTGAGAAATACGATGATAATTACATTTATCAGAGAAAAAACAAAGTTCCTGTAAGGGGAGCTCCTGGTGTGGTTAAGAGTGAACTTTGTCTTGAATGCCACAGAAAAGGAGGTCCTGCAAAAACAGAACTTTACGGCAAGAAATAAATTTTATAGAGAGATTAATGTTTCAAAAAGAGATTGATGAAATTAAAATACGTGCAGGGGAGAGGAGCAAAATCTACATGCTCCTCTCCCATTTTTTTCTTGAAAGACCTGAAGAAGGGTTACTGGAAAAATTAAAAGGAAAAGATTTTATACTTTATATCAAGAAAATTTCTGATTATGGAGAAAAAGGATTTAAAGAGCCTTTTAAATATATAGAATCCTTTATAAAAAGGATAGAGGATTTACCCGATGAAAAAATTCTTGAAGAGCTTCAGGTAGATTTTACCAAACTCACAAGGGGTATAAAAAAGGGTTATGGTCCTCCGCCCCCTTATGAATCAATGTGGAGGGGAGAAAATGTTCTTATGGGAGAATGGACACAGAGGGTTTTAAGGTTTTATTACAAAGCACAGATAGGAATGGATTTAAAAAACAATCCTCCTGACCATATAGGAATAGAACTTAAATTTATGTCTCTTCTCTGTTATAGAGAAAAAGAAAAATGGGAAAATGAGGATGTCCCATCTGCTTTTGAAGTTTTAAAAATGGAGAAAGATTTTATTGAAGAGCATCTTCTTGCATGGTCTCCCTTTTATCTGGAAAGGATGTTGGAAGAAGCGGAGACCGATTTTTACAGGGGCATTGCAGTTTTTACAAAAAATTTTTTATACTTGGATAAAGGTATGATAGATGAAATTTTTGAAATTAAAGGAGGTGAACTATGAATTTTGGTTTTCAGGAACTACTTTTAATTTTCCTGGTTGTAATGCTTCTTTTTGGAGCAAAAAAATTGCCTGAACTGGCAAGGGGTATAGGTAAGGTAATAAGGGAGTTCAGAAGTGCTGCAAAAGATGTAGATGATGTAAAAAAAGAGTTTGAGAGGAAAATTAAAATTTGAAATAAAGAGAGGATATGGAGAGCTCTGGAGCGGTTCTTGCAGGAGGTATATCAGAGAGATTCGGGAGTGATAAAAGATTTTTCAAATTAAAGGAAAAAACACTTGTTGAAATCGCAATAGAAAAGTTAAAAAAGGTTTTTGAAAGGGTTTATGTTGTGTGTGATGATGAAAGGAATATAAGGGAAAAACTTAAAAAAAATATTAAATTTGATTTTGAAATTATAGAGGACATAGAAAAATATAAAGGACCCCTTACAGGTATTTATTCTTTTTTTAAAAAAACAGGTGAAAAATCTGGTTTTTTTATTCCCTGTGATATGCCCCATTTGCCCCTTGAGTTTATCAAATACTTTAAAGAACTTATAGAAAGACTGAATTTCTCAAAAATAATAACAATTTCACCTGAAAAACCTTTGCCACTTTTTATAAATTCTGAATTTCTTTTACAGATTGAAAACTATTTAAAGTTCCAGAATTCAATAAAGGGATTTATAAAACTCATTCAGGGAAAAAGCCCTGAAAAAATTTATTTTATACCCGAAGAAGAGCTTTTGACTTTTGGAAATAAAGAACATTATCTTAAAAATATTAATATCCCGGAGGACCTTTTGTGATTTTGGATGATTTCTTTTATAGGAAAATTGACTATTTGAGAATTTCTTTGACAGACAGGTGTAATTTAAGTTGTTTTTACTGCACTCCCTGTGAAGGAATTGGTTTATACCCGAAGTCACAGATTTTAACTATTGAAGAAATAAAATATCTTGTTTATTTTTTCAAAAAAAATTCGATGTTAAAAAATTCAGATTTACAGGTGGGGAGCCCCTTATAAGGAGAGGGTTTGAAACTCTTATAAGTAAGATAAGAGATGATTTACCTTCTGCTGATTTAAACATTACAACAAACGGCATTCTTTTAAAGGAAAAGGCTAAATTTTTAAAAGAAAATGATATAAAAGTCAATGTTAGTCTTGATACATTGAAAAAAGAGAAATTTAAAAAAATTACAGGATTTGACCTTCTTTCAAAGGTTATTGAGGGAATAGATTATGCCCTTTCCCTTTCAATGCCTTTGAAAGTAAATACAGTTATTTTAAAGGAAGTAAACGATGATGAGATATTTGATTTAGTAGATTTTGCCAGGGAAAGGAAAGTGGAATTAAGATTTATTGAGTATATGCCACTTGGAGGAAATAGTGATTGGGAAAGATATTTTGTTTCAGAAAAAGAAATAAAGGAAAAGATAAAGGAAAGGTATGAACTTTTACCTCTTAGAAAGGAGAAAATAGCAGGAGTTTATGAAGTTCGTGAAAAAGAGACGCCTTTTTCCTCTGGTCAGAAAATTGGTTTTATATCAACAATCTCAAATCCTTTCTGCAATAGTTGTTCAAGAATAAGAATAACATCGGACGGCAAAATTGTTTTGTGCCTGTTTGATAAAAAAAGTTATGATATTAAAGCTTTTTTAAGACCTTTTATAAGGGAAGAGGAACTCTTTAATTTTATAAGGGAGACAGTAAAATTAAAACCGGAAGGTTATATTAAATATAAAAGGGAAAGTTTAACTTTTGAAGAGAACTCTTTTTTGGTGATGAGGAAGATGGGAGGCTAAATATGGCAAAGGTTTTGTTTTTTGGAAAACTTAAGGAAATAACAGGTTATTCAGAGTTAAGAATTAAAGAAATTAAAGATATCGAAGAGTTAAAAAATTACCTTTTTGAAAAATATCCTCCTTTAAAGGAAGAAGTTTTTTTAATCTCTGTAAATCATAAAATTATTGATAAAGATGTTTCCCTAAAAGAAAATGATGAAGTTGCCCTTTTGCCACCCATTTCAGGAGGATGAGTTATTTAATCAGTAAAAAGATAGGAGAAAAATTAATTCAGAAGATAATAAATGCTTCTGACCCCTATTCAGGCTCTCTTATAATATTTACGGGTAGAGTAAGAAAGGACAGGGTAAGGGGCAAGTATGTTAGAGAAATAGAATATGAGGCTTATAAAGATATGGCAGAAAAGGAGATAAGAAAAATTGAAGAAGAGGCAAAGAAAAAGTTTAAGGTAAAAAAAGTTTTTATAAAACACAGAACAGGGAAAGTTAAAGTGGGAGAGATTGCGTTTTTTGTGGGGGTTTTATCAGCGCACAGGAAAGAAGGATTCTCAGCAATCCAGTTTATAGTGGATAATTTTAAAAGGAAGGTTCCTGTGTGGAAAAAAGAAGTTTTAAGTAATGGAAGCACAAGATGGAAGGAGGAGAAAAATGTTTGATATAACCGATAAGATAAAAACTTTAAGGACTGCAAAGGCACAGGCTGTAATAAGAGTGAGTGAAGAGGTGATAGAAAAAATTAAAAAGAAGGAGATAGAAAAGGGAGATATTTTTGAGGTGTCAAAAGCGGTTGCCATTTTATCTGCAAAAAAAGTTTCTATGATTTTGCCTTTCTGTCATAACATTCCTGTTGAATGGGTGGGTTTTGATTATAAAATTGAAGGTAATAGGATAATAATTGAAGTTACAGTTAAAACAATTGCAAGAACAGGTTGTGAAATGGAAGCGCTTTTTTCGGCTTCTTCCTCTGCGCTGAATATATACGATATGCTGAAGCCCTTAGATAAAGAAATTTTTATAGAGAGTGTAAAGATAGTTGAGAAAAAAGGAGGGAAAAGCTCTTTCAAGGATAAGCCCTTACCGGATTTTAAAACAGGAGTTCTTGTTATTTCTGATTCTGTACATGCAGGTAAAAAAGAGGATAGGGCAGGAAAGGTGATTCTTGAAAAGTTAAAGGAAATGGAAGTTAAAGAAGTTGAATACAGGATTGTTCCTGATGAATCCGAGATGATAAAAAAAGAAGTTTTAAACTGGTGTGAAAGGGGATTTAATCTTGTTATAACAACAGGTGGAACAGGGCTTTCTCCAAGGGATGTAACTCCTGAAACCATAAAGCCTTTAATAGAAAGGGATATTTCTATGGTTATGGAAGCAGCAAGAATTTATGGTTATGAAAGAACCCCTTATGCAATGCTTTCAAGGGGTATCGCAGGCGTAAGGGGTAAAACACTTATTTTGACATTACCCGGTTCCACAAAAGGGGCAAAAGAATCAATGAATGCTTTGTTCCCTTATGTTTTCCACATATTTAAAATAATGAAGGGTGAAGGTCATTGATTTACCTGTATCCACTTTTTTTAATTTTTGCACTTTTCTATTCAATGGTAGGGCTTGGAGGAGGGAGTGCCTATGTGGCACTTCTTGGAATTTCGGGTATAGAACATAAATTCATACCTTCCACAGCGCTTTTTTTAAACATAATTGTTACATCCATTGGATTTTTTAATTATAGGGTTCATTTAAATTTTAAAGAAAAAAAAGTTTTTTTAATTCTTTTATATACCCTATCAATAACAGGGGCTTTTATAGGTTCAAAAATTTCTCTTAAAAGAAAAGAGTTTTTATTGATACTTTCAATATCTCTTATTGTTGCTTCTTTTATTTCTTTTTTTAGGGATAGAATTAAAAGCAATCCCCCTTACCCCCTTCACCAAGGGGTACAATCCCCCTTAATCCCCCTTCACCAAGGGGGGGAGTTAAATGTAAAAATTATTCTTGTTTTAATTTTTGGATTTTTATTTGGTTTTCTTGCAGGTTTAACTGGAATAGGAGGAGGCATATTTTTATCACCCATTCTTTTAATTGCAGGTTTTCCGGTAAAGGAAATTGCGGGAATGACATCCCTTTACATTTTTTTAAATTCGTCCTCAGGTTTTATATCCCATTATTTTGAAGGCAATGTTGATTTTTTGCTTGTTTTACCTTTTGCTCTGTTAGTTCTTATAGGCTCTATTTTAGGCTCCTATTTAGGCTCTTTTAAATTAAAGCCCCTTTTTATAAAAAGGGGTTTAGAGTTTATAATATTTATAATAGGAGTTATAATAATATGGAGAGCAATATGATAACCTTTGAGAGAGCAATAAAACTTTTAAAAGAAAATATTTTTGTCCTTGAGCCTGTTAAAATTCCTGTTATAAAATCAACCTCCCATATCTTAGCAGAGGACATATTTTCTCCTATAAATCTTCCCTCCTTTACAAACTCTGCAATGGATGGATATGCTGTTCGGATTGATGATACCTGTTATAAAACAGAGGATAAAAATATATTTGCAGTTTTTAAACTGAGAAGGAACAAAATAAAGGCAGGAGACTCAAAAAGGATAGTTTTAAAACCTGGTGAAGCAATAAAGATTTTTACCGGCTCTCCTTTACCGGTAAATACTGATACTGTTATTATAAAGGAGATAACAGAGGAAAGAGAGGGTTTCCTTTTTGTTAAAGAAAAATTTGGAATTGGTAAAAACATAAGATACGAAGGTGAAGAGATTAAAAAGGGAGATAAAATTTTGGAAAAAGGTTTTTACTTTACACCTCCTGCAATAGGTCTTTTAAGCACACTGGGAATAAAGGAAGTAAGAGTAATAAGAAAGCCGAAAGTTTATGTCATTATAACAGGAAGTGAAATTGTTTTGCCGGGTAAAAAATTAAAATACGGGAAAATATACGATGCAAACTCTTTTTCCCTTTTTTCAGCACTTAAAATGGCAGGTGTGCAGGATATAAAGATCAAAAGAGTCAGGGATGACTTTCTTTATATTAAAAAAGTATTTAACCAGTCTCTGGGTTTTGCAGACATAATCATTTTTACAGGAGGCATTTCCGTAGGTGAGTATGATTTTGTAAGGGAGCTTTTTAAAAAAGAGAATGTTGAAAAGGTCTTTTACAAAGTTTTGCAGAAACCTGGCAAACCCATGTTTTTTGGAAAAAAGGGTAAAAAACTTGTATTTGCACTTCCAGGAAATCCTGCATCCGTTCTTGTATGTTTTTACGAATATGTTTATCCTGCCCTGAGGAAAATGATGGGATTCAAAGAGATATTTCTTAAAGAGGAGAAGAAGATTCTCTTAAAGGATATAAAGAAAAAGCCCGAAAGACTCTGGTTTTTAAAAGGCAGGATAATAAAGAATGGTGTTATACCCCTTGATTTTCAGGAATCCCATATGCTTTCCTCCTTTGCAAGGGCGGACTGTTTGATTGTTGCGCCAAAAAACAGAAAACTTTTGAAAAAAGGGGAAAAAGTAAAAGTACATCTCTTGCCCTTTTAGAAATGAAGAAATTAAAAATTCTTTTCATATGAACAAAAAACAGGGCAAGGTCCCAGATGGCAGAAGGGATTGCAAATCATTTGTCTGGGGATTTAAAAGATTTATTGAAAAAGAGATTTTAACCCTTTGCTCTTAGCCTATTTGTTCTGTCAAATAATTTTTAATACCCATCTGTTTTATCTGGTCAAGTTGAGCTTCAATCCAGTCAATGTGCTCCTCTTCATCCTTTAGAATTTCCTCAAGAAGTTCTTCTGTTCCATTATCATGAAGTTCTCTGCATAGTTTTATTGCTTTGTTGTATGCCTTTATTGCTTCTCTTTCTGCTTGCCAGTCGTTTTGAAATTGCATTTCAACACTTTCACCTATTTTTATCTTTTTTAATTTTGTTACAATGGGTTTTCCTTCCAGAAACAGTATTCTTCCTATCAGTTTTTCAGCGTGTTTCATCTCATCAATTGCCCTTTTTTCCACTGCCTTGTGAAGTTTTTCATATCCCCAGTCATCACACATTTCCGAGTGAACCATGTACTGATTTATAGCTGTGAGTTCGTCAGCAAGTAATGAGTTTAACACATCAATTATTTTTTTATGTCCCTTCATATTTTCTCCTTTTAAAACATTTATATTATAAAGTTTTTAAATTAGAAATTTCTGTAATGCCTGGTCCTTTTATTTAAAAACTTTTGACTTATCATTTTTTCCCTTCTATAAAAAAAATCCCTGTATCCAGTTTCCCGTGATATACCTTTATCTCTTTTTTAATTTCAAATCCAAACCCGTATGCATACTCATGAACCCAATCTCTTCTGGGTGTCAGTAATGCTATCCTGCCTTTATCTTTTAAAATTTCTTTTAATGTTTTAAAAAAATCACGATAAACCCTTTTTACCTCTTCTGGATATGCAACCTTTATTCCATAAGGTGGATTTGTTGCTATTATATCAAATTTTTTATTTTTAAAAAAATACTTTAAATTCTTTATGTCCTCTACATAGAAACGTATTTTGTTGTGGACTCTTAAAGATTTTGTGTTTTCTATGGCACCTTCTAAATGTTTATCAATCTTATCACCTGCGTATATAAAGAAAGTGTCATCAATGATTTTTTTATCTTCTTCATCAAGAATTTCCAGAATTTTCTCTCTTTCAAATTTCTTTATCTTTAAAATATGCAATTTTTGTTTTTTCAAGAACTGGGAAGGCATATTTATTGCCATCATAGATGCTTCAATGGGTATTGTTCCTCCCCCTGCCATGGGGTCCAGAAGGTGTTTTTCTTTTTCATATTCTGTCAGTCTTAACATAGCACTTGCTATTGTTCCCTTTATGGGTGCTGGATGTTCATATTTTCTATAGCCTCTTTTATGCAGGGATTCATATCCCACAAGGTCAATTCCGCATATAACCGTATTATCAGTTGAAACATCAACTCTTATTATTAAATCGGGATTTTCAAGGTCTACAGGAGGTCTTTTTTTCTTTTTATTTAAGAATCTATCAATGACTGCCTGACCCGCTACTTTCTCAACATCGTATGAATAAAAAGGATGTTTCCCTCTTCTTTTTGTTCTTATTGCAAAGGAAGTATATTCATCAAGAAATTCGTCTGAATCAAGAGAATATATATATTCATAGATTATATCTTTCCAGTTTGAAATTTCTGTGAGTTTGAAAATTTTTAAAAAATACCATATTCTGTTTGAAATTCTTGTTCTGTAAATATGCCTTATAACATCTTCAAAATTTTCTGCTTCAAATAAAACCCTTCCTCTGAAATTAAAGGGTTCTTTTTTTATGTTTTTGAAATTGAATTCCTTTAACTCCTGAATCAAAAATTCCTCAATCCCTACAGCACAGGTTGAGATGAATTTCAAGTTTTCATCCATTCAGGATATATTTTCTTTCTGGGTCTTTTGCCATAAAAAAGGTCATCACCTATAAAACATATTCTTCTTGAAAATCCCGAAAGTTTTGAGTATTTTCTTATTAAAAGATGAAAGAAGTTATTTTCTTTACTGTAAGGGCAGGAATAGACACATATCGCACAGTCTGTTCCCATTTTTCTCCATAGATGATAGCATTTTTCAGGCTCCATCTGCCACTTTTCCACACCTCTAATGATTTTTTTATCCCCTGCAGGTATGGCTCCTGAAGGGCAGTTTAATGCACACTTTTTGCAAAAGTTACAAAAATCCTGAACACCGAAATTTTTGGGTTTATCGGGCACAAGAGACATATCCGTTGTCACAAGACCGAGCCTTACTCTTGGTCCATAATCCTCTGTTACCAGTATTCCTATTCTTCCAAGTTCTCCAAGACCCGCAAGGTATGCAAGGGGAGGAAGAATTGCCTGATAGTTGCTTCCTGCAATATGAGCCCTTGCCGAATAACCGAGATTTCTTATGTAGTTTGCAATAACAATTCCTATGAATGCACATTCAAGATATCTTTTTCCTGTTTCTATTACAGTGGGAGTAAAGGGTGCATTTGAAACCATTTCGTATTTCATCTGAACTGCAAATACGATTCCATATTTATGTTTTAATTTTATTTCTTTCCCCCATTTTTCAGGACCCCTGCCAACATGTGAATAGAAATATCTTTCATCGAGTTTGCATATGCCCACAAGGTCTGCACCCAGATATTTTGCAAGCCCCTTTATCTTATCTGTTATTTTTTCAGGTTGAACCTTTATTTTTTTATCTGATACTTTCCCGTCCACACAGGGGAGCAATCTCTCAAGTAACTGGAACTCAGATATACATATTGGGCTGTGCAGTTTTTCAAATAAAGAACCACCCTCACAGACATCAGGAAGTTCCCTTAATCTTTTATCAAATTCTTCTTTTTCAGGATGCATCTTATAGTATTCCTCATATTCTCTTGTTCCTGGTTTGTAATCGGACCTTGAGAAAACTATATCCCTTTCATCAAATCTTTCCTTTGAAAAGATTATTTTTATTGGAAGAGACTTTCTTTTATAGGCAAAAGATAAGAACATGAAAAGTGAAAAAATAACTATTGTCAGAATATCAGAGGTCAGAAAACCTGTTTTAATTTTTATCAGAAATATAAAAACAGAAATTATAAAAAAAATTCCTGCCCTTTTCAGAGCTTTAAACTCTTTTTCAATTAAGCTGAAGATAAAAAATAAAAAAAGAAATGTTAAAAACATTACCCATATTATATCAGATAAAATTAAAGTTATTTTGTCCATTCAGGACTTTTTCTTAAATAAAGGTTCAAGGGCAAAATAGAGCAAAAATAAAAATAAAATTATTCCCGCAATGTAACCTGTCATTTTTGCCTTCTTATTAAGGTTAGAATCCCGCCAATGAGCACAAATATTATTCCGTTCCATACAAGATGAATAAGAGGATTTGAATGAAACTCAAAATAGGTGGTTCCATCCCTGTCAAAACCTTTTACAACAGCATAAAGGTCTCCTTTTATACCGGGTAACACGTCCATTTCCGCAGATGGTTCTTCCCAGTTTCTGTAAAATCTCATTTCAGGATGTAAAAGACCAATGGTTTTTCCATCAATTATAACTTCAACTTCTGCTCTTGCAGCATCATAACTTGAATTTTCCAGAAATTTAACTCCCCTATAATTTAAAACAAATCCATCAATCTCTGTTTTTTCTCCTTCTTTTAAGGCGACATCCTTTTTAACTTTATAGGCACTTGAACCTGTTATCCCTATAACGGTTATTACAATTCCTGAGTGTATTAAATAGGGTATGTATTTTGATAGAATAAACTTCTTATTGATTAAGTCTCTTATAAAATCTATAACAACTGTGTATATTAAAAACATGGATAGTGTATAAGATAAAAGGGGGTAAACTTTTGTTATACCCGCTATAAGGAGTAAAATTAGTGTTATGATTGAAAAAAGTATTGATATGTAGGATTTCTTTATAAACCTTTTAAAATTGAACTCTTTTAAACTTAGGTTTGGACATAATGCCATTGATAGAATGAGTATCAGGAAAAAGGGCACAGTTGCGCTGTTGAAGAAAGGGGGTCCGAGCGTGAATTTCTGACCCGTGAAGAGTTCTGAAAAAATCGGATAAAAAGTTCCTGCAGCTACAATTATCATTATCAGAATAAGGATGAGGGAGAGAATATAAAAGTTGCCTTCAAGAGAAAATATATTATCTATTTTTCTTTTACCTTCAAGGCTTTTATATCTTGTAGTAAAAAGATAGATAAAAAATGCTGTTATGATGATTAAAAAAATTATGAAAACAGGACCTATTCTTGATTCTGCAAAAGCATGAACTGAAGATAGTATACCGCTTCTTGTTATGTATGTTCCAAGAATCACAAGAGAGAATGTTAAAAATACAAGAAAGTGATTCCATCTTTTGAATATTTTTTCTTTTTTCTGAATCGCTATTGTGTGTAGAAAAGCGGTTGCTGTAAGCCAGGGCAAGAAAGATGCATTTTCAACAGGGTCCCATGCCCAGTATCCTCCCCATCCCAGTTCTACATAAGCCCATCTTCCTCCAAAAACTATTCCTACTGATAAAAAAAGCCAGGAAATAACTGTCCACTTTCTTGTCCTTTCAACCCAGAACTTGTCCTCTTTTTTGAGGATGAGTGAAGATAGCCCGTAAACAAAAGGTATTGAAAATCCCACATAACCCAGATACAGAGTTACCGGATGAATTAGCATCCAGTAGTTCTGGAGCAGAGGATTTAATCCCTGACCATCAGAGGGTGTGAATGAAAGTTTTTTAAAAGGATTTGCAAAAAAGTTTATAAGTATTAAAAAAAAGATAAATATAAAGTTTAAAAAGAAATAGGAAAGTTTTTCAATGTCTTCCTCTTTTTTTCTATTTTCATAAAACACAAAGATTGCATATATTCCCAATACAAATATCCAGAAGAGAAGAGAACCTTCCATCCCTGCCCACCATGCAGAAAAGGTGTAAAGTAAATTCAGAGTATTATTTACATAATGAGCAACATACTCTATGGAGTAATCCTTTACAAGAAGAAGATAGACCAGTGAAATAGAAGAAATTATTATTAAAAAAATAGATGATAATAAAAACCTTTTACCGCTTTCAAGAAATTTTCTCTCCTTTTTATAAAACCCATAAGAATAAAATATTAAGGATAATAAGGAAAATATAAAGGAAGAAAATAAAGAAAGATTTCCGAGTTCTCTCACTTAAAATTCTCCTCTATATAACTTTCAGCCATCATTGCAGCAATTGCGCCATCTGCTGCAGAGGTTACAATCTGTCTCAAAGATGTGCTCCTTACATCTCCCACTGCATAGATTCCAGGAACTCCTGTTTCCATTTTTTCATTTACTATGACCGCACCCTGTGAATCAAACTTTGCAATGCCCTTTAAAAGGTCTGAATTGGGTATAAGTCCTATGAAGACGAATATCGCTGAACAGGAAAGTTTTTCTGTCTTCTTTGTTTTAACATCTTCTAAAATAACACCTTCAACGGTTTCTTTACCATAAATTTCTTTGACAATCCTTTCCATTTTAAACTCTATCTTCGGATTTTTCTTTGCTCTTTCCACATACATTTCTGCTGCACGAAATCTGTCTCTTCTGTGAATTATATAGACTTTTTTGCCAAATTTTGTCAGGAAAAGTGCTTCTGTTACTGCCGAGTCTCCTCCTCCCACCACAACTATATCCTTTTCTTTGAAAAAAGGACCATCACATATGGCACAGTAAGAGACCCCTTTTCCTGTAAATTCCTGCTCACCCGGAACCCCCAGTTTTCTGTGCCTTGCACCTGTTGCAACTATAACAGCCTTTGTTCTGTATTCATTTGAAAAAGTTTTTACTATTTTGTAATTTCCATCAATGACGATTTCCTTTGCCTCCTCCATCAGTATTTCAGCACCAAATTTTTTTGCATGTTCCTCAAATCTACTTATAAGTTCCTGGGCATTAATTCCTTCGTGAAGACCGGGATAATCCTCAACAAAATCTGTAATTGCAAGCTGTCCTCCTATAACTTCTTTTTCGAGTATAAGGGTTTTTAATCTGCTCCTTCCTGCATACATTCCAGCAGAGAGACCCCCTGGACCGGCACCTATTATTATTAAATCATATTCTTTTTCCTTGTTTTTTTCTTCAGGTAATCCAAAAATTAATTCAGGTGTCATCCTTTAATCTCCTTTCCTTGAAAAGTTTTCTATTTTAAAGTAATTCTAATCTTTTGACAAAACAACGCCCTTTAAATAAAAGCTCTCGGGAAAGTAGAAAACTATCGGATGACAGGGGCTCTGGAATAAGAATTTTTTGAGCCCTATTACAAAATCACGGCTTTTCTGAACCCCTGAGATTGTTTCAATTAAATCCTTTATATCAATGGCATGAGTGCAGGAGAAGGTGGCAAGAATACCCTTTCCCTTTAAAATGTCAAATATTTCTGAATGCAGATTCTTATAACCTTTCAATGCATTCTCTTTTTTGCGCTTTTTATGAGTAAAAGAAGGTGGGTCATTTATAATAAGGTCAAATTCTATTTTCCATTGTTTTATTTCTCTGAGCTTTTCAAAAACATCACCTTCTATTACGGTGAGTTTTCGTTCATCAAGATTGTTTATTCTTGTATTCTCTTTGAGGAGTTTAAGAGCTCTTTCTGATATATCAATCGCAAATACTTTTTCTGCTCCGTTTTTTAGAAAATGGATGGAGAATGCACCTGTGTAAGAAAAGAGGTCTAGGCAAACTTTCCCTTTTGCATATTTTGCCATTTCAAGTCTATTGCTCTTCTGGTCAAGAAAAAAGCCTGTTTTCTGACCGTTTTCTATATCCACGAGAAAATATAGTCCTTCAGTAAATATCTCACAGGGATTTTTGAAATTTCCAAAAAGCAGCTTTTTAAAGTTTTCAAGTCCTTCTTCTTTTCTGGCAAAAGAATCACTCTTCTCATATATAAATTCGGGTTCAAAAATTTCTTTCAGCGCTTTAATTATGAACTCTCTCTTTTTTTCCATACCTGCTGAGTTTATCTGAATTACAAAGCCTTTTCCTATCTTATCTATTATAAGACCTGTAAGTAAATCACTTTCACTGAATATAAGTCTGAAACTTTCCTCTTCGTTAAAAAATTCTTTTCTCTTTTTAAAAGCTTTTTTAATTCTTTTCTCTATTTCTTTATAATCCAAGAATTTTACTTCTCCGTATGTGTGAATCCTTACAGTTTTATAAGTATCCGGGTTATAAAATCCTGTGCCAACAATTTTACCCTGCTTGTTTATCAGTGTTACCTCTGCCCCCTTTTCCATATTTACAGGAATTTCCAGGATTCTGGACTTTAAAATATAAGGATGGGGAAATTTTATACCCTCTGAAATATTTATTTTTATTTTTTTCACCCTTTTATTTTATTTCATCTTTTATTTGACAATCAAGCAAGTTTGATTTATAATTAATTTCTATGAAAAAATTAGCTTTAATTTCTGATGATAAAAATTTTAAAGAAAAGTTTAAGGAACACATGGAATTCGGAGAAGAATTTAAAATTTATGACTTCTTTTGTGATGAAAGGGAAAAAATAGAAGGAATCGATCCTTCAGCAGTGATTATTGACATTTCCAGAGAAAATCTGAAAGAGGGTGTGTTCTTTCTTGAATTTTTGAAAGGCCTTAAAAGTCTCGGTTCGATTCCAGTTATTGTAATATCCAATTACAATGACCCTGATTTTCTTTACAGAATTTTAAAAGAAGGTGCCAATGACTTTGTTGAAAAAACAGAAGACTTTAATTTAATTAAAGATAGGATAAAAAAAATATTAGGTTGAAAGGATTTTAATATGAAAGGATTTGACCCTATTGAATTTAAAAAAATAGTAGATGAATATACAAGTTTCAAAGGTGTTACTCATGACCCCCTCACAGGTTTAGCCACCATAGCCGGTGTTTTCAATGAATTAAAAGAAAGACTTGAAACTGAAAAAAAACTTGGTATTATCTCTGTTAAGCTTTTAGAAGGCGAAAAACTTGAAAGTGAGTATGGATTTGATATATACGATAAGTGGATTGTAAAAATTGCAGGTATTTTAAAGAATTTGATAATTCAAAGGTTTACACCTCTTGAAAACCCCATTCTTTTTACAATTCAGCCAAGGGGTGACCATTTCCTGCTTGTTTTTTCAATACTTAAAGAGGGCAAATTACTTGAAGAGGAAATAGATGCACTCTTAATGAAGGAAATTCCTGTTTCCTGTAAAGTTAGTTATTTACCCATAGTTTATGACCCTGCAAATAGAGTGGAGAGAGTTATATGGAGAATCCTGGAAAAACTGGAAATAGAAAGATTGAGAGAAGAGAGCAAGATGGAGATAAGATTGAGAGCTATTTTTAAAACCACTCTTAAAAGAGCAGAGATAAAAACAGTTTACCAGCCAATATACAATCTTGAAAAAAACGAAATTTTTGGTTACGAGGCTCTTTCAAGAGGTCCGGCAGGCACAGAGATTGAGGAACCTATTATGCTATTTTCAATAGCAGATGCCCTTGACGAACTTTCCGAGTTAGAATCAGTATGTCACTGGAAAGCACTTATAGGTTATAAGAAAATAGAGGATGCTAACAATAAATATCTTTTTTTAAATACGTCTTCAAAACTTTTGCAGATGGAAAATATAAAATTCAGTGAAGAGATTGTTAGAGCCATTGAAGAGCTGGGTTATTCTAAGGAGAAGATAGTTATAGAACTTACTGAAAGATATGCTATAACCGATTTTAAAAGTCTTAAAGAGAATATTGAATATCTTAAGGGACACGGATTCCTTCTATCAATTGATGATGTAGGGGTGGGGTATTCTTCTTTACATACTCTTGCAGAGCTAAAACCTGACTTTTTCAAATATGACATGATACTCGTGAGAGACATTCATAAGGATTTAATAAAACAGAGATTGNTTGAGATGGTTCTTAATTTTGGCAAAAGCGTTGATACTCCTGTAATTGCAGAAGGTGTGGAAACACAGGAAGAATACGACACTCTTTTAAAACTGGGTATTAAATACGCTCAGGGATTTTTCCTCTCCAAACCCTTTGAGGTGGAAATCTAATTTTTAATTTATTCAGTTTTTATTATAACAAACTCAACCCTTCTGTTCATTGCTCTACCTTCTCTGGATACATTTGATGCTATTGGCATTGATTCTCCATATCCTTTTGGTATAAGTCTTAATGCATCTATTCCGTGTCTTGTTATCAGGTAGGTTCTGACTGCTTCTGCTCTTCTCTGTGATAACCCCATGTTGTAAGAATCAGAGCCAACAGAGTCGGTATGTCCCTGTATTTCAACAACTGCTTTTGGATTTGCTTTCAAAAATTCTGCAACCTGGTCAAGAATCGGGAAAGACTCAGGTTTTATTGTTGCCTTACCTGTGTCAAAATAAATATTTTGAAGTCTTATTCTCTCTCCTTTCTTTGCTATTTTTTTAAGTTTAAAGTCTTTAACAAGAGGAACTCCCTCTTTAATTATAATGGGTTCATCTTCTGAAACATATCCCTCTGCTTCTACATGTAAAACATAGGAACCAGGAGGTAGTTGTATCTTGTATATACCGGTTGCAGGGTCGCTTATGGTCTTATAATCTGTGTTTGGTATAGATATGTTTGCACCAACAGGTGTTTCACTTATATTGTCTATTACTTTACCTGTTACCATTATCAGAGCTTTTCTATTAAGAGCAAAGTCAACAACTACTTCTTCTTTGCCCTTCAAATTTACCACTTTTTCTTTCCATTTATATCCATCTTTCTCACAATGAATTCTGTAAGTTCCAGGGTCAAGCTGAGTGGAGAAGATTCCTGTCTCAGGGTCAGCAGCAACAGGTGGGAGCTCGGTTCCTGGGAATGATATCTGTGCCCCAAGAGGTTCGCCCGTTTTCGCATCAGTTACCTTACCCATTACCTTTACTTTTGTTATTACCGGTGCAGGTGGTGGAGGTGGTGGTGCCGGCATGAGGTTTACAACATTTGAAATCTGGAAGATGAATCTCCAGTCAGGCACAAAGTCTCTTGTGTAATAGTCGGTTGATGCGAGATACCCAAGACTGTCAGGTATATCTCTTATTCTTGTATCTACTGCAAAATCAAAATTTACTCCTCCAGGGGTTTTAAACCTTACACCGGGAGTTAAAGAAATCAGGTTTTCCTGCCATTCTGTAAAATAGACCCCTGTAAAATCAAATATCAAATCCACATAGTCACCCAGTGCTAAGGATACTCCTGCTCCCCATGTCAGAGCGTTTGTATCTTTAAGTTTTAATGTGTCAACAGTTTTTGTCCCATCATTTTTGTTGAATGTTACATAGGGAATTAAAGAATCTGCTTTGTCAAAGACTTTGTTTAAAAAAAGGAAACCCACATTTCCTGTTATTGTTAGAATCTGAAGTGTGAAGTCAGCAGCCAGATTTGCATGGACCTGAGTCCATCTTCTTACAAATGGAGTAAACCCATATTCATATATAAATTCTGTTTCTCTGCTTTTCTGGTACCCCTGGTTAGGAATAAAGGCACCAAGGAGAATACCTGAACCCACACTTGTTTGAGAAACTTCATCTTTAAAAAGGTATGTGCCTAATTTTGTAAATATATCTATACCCCTGTAGGCAACAAGGGCTATATCGTTCCTGGGTAATCCTGAAAAATCAGTTTTTTCTATAATCCTTCCTTCAAAATCTCCCCTTGCTCCGAGTTCCCATATATCAAATGGGGAGTACGTGAGTCCGAATTTGCCTCTTATCCAGTGTCTGCGGTCCTCCACGGGTATTTTAGTTGAATCAAAGTTCCATACTTCAGGGTCTCTGTTTTTAAAGTTTTCAAAGAAGTAAGAGGTATATAAATTAAAAGAAAGATGTCCTCTTCCGTGAGGAAGTCCCTTCATATTGCGAAAGTATCCTGATGTTCCGTAAAAATTTGGGACTGCATATAGAAATGAAAAAAATAAAATGCTTGCAAAGTATTTCTTCATTTTTCCTCCTGAATTAAAAAATGGCCCCAAGGGGATTTGAACCCCTGCCGTCGCCTTGAAAGAGCGATGTCCTGACCTGGCTAGACGATGGGGCCATGTTTTAAAACTTTTTCTTGGCAGAAATATAAAGTTTTCTAAACTGTTCGTTATCTATTATTGCCTGGTTTATCAGGAAATAAGTCTCAAGGTTTTTATTGGTTTCCCTTATTCTTTCAGCCATTTCTTCTGCAAGGTTTTTAAGCACGGTCATCCCTATTTTTGGATTCTTTTTCGCTATTTTCCAGAAGTTTTCCTTGGATAGAGAAAGCAGGGTTGAGTTCTGTGTTGCTATACAGGTTGCACTTCTTTCTGCTTCAGACACAAGACTGAATTCTCCAAAAAAGTCTCCTTTTTTTAATTCTGCAAGTACCAGTATGAGGTCTCCTCTTTTTAATCGGACTTCAATTTTACCTTCCTTAATTATATACATTTCTGCACCGGGTGAACCTTCTTCAAATATTACTCTTCCACTTTCAAAATCCTTTGATCCCAGGTTTTCAAAAATCTCCTGCAGTTCCTCTTCATTCAGGTCCTTAAATAATGTTATATCGCTTAAAATCTTCATATAATTTTTATATATGGGCGATGGAGGATTCGAACCTCCGACCTTCACGATGTCAACGTGACGCTCTAACCAACGCTGAGCTAATCGCCCAAATTTAATTAAAGTGTATAAATTATACCTGAAAAAGTTGTTAAAGTCAAACCAAATGCTTTATAATTTTTATAAATGACAGCAAAATTTGAGCAAATCCTTGGGTTTTATTCCAAGGAAGGTGAGCTTTACGAAAGGCTTGATAATGATAAAGTCAGATGTCTTGCCTGTTCCCATTATTGCGTAATTTTTGAAGGCAAAAAAGGAATATGCAGGGTTAGATTTAATAATAAGGGTAAACTCTATGTTCCCCACGGTTATGTGGCTGGTCTGGGAAATGACCCTGTTGAAAAAAAACCTCTTTATCATTTTTTACCCGGAACAAATACAATGACATTTGGTATGTTCGGGTGCAACTTTCATTGCCCTTTCTGTCAGAACTGGCTCTCTTCACAGGTCATGAAAGATGAAAGAGCAGGGTATGAACCTTATATTATATCTTCCAGCGAAATTGTTGAACTCGCTTTGAAATACAATTCTTCTTCAATAACTTCTTCTTATAATGAACCTGCTATAACAATAGAGTGGGCAAAAGAGATATTTGAAAAAGCAAAGGAAAAGAGACTCAGAACAGCAGTAATATCAAATGGATATTTTTCAAAAGAATCGCTGGATTATATTTTACCTTATTTAGATGCTTATAAAGTAGATTTAAAATCTTTTGATGATAAAAATTACAGAATCCTTGGTGCAGGGATAAAGCCTGTGCTTGAGTCAATAAGATATGCAAAAGAAAAAGGACTATGGGTGGAAATAGTTACTCTTCTTATCCCTGATTTTAATGATTCTGAACAGGAACTCAGAAATATTGCAAGATTTATTAAAGATATTTCTCCTGAAATTCCATGGCATATTACCGCATTTCATCCTGATTATAAAATGCGTGACAGGGAGTTTACTTCACAGGATTCTCTTTTAAAGGCTGCAACCATAGCAAAAAGTGAGGGACTGCTCTATATTTATATAGGTAATATATATGGCGGTCCACTGGCTAAATGGGAGAACACCTATTGCCCTTCCTGTGGGAAACCTGTTATAAAAAGAAAAGGATTTTCAACCTATGATTTGAAAATTAAAAATGGTAAGTGCGTTCACTGTGATTTTGCTATTGCTGGGGTATGGAATTTGGTTTGACAAATTTGTTTAATTTGTTTTATAATTTATCATTATGTTTGGATTAGAACCTTCACAGGAATTTTTGTATATAAAGTTATCAAATTATATTTTAATAGGAGCAATTTTTCTCCTCTGGGTAGGGTTTCTGCTTCTGGGAAATATCGCAAGAAAATTTCAGATTGTTCTGAGAATGCCGACAAGATGGATTTTTATAATGATTGCGCCTACCGGAATTTTTATATATGGTATTATAGTGCTATATGCAACTCTTTTTAAACAGATGGTAAAAATGAACCTGTCGCAGACTTTTATCTCTTATGGGTTTTTTATGCTTTCAGGAATTCTTACCTATATTGGTGTTTTTCAATTCTTCAAGGTGGTTAAAGGAGACGGAAAATGAGATTTGACCTGAGAGCGGAAATTATTTTCTTTGTTTCAATTTTACTCTTTGTTTTTGCATTACTCTATTACACAAGAATTTTAAACAGACTGCTCAAACTTATAGGTAAACCCAAATTTGTTAGTTCTTTTCCTGTGATCGCCGGGTTACTCCTTATCGCAATTCTTATTGTTCACGGAATAAAGATGATATATGTTTATCCCCGTCTCGCCATAGCAGGACTTGACCTTTACAATCTTCTTGTTCTGTCCTTCAAGATAAACTTTCTTGAAAATCTACTTTTCCTCATAGCAGGGTTTTTCACATTTCTGACATCCGTGATTTATGTCACATGGATATCAAGATAGTTGACAAATAAATTTTTTTACCTTTATAATTGTGGCAATTTTTCTTTGAAAAAATGAGAAAAATGAAAGTTAAGTTGAAGGAGGTAAAATGACAAATTTGATAGTCTATATCATATCTCAGGCTGAAGGCGGACAGGGTGCAATATGGACCCTTGTGGACCTTTTCAGAAAAGGTGGCGGAATGATGTGGCTTTTGCTTGCAGTTGCAGTTCTATCACTTGCAATAATAATTGAAAGACTTTACACTCTTTTTAAGATAAGAACCAATCCAAAAAAGTTTGTTGAAAGATTAATAGACACAATAGAAGATGCAGGGGTAGATGAGGGGATAGCCCTTTGTTCTTCTCATGCAAGTTCTGTGGCAAAGATATGCCTTGCGGGTCTTGAAAAAGCAGGAAAGTCAAGAGATGTGATAGAAGAGGCGATTGCAGAAAAATCTGCCTCTGAGCTTGCATTCCTTGATAGGGGAATGATTTATCTTGGTTCTTTTGCCACAATTGCCCCTATCCTTGGATTCCTTGGAACAGTTACAGGAATGATAAAGGCTTTTAATGCTGTCGCACAGATGGGAGAGGTTGAGCCCACCTATGTGGCTGCAGGTATTTCAGAAGCTCTTATAACCACTGCAACAGGTCTTTTAATAGCAGCCCCTGTTGCTCTTGCCCATGCATTTTTTTCCTCAAGAATAAATGCCTATACAAGAGATATGGAAGAGTCAGCAAACATGCTTCTTGAATATTTACTTGAAAAACAGAGAGTTTAAGTATGGCATTTAAATTCAGAAAAAGAGGAACAGAGGAAGTTGAAATACCGACCGCTTCAATGGCAGATATAGCGTTTCTGCTTATAATCTTTTTTATGCTAACAACTATTTTCAGCAGAGCAAAAGGTTTGAAAATGGTTCTTCCTGAAAAAGCAGAAGAAACAGTTAAAATTAAAACTGAAAACATGATGAGAATTTTTATAAATCCCGAAGGAAAATTGTTTATAGATGATGCAATCACTGAAACACCCCTTACTGAAATACAGAGACTTGTTCGGGAAAGGATACGAGAAAACCCGAAAACAGTTGTTCTCATCAAGACCAACATCCAGGCGCCATATAGAAAAATGATAGAAGTTTATGATGAGGTTCTGCAGGCAGGTGCTGACAAGGTTGCTCTTCAAGCGATAAAAGGAGGAGGATAATGAAGATACAGAGAATTGCAAAACCCAAAGTTATTATACCGACCGCTTCAATGGCAGACATAGCTTTCTTGCTTATAATTTTCTTTATGCTTACCACCGTTTTTAGAAAAGAAAGAGGTCAGAAGATTGCCTTACCACTGGCAAAATCAACTGAGAGAATATTAAAGAGAAAACATCTTGCCTATGTATGGCTTGCGAGAGATGGAAAAATCTATGTTATGGATAAAAGGGTTAACCCCCAGAGAATATCCTATGATTTCAGACTAAGGGCACTTGAGGACCCGAACCTGATTGCCATGCTTATGTTTGACAAAGATGTTAAGTATGCTTATGTTGACAGTATTTTAGAGGCTTTAAGAGAAGCAAAGGCTTTGAGAATAACCTTTTCTACAGAATTTAAAAGAGGAGGTGGTTAGTTATGAAAAAAGATATAAGAGAAAAGCAGGATGTTATATTTCAGGCATCCCTTTCAATAGCCCTTATTCTCACAATTGTTGCTTTTTTAACTATAAAACAGTTTGCATTAAAGGCCTATCTTCCAAAAAATGTTGAAGAAACCATACTTGAAAATATTGAAGAACAGGTTGATGTTTTAAAAGAGCCTCCTCCTCCTCCAAAACCGGTTTTGCCAGTTGAGATAACAGTGAGTGAGGGAGAGGAAGAAGAGGTTGAGATAGCTCCGACCACAGAATTCAATGAAGTTCAGGAAACACCTGTTTTGCCCGAAATGAAGGTTTATGAAAGTTATGAGGTGGAGGAAGTTCCCCAGCCTGTAAAGAAAGTTCCACCTGTTTATCCTGAAATTGCAAGACAGTTAAAACTTGAAGGATTGGTTTATGTAAGACTTATAGTAGGCCCAGATGGAAGAGTTAAGCATGCAGAGATACTGAAGAGTGCTCATGAAGTTTTTAATCAGCCGGTTCTGGAGGCTGTAAGGAAGTGGATATTTAAACCAGGAAAGCAGCTTGGACAGCCTGTTACGGTGAGAGTTGTTGTGCCTTATAGATTTAAACTGGAAAAATAAAAGGAGGTCAATATGGACTGGAGGAAAATATTCGTGCCATCAGCATTCCTCTTGCTGATGGGTATAGGAGCTCACCTTTATGGTGGGCTGTATGGAAAGATAACCGGTCGGGTTACAGACTCCCAGACCGGTGAAGGCCTCCCTCAAGCAGCGGTAAAAATAGAAGGAACAACAATGATAGCAATTACTGACCTGGATGGCTATTATGTATTTCTGAATGTTCCGCCAGGAGAATACACCCTTTCTGCTCAATACACTGGTTATCAGGTTTTGAAAGTTGAAAAAATATCAGTGGTGGCGGATAGAACTGTAGAAGTTAATTTCCCATTAAAACCAAAAGAAATTGTTCTTGAAGTTGAAGAAATCAGGGCAAAAGAGATTGTGATAAGAAAGGATAAAACCGAATCAAGAACTCTTATCAAATCAGAGCAGATTCAGTCACTTCCTGTGACACAGGTTCAGCAGGCAGTGAGCTATTCCTCAGGAGTTGTATTAAGAGGTGGAAACATATATGTCCGAGGTGGAAGACCTGATGAGGTTGTTTATGTGGTTGATGGAGTTGAAATAAGAGACCCCTATTCCAACTACACTCAATCAGGTGTTCCTCTTTTAGCTCTTGAAGAAGCAGCAGTGGATAGAGGTGGTTTTGATGTTGACCAGGGAACTGTTTCCTCAGGTGCGATTTCAATAATAACAAAAGAAGGAACCGATAGATACGATGCTCAGGTGAGATATTCTACAAGAGACCTGTCTTTTCTTGGGGATGATATATTTAATTTTCTGGATTGTCAGCAGGGAGACCCTTATTATGATTACCTCTTAGGTAAAAATAGAAACTTTAAAAGCCTTACTGGAAGATGGAAAAACAAAGAAAAGAGGATTGAGTTTGCGGTTGGAGGTCCTCTTCTACCCATGTGGAGAGAGGGCGCAAAATTCTTTGTCTCTGGCGAAAGATATTACACCTATGAAGATTATCCAATTTATACTTTTAATGAAAGACAGAGCACTTCAGAGTCTTATCAGTGGAAAGTTTCTATTCCAATAACAAAAGTTTTTAAGTTATTTACAAGTGGATTTTACAGATGGAATGTTGATTATGATTATGACCCGGGCTGGAGATTGGCTCTTGAACATTATTGGCCTCTGAGAGATAGACACCTGCAACTGATAGGTGGGTTTGACCTTCTATTTGGAAGAACATTCATGGAATTCAGAGCAGGGTATTATAACAGGTTCTTTGATAACAGTGCCAAGGAAGATGTTGACGGAGATGGGATTGATGATTTTGCTGATAGAGACCTTGATGGATTTGTTGAAGTTGACCTTGATTATTTCAAAGCATTGAGAATGGATACATTCAGGACAAGTGGTAGAATAGATTCAATAAAGGAAAGATGGGTTGAAATTACACCTGATTCAATATGGGCAAATGATTCAAGATATGACCCATCCCTTGTAAAATATTACAGGGATAAAGGTTATGTTGAAATTCCCTTTTACTGGTGGGAATATGAGACACAGACAATTTACCCCACAATAGGTTCAGGTCCTTCATGGTGGCCGAAGCAAAGATACTGGGTTGACCCAACTGTAAATGATACCTATTATGTTTACTACAGTCTTTTCCAGCCCATAGTTTCTGATACACCGATTACAGACCCCTTAGCAGGGAAAGTTGACACAGTTTATGGAAAACCAAATATATATAAATACAATACCTATGGCTGGGGTCAGAGAACAAATAGAGATACCTTTGCTCTTATCCCGGATTATTCTCAAGACCCTCCTACCTTTGATACCCTTCTTATAGGTAATCAATATCTTCCCACTCCATGGACATACCCCAGAAGACAGCATTACATAGGACATTCAAGGTTATTTACATTAAAATGGGATATGAAATCCCAGGTTACGAGAAACCATGAAATTCTTCTTGGTGCAGAGTTCAAGAGAGTTCAAATCAGAAGATATGGTATGGATTACGCAGCTGGTGGAAACATATATATGACTCTTGTAAATCCAGACCTGACAACAAGACCCAATGACCCCTATAATTTTATAAACTGGTTCAATGACAATCCTTCTTATCCATGGATTTTTGCAGCGTATATAAGAGATAAGATAGAAATTGAAGGAATGGTTGCCAAAATAGGTTTAAGACTTGATTACTATTCACCCGAGGGATTTGTATTTTCTGACCCTGATGAGCCCTTTACAATGGATGACCTCTGGCTTTCTGAGAGAGTGAGACTTCTGAAAGATGCAGAGAAGACCGAGAAAAAATGGTATATCTCCCCAAGAATAGGAATCTCTCATCCAATTACAGAAAGAGATGTTCTTCACTTTACCTACGGGCATTATTACCAGATACCACAGTTCAGCCAGCTTTTAACTTCCTATGTATTCAGTGGAGCTTTCCCTGTTATCGGAAATCCTAACATTGAACCCGAGAAGAATATTTCCTATGAGCTTGGTGTAACCCATGGGTTCACCGAGAATATAATTGTTGATGTTACTGCATTTTACAAGGATATATTCTCATGGTCAAGATTGAAAATGTATCCCATTGGCTTGACAGGTGAGAACTACTCTACCTATGTTAATGAAGATTATGGTTCTTCAAGAGGTGTAGAGTTAGAACTTTCAAAAAGACCAGGTGGTGCTCTTCTGCCCAACTTCAGCGGTTCTGTATCTTATACATTTCAGGTTGCAAGGGGCTCATTCTCTGCCCCAAGAGATGCTTATGAATGGGCATGGCGTGGATACCCGATTCCTCCTCATGAATCTCCTCTTGACTGGGACCAGAGGCACAAAGTTACTTTAACATTAGCCTATAATGTGCCCAAAGGCAGGCCTCTTTTTGGTGTGCCCGGACTGGATGACATCAATCTGCTTGTGGTGCACAGTTATGGGAGTGGCTTCCCCTATACACCTCCAATAAGAACAATCAGTGAAGCAGTTGAAAACATAAATGCCCAAAAATTACCGAGTTATCAGAACACTGATTTAAGGATTTCAAAGGGAATTTCAATAAAGAAAATTTATTTAAATTTCTTTATGGATATTTACAATGTTTTCAACAGAAAAGACCTTTCAACCTTTGCCAATGTTGAATATTATGAATACTTTGACGATCCCGAAGGTGAGGAAAAGGACCCCACAGTCTGGAGCCCGAGAAGAAGAACAAGAGTTGGTGTTGAATTGAGATTAAAGGGATTTTAAAAGGAGGATAGAGATGAAAAAAATTCTCGTTTATATGCTGGCAATGGTGGTATGTTTACCTTTTCTTTATGCTAAGAGTCAGAATGACCCCGGTTCTCAAATTCTCAGAGAAAAAGTAATTATAAATCAAACCGATGGAGAGGTCTGGAACTATATGACCAACTACGGTTGTCTTGGTGGAGAAGGAAATTCAGGGCTATACGGACTCTCATGGCCCGGAGGTGCCACAGTAAACAATTTCTATCTCTGGCTCTCTTACTTCGTAACAGGATGTAAGGAAGGAGGTACGCCTTATGTTACCTATCACAATTATCCTGATGGAGAATGGTGGGAAGGACCGGTTTTGTATGAAGGCCCTGGATATTCTCCCCATGACATAGTTGCTGTATGGCCGGATAGTTCAACCAACACAAAAAATGCTGCAGGCAGACACACAGGAATTACCTGGATAGTAAGAGCCATGCAATGGCCTCACGAACCCTATAATGATTTTATAATTTACTGGATGAAAATGGTCTGGAACAAGGACCAGTGTGATATACCTGATGTGGGAGAGACTCTTGATTCTGTTTATGTTTCAATGTGGTATGACTGTGATGTTTCCGGTGCAGACCAATCAAACCCGCATATTGATGACCTTGTGGGTTTTGACGGGTGGACAAATGGAGAATGGAATGATCCTGATTTTATAATAAGAGACCCCATAGACATAAAAACAGTTACACCCGATTCTTTCTGGGATGAGCCGGATGGCATAAATGACCATTATCTTGTATGGGGAGATGAAGAAGATGAAATGGTTACTCAGGAAGGTGATGCGGTTGAGATGTATATTCCATGGAAAGGAGAAAGTTTACCTGTTTATCTTATACCGAGAGGTATTTCATATATATACGATGGTGATAACCCCGGAACACCTGGTAATGATACAGGAGAAGAAGGTGCATGTGCAGGATATGCCTTTGGTGGATGGCTTTATACTCCGCCTGCACCTTCTGATTCTATAGGCACAGGGACATTCAGGCTCATAAGACCATGGTCCCATCAGTGGTGGAACTGGGAGTCAGACCCTGCAAGTGATGACCAGGTGTATAACTATCAAAAGGGTAATCATTCAGCGACTCAGGGATACAGATATGCACCTCATCCTTATGATTTAGGTGCAGCGGAATTTGACTATAGATTTTTAAACACAGTTGGTCCATATACCTTATACGATGGTGACACCCTGCATTTTGTATGGGTTGCAGGAGTTGGTCAGGGGCTTTACGGTGGCAATGACGATTACTGGGGTAGAGGATGGCTTATGGGTGCTGCTCAAACCTTTGAAAAAGCATTGCAGGTCTATTATGGTGGTGCAGAAAATTCAGACCCTGCTCATCCTTCAGCACCGAATGAGGATGTTCATTTTTATGTCCCTGTTCCTCCTCCTTCTCCTCATCTTAACTATACAGCAACCCCTAATGGTGTTCAGCTTGTGTGGGATGATGTTGCGGAAAGAAGTCCTGACCCCCTCAAAGGTGTGGTTGACACAAGGGGTTACAGGGTTTACAGAGCCTATCATGAACCAAGAGGATGGCAACTAATTCAGGAGCTTCCTTTTGAAGTAGGGATTTTTAGAAACTATGTGGATACCACTGCTTTGATTGGATTTCCTGTTTATTACACAGTAACAGCCTATGATGAAGACAGCCTTGAAAGTGCTAATAACAACTATAAGAAGGATGCAAATGGAAATCCCCTGGCAATTGAAATGAAAGGAGAGCCCAGCGCATCTGTAGATGATGTTTTTGTTGCTCCGAATCCCTATAAAGGTTCTGCAAAATGGCTTAGAGCATCAGAAATTGGTGACAAGATTATGTTCTTGAATGTTCCTCGTGAATCAAGAATCACTATTTATACTCTATCAGGAGACAGAGTAATCTCTCTCCAGAACACCACAGGTGAAGGAGCGGTTGCATGGAATCTCCTTAATGAGGAAGGATTGAAGGTGGTCAGTGGAATTTACATTTACAAGGTTGAAGATAAAGATGGAAATTATAAAATTGGTAAATTTATGATTTTAAGGTAAGGAGGGAATTATGAAAAAAATCTTTATGCTGGTTATGATGAGTGCATTAATATTCTCTCTGAATGCCCAGAGAAAAGTTGGTTTTGCAGGAGCCAAATTTCTTTCCATTCCGATAACTGTAAGAGGAGCTGGACTTTCTGATGCCTACACTGCACTTTTTGGTGAACCCTCCTGCACATTCTGGAATCCTGCAGGACTTGCTGAAATCACATCTCCCAGGTCTTTGGGTTTCACATATACCCATTATATTGCAGAGAATTATCTCGGTGGATTCTCCTATGTTCAGGATTATATGGGTTATGGCAAATTAGGTGTGTTTACAGGTTATCTATATAGCCCCGGTTTTCAGGAAGCAATTGTAGATGAAAACATAGGTCCATATCCGACAGGTGATGAAGTGGCATACAACGCTCTTCAGGCCGGGATAACCTATGCTCAAAAGTTTACAAAAAAATTCTCTTTTGGTGTAAATCTTAAAATGATTTATGAAAAGTATGCAGATGTCACATCGGCTTACTCCTTCGCAATTGATGCTGGAACCCTTTTCTGGACAGGATGGAAATCTTTTAGAGTTGCGATGTCCATGCAGAATCTGGGACCCAATTTAAAACCAACAGGTAAATATGTAAAGTATACCCTGAAGGAAGATTTTGATAAGGAGTATATAGATTATCCTCTTCCCATAGTTTTTCGTGTGGGCGCAGCAATGGAAATGATTGAAACCCCGGTATTTAAGTGGACAGTGTCCTTTGATGGTGCCCATCCAAATGATAATGAAGAGTATTTCTCTTTTGGAACCGAGATTTCTTATATGAATTTACTCCATTTAAGGGGAGGATACACTCTTAATCTTGATGAAGGTGGGCTTGCCTTTGGATTCGGAATATATCCTGCAAAGAAGATGGGAATTGACTATGCATTTTCAGATTTTGGTGCCTTGCCTGATATCCACAGGGTGGGGCTTTCTTTTAGCTTTTAAAAAGGAGGTTTAGATGAAAAAGGTAATCTTGTTTATTACAGGACTTGTGTGCATTCTGGGTGCTGCCAGACCTAATCTTGGTGATTCAGTGGATTTCTATGTTAATCAGTTCTATCTCATTCTATCCAGAGACCCTGAACTAAAAACAGGAATTGTAAGATATGTTGGAGAGAACTTTGCACTGGTCAGCCTGAAAGAAAAAATAGTTGTTAATGATATTGCGAGAAGAAACTGGTCAACTTTTGCTTATCCTGATAGTTTTGCATATTTTGTTGCAACAGGTTTATCTGATAGTGTGTCTGATTATTGTTTTTACTCACAGAATGGTGGATTTTTCTGGAAACAAACAACCCAGGGTGTTAATAGTCTGGGAGAGGATGTTGAGATATACAAAATTCTTACAAACCCGAATCCTCCTCAAACTGCTGGAAACTGGGCGGTTTTCTACTTTGCAACTAACAAAGGTATTTATTCTCAGAGACAGAATGTTCCACCAAGTAATAATTTCGGTAAAATAGGTTTTATTGATAAGCCTGTCTATTCCATAGTTTTTGACCCTGATAGTGTGGGACCTATCCCGGTTGATACACTGGAAATTCTTTTTGCAGCAACAGATAGCGGTGTTTATAAACTCAGAGTATCACAACTGGCTGTTCAGCAGAAAGATAGTCTGGCAGAGGCAATACATCTGGGTAATCTCACTGAAAAAATGAACGCAGTTGCTGTTCAACCTGTGACAAAGAATGTGTATGCCGGAGGTGATAGCCTGTGGGTCTGGGATGGAAGTTCATGGTCTTCAATATCCGGAATTTACAATGTCAATGAGATTAAAATCTTTAACTCTGATACAATAGTTATCCTTACAGCAGATGGCTTATTCTATTCACTTGATGGTGGGAGTAACTGGAACTCAGCACTTTCAGGTTATAACCTGTATGATATAGATTATGGATTTGGCTATTTCTGGATTGCTTCTTATGGAAATGGGGTGCTTCGTTCTCAAAATCTGGGAGGAACCTGGGAGGAGATGAACGAAGGATTCTCCTATCTTAGTGCTTATGGTTCCCTGAACTGCAGGGTAATATATTTTGATAATCTTGAGAATGTGCTTTTTGTTGCAAATGACCAGGGTATATGGAAATTTGATAACGCTCAGGGTAGATGGATGAATTTCAGCAGGAATATAAAAAACTTCCTTGCTGATGAGGAAGTTGAGACCGTAAAATATGTTATCGAAACTTACACCGGAGAAAATCTCTTTAACAGGATGAAAACTGTTTTAGGAGTCAAAGATGAAGAACTGTGGGATATGAACGCTGATTCTGTTATTGATATTGTACTCTATCCTCTGGAAGCTTCAACAGATTCAAGCTTAAACAAAGTAAAACCCCTTTATGGTTATTTTGATGATTATGACCTTGACCCTTCAAACCCTGATGCCAGTTTAAAAGAAATTTTTGTTTTGAATTTCAACTATGACCCTTCAGTGTTTTATGTAGATACTGCTACAGGAGTTCTTGACTCTCTTTTACTCGCAAAGTATTTATCCTATCTTTACAGTTTATACTCCTGCTGGAGTCTGGAACATGAGGAATCAAAGATTGTAAGGGTTGGATTCTCAATGCTTGCACTTCATCTTGCTGGATTTAACATATTTACAGGCGACCAGAATATAGGAATCAAACCGGGAAGAGATTTCTCAACCAGTATAGTCAGGATTGGTAAGCCTCTTTTTGATTTCACTGCAAACTGGTTAAGGTCACCGGTTGCAAGAGATTTTGATAGAGAGAGGATAGCATACTGGTTCCTCTATATAAGAGAAAGACTTATCAGTGCATTTAATAATGATACCTCAGGAGCGGACAGTGTGATTTTCAAAGCCATGATGAGAGATAAAGACCGTGATGGGCAGGAACTTTTCGAATACTATCTTCCACAGAACATAGGATTGAGTTTTGATGAAACCTTTGGAGCATGGGCAGTTGCCAACTTGCTTGACGACCCTTCTCTTGGTGGTGGTTTATATGGATACAATGCGGTTGACAGTATATTCAATTATTCCAGCCCGAATACTTACAGAGCTTTGATTCCTGACTCTGCTGGAAGCTCTAATGTGATTTTGCCCCAGTCAGCAATGTATTTCACAAGGTCAGATACTAATTCACAGGTTTATAAGTTTGACCTCCAAGATAATTTTGGTAGCCCTGAATACGGTTTCAGAATTTATAGAATCACATTTGATTCTATTCCTTTGGTTACAAAGATGACTTTTGATACCACAGTGGAATACATAGTGGTCGGGAATGATACCATAGAAATATTCAAAAAGGCTCGTAACATGTTGAAAGATACACTTCCTGCAGGAGATTACGGATATGTTCTTGTAAACAGTTCTCTGGCTGAAGGTTATTTTGCCTACTCTGTTGAAAGAGGAGCTCCTAACTGGCTTAACAAATATATACTTCAAAACCCTGTTGTAACAAGCGCCATTGATTTTTATGTGATTGGTGGAAAAGATACCATTTTTAATGCTCTTGATGCGCTGTTTGGAGATGCTGGCGCAGGTGTTGACCCCACGGTTATTTTCAGACCACTGGACAAGAATCTACCGTCCACTTCTACAGAGTTATCCCTTGTTGAGACAGGAGATACTTTTGCAATTTATAACGGGACGGTTTCTCTGATCTCTGACATAAAGGGAGATATCCTTGTCTACAGTTATGCTCAGGACCTTGTAGGAAATACCACGATTGTTTTTTACGATACTGTGAGTGTGAGAGATGTGACAGGTGCAGGTCTCTATTCATTCCTTGGAGGAAATGTCACCCTTGAAATGCCTGAGAATTCAGGATTCAGTGGAATGGTCTTTGCAAGTTCACTTCCTGAAAATTATATTGCGAATAACAACGCTACTGCTGTTTACTCTGTTGGACATTCTAACATAATTTTCTCAAAACCCGTAAAGATCAGTTTTCACAGTGAAAAATTCAAGAACAGAGATGATATTTCAATATACAGGATTGAACAGGGTGTTCCTGTAAAATGCGAGACTTATAAAGAAGGAGAAACCACTTTGTATACCTACACGACTTCTCTCGGTATATTTGCTGTGATGGAAGGTAAGCCCAATGTTTTACCTGCAAAGTTTGATGTCAAACTTTCTAAAAACATGCTCCCTGTAAATTCTCTGCTTAAGTTCTCTGTTTCACTACCCTCAAAGTCCATTTTAAACTTGAAAATTTACGATATAATGGGAAGAAACATTAAAGAAATAAGGATGAAGGATTTAGACCCGGGAATTCACCAGTTCAACTTACCCTTAAAGAATACCCTGACACAAGGTGTTTACTTTATGAACTTTATGATTAAGTCCAGAAATAACAAGTTTTCCAGAAAATTTAAATTGATTGTTTTCTAAAGGAGGATAGGATGATGAAAAAAATAGCTCTTTTATTTTTGGTGGTGCTTGCTCTCTCCTGCGGTGTTAAAGAAAATCCTCCGGATATTACACCTCCTGTTGCTTCAGATATTCTCAATGAAGCATGGGATAAATATGATGAGGGTGACTTTTCCACTGCTTTGACCCTCTTTGATTCTGCAATAACCCTTGACGCCTTTTATGAAGAAGCTTATTTTGGAAAGGCATGGACTGCAACTCAGCTCTCAAAATTTGAAGATGCTGCTTCTGCTTACAGTTTCACACTTATACTTTACTCACTTAAACAGGGCATTAATAGATTTGATGTCCCCATGTTTAACGAAACATTTGCAGAAACGGATACCAATCGCTGGGGAATTGATTCAATGATTGGGGGCGAGGCTATATGGCATGTTAAAGTTGCAAATACACCCCTTCTGTGCTACTCATCCATTAAAATCAAAAAAGGACAGAAGTATGTTGAACCAGAATATTTTGATATAAGCGATTCTTTAATTTTTCTCAAAGATACACTTTATCCAAATACTGCAGACACCCTTGTGGATACATTTTTCCTGAACTATTATTATCTTGACAGCCCGACTACCCCTACTGTTCCTGAGAATATTTACCTTTCTTATACAGGACTTGTTGGAACTTATGTGGCAAATGAAGATTTTCTATCAGCAATTATCGCAGGGAATGTGCTTAGAAATCTTGCAGATACCTCTCTGAAATTCACTCATTATCCATATACTGACTATACAAGGTCTATAGCGCTATTAGCCTATGCTGCTTATAAAATTAACTTCATGAATTTCTGCGTCCAGGTTATTGTTGAACTTGACCCTTCATGGGTGCCTCCTTCTGACCCATTTGACCCTGATGCCAAGGTTCATATTCTTGAGAAGATAAACCAGTATCTCGGCGGTTAGAAAAAATCCATGGGGGGAGATATTCTCTCCCCCCTTTTTAAAAATCTCATAGTTCTGATTTTTTTATCAAAAGAGGGATATTTTGGATGAGAGTGATTTATTTTTGATTTTCACATTAAAGAAATAAATTCCTGCAGGAACTTTTGATGCGTTCCATGTGATTGAATGCTTACCTTGTGTGGTTCCTTTGAACAGCGTGCTCACAGTTCTTCCTGATATATCAAAAATCTTTATTATAGTATGAGAGTTTGAAGGAATGGTGAAATTAAAAACAATGTTTCTGTTCATAAATTTGTAATTGAATTTGACCTCATCTATTGGAAATGCAGAAAACTCTCTAATACTTACATATTCTTTTTTCCCCACCAGCATGGATACAGAGTCAGGGACTTGCGATTGCCAGACGAAGCCGGGCTCATGGTCATCATAGACTCCCCAGTAAACTATATCAATCGAGCCTATACTGGGAATAATGGGTGAGATTAATTGTATCGGCTGTTAAATCCCAGAAGAAGTGGTATATTTCCACGGGTGCAACATTTTGTCCATCAGAACCGAATGTTATAAGATGTACATTCCCATCTTTATCAACAAAGGGATTTCCATCTCCAACAAATCCTACATAGTATGTTGTTCCTGTTTGATTGAGTACCACCTGGCTTACATCAACCTGAAGGGGCACACCTGCATAAAACATGTTTCCTGACATTGTATCAACGAGCATAATGATGTGATTGTCAGAGGATGTTCTGCAGTAGGTTAAAACAACCCTGTTTGAGAAGGGGTCAGAATAAAATCCATACCATGGACCATCAGGTGTATTCACTATGGGAACCATACCGTCCCATGATGCAAGGTCAGCACTTCTATCATATATAATGGCGTACTGCACTCCTGAAATATGACCGTCGTAATCGGTAAATATCTGATGGAGATGGGACCGGGTTAATCCTATGTAAGGCCATATTTGTTGGTAATCTTCACCGTCAAGCACCGTGTAGGTCGGGCTCGGGTTTGTGGGAATAAATGGTGTATCGGGCCATTGAACCGAAGCCTGACAGTTATAAGTGTAGAATGTGACAAAAAAGTGATACTGATAGCCGAAAGATGCGGAGTAATTAACAGCCATGTTTCCGTAACCGCCGCGTATTAATCCTGTGGTGTCGTATCCATCGGTGTCACCCACCCAAGTCTGGGTTGCCCAGTCAAAGAAGTTAGTTGCCTGTCTTACTCCATCAGGATGCTGATACATCATATTTGCATAGGTTCCATTAATTTCCTCAACAGCCCAGAGTCTTGTGGATACAGGACCGTTTGTCTGATAATCCCGATTGCTTGGATTGTTTACAAATGGAAGAGTGAGGGTATCACTCCTTTTTGTAATTGTTGGAAAATTTGCATTACCGGGCGGTGTGCAATATATATATATTCTTTATCATGAATCGGTGCCCTTTTTAACTGTGGAGCCACAAATCCGGTTAACATTAAGATAGTTAATATCTCTTTATGCATAATTTATCCGTAAATAAAAAAGGGGCACCCTGCAGGGTGCCCCTGGTTTAAAGATTAAACTAATTTCTTTATTTTGAGAGAAGTATCTTCTGTGAGAGTGTGCTGTTTCCTGCTCTGAAGTTGCAGAAATAAATTCCTGCAGGAACTTTTGATGCATTCCATGTGATTGAGTGTTTACCTTGTGCGGTTCCTTTGAACAGTGTGCTCACAGTTCTTCCTGATATATCAACCACTTTCATTGTAACAGGAGATTTTGAAGGAACATTGAAGTTAAATATAACGTTTCCACCTCTCAGGTTGTAATCAAGTTTAAGTCCATTGTCTGCAAATACAGGAGTTTCTGCAACGCTCACATATTCTTTTCTTCCAACAAGCATGCCGACCCAGGAAACACCTCCCTGTGCCTGCCATACGAATCCGGGGTCATCATCGTCATAAACTCCCCAGTAAACAACATCGTAGGCTCCTATTCTCGGGACAACGGGTGAGATCACAGGGAATCTCAACCAGTCATTGTTGTCTCTTATCTGGTCACTTTCAAGAAGAACAGTTTCTGTCCATGTAAGACCGTTGTCAAGAGATTGGGCAAGGATTATTCTTGTGGGAGCAAGAGTGTCGTTTGTTGAACTGGTGACAAATCTTCCGGGTTCCTGAATAAACTCTTCCCATACAGCATAGAGAATTCCGTTGTTTCTGTCCTGACCCATCTGGCTTCTTCCTGCAACAAGTGAGTTTACACCCGCAGGATAATAGAGGTCTGTGAGGGTTTTTATAAGGGTAACACCCATTGTATCGGCCTGGAGGTCCCAGAAGAAGTGATAAATCTCAACAGGTGCAACATTTGTGCCATCAGAGCCGAATGTTATCAGATGCACATTCCCGTCTTTATCAACAAAGGGATTTCCATCTCCAACAAACCCTACATAGTATGTTGTTCCTGTTTGATTGAGTATTTCCTGGCTTACATCAACCTGAAGGGGCACACCTGCATAAAACATGTCTCCTGACATTGTGTCAACGAGCATAATGATGTGATTGTCAGAGGATGTTCTGCAGTAGGTTAAAACAACCCTGTTTGAGAAGGGGTCAGAATAAAATCCATACCATGGGCCATCTCCTGTATTCACTATGGGAACCATACCGTCCCACATTGTGTAATCAGAACTTCTGTCGTATATAATAGCATATGCCACTCCAGAGATGTGTCCATCGTAGTCAGTAAATACCTGTTGCATATATCCTTCCTGAGTGAATCCCACATATGGCCATACCTGGTTTGTGTCTTCACCTGCAAGAACTGTGTAAGTGGGACTTGGATTTGTCGGGTCAAAAGGTGTGTCAGGCCATTGAACATCACCCTGATAACTATAGCCATCTGAATGGAAGGTTACAAAGAAGTGATACTGATAGCCAATGGCATTGGAGTAGTTTACAGCCATATTTCCATACCCACCATTCCTTAATCCGGTTGTATCGTATCCTGCACTGTCAGCAGCCCATGTTTGAGTTGCCCAGTCAAAGAAGTTAGTTGCCTGTCTTCTTCCATCTGCATACTGATACATCATGTTTGCATAGGTTCCATTAATTTCCTCAACAGCCCAGAGTCTTGTGGGAACAGGACCATTTACCTGATAATCCCTCTGAGTAGGGTTGTTTACAAAGGGGGTCATCAGGGTGTCTCCATCAGTTGTAAGAACAGGAACATGCACAGTGGGTACAGGAGTATTGTCCATATTCATGTTATCGTGAACGGGCGCCCTTACAGGTTGCAGTGCAAGCAACCCGCTTACCATCACCATACTTATTACCCATCTATACATATAACACCTCCTTTTAAGGTTATTGTTACAAACCTCTCAAAAAATTTTCAAAGAGGTTAAAATTATAACAAAAAAAACAAATGCTTGTCAAGTCTAATTCAAAAAATTAATTTAAAAAGTTTAGGTTGAAAATAGCCATATTTTTGCCTTATAATAATTTAAAATTAAAAACGGAGGTATGTTATGAATATAATTATAGGTATAATGCTGGTTACATCAATTAAGTTTCATCCTTATCATCTGATAATCAAACTCAATCCCGAATATAACAGCATAGCTGTTAAGAACTTAAAAGAGGTATGGGATAATGGTTCTGCTCTTACACTTGCGGGTAAAGAGCTTGGTATTCCTGAAATTGACAATCTTGCAAAAAGTTATGGACTTAAGGAAGTAAAAAGACTTATTTATGGTAAAATAACAGAGGATGCAAAACTTTATGGACTTGATAGATACTATCTTCTTGTTTTTGAAAATCCGATAGATGCCCCATCACTTGTTAATACCTTCTCTCAAATTACAGGCATTGAAATTGCAGAAGTTGATGAGGCAAAGCCCCTTTTGATAGAACCCAATGACCCGATGTATTCCCAGCAATGGCATCTGCCAAAGATACAGGCACCTCAGGGTTGGGATATCACAAAGGGTGATTCCACAATTGCAGTAGGACCTGTGGATTCAGGTGTTGACTGGGACCACGAAGACCTTTATGATAAACTCTGGGTTAACCCTGGCGAGGATTTAAACGGAAATGATAAGTTTGATTACCCACAGGATTTAAACGGTGTTGATGATGATGGAAATGGATATGTTGATGATATAATAGGATTTAGGTTTTACCCATCACAGGGATGGGACCCAACCCCCACAGAAAATGGAAATGACCATGGAACACATGTGTTTGGGATTGCTGTTGCAACTACGGATAACGGTGTAGGAGTTGCAGGTGTGGGCTGGAAAGTGAGAGGTATGGCTTTTAAGTGCGGAGATGGGCAATATATCTATATTTCTGCTGCTGTTAATGCAATTTACTATGCAGGAAACAAAGGTGCGGTTGCAACAAACCATTCCTATGGCTCTTATTCTCAAAATTCATCTGAAAGAAATGCAATGATATGGGCACATGATACAAGGAATGTAACAATATGTGCTGCTGCAGGGAATGACAATATCCAGACTCCCCATTATCCTGCAAATTATCCAAATGTTATAGCTGTTGCTGCAACAAATTCAAATGATATTAAATCTTCCTATTCAAACTATGGAACATGGATAGATGTTTCTTCACCCGGTGATAACATTTTAAGCACAGTTCCGAATAATGGATATGATGGGTTTTATGGAACCTCAATGGCTTCACCGGTTGTATGTGGTATAGCAGGTATGGTAAGGTCGCTTCATCCTGGCTGGACATCCTATCAAACAGATTCTATAATAATGAAATCCTGTGATGACATAGACTCACTTAATCCGAATTATCAGGGGCTTCTCGGATGGGGTAGAGTTAATCTTTATAGAGCCCTTGCACAATCAATTTACTCAAATATAATTGTAAAGAATTTTCAATTTGATGGTGATGGAAGGCCAGAACCTGGTGAAGTTGTTAAGATGTATTTAAATCTATATAATGAAAAATACTGGCAGAATGCAAATAATATAAACATCACAGTTTCCACAAGTGACCCGAATATTTCCTTTTCAGACAGCACAATATATGTAGCTTCCCTTCAAAATGGAGATTCAGTTCTTACGACCGACTTTTTTGAATTCTCTGTGTCTGGTAATGTCAGGTTCTCCTATTTTGTTATAAACATAAGTTCAAGTCCTTCCACTGTAAAACCTGTTGATACCCTCAAGGTTCTCATAGGCTATCCAGGGCTTGTGCTTGTAGATGACGGAGACAATGATTATCTGAGAAGTTTCTATGAATCAACACTTGATAATTTAGGAGTTGTTTATGAGACCTGGATAGTTGATAGAGAAGGATTACACAGCTTTTTTGCTCATCCCAGGAATCTATTTATATGGTTTACTGGAAATGATTCAACAGAAGTTTTATCCACAGAGGAGATTGATTCTTTAAATGCCTATCTTTCATCCGGTGGAGGACTGTTTATATCATCACAATTTCTTGCTGAAGATGCAGATGCTCAAACTTTCATTACCAATACCCTTAAAACCCAGATTGTCGGAAATGATTTGCTCTATAGATGGATAAAAGGATATGGTGGAGACCCGATAGGTGATGGTGTTCATTTAAGAATCACAGGTACTGGTGGGGCTCAGAATGCGATGGATGTGGACAAAATAACTGCCTTATCAGGTGCAGATACTTCCCTTTATTACAGTAATTCTTCAGGTTCTGCGAACTATGGTCCATGTGCTGTAAGATACAATTCAGGAACTTATAAGAGTCTGTATTTTGCGTTCCCATTTGAGGCCATAGATAACAACTGGACAAATCATACAACCCGTGAAGAACTTATGGCTAAAATACTTGCCTGGTTTGGATTAAATGTGGAAGAGAAAGTTAAACCCGTGTATCAATTTAAACCCGTGGTCTCAAGTTTTGCAAATGATTTTCTGCGTGTAAGTGGTATAAATGGTTATTTCAATGTAAAAATATTTGATGTGATGGGCAGGAACATAGTTTCTGGTACATTTAATTCTAAAGGTGACATTCTCATTCCTGTTAAAAGTTTACCAAAAGGTATATACTTTATAGAGTTAAAAGCAGGAGGTAAAAATCTTCATAGCAAATTTATAAGACAATAAAATACTTTTGACCGGATAACATGATTTTTTGAAGCAGGTTCAATCAATGTGAAAAAGGGAAGCGGGTTGAATTAAGTTTTATGAAACTTTTTATCTTTTTGTTTTTTCTTTATCCCAGAATAGAGGTATTACCGAGAATATTTGATGCAGGCAGAATTTTAGAAGGTGATGAGATAAGGGTTAACTTTACGATCAGGAATAAGGGTGATGATATTCTTAAAATAATTAATATAGAAAAAGATTGTGGTTGCACCTTTGTTATCATTGATAAGAATACAATAGAGCCGGGTGATTCGACATCTTTAAAAGCAGGTATTGTAACAGAAGGTAAAAAAGAAGAGTTTGAGGAAGAAATACTCATTCATACAAACGACCCCTATGAGCCTTTTATAAGACTTAAAATAAAGGCACACATATTCCCTCTTCCAAAACCAGAACTTAAGAGCGTTGAAATAATTAATGTGGGTAATCTTTATCCTGGCGAAATAAAAGATACATTTTTTTATGTTAAAAATACAGGAGATGCAGAACTTATCCTGCTTGGAGCAACCCCTTCACCAAACTGTGAAATAATTTCTGATTTCCCGATTCATATAGCACCGGATGAGAGAAAAGTAATAAATATTGAAGTTGCTCCTGTTAAAACAGGTTTTATTGATGAAGAGATAAAAATTACAACCAATATAAAAGGGTATCTGTATCATTTTATAAAAATCAGGGGTAGAGTTCATAAAAATTATCTCACCCTTTTCTCTCCTCTTATATTCAATAAAAACGGTGATACCCTTTATATTTTTAATTCAGGAAAAAAAGAGATTATGATAAAAAAGATTTTGATTGAGGAAAATGTTCTTCTATCGAATAAGAGATTAAAACCAAAACAAAAGATAAAAATATTTTTTCCTTTAAAAATGAAAGACAAAGGAGATATAGAAGTTCATTTAAAATTGCCTTATATTGTTAAATAATGTTAAAAAAAATTCTTTTCTTAATAGAAAAAAAAGCAGAGGAGTTTGATGATAAAAAACTTCTTCTTTATGTTTTTTCCTTTCTCTATTTAAGACAGGTAATAGAGACATCCCTTACATTCAGTTTAAGGATGGGCACAAAGATGGTTTTTTGGGAATCAGTCAGGTTGCTTGTGCTTGATTATCCTGTTTTCTTTATAAATATGTTCTTTTTAATTGCCCTTTTAATTTCTCTTTTTTCAGGAGAGGATAGACATAAAGTTTTAAAAATTGTTTTTTTATTCACCCCATGGATTTTAATACCACCTGTATGGGACTTTATCTTTCATGGAGGTGGCTTCAGGTACTTTTATCTTTTAAAACCCGAAGAGGCATTAAAAAACCTTTTTTCAAACAAATGGATATGGTATTCCTTGGGTTTTTCGCAGGGACAGTTCATAGAACTTGCAGGTGCATCAATTCTCGGAGCAGTCTATGTATTTTTAAAGGGCAGAAAAATAAAATCAATTTTATTTTTACCCATTCCCTTTTTAGCGGTCGTTTTTCTGGGTTCACCCTATTTTTTATCCTTAAAGTTTTTCGGAACAAATGTATTCGGTGATGGAGGATTCCTTTATTATAATCAGGACAAAATTTTAATTTACAACATAGTGATACTTATCATACTTTCCTTTGCCTTTCAGAAAAAAAATTATTTTAAAATAAACTTTAAATTCAACTTTACATTGTTTTTCCTTATCTCTGGATGGCTTACAGCATGGCATAAGACAGACTTTCACAATTTAATTTTCTTTGATTATCTTTCCCTTCCCTTAATGATATTTATTCTCTCAATAAAGAGAAAATCCTATTTATCCTGGTTCTTATCAATTTCCTCTGCTTTTGCCCTTGGTCATATTCCCTTTATATTTTTTGTCTCCTGCTTTTTATTTTTTGAAGAAATTAATTTAAACAGGGGATTAAAGGAATTTTTACTTTCTTTATTTGCCTTTTACCTCTCGGCAGGCTTTTTCTTAAAAACAAGGGTTCATCTTGCCTATCCCTTTTACTATCCCCTTTTAATATCACTAATTTACGGAATATTCTCTCAATTCTTTTATAAATTCAGATGGATTCCTCTATTCCTTTTACCTTTTGGTTTTTTATTCAAAGGAAAGACTTTATTTGTCCGGTTTCCCTCAAAGGATGTAATTCAGAATCTTGAAGAAAAATATTATTTTTCAAAAGACCCTGCATATCTTTACGATTTATGGAGCCTTTATATGTTTAAAGGAGATTTTGAAAAGGTAAAGAGTATAACATTTTCCTTGCCCTATGAATATTCGCCCTCGGATTATTACGGAAAACTTGCAGATTTTTACCTTTTAACCGATAGAACAAATGAGGCTGAAAACTTTGCCTTAAAATCAATACCCATTGGTAATCCCTTCTCCTTATTGACGCTCGGTCACATATACCATATAAAGGGTAATAAAAAGGCTTTAAAATACTTAAAAAAAGCCCACCAGATGAAGATAAATCCTGAAAGGAGCTTTTTTCTTTTAATAAATGAGTATTTAAGGCAAGGTGAAAGAGAAAAGGCTCTTAAAACCCTTGAAGATATGAAAAAATGGAACAAAGAAAGCCCTCTTTATAAAATTCTGGTAAAAGAGATTTCAGAATAGACTTCATTTGCTGACTTAGCACAATGTTTGTAAAATTGCAAATTATTGTTGCACTTTTGCGACATAAAGTTTTATTAAATTTTCAAATCTTATTGATTTGCAATAAAAAATATAATTACAAGAATCTGGCATAAAAATTTCATATAAAAAGTAGTATAAAACATGTTTGACATGAGATATTATATTCAGTATAATTTATAGTTAATTAAAAATTAAAAAGGGGGTGCTATGAAAAAAATGTTAATTGTGGGTATGGCTATTGGGGTGCTTTTTTCTCAGGAAATATCTCTTACAACCGCTAAATTTGACCCTTTGAGGGATGGAGAACCCGCAATACCCCAGGAATTAAAAGGAGAGGAACAGGGTAAAACCCTTTATATTCTTCAATTTACAGGTCCTTTAAAAAATTACTGGAGAAGTCTTTTAAAAGAAAAAGGTGTGGAGACATTTGGTTATCTTCCCTATTATGCGGTTTTTGCAAGAATGGAGCCTTCAAAAAAAGACGAGGTTCTTTCACTTCCCTTTGTGAGATGGACAGGAGTTTATCATCCCTATTACAAGATATCCCCTGAGCTTAATAATTTAAGATCAGTTGAAAACAAGACAAGACAGTATGTTAAGGGATATGGATGGGTTGAATATACAGACCCCTTATACGTGAGTTTACCTGATTTAAAGTCAATTGGAATATATCTTCTTCCTGACGCTGATGCTCAGAAAATAGCCTTGAAATTGCAAAAGATGGGAATTGAAATTAAAAAGGTTCTTGGCTATCCATCAAACAGAATAATAGTATGGACATCCCTAAATAATTTAAATTCAATTGCAAAAATCCCCGAAGTTTATTATATATCTCCCTATTATCCAAAGGCTTTTTTAAACAACACAACCAGGTATGTTGTTCAGAGTGATATTTTGACTGTTGCACCTGATGATTGGCCGAATGCCACGGCTGATACAGTTACATCAGGAAGTTTACCTGTGTGGAATCACAATATAAGGGGTCAGGGAGAAATTATAACGATTATGGATACCGGTGTTGATTATTATTCCTGCTCGTTCTGGGACCCTGAAGGAGACCCACCAGGACCAGATCATATAGTTGTCTATGCATATACAGATGAAGGTGGTAATACGCGTGATACCAGAACCTGTGGACACGGGACTCATGTTTCAGGAACAGTTGCAGGAGACCCTTCAAGAGGAGGTGCAACTCAGGTATCAGATTATTCAGGTAATGCCTATCAGGGTAAAATCTACATGCAGGATGTGGGCTATGAGTTTGGAAATTCCTGTCCATTGAATTTTACCAATTTTTACAACTCTGCTCAAAGAGCCCGCAACACCTACGGGTCATACCTGCACTCAAATTCATGGGGATACACCAGTGGCTTTGGGAATTATCAGTACGAGTCAATTGATATAGATGTGTTTACCTTCCTTTATAAAGATTTTCTTTTTATAGTTTCAGCAGGTAATAATGGACCAGGCTCAAATACAGTTGGTATGCCCTCCACTGCAAAGAATTGTTTGTCTGTTGGTTCCACTTATAGACAGAGCTATGATTATGATGCTGATTATATATCAGAATTTTCTTCAAGAGGCCCTACTGATGATAGTCGTCGTAAGCCCGATTTAACAGCTCCTGGTGGTTATGACCCGCCGGGCGGAGGGGTCAATCCTGGCAATAACTGGAGAGCCTATATTCTATCTTCATATCCAGGACAAACTTGGGGCAGTTTCAGTTGCTCCTTTTCAGGTATGGTTGGTACCTCAATGGCTGCACCCGCAGTTACAGCAGCTGCAGCACTTGTGAGGCAGTACTACAGGGAAGGATGGTTTGTGAATGGAACCTATAACCCCTCACAGGGAATAATGCCTTCAGGTGCTCTTGTTAAAGCCACTCTCCTCCTTTCAACCGTTGACATGACAGGCGTGTCGGGTTATCCGAATTATACTGAAGGATGGGGAAGGGTTTTGCTTGACAATGCCCTTTATTTTTCCGGAGACACAAGGGAGCTTGAATTTGATGACAACACAACAGGTCTTACAACAGGTCAGTATGTTGATTATCCTTTAACAGTTGGCTCTTCTGCAGAACCCCTGAAAATTGTTCTGGTCTGGCACGATACAGCAGGAGCTGCAAATGCAAACCCCACTCTTGTTAATGACCTTGATTTAATAGTTACTGCTCCAAACAGCAACATTTATTATGGCAATTACTTTTCAGGTGGACAGAGTGCTCCAGGTGGTTCTCCTGATAGAAGAAATAATGTTGAGGTTGTTCTTTTAAACACACCTCCCACAGGAACCTATAATATTCGTGTAAGAGCATATAATGTTGGAACCGGTTCCCCTCAGCCTTATGCTATAACAATCGCGGGTAGAAGTTTGACCCTTGGTGTTCATGAGGCTTATACAGATATTGATGCAGAAATTTTGTCTTCTGGTATAAAACTGAAATGGAATAGCTTTCCTGATATCTCATACTATGAGATTTACAAAAAAGAATCAAACCATAGAGCCTATAAATTTCTTTCTCTTGTTGAGACCAGCTCTTTTACAGATAAAAATGTTCAGGATAATACAACCTACTGGTATAACATTAAAGGATATTCCTCTGACGGGAAGGTCATAAAGGATTATGGTGAGGTTAAGGTTGAATATGTGAAGAAAAAACCTGTCATATTTAAAAAATTCACTCCAATAATGAAAAAAGAGAATGTTATCACATATGAACTTGCAAAGGAATCCTTTGTTGTCCTCAAAGTCTATGATATTTCTGGAAAACTCGTAAGAAAAATTGTTGAAGGCAAAAAATATCCAGGTATACACAGGATATACTGGGATGGTAAGGACCAGAGGGGCAAAAGGCTTGCTTCTGGTAAATACTTTTACATGCTTTTTGCAGATAAGAACGCAATAAAACAGGCATTTTTGTTCTTGAAATAAGTTTTAAAATTTTGTTTTAAATCTTCTGAAGATAATTATATAGGAGAGGGAGAATACAAAAATAGAGTAAACAATCAAAAATATAAAGGAAAAATAAATTTCTCCAATCCGTGCTCCTTTTAGCAGAATACTTCTTATGCATATTAAAAAGTGAGTTACCGGATTAAACCAGTTTGTGAAAAATCTGAAAAATTCTGACATTGATTCAACAGGAAAGAATATCCCTGAAAGCAAGATAAAGGGAAAGACTATTAGAAATGTGGTGAGCATGCTCTCTCTTTGAGTTTTTGAAATTAAGGATACGAACATTCCTATTCCAAGGGCTATTAAGATGTAAAAGAAGAATATAAATATTAAAAGAAAGGGATTTCCTTTAAACGGGATTTTGAAAATTATTTTTGCCAAAAGAAGAATTACTATTCCATCAATAAATGTTAGAATTGCATAGGGGGTTATTTTACCGATTATCACCTGATGCGCCTTTAAAGGAGATATGTAAAATATTTCAACTGTTTTTCTTTCCTTTTCAATTGTGAAGGAAAGACCTGTTAAAATTGAAGTTATAATTATAACTATTATTACAAATACTCCCGGAACAGTGTAGTTCTTTGTTTCAAGGGATGGGTTGAAAAGGTAAAGGGTTTTTATTTCTAAATTGTTTTTGAATTTACCCCGCAGAAATTTTGATATATAACCTGAAATTGTCTGTGCAGGGCTTCCCTGTGAGCCGTCTATTACAAATAGAATTTCTTTGTTTTCCTTTCCGAATATGATTCCCATTTTCAAATTTCCCTTTTTTATCTCCTCTATTAATCTTTCCTTTTCAAAAAATCCCTTTGATATAAAGAATTCGCTTGCTGTTAAAGAACCTACAAATTCCCTTACCTCCTTTGTTTCCTTTTCAGCATAATATCCTGTTTCAACCTTTCTTAAATCAAGGGATATAATGTATCCAAAAACAATGAGGAGTATAAAGGGTGCAAATAAAACCATGTAGAGATTTCTTTTATCCCTTATAACCTCAATAAATTCCTTTTTCATTATTGCTTTAATTTCTCTCATCCTATCTCTTTTTTAAGCCTTATTGATGATATAATCGTTAAAAATATTCCAAAGAATAAAAGGGCAACAAATTCAGGAATAAAACTTGAAAATCCAAGTCCCTTTAAAAGTATTCCCCTTAATATGTATAAGAAATATCTTGCAGGAACAAGATAGGTTAAAATCTGGAGAATAAGGGGCATGTTTTCAATGGGGAATAAAAATCCTGATAAGAAAAGCGAAGGCAGAAGAGTTCCCAGCCATACAGCCATCAGTGTTGTTCTTCCTTCTTTAAAAATCGTGGATGCTGTTATTCCTATTCCGAATCCTGTGAATAAGAAAAAAAAGGAAAGGATATATAAAAGAAAGAGATTTCCTCTTGAAGGAACATTAAACAAAAGTTTACCAGCAAAAAGTATTATTGTTAATTGTAGATATCCTATTATTATGTAGGGGAAAATCTTGCCGAGATAAACTTCAGAGGCACCTGTTTTTGAAACCCTGTATATTTCAATACTTTTATTTTCAAATTCCTTTGTCAGGGTTATGCTTGTTAAAACTCCTGAAATTACCATAAATATTATAACTATAATTCCAGGAACAATAAAATAGGTGCTCTTCATTTCAGGATTAAACAGAATATTAATTTCATATCTTTTAGTTTGCCATCTTTTATCAGGCATCTGCAACCAAACACTTTCTATTTTCTGCCTTATATAGCCTTCCAGATTTTCTGCCATCTGGTTGTCCGATGCATCAAGGATTAACTGGATTTTAGCGGTTTGATTTTTTCCAAGTTTTTTTGTAAAATTATGAGGAAAGATTAAAACTCCTTTGTATTTCCCCTTTTTTAGATTTTTATAAAATTCCTCTGTATTTTGAACTTTCTCAAAAATTTCCTCATTTTTTAAATCGTTTATTATTTTCCTTGTTAAAGGAGTGCTATCATAATCAATTACTCCGAGGTTTATATTCCTTAAATCGGTTCTTATCGCATATCCAAAGATTATTAGAAGTAAAAGGGGCATAATAAATGAAATATATAGAGTTCTTTTATCCCTTATTATGTGTATGAATTCCTTTTTAATTATACCCTTTAATTTCATTTTATAATTCAGGTTTTCTCTGCTTTTTCGTTTTTTCACTCCCCTCTTTATCTCCCTCCGTCAAGGGGGGAGAAATGGAAGAAAGTGACTCTATCAAGGGGGGAGGATTGAAACCAGGTAGTGGGGGTGAGTGATTTATGTTTATCTTTTTATTTTTTCCCCTCCCTTGATGGGAGGGGTAAGGGGAGGGTGAGGGAGTATAAAAATTTTTGTCTTTCATCTTTCACCTGCAACAATTTCAAAAAACACTTCCTCCATATCAGGCAGTTTATTTAAGTTTTTCTCCTTTTTTATTTTTTCCTTTAAATTTTCAGGTTTGTCAAGTGCCTTTTTTTCTCCTTTATGGATTAATAAAACCCTTTCAAAATATTCTGCCTCCTCCATATAATGGGTCGTTATTAAGATTGTTTTGCCCTTCTGTTTAAGTTCCCTGATTGTTTCATTAAAGAATCTGAACCTTGATAAAGGGTCCATACCGGAACTCGGCTCATCAAGAAAAAGTATTTTCGGGTCGTGTATAAGGGCACATAAAAGGGATGTTCTTCTTTCAACTCCTGTTGGAAGATTTTTAACAAGCTCTTTTTCCCATTCTTTAAGTTCAAACTTTTCTAAAAGGTTTTTATAATTTTTAAAGAAATCCTTTTCTGAAACCCCGTAAATTCCTGCCCTGAACTCTGCATTTTCAGATATATTCAGGTCTTTATAAAGGGAAACTTCCTGAGAGACATATCCTATCTGCCTTCTGTAATTCTCTATGTTTTTAAAAACATTTTCTCCTTCAAAAAATATTTCACCTTCATCGGGTTTTAAAATTCCAAGAAGTATCTTTATTGTTGTTGTCTTACCCGCTCCGTTTGGACCCAGAAATCCGAATATTTCTCCTTTTTTAATTTCAAAACTCAAACTCCTGACGGCCCTTATTTTACCGAAGGACTTTGAAATGTTTTTAACCTCTATCATCTATCTTTAAAAAAGCTTTTTCAAGGGAGTTCGTACCCTTTTGCTCCATTATTTTCAAAGGACTTTCAAGGTATTTTATTTTTCCATCTTCAAGAAAAAGTATCCTCTGAGCCTTTTCACCTTCTTTTAAATAGGGTGTTGAAAATATAACGGTTTTATCTTCTTTAAGTTTCTCAATAAATTCCCATATTTCCTTTCTTGATACCGGGTCAACACCTGTTGTTATTTCATCAATGACCATTATATCAGGCTCCGGTAAAATTCCAGCGATTAAAAGAAGTTTTCTTTTCATGCCACCTGATAGGTTTCCAGCAAGGGTTTCCTGAAAATCTGAAAGCCCTGTTATTTTTAAAAGTCTTTGTTTTTTAACTGAAAACTCGTCCCTCTTTATTCCGTAAATTTCCCTTATAAATTCTAAATTTTCCCTTATCTTTAAATCAGGATACAGGTTAAAATCAGAGGATACAAAGGATATCTTACCCTTTGCCTCCGCTTTCCCCTCATCAGGCTTTATAATTCCTGCAATTATCTTTAAAAGGGTTGTCTTCCCGCTTCCGTCAGGTCCTAAAATACCAAAAACTTCTCCCCTTTTTACATAAAAAGAAATTCTGTCAAGAACCTTTTTCTTTTTGATGAATTTTCCTGCATTTTCTATTATTACTGCTTTTTCCATTCCACATAGCCTGTCATTCCCGGCTTTAAAATATTATCTTTATTAAAGACCTTTGCCTTGATTTTAAAAACCATTCTCTCCTTTTCGCTCTCTGTAACAATATTTTTTGGTGTAAATTCACCTTTCTCGGAAATGAAAAATATTTCTCCTTTGTAAAATCTCTTTAAAGGTGTTGGTTTAATAAGTATGCTGTGCCCCTGCTTTATATCGGGCAGATACTTCTGTATAACAAAGAATATAAATTCAAGGGTGTCATCTTTAACTATTTTAACAAGGGGAAAACCTGGATTTACAAGTTCTCCTGTTTCATAATAAATCTCATTTATTTTCCCCTTACATGGGCTCTTTATAACTGTTTCTTCCTTTAAAATCTCAAGGTTTTTGATTTCCTCACGGAATGCAGAGACTTCTTTTATTATAGAATTTTTCTCGTATTCCAGCATTTTAATCTCATCCTCAATTTTTTCAATTTCCCTTTTTCTACTGCCCCCTTCTTTGTAAATCTTTTTCAGTGATAAAAGGTCTTTTTTGAGCCTTTTTATTTTGAGTTCCAGGGATTTTAGTTTTTCCTCTCTTGCAGAGATTTTTTTATTTGCCTGGTTTATTTTATTTTCTATCTCCCTTGAATCAAGAAGAAGTATCTTTTCTTCCCTTTTAACCTCTTCTCCCTCTTTTTTACTTATCTTTATAACCCTTGAGGAAATCTTTGAAGATAAAACCACCTCTTTTGCTTCAAAATACCCTGAAAACCTTACTCCTTTTTCCCTTCTCAAAAATATAAAAATAAAAATTATGATTAAAGCAAGAATCAAAAACAGGGGTATAAAGATTTTTTTCATAAAATGTCCTCCTCTTTGAGTTTTCTTGTCATAAGTTCATATATTGCTGACTTTATTGGCTTTTTCCTGTATAAAATCTCATAGATTTTCTGTGCAATTGGTATTTCAATTTTATGCTTCCTTGCAATTTTAATCAGAGGTTTTACCGTATAATAGCCTTCAACAGTTCCGAGTTTTGAAAGGGCTTTTTCAGGGACCTCCCCCCTTGCTATGAGTATTCCAAATGTTCTGTTCCTTGATAAATCTCCTGTTGATGTTAATATTAAATCTCCAAGACCTGAAAGTCCTGCAAAGGTTTTTGCCCTTGCTCCCATTTTCTTACCGCATCTTACCATCTCAACCATACTTCTCATTATAAAAGATGCCCTGGCATTGTATCCCAGACCCATTCCGTCAATTATCCCCGCACCTATTGCATAAACATTTTTTAAAGCACCGCCGAGTTCAACTCCTTTTAAATCAAAGGAGAGATAGACTCTGAAACTGGGGTTTGAAAATTTTTTTTGTAAAAAAATCAGTTTTTTTTCAAACCTTTTTTCTCCTGCAAGAACAGTTGCTGTGGGCAATTCCTTTGCTATTTCTTCTGCAAAGTTTGGTCCTGATAACACAAAAACCGTTTTGATTTTATTTTTTAAAACCTCCCTTATGACCTCACTCGGTCTTTTTAAACTCTTTATCTCAAGTCCCTTTGCAACAGAAATTATAATGGGTTTTTTTTTGGGTTTAAAATACAGAATTGTATTTCTTATAAACTGTGTCGGTACAGCAACCACTATATATTCAAGATTTTCAATCTCCTTAAAATCCTTTACAGGACTTATATTTTCAGGGAGTTTTAAAAAGGGGAAATACAAAGGATTTCGTTTTTCTCTTAAAATTCCTTCATAAACTTCCTTTTCCCATGCCCATAGATAAACCCTTTCAAAACCAGTTGAAAGCAGTTTTGCCAGGGCTGTTCCCCATCTACCAGCGCCTATTATTCCTATATTCATTTTAAAACATAAATTTTAAAGAAGTTCAACTCTAAAAATCAAAGGCTTTATAATTATATACAATGAATATTTTATTTTTCCTCTTTCTTTTCATAGAAATCCCTCATTATACAGATTTTTTAAATTTGTATTCTGGAAATTCAGTATCAAGGGGAGGTTTTATATCAAATTTTTTAAATGAAACCGACTTTATAAAGAAAAATCCGGCATTTTTCAAAGGAGACACTCTGGGAATAAATTTTTTTATGAATCCGTGTCCTGAGAAGGAAAAAATAAAGGATATTCCGTATTTCCTTTCTCTTTCTCTTGTATTCCCTTTAAAAAATGTTATAACGGGTATTGATTTTGATCTGTTTTCAAATGAAAGATTCACTGTTTATTCAGGAAGTGGTGATATTTTAAAGAATTATGTTCCAAAAAGTTTTTACATAGGCACATTTTTTTTAAAAAAATTTAGAAATTTTATTACAGGGTGTGGTATAGGAATTTCAAGAATTGAAGAACCTTCATATATATGGCCTTATGAACCCGAAGTTTTTTATCTACCTGCTTTAAATTTTGGCTTTTCTCTTGTTTTTAAAAATCTGGATTTATCTTTTTCTATTTTAAATATCGCGAATAGTTTGAAAAGAAATAATCAGGACAAAATTTACCCTCCTCTCGGTCTTAATTTTAATTCTTCTTTTAATTTTATTTTAAACAATATAAAGATTGTTCCGGGTATAAATTTTGAGATAGTAAGAGACCACAAAGGGAAGTTTAAAAATTACTCCGGGACAGGATTTGAATTTATTAAAAAAGGAAATCCTGAAGTCTTTTTTGATTTAGGTTATATTTCAAGGGAAGGAAAGGGAGTTGTTTATGGATTTAAAATTAGATTTGAAAATTTTAAGTTTATTTTGAGTGAAACTGGACTTTTAACCAATTATAAAAAGCTTGACCTGCATTTTGGAATTGAAACATTTTTTGAATTAATAGAAATTTAAAAGGAGGATTTTTTATGGAGGTTAAAGAAATTGCTGAAAGTGTCAGAGGCAAAATAATTGGTGATGAAGACTTTGAAATTGAAAGAGTTGATGTCCCTGAAAAGGGTGACGAAAGTTCTCTTGTATTTGTGTTTGACGAAAAAGCAAAAGGAAAGATAAAGGGTAAAATAGGATGTGTTGTTACAAAAGAGGAACTTATTGAAGGAATTGATTACAGAACAGCAATCCTTGTTGATGATGTTAAAATGGCTTTTGTGAATATCCTGAGTATTTTTTCAAAAAGAAAGGAGATTAAAGGAACTTCTCCCTTTGCCCATATTTCTCAAAAAGCAGAAATAGAAGAGGGGGTTCATGTATCACCCTTCTGCGTTATTGAAGATGGTGCGATTATTAAAAAGGGGACATACCTCTATCCCTTTATCTATATAGGTGAAAATTCAAGGATAGGTGAAAACTGCCTCATACATCCAAATGTTTACATAGGATATGATTGTGAAATAGGGAACAACTGCCAGATATTTGCAGGATGTGTGATAGGTTCTGATGGATTTGGTTATATTGATACAGAAAACGGTCTTATAAAAATTCCCCAGACAGGAAGGGTTGTTATTGAAGATGATTGTGAGATAGGTGCAAATACCACAATTGACAGAGCGACAATAGGTGAAACAAGGATAAAAAGAGGAACCAAGATTGACAATCTTGTCCAGATTGCTCATAACTGTGAGATAGGAGAGTTTACAGTGATTGCCGCACAAACAGGTATTGCAGGAAGCTGTAAAACAGGTAAAAAGGTTAAAATGGCAGGACAGGTGGGGATTGCTGACCATTTGAATATAGGTGATGGAGCGATTTTAACTGCCAAGGCTGGTGTTGCAAAGGATGTTCCCGCGGGCAAAGTCTATTCAGGTTATTTTGCAAGGGAGCATAAGGATGTGTTGAAGGCATTTATGATTTTATACTCACTTCCGAAATACTGGGATAAGATAAAGAAAATCTTGAAGTAGTTTATTTTTTGCCTGACCTTACAAGTAAAAAAGAAACCAGAACCCCGATTATGAATCCAGATACCGTAAACAATAGAAAAATGAGTATCTTTGAGATATAGAATTTCCAGGTAAATATTTTTATGAGAATCAAATCCGTGTTCTGGGCTATCAGTATAAAAATGGCAATTAAAATTAAAAGAACTATAAATATTTCTATTTTTTTCAACATAGATAAATTATACTTTATTTGAAATTTAGTTTTCAATCTGATGTATAATTTAAAAATGGAAAAAAGTTTAAAGAAAATTATTTGCGATATATCCGAAAGTATAGGTGAAAGAAATTTATGGAGTTATGATAATTTAAAAAAGACTGCGGATTACATAAAAAATTATCTTAAAGAAAGAGGTTATGAGACCAAAACCCTTAAATACAATGTTCAGGGGAAAGAGTGCGAGAATTTGTATGCTTTTAAAAAGGGGAAAATTGATAAATTTATTGTTATGGGTGCCCATTATGACAGTGTTTTTGGCTCAAAGGGTGCTGATGACAATGCCTCAGGTGTTGCTGTAAATCTGCTGGTTGCAGAGAACTTGAAAAAGGAGAGTTTAAATTACGGGATTATATTTTGCTTTTTTCCGAACGAAGAACCCCCTTTTTTTAAAACTCCTTTGATGGGCTCTTATGTCTTTGCAGGATTTTTAAAGGAAAAAAAATATAAAATAGAGGGTATGATATGTTTTGAATCAGTCGGTTATTTTTCTGATGGAAAAAACTCTCAGAGTTATCCACCCTTTATAGGGTTTAAGTATCCTGACAGGGGAAATTTTATAGGAGTTGTTGGAAATTTAAAGTCAAAGAGATTTGTTGAAAGGATTGCAAAGGGGATAAAAAAATATTCAAATATACCTGTTGAATATCTTTCAGTTCCACCTTTTCTTGCTCCTGGAGTGGACTTTTCTGACAACTGGTCCTTCTGGAAAATGGGATTTAAGGCGTGCATGATAACGGATACAGCCTTTTACAGAAACCCAAATTATCATACATCTTATGATACCTTTGAAAAACTTGATTATAAAAAAATGAGAGAGCTTGTTTTAGGAATTTCTGAGACTTTAAAGAATTATGATTAAACTTTTTGACCCCTGGAAAGGAGGATTTTGCACCTGTTTGCCAAAATATACATTAAATCCCTATACAGGATGCAATCACAGGTGTCTTTACTGTTATATAACTTCATACATAAAGGATGCCTTTAGATTAAGGCTAAAAAGAATAAATTTTAAAGGTCTTGAAAAAAAGATTAAGGGTTTAAAAAAGGACATTCCCTTTTCACTTTCAAACAGTTCTGACCCATATCCCCTTGTTGAGGAAAAACTCGGTATAACAAGAAAAGTCCTTGAAATTTTAAAAAAAGATGGTTTTAAAGTTTCAATAATAACAAAGTCAGCTCTTGTGTTGAAAGACCTTGACATTATGAAGGATATGAAGGCTACCATAAGTTTTACAATTACAACTCCTGATGATGAAATGGCAAGGAAACTTGAACCCCATGCACCTCCTCCGAGTATGAGGATTAATGCAATAAAAGAAATTTCAAGGTATAATATCCCTGTTTGTCTGAGAATAGACCCTGTAATTCCCTTTGTTAACGATAAAATTGATGTTATTGATGATTTTTTAAAGGAAGTTTCTCCCTATATAAAAATGGTTTCAGTATCCACCTACAAGGCCAGGCCTGATAACTTTAAAAGGCTTTCAGGAATGTTTAAAGAAGTTAAAAGGATAAAATTTGAGAAGAAAAAAATAAGGGGATACAGATACATTGAACGGGAAATAAGACATGGAATTCTTCTGAAAATAAAAGAAGTTGTTAAAAATCATAATTTAAAATTTGGGCTTTGCAGAGAAGGTTTTGATGATTTGAAGGATACCCTTTCCTGTGACCCGATTTTTGAGCACTTTGAGTAAAAGTTGCATAATTTATGTGCAAAAATTTTTTAAATTTCTGGCATAAAAATTTCATGTAAAAATATGATGAAACCGCTAAAGCAAGGAGGTAAATTATGAAAAGACTTTTTATCCTGATGCTCCTGTTGGGGGGATGTGGTGTGTACCTGACAAAGCCTGTAGCCCAGAGACTGGATGATGAAGCCAAAAATGTGGATGCCCCATCACCTTCTCCTGAAGTTTTCGGGGCAGAGTTCAGACTTTTCAGTATTGAGAAAAATGTTGCACTCTCTCTTGCCGGAAACATAGGCTATTCGTGGAAAGGTGATGCTGTGCCCTATCAGAATTATAAACTTGGAAGAGAAACGAGGTTCACCCATTCTCAGGCATTTTTAGAAATGGGTGTTATTCCTTTTCCAAGAAGGCTTCCTCTTTTTTATCCTTACTTCGGAATAGGTGGCGGGCTGATATCAGCGGATATTCAGGGGACTTTAAGGGCAATTCATATTGATTATGCTTATCCTGCCTTTGAAATAGGGGGGGAATTTTTGTTTCCCCTTGCAAGAAAGTTCTGGAAAAAGGATTTTTATATGAACCTGTATTTAAGAGGAGGGTATATATTCTCCTTTTCAGAACTTTTTCAGGGACCTTATATATCTGTTGGATACTCTGTTGGTGTTCCTCCTGAAGGAATAATAGCATCAATTCTTGGGGGCATTTTAATCTTAGGAGGTGGAGAATGAAAAAGGTAGTTTTATCTTTTATTTTCTTTTACGGCTGTGTTACAATGGGAATAAGAGGAAATGGAGATTACCTTTATAATCCTGATTTAAAAAAGGATATAGAAAATCACGGATTTGAATATCCTGAAGAAACAGGAACAGGATTCTCATTCGGTATGGGATTTTTCCATCCTGATTACCTTCTTGTAAGAGGTAAATTTTCTCAAATGAATCTTAAAAGTTCTAATGCATCTTTTTATACGCAGGAAGGATGGGTTGAAGGAGGCATTCCTGTTCTGAGAAACAGGTTCTTTTCTTTTTATCCTGTTGTAGGGTTTGGTGCAGAAAATCAAATTGTAAAGCTTAATGGCAAATTTGAGGGAGTCACATATGGTGTACTTTTAGGGTTTGAAAATCATCTTATTCTGACAAAACAGAGACCGGGTTACCTTGTCCTTGTTTTCGGAGCAAATGTCAAAAGAATTGGTGGGACATTTCTTGATGCTCCGGCAGATTTTTTAATTTCCCCTTCTCATACAAGGTTTCAGGTTTTTATAGGAGTTGAGATGGGTTATATATATGGGAGATGATTTTCTCAGGGCTTGACCTTGCGGGATATAAGAGGAAGGAAAAAACTGTTCTTAGTTTTATTAATGGTGGTAAAGTAAAAATTTTAAAAGGACTTGATGACAAAGAGATCGTGGAAAATGTTATTCTGGAAAGACCCACTGTTTTTGCCATAGATGCTCCGCTTTCATTTCCAAAAAAGGGAATTTTCAGATATTCTGATAAAAAATTAAAAAAAATTCTTGATAAAAAAAATATCAGGTATTTGAAAAAGTCGGTTCTTCCCCCTGTTTTACCTCAAATGAAAATAATTACAAAAAGGGCAATTAAAATCAAAAATTCTTTAAAAGGTATAAGAATAATAGAAACTCATCCCACCATCTGCATTTTCTTGATTCTTTTTGAAAAAGGGATTGATATAAGAAAGTTTATTTCTTATAAAAAAAATAAAGAGGTATTTGAAAATCTTGTTAAAATCCTTCAGAAAATTCTGGGCTATAGGTTAAAATTCAGTTCTCCTGATGAGCTTGACAGTTTTATATGTGCTTATATGGCGAAACTTTTTTATAAAACAGATAAAACATTATATCTCTCAAAAACAAAGTCTCCCTTTATTATATACAACTTTTGAAATAAGTGAATAAGAGCCATTATAATTAAAGATATGAAAATTAAATTTCAGGATAAATTTATTGAGATAAATGAAGATTTTCCAGAAAGCGTTTCTGCATTACTCAAAAAATTAAATTTATCCTCCGAAGAGGTGATTGTTATAAGAGATAAAAAAGTTCTTATTGAAAAGGAAAAACTTGATAAAGATGATGAAATAGAAATAATAAAGGTTATATCAGGTGGATGAATTTGTGGTAAAAACCGAGGTTTTCTCAGGACCCCTTGAGTATCTGATTGAACTTATTTATAAAAATGAAATTGACCCTTTAAATATTCCTGTTTCCTTTCTTATAGAGGAGTTTTTAATCTATCTCAAAAAAAGAGAATGGAGGGATTTATCAAGGTCAATAGAATTTTTGCTTATGATAGCTTTACTGATACATATTAAAATATCAAGATTTTTGCCTTCAAAAAAGAAAGAAGAAGATGAGGAAAAATATATCAGTGTTGAGGAAATAACAGAAGAATACGAGAAACTTTTGACTCTTACAGGTTTTCTTGAAAAGAAAAAGGATTTCTTTGAAAATGTTTTCCCTCGTGGAGATTCTCAAACCCGGGAGGAGATGGAGGCAGATGTTTTTTCCCTTTACAAAGTTTTTTCAGAAATTATTTCTGCAGTAAAAGAGGAAAAAGCATTGGTCCATGATGTTCCAAAAATAGAGGAAAAAATTGAAGATATAATAAACAGATTAAAACAGAGAAAAAAACTGAAATTCAGAGAAATTTTTGAAAATTGCAGGAGAAAAATTGAAGTTATAGTTTATTTTCTTGCAATTCTGGAATTACTAAAAAATAAGAGAATTAAAGTGAGGCAGGGGAATCTTTTTTCTGAGATTTATGTTTATCTGGCATAGTTGAAAATTTAACCTTTTTACCTTTATATTAAAATATATTCAAAAATGCCGGGGTAGCTCAGTCGGTAGAGCACTGGACTGAAAATCCAGGTGTCCCCGGTTCGATTCCGGGCCCCGGCATTTTTTATAAAACAAGAAGAGAGCAGAAGATCCACGCCGGGGTAGCTCAGTGGAAGAGCATCGCATTCGTAATGCGAAGCGCGTGGGTTCAAGTCCCATCCCCGGCTTCATTATGATATGAGAAACAATCTATTTTTTACAATCTCAGGATTGAGAGGAATAGTGGGAGAAAGTTTTACACCCGAGCTGGTTGCAAAAATAAGTGCTCATTTTGGTAATTTAATGAATGATGGTGAAATCATTGTGGGGCGAGATACAAGAAAATCAGGTGAAATGGTTAAATTTGCAGTAATTTCAGGACTTTTATCAGCAGGGTGTACACCCTGTGATATTGGTATTGTGCCTACACCCACGATTCTCTTTGCAGTTAAGAACAAAAAATCAAAAGGTGGAATTGCAGTAACAGCAAGCCATAATCCCCCTGAATGGAACGCCCTTAAATTTGTAAAAAGTAACGGCACATTTTTAAGGGAAGGGGAGATAGAAAATCTAAAAAAACTTCTGAGCAAAGCCCCCCTTTACAAGAGGGGTGAAGATATAAAGAGCGTGAGAAACGAAGATTTTCTTGAAAGGCATCTGGATGCAATATTTGAAAACAATAATTTTGAAACAGAGAAAGTAAAAGAGAAAAATTTTAAAGTTGTTATAGATGCAGCAAATGGTGCTGCTTCCAGGGCTGCACCTGCTTTGCTTGAAAGGTTCAACTGTAGTGTTATAAAGGTTAATTGTGATAGACCTGGTGAATTTGAAAGAGAACCTGAACCCACCTCTGAAAACCTTGTATCCCTGCAGAAAGCGGTTAGAGAAAACCAGGCTGATATAGGCTTTGCAACTGATGCAGATGGTGATAGATTGGTAATAGCCCTAAAAGAGGGTGAAATACTTTCAGAAGAGTATACCCTGGCACTTTTTGTTTACTATATACTCTCAAAAATTAATACAGAGAAACCCATTATAACTAATTATTCGACTTCAAGAATGGTTGATTCTGTTGCCCAAAAATATGGAGTGAATGTTAAAAGAACAAAAGTGGGTGAGGCATTTGTGGTGGAAAAAATGGAAGAAGAGGGGAGTGTGTTGGGCGGGGAAGGTAATGGAGGTATAATTTACAGAGAAATAAATTTTACAAGAGATGCTCTTGTGGGGATTGCAGGAATTCTTTCATTGCTTTATGAGACAGGAGATTCAAGAGAGTTTAAAAATATCATTCCACGATTTTATATGAAAAAAATCAAAGTGCCCTTAAAAAAATTAGACTATGAAGACATAGATAAAGCTTTTGATTTAAAAAAGACTGTCCGGGAGGACGGCATTCTGCTAAATTTTGAAGATGGGTTCCTCCATATAAGACCTTCAAATACAGAGCCTGTTATTAGAATAATAGGAGAGTTTGAAGAAGAAAAGAGATTAAAAGAGGTTTTTGATAAAGTGATGGGTATTTTAAAATGAATCTTGCGAGAAAATATAGACCCCTTACGTTTTCCCAGGTGGTTGGTCAGACCATAGCTACCCGTGTTTTAAAAAATGCAATTAAGATAAACAAAATAGGTAGGGATATAACCGCGATATTATTTTCTGGTCAGAGAGGGATAGGCAAAACCACGCTTGCAAGAATAGTGGCAAAAGCCCTGAATTGTGAAAAGGGTGTTACCGAGGAGCCCTGCAATGCATGCGAGAATTGTATGTCCATTTCAGAAGGTAAAAATATGGATGTTCTTGAAATAGATGGTGCCTCAAACAGAGGTATAGATGAGATAAGAACCCTGAGAGAGAATGTAAAGCTTGTACCCGTTAAATCAAGATATAAAGTCATTATAATAGATGAGGTTCATATGCTTACACAGGAGGCTTTTAATGCTCTTCTTAAAACTCTTGAGGAACCTCCTCCTAATGTTATTTTTATATTCGCGACAACAGAACCTCAGAGAATACCCGATACTATTGTTTCAAGGACTCTTTATTTTGAGCTTTTTCCTATTAAACAGGAAGAAATTGCAGAGAGACTGAAAGAAGTTGCAAAAGAAGAAAATATAAAAATTGATGATGATGCTATAAATAGGATTGCGGATGCTTCTGAAGGAAGTCTTAGAGACGCATTGACACTTCTTGAAAAAGCTCATATCTATTCTTCTGAAAAAATAACATTAAAGGAAGTTAACGAGATAATTGGTTTTGTCGAAAAAGAAATTTATGATGATATTTTTCAGAAAGTTGTTAAATCAGACCTTTCAGCAATTCTTGAAAAAATGAAAGAAATTTCTATGCAAGGAATTACAGAAATTAACTTTATTAGAGGATTCCAGGAATATCTCAATGACCTGCTTAAGAAATGTGTTTTTGGCGAAAAGAGCTTGCCTGCAAATTTAAAAGAACTTGATATTGTAAGAATGATAAAAATTTTGCTTGATGCAGAGAATGTTTTGAGATGGGTTTCCAACCCACGAATATATCTTGAGTTTGTTCTCGCAAGGTTATGTTTTATTCCCAGAAGTATTGAGGTTGAAAAGATTTTGAATGCCTTTGAGACCAGAGAACTGCCTGAAGTTAAAGAGCCTAAGAAGGTAGAAGTTGTTGAAGAAAAAGAAGAGGATAGAAATGAATGGGGCGAATTTTTAGAAGAGATTAAAAAAATCAATGGAACTCTGTTTCTTATATTTGAGAATATCAAGCCCAGGTTCAAAGAAAATGAGATTGTGATAGAAGTTAACTCCAGTGTCTACAATATGATGGAAAATAAAAAAGATTTTATAGAAGAAAAGTTAAAAGAAATATACGGTAGAGAAGTCAGGTTGAATATTGTTGTGCAAACAAAGGAGACGAAAAAATCAGAGGCAAGAGAAAACCTTGAAAAAACCTTTGAACTGGAACTTTTTGGAACAGATGAAAGTAAAGGTTAAAAAAATTGAAGGACTTAAATTAGCAGGACAGAGTGCATCAAATCACAGCATTGTTCTGGACACAAAAAAACATGTGGGAGGTTTTGAGAGTGCACCCTCTCCAATGGAATATTTACTTATGGCTCTTGGAGGATGCACATTAATGGATGTAATTTCAATTCTTGATAAAATGAAGGTCAATTACTATGATATAGAGGTGGAGGTTGAAGGAAAGAGAAGAAACGAGCATCCCAAATATTTTGAAGAGGTCATTTTAAATTATATCCTTAAGGGAAATAATATAGAGATAGATAAACTTGAGAAAGCAATTAACCTTTCTCTTGATAAATATTGCTCTGTTTCAAACAATTTGAAACCAAAGACAAAAATAAGTTACAATATAAAAATAATAAAAGGAGAATGATATGAAAGAACTGATAATTTTCCTGGGTATATGGGTAATTTTCATGTTTTTCTCAATAATCTTTACATCCAGAAAACTTGGTTTTCTGTCAACAGTTCCACTTTTCTGCGGAGTGATTGCATATTTTTCTTCAAAGAGAATTATTCTACTTTTACTCTTTTTCAGTTTATTCCTTGTTTATGTGATATCTTCAAACTTTGTTCTCAAAAGAGAGGAAACATGAATATAAAGAAAATATTATGTCCTTTAGAGATGGATGAGTTTTCAAAGAATCTTTTTTCAACCGTGTCATTTATGGCAAAGAGTTTTGATGCGCGCCTTTACCTGCTCCATGTTGTTGAGAAAGTTGATATTTCAATGGCAAAAATCCTCGGTTATGAAGATAATGTAAAAGACTTTGTGGAAGAGGAAGGTAAGAAAAAAGAAGCTTTTATGATGGAAAAAGTTAAGGAACTTGAGAAAGATGGTCTTAAAGTGGAAGCAAGAATCAGGTATGGAAAACCATATAAAGAAATTCTGGAAGCTGCAGAAGAATTGAATTGTGACCTTATTGTTATGGGAACACAAAAAGAAGAAGGATTAGAAACTTATTTTATAGGTTCAAACACCTGGGGAGTAATTGAGAGAAAAAAATTTCCTGTTCTCACTGTGAGAGAACCTTTTAATAAACCTCCAGAGAACATTCTTGTGCCCCTTGACCTTTCAGAACTATCCTTTGAGGCAATTGATTATNCAAAGGGGTTCAGTAAAAAGTTTAATTCAAACCTTTTCTTCTTGCACATTCTTGTTATACTGGAAAGTATGGCAAAGTGGGAGGCAGTTAACAGGATAGAGCATGAAGTGAAAAAAAAGATAGGCAAGGAAGTAGAAGATGGGAGCAGTATAATAGTTTCGAAGTCCCCTGATGCTGCAAACGGCATTTTGAAAACAGCAGAGGATATTTCGGCAGACCTTATAATAATGACAACTCATGGCAGAGGAGGCGTGGAAAAAGCTCTGTTTGGTTCAGTGACCGAGAAGATTATAAGGAATAGTGATATTCCGGTTATTTCTTTACCACCAATCTCAGCTAAGCCAGAAGAAAAATAGCCAGTAGTATATGGTTTATACTCTTTAAACTTTTTATTTTTTATCCCCTCTTTTTATGTCCTCAATATATTTTTCCAGTTTTTCAATCGGGTCTTCTGCATGAGTTAAAGGTCTTCCTATTACAAGATAATTTGCTCCCTCTTTTAAAGCAAATGAAGGCGTTGCTATTCTTTCCTGGTCAAAACTTGCGTCTTCTGTAAGCCTTATTCCGGGAGTAACTATAATAAAGTCTTTTCCACAGGATTCTCTTATCTTTTTAACCTCCAGAGGTGATGATACGACACCGTCAAGTCCTGCACTCTTTGCCATATTTGAAAGAATAGCTGTGCCTTTTTCAACATCAAATCCTGTTATATCTTCAATTGCTGCCTTGCCCATACTCGTGAGGATTGTGACACCTATTAGTAACGGTCTTCTGCCATATTTTTCCTCAAAATCCCATGCAATTTTTGCGCTCTCTTCAAGCATTTCAAATCCACCGAGTGTGTGGAGAGTTAACATATCAACATTAAGTTTTGAAGCCATTTCAACAGAAAGACTTACAACCGATGGAATATCATGGAATTTCAGGTCCAGGAAAACCTTTAGATTTTCTTCCTTTAATTTCTCAATAAATCTGGTTCCTCCTGAAAGATAAAGAGGGATGCCCACTTTAAACCATTTAATTCTTTTTTTAAATATCTCGATCCATTCCTTTGCTCTGTCAACCGAATTTGTGTTCAGTGCAAGTATTATCTTTTCTTCTGGTCTCATCCTACCCCCTTTTTTTATTTAAATATCCTATGATACTTTTGAATTCCATATTTTTTTTATTCAAAAATTCCTCAATTCCTTTTATAATTTTAAAAGGTATCCAGGGGTCAATAAAAAGTGCTGTCCCTATTTGAATGAGTGTGCTTCCTGCGAGATGAAATTCAAGGGCACTTTTTATGTCATTTATCCCCCCAACTCCGGCAATTGGTATGTCCACTTCCTGATATACTCTGTAAACTATGTAAAGGGCGATAGGTCTTATTGCAGGACCTGAAAGTCCGGCTACCTTTCTCGGAATTTTAAAAGACATATTTTCAGCATCTATACTCATACCCATTATAGTGTTTATGAGTGTGAGGACATCAGCACCACCCTTTTCAGCTGCTTTTGAAATTTTTACAATATCAGTAAAATTGGGTGAAAGCTTTACAAATATAACACCATTGAAATTTTCTCTTACCTTTTCTACAAGATTTCTCACAACCCTTTCGCTTCTTCCAAATTCAAGTCCCCCTTTTTCAACATTTGGACAGGAGAGATTCAACTCTATACATCTTATACCTTCTTTTTCAAGAGTTTTTGCTATTTCAACATATTCTTCAATCTTTTCTCCAAATATGTTTACCACTATCTCAGGACCAATTTTTTTTATCTCAGGCCATTTTTCTTTTACGAATTTTTCCAGCCCTATATTTTCCAGTCCTATAGAATTTAGAAGTCCACATGGGGTTTCAGCGAGTCTTGGTGGAGGATTTCCCATTCTTGGTTTCAGGCTTATTCCTTTTGTTACTATTCCGCCCAGTTCATTTACAGGTATTATATCTTCAAGTTCATTGCCATAACCAAATGTCCCTGAAGCGGTTAGCACAGGGTTTTTAAACTCAACATCTTTTATTTTAAGTTTCATATCTCTATATCCTTTAAAGAAAAAAGAGTGCCATCAGTACATGTTCTTAAATATCTATTTTCTCCTTTTTTCTTTACCGCACATCCCATGCATATACCAAAACCACATGCCATAATTCCTTCGAGGGATACAAAGGTTCTCTGCTCAGGTAAAATTTTTTCAAACACCTTTAACATAGGATAAGGACCGCATACAAAGTATTTGGTGTATTCTGATTCTATATTTTTAAATTCCTTTTCAATAAGTTCGCTTAACAGTCCTTTGAATCCCATGGAACCGTCCTCTGTTGCAATAATTAATGTTTCACAAACTTCTTCAAGCCTTCTCAAAAGATAAGGTGACGGTAGATGTTTAAAACCTGCGAAAAATATTTTTTTATTTTCAGTAATTCTTTCAGCGTAGAAGCTTAAAGGAGCAATTCCTGTTCCACCTCCAAGCAAAACCACTATGTCCTCTGGTGAAGGTTCGGGAAATGGTTTGCCAAGAGGACCGATTAAAGAGATTTTACCAAATTTTTTTTCTCTTAAAATTTTTGTCCCTATCCCGACTTCTTTGCACAGAACTTCGATATAGTTTTCTTTTGCACTCCATATGCTGAAAGGTCTTCTTAGAAGAGGGAAAAGACTTCCTGTAACTTTTATATTTACAAACTGCCCGGGCCTGGCAAGTTTTGAAATCTCTGGTGCAGATATGACGATCTGATAGTAATCCTTGCCCAGGTCAATAAGATTTATTATTTCTGATTTTTCCTCAAGGAACCTCAAGTCTCCTCCTTATTTCTTCTATATAAAAACTATCAGGATATTTTTCCTGAAGTTCTTCAAATGTTTTGTTTGCCTCTTCATTTTTATTGAGAATCACCTTTTGAATGAAAAACAGAAAATAATAGGCTTTGGGTGTGTAAATTGAATCGTCAATCTGAACTGCTTTTTTTAAAAAGTATTCTGTATAGAGGGGTTTGGAGAGTTCTATATAGTAGTCTTCTGCAAGGGACAGGTATTCCTTTATATCCCTGTCTTCTTTCTCATTCATTTTTTTTAATTTTTCCAGTATTGATAAGTAGTTGTTTGCTCTTTTTCCATATTCAGTAAAAGAGGATATTTTCGTAATTTCCTTAAGCACTTCTTCTTTTTTTTCCAAACTATCTCTTTCATCATAAGTCTTTGCGATTTCAAAAAGAGCTTTTTGTTTAAGACTGTCTATCTCTGTCTTATCTTTAAATTCCAGAAGCATTGTTCGCATCTTTTCTTTTGATTCTCCTTTTAGTTTCTTTAATCCAATCAATTTAAAAAACACTTCTGGTGAAGAACTTTTTCTATAAATATTTTCAAGAGTTTCTATTGCTTTTGAAGTATCTCCCTTTGATATGTATATATCAGAAAGGGTTATATAATAGGAAACAGGAAGCTTTTCAGGTTTTTCTTCGCTGTAAAATTCATTCAAAAAAGAAAGTGCTTTGTCCTCCATTTTGTTCTCCAGATAACTTCTAACAAGAATTTCTGCTACTTTATCTTTTAGTTCTGATTTTTTGTATCTTTTTAAAAACTCTTCAGATTTTAGAACCACATTGTCATAATTTTGCTTTAAGAATTCAAAATTTACTTCATAAAACATCCTTTTTTCCTGTTTTAGCTTTTCAAATATTTTCATATCTCTTATAAGCAGGTAGATGTATTCAAAGTCATCAAATCTTTCCTTTTCAAGAAGAACTTCACTGGATTTATCAAAGGCGAGTATGCAGAACTTACTTTCAGGTGCGTATTTTAAAAGCTCTTCAAATTTCTTTATGGATTTTACATATTCTTCCAGTCTTAGATAGCATATGCTTGTGTAGTACAAGGCATCGTCCACAAAAGGTGATGAAGGATAATATTTTACCACATAGAGGAATTTTTTGATTGCATTCTCATAGTTTCGTTTTATTTGAGCATTCAATTGATAGTTGTTTTTCTTATAGAGTTCTTCTGTATCTCTGAATATTTTTCTGGCATTGTAAAAGGTATTAAAATAGGCTTTAAATGTTACACATGATGTTAAAGGGAGCAAAAGGCAGAGTATGTATATTTTATTTCTTTGAACCACAATGCACTTTTCTAAATCTTGCAGCAGGGACTGCATGTCCCACATGCATTGATTGTCCCGGTTCACCCTTTCCACAGGTAAGCAGGCCAAAGAGTTCCTGTTTTTTAGAGATTCCATCGCACGAGTTCCAGAATTCAGGTGTTATTCCCCAGTAAATCGGATTTCTAACCATTTCGGTTACCCTGCCTTTTTCAATTTTCCATGCAATTTCACATCCAAACTGAAAATTAAGTCTTTTTTCATCTATACTCCATGATTTATTAACATCCATCATTATTCCATTATCAATCCCTCCAATTAATTCTTCCAGACTTTTATCTCCTGGTTCCAGATTTATATTTGTCATTCTCACTATAGGAATTCTATTGTAATTTGATGCTCTTGCAGCAGCTGTTGAATTTTTGCCAACAACAACCGCTGTATCTCTTGAGGAGAGATAATCGTTTAAAATACCATTTTTGATCAGATAAACTTTTCTTGCAGGTGTTCCCTCGTCATCATAGCCGTATGTTCCCAGCCCCCCGGGATAGGTGTTATCAGAGGTTACATTAACTATTTCAGAACCGTATTTGAAATTGCCCAGCTTTTCAAGAGTTGCAAAACTTGTTCCTGCATAGGAGGCTTCGTATCCCAGAACTCTGTCCAGTTCTGTTGCATGACCTATTGACTCATGAACCTGCAAAACCATCTGCCCGGGAAGTAAAATCAGGTCAAATACACCTTCGGGACAGGGTTTTACAGAAAGTAGTGCTATTGCTTCATCTCTTATTCTCTCTGCATTTTCCAGTAATTTTAGACTTTCAATAAATTCCCATCCTTCTGTGTGATAGTTTCCACCGTGACTTCCTGGATAGGACCTGGGTTGAAGTTCACCATCCTTAAAAGCATAGGCAGTGTATCCTCCTCCTGATTCAAGAATCTCCTGCTCTATCCAGTGTCCTTCTGTTGATGCAAAGTATTTCTTTGTTTTAAAAAAGTTCATCTGAAGCATTGTTAAAACTATTTCCGGCTTTTTCCTTAAAATTTCATCAATCTGGAGAAGGATAGATAGTTTTTTTTCAACAGGCACATCAAAAGGGTCTTTCCTGTAAGGTGTTTTATAGGTGTCTTTGGATACTTTTTCTTCTGAAAAAAGGGTTTTTCCTTTTGATAGTTTTGAAGAGGCTTCTGCTATTTTTATTGCTGAAATTGCAGCATTGTAGGCAGAATCTTTTGTGAGAATACTTGAGGAAGCAAATCCCATGCCTCCGTTTTTATAGACTCTTATCCCGAAACCGATTTCAGATTCCTCACTGATTGTTTCTATATTGCCGTTTTTGACCGCTATGCTCTGGGAATTTCTGTCAATAACTCTTATTTCACCGTATTCAATATTTTTTCCTTCAAATGTGTTTAAAACGGTTTCAATTAACTCTTTCATTTTAAACTCTCTTTCATGGAGGTGAAGGGATTTGAACCCCTGACCCCTGCCGTGCGAGGCAGTGCTCTCCCACTGAGCTACACCCCCGAAAATCCATAAAACACTTGACAAATAAAGAAAAAAAACTGTATAATGTGAATATGAAATTTTTAATAAATTTTTTATGGTAAACAAAATGGTAAACAAATTTTTTAAAAATCATTGAAAATGAAAGTTTTATGTTTTTTAGGAAGTAAACAAAAAGGTAAACAAATTTTCCGGAGGGTAAAAGGTTCGAATCCTTTACCTCCGGAATTAAAGGAGGCTTAAAATGGAAGAAAAACTTCCTGAAATTGAAATCCATAATAATATTGTAAGGTATAAGGGAAAGGAATATCAAATTTCACAGGACGGAAAGCATCTCATTATGGGTCTTAAATGGCTCAGAATACCTACACCTTATAAAACAGGAAGAGGTAAAAAATGGAGAGTGGAAATTCAACTCGGAAAGGATCCACAAACAGGAAAAAGAATAAGAAAAAGGATGTTTTTTGAAGATTATAAAACCGCATGGAAGGCAGGAATAAAAATGGTTATTGAGAAACAACTTAAAATATCAGAAGATGCAGAAAAATATAAAGAAGAGATTTTGAAAGAGGCAGAAAAAAAGATAAAGTATGAAAGAACCCCTAAGATGGAATCCAAAAAACCTGTAATTCATAAACTGGATAAAAGAATGCCGAAAATTAGAAAGCATGGAAGGAAGTGGTTAATACAGATAAAAAAAGAAGGAAAAGTTAAATCATATCTTTTTGACACTTATGAAGAGGCAGAGGCTTTTGCACGGGAAATTGCAAGGGAAAAGATAAAAAATAAAAGAGATTTGACATTCGGAGAAGGAGTGAAAATCTATGCTGAATATCATTTCTCCAGGAAACAAGACCTCGGGAAATTAAGATATTTTTTCCATAGATTAAGCGGATTTTTTAAAAAATGGGGAGAAGATTTCCCTTGGTATAAAATTAATGAGATCACCCTGGAAAATTACATCAACGAAAGACTTAAAGATAAAAGTGAAAAAACAGGAGAATACATTACTGAATCAACAATTAAAAGTGAGTTGAAATTTTTAAATGCAGTGTGGAATTACCTTTTGAGAAATGGATATTTTACAGGAATTAATTATGCAGATAAAATTCTAAAAGAGAGGAAATTTGAAGAAAAAAGAAGAAAGAGAGTTCTATCTTATGAGGAAACCATAAGATTTCTAAAGGCAACTCTTGAGTTACCTGATGATAGAATAAATAAACAGAAAAGAGGAATTTTATGGATTGGGCTCTTTACCGGAGCAAGGAAAGAAGAAATTTTTAAACTGAGAAAGGAACATGTGAGAATTGTTAAAATTGATGATAAAATGTATGGAATGATTCATTTTACATCTGATATTACAAAAACAGGGAAAGAAAGAAAAATTGAAATCCCTTATGGACTCGCTATGTTTTTATTATCTGTATCAAAAGGTTCTGATATGCTTTTCCCTGACTTTCAGACAGGATATCAACAAAGACGATTTACCGAATGGTTTTATAATGAATTCTTGAAAAAATGTGAAATAGAGAATTTTTATTTTCATGATTTCAGACATAATTGGGCTACACGAGCAGAGGATATGGGGACTCCAATGAGAATCATTAAAGAATTGGGAGGATGGGTATCATATCACAGTACCGAAGGATATATCCACCCATTAAGAGAAAATAAAAGAAATCCAATGGTTGAATTTGTAAACCATTTGATTATGGAAATTTATAATGTAAAAAAATTAAAGGAACTTGAAGATAAAAAAGGAATTAGAAAATGAAACTCTGTGATCTGTGTGGAATGAGGTCCATTGGAAGAGAAATTATCGAAATTAAAAGGAAATTTTTTAGAGTAGAGAAAAAAGGATATATATGTAAAACCTGTTATGATAATTTCTATGCCTATCCTAATAAGATTGTCCTGGATTTGAATAAAGAAAAATGGTGGTATATTTCGGATCCAAGAAAATTCCTTGAAAATTCTAAACTGACTTTTGCTTTTTCTTATAAACAGGCATGGAATGAATTTAATCCGAAAGGAAGAATTTTTGTTTTTAAAACAGGAGAAAAAGTGAGTTATTGGTGGGTGATTAAACCCGGAAAATTCCGGAAATATTTTTTTTCTGATACAGGAGTTTCCGGGGTCGCTAAAAACCCCAGAGAACTCCTGAAAATTAGAGCAGGAGGTGGGTCATGAAAGATAAAATAGTGATAACTTTAAGGGAGAATGAAAAAGGGGAATGGGAATTTTCTATAAAAACTAATACAGAAATTAAAAAAGAAGGATTTATGAAATTGGAAGATGCCCTCACAGAAGCTAAAAAAATTTCTAAAAAATTGAAAAGATATAAGGAGGAACTTAAGAATCAATTGGAACTATTTTAAAGGAGAGAACTATATGGTTAAACAAAAAAATAAAAAATTTTATGGTAAAGAATGGAAAAAAATACGGAAAGAGATTATTGAGAAGAGGGGAAAAAGATGTGAAATGTGTGGAAGAACTGAAAAAGAAATATGGCTTACAGTCCATCATAAAAATAGAGACCCAAGCGATAATAGAGAAGAAAACTTAATGGTCTTGTGTCCGCGATGTCATTTCATAATGGAAAAGCGGATCAATTTAGGTTATGAAAACAATCCTAATCAATTGAAACTATTTTAAAGGAGGTGGGGCATGAATACCGCTATTTTGATCCCTTTGCTTACCAGGATAAAAAAACTGTTGAATGAGAAAAAGGATTTAATTTCTCCAAGAGAATTTGAAAAGTTAACTCATTTCCTGGATACAGTAACAATAGAAATTAAAAATTCTCTTTGTTATGTCTCATTAGAAAGGGAAATACAACTTAGAAATATATTGAATTTTTTGGAAAATTTAAAGGAGGTTTAAAATGATTCTGGTTCTACTTAAAAGTAAAAAGGCAAAAGAGAGAGTTTATAAGTGGATGAAAAGAAATGGAATTAAAGGATTTTTAAATGATAAAATAGCAATTCTTTTTTGCGGACTTTATAGAATTCCCTGCAAATGGTATAGAGGGTCCTGGTGGACAGCAAGTGAACCTTTTGAGGATATGGAAGTTTTGGAATTTGAAGGGAAAATAAGAAATGTGAGGGATGGGAAAGAAATTAAGGAGATAGAAAAGGTTTTAAGTTAGTCTCGTGTTTTTTGTTCTTGAATTATTCGGGCACCGTTGAGAGTTCAGGTTTCTCTTCCTTAACTGGGAAATTATCTTCCATGAGATAAAGAGAATTTATTAATGTTTTGTATCCACAATGTAGGATATTTTACACTAAAATTAAAAAATGAATTAACTATAAACTGAAATGCTCGAGGAATAAGTTCCCATTTTTCAATTTCCCGCAATTGAATTCCTGAAGGGGTTTCTTCTATAACGAGAATCTTATGCATTTTTCGAGCTTTTTGGATTTTTTCTAAATTTTCTTTTATTTGTTTTTTGGTTTTCATATTTTAATTATACACAATTTTAAAGTTTTTTTCAATGATCAAAGCCCGATGTAATATGTCTTTCGGGAAAGACAATATGGCCAAAATATCCATTATTATGGACATTTTAGGGCTGCAATTCCTTGCTGCAAAAATTTGTCCATAGATCCCTGGACATTTCACCTCGGGTAATATTTCTGGAATTCTTTTTGTCCCATTGTATTCCAGACTTCTATTTTTTCTTTAAGGTTTTCTATTTTTAACCTTTTTGCCTTTTTCTTTAAATGATATACTGTAATACGGGAAATTCCAAAACAATAGGCTAAAACATCATAAGGAACATTGTAAACTTCGTTGAGTATATAGATTGCTTCTTTTAAGTGGTTGTGGTTTTTCACTTAAGGAATTTTTTCATTTTTCTAATAAATTGTTTTACTATTTTTGAAAACTCTTCCACCGTTTCAGGAGGAAGATGATTTTCATAAAAATTCTGATGTAAATAACTTGCTATACCAAAATCAGGAGAAAGCCTTAAAGAAGGTCTTTTCTTATCAAGGTCTCTTATGAATCTGAATAGATCTCCATGAGTTCGAAGAGTCTTTCCCATTTTACTTGCGACTGCTTTCGTGATTTCTGCAGCAGCGCCCCAGAATTTCTCAGATGCCTGAACATAATCTTTTTCTTTTAAAAGTTTTTCCCCTTCCTCCAGATATTTCTTGTAAAGTTCGGTATAAGTAACAGTCATATTTGAATTATAAGGCTCTTCTGGATTAGAAATCAAATCTTTGAATCCTATTATTGCCTTTATACCGTTTCCGAAATCTTTTGTGCGGAACCTTATGAATTTCTGAGGCTTTTGTTGAGGGAATCTGTAATAGTTGGGAGTTCTCTCATAGTTGTGATATTCAAAACCGTGCTCTTTTAGCCATTCTCTCGCTTCCTTAAGTGTCCAATAATCCCTGTCAAAAAGGATTGATTGAATCTGTGAAGGATTTAATATTGCCCAGGATAATCCCATACATTTTCCTATCTGTTCTGCAAGTTCAGCTATTTTGTCATCTCCCCATTGTCTTGCTCTTTTATAGGCTGCAAGGAGCCCTTTGGGTGAAAATTCACCTTTTCTGGAAATTATAGGATATTTGAGATTTTCAGGGTCTAAAAAGGCATAAGGGCCGTATTTTTTAAGTAATTTCTTTCTTCCTGACTTTGTTTTCGGAGGTTCTATACTTGACCATTTCCTCGTGGTTAAAGGAAGTTTTGAAAGAAATTCGCAATATTTTTCAGGAGTAAGATTCATTGTCTGAAAATTTCTTTCGGGACTTGGAAAAACAGTTTTAGGAGTTGCAATATTCCCCGAATTTTTTCCCATATCAGACTTATTCCTGCTCCCTGTTTTATCATTTCCTCTATCGGGATTAATGTGGAGGAACTCGTAAGAATATAGCCTGTATCCGGAATTGTATTTCTCAAATCCCCAATCTTCAGGCTCTCCTTCGAGTAAAATATAGAAATTCCATTTGGGATGTAATTTGTGAATATAGATGGACTTTTGTAAGATATTTTCTCCGGGTCTTTTTTCCTTTGGAAAGAGATAAGCCCAAATAATCTTTTTTTGCCTTGCCATATTTCAAGTTTACGGATGGTCATCCGAAAAGGGACTTGTAAACTTTAAGAGCTTTGTAAGCATAGGAAGGATCAGTAGCATAACCCGCTTTCTGAATTTCAGAAAAGAATTTCTCAGAATTCTTCCTAAATTTCCAGGCTTTTTGATAACGGGAAGAATTTTTTAAAAGTCTTACATAATCTTCCATGCTTTCTTTTAAAGAATTGTATTTTCTGAATTTCTCCGCCGAGTATATCCAACCTCTTTGAGGATCAAATTCTTTCACCCATCTTATTTCAACGGGTCCTCTCCAGGAAGAGCCTGCCTTTATATTGAAAAGATTATTGTCTATGACATATTTACCATATCCGGTTTCATGAGCTGCATGGGCGATCAGGATTTTCGCTGAAATTCCGTATCTTTGTTCCATTTCTCTCGCTATTGGATAAAGCTTCTGATAAAATTCATAGGGAGAATTCGCTATCCTCATAACCCCATAGCCTCCTTTACTTCCAATATAAAAGAGGAAAATAAGAATGCTCATGAAAATTAAAACCCATATCATCTTTTGAAGATTAAGTTAATAATCGTTTTTACCAAGGTATAGATTCCTATCATGTTGGCAACCCCACCTGCAATAAATGTCATGAGTAAGAGATAAGGTCTGAATCCTTTGTTATTATTGAATGGAGCGGTAAAAATTTTTAGACTTTCTATAAGAGTTTGAAATTTATTTTCTAATTCTGTGAATCTTTTTTCAAACCTTTGTTTAAGGTGGTCTATTCGGTCATTTGTTCGTTCTATTTTCTCAATTATTTTAAGTTCGGTCTCGGTCATCTTCCTCTTCAGGCTTTATGGTTTCAAGATAACCTTCTACATAGATTGCAAAATGAATATCTCCGGAAATGTTTGTGAGATCAACTTTAAATTTTGAAGGTTTTGTGATTTCAAATAGAACTGTGCAGGAACCACCTGTATCTGCCAAAGCGATCAAGTCATATCCTTTATTCATTCCATTCGGATAGAAATTAACACTGGGATAATAAAAATTGTCTAACGTAGAGATTCCCCTATCAGAGGCGACAAGAATTTTGGTGATTATAAGTTTTTTCCCGTAGGGTATTTTGAATTCTTCTTCAAGATATTCCAGCATTCCTTCACGCCAGAGATAAAATTTTTTTATGAAAGGTTCTAAGACTCTTTTTTTATTCTCCTTTTTCATTTTGTTTCAGAGAGTTTTATTCTTTCAACCGAAATAGCTATATGAGGGAATGCGAAACTGGAAGCTCCACCGGCATCGTAATAAGTAGGTTCTGTTTTGATATAAAGAAGTTGCTCAAATTCTACATTCTGAAGTTTATAATAATCCCTTTTAGAAAAGATAGATTCAAGAGAAACAGCCTGAGTAATTATATTGTCATCTATGGAAATATCCATTTTGCCAAAAATATATGCATCACTTGCACCCGAGGGCTCTGTGAACTGATCATCATTATTATAGTTTTCCAGAACATATGCCCAAAAAAGAATCTTCCATTTTTCTTCATGAAATGGTTTTATGCTGGCATAACCTGGTTTGTCTTCTTCATTTCCTGATTCGGGTAACACTCTAAAAGCTTTTATAAGTCCATCATTTTGAATGTGAATTCCTTTTTGGCATAGAAGAATTAAAGATTTGTTGTAATTCCCGGATGTCTCTATCTCATAAAGTAAATTTGAATTTGCACGAACCGGAATTCTGCAAGGGAAAGGTAAATTTCCTTGAAGGAAATAAACAGGTAAAGAGTCTACTATTTTTTCTGAATCCTGGCTAAGATTTATACAGTCCTGAATCGAGGAGGGAGATTTATGGCGATCCTTTATCTGGATTCCCAAGATTGTTAAATCCTCGGTTATAAGATTGTTTCCGGGATTTAGAGAAATATATTTTTCTACTTGCATTGTTCTTTAAAGGTTAAGAGGGGGAGAATTTTTTCTCCCCCTCCTCTATTTTTACTTTTTCTTATGCTCTATTGCGAAATAGAGCCAGTAAGTGGAATTGGAAAAAGTGTCTCTGAAATCAACTGTAATTTGAAGTGTTTTCTTTGCAGGATAATGTATGTTGTCCAGCTTGAAAATTCCTTTTTCAAGTTTGGTATTTGCCATATAGATTTTATCAATGGCGGCAGTTGAACCATCCAGTCCTACAACAGGTATGAAATCTATAATGTAAGAAAGGGGGACTTTTAGTTTCTCTTCATCTCCTATTTTTAACATGACATCAGCCTGCATCATTTTTGAAAGGATATTATCTATATCCGTGGTGTTCGTTACTCTGGGTTCAAAGAAGGCAGAAATTCCTGTTATGACCACATCTTCGTCAGGTTGTATTCCGTCTTTTTTGAAATTATATCTGTCTCCAGAAGCTTTTGTTGAGAAGTATTCTATAGTGGAATTATCGGCAGGCTGTTTACCGTGATACCATATACTCATCTCTCCAATTGCGGGAAGTCTTGTTCTTACCTTTTTAATTGTCCTTCCCACCCATCTCCTGAACCTGGGCAGCCTTCTCAACCTTCTTTTCCAGAGCTTCCCATAAAAGGGAAAGAGTCTTCTGATTGCTCCAAGGTCTTCCTCTGTAAGCCCTTCTATATCGGCGACCTCCATGATCTCCTCAGGAACAATTTCAACCATTTCCTCTTCAAGAGGTAGTCCTTCAAGTTCTCTCAATGCCTCCTCTATGATAGGAGTGAGTTCAACATCGTTCATGATTTTACCTCCTTTTAATTTTTTAGTTTTATAGAAAGATTTTTAATTGCTGATATATCATCCAAACTTCCTAATCCTCCACCACCAGGTAACATTCCGCCACCAGGAAATCCTGGTTGATTTATTTGCCTTGCCTGTGGTCTTTTTATAGGCTCTTCGGATAAATGTTTTTCAAGCTCGTGTCTGTAAGCCATTACATAAGGAATCATCTTGTTCAGATAAGCAACATCTTCCGGAGTAAGCTCTCCGAGTCCGGAAATTTCTATACCTTCAAGACCAAACCTGGATTTGATATTCTGAGGGAGAACTTTTTTAAGAATTTCCATTGATACCTTTTCACCAGCAGCACCTATCGCACCCAGAGTGACTTCTTCCCCCTTAGGAATCATTCCCGAACCAATAAAAGAAACCACAGGAAAAGCGACATTCCTTATGGGACCGGGAATAACAGGATTACCGTCCTTCTTTTTGAAAAGTGTAAGGAGTTTCTCAGAAAGTCCTTGAAGAGTTCCGCCTATGACAGAAGCAATCGCATCTCCGACTCCAACTTTCGGCTTTTTGAATCTGAAAGGATTTCGTCTGGCTTTCCTTCTTTTCTTTCTGGGATTAACCAATGCTGTATTCCTTCTTGCTTTTCTCTTCTTTGTTTTTTTCTTTTTTCTTTTTCTCGGATTTACAAGTAATGTTTCAGCCATAATTTCACCTCCTATTTAATTATTCCTTCTTCTTCAATTTTAAAAAACCCTCCTAAAATCCATAATCTGTCAGGGTCCTTTGAACCTGCCAGAATGGGAAAAGGAGGTTTAAATACATGAATAAAATAATCTTTTTTCCCTGCCTTTGGAGAAAGATAAACAAGAGCTATAAGATGTCCCAGGTTTGTCATTACTTTGGGAATTTCAATATTTACTTTGGTAATATTCTTGAACTCTTCTCCCCAATGAAATTTCCTGTAGAATTCTATTGCTTTTTTTAAATCTCTTTTTGCTATCTCTGGAATTTCCATATTTAATTTTCTTTCTAAAACTGCAAATTTCATCTTGTCCTCCCAAAAAGGCTTACTCCAATAAGAACTATTATGAAAGCAATTACAAGACCTATTACCCATGCTATTCCTTCAAGTCCCGAGGCTTTTCCTGAAGACTTTTGCTGAATGGCTTTTATCATACTTTCTTTCTGAGAGGGAGAAAGAGAAGGGTCATTCATTATTTGTTCGTAAAGATTTAAATATTTTTGTTTTAAATTCTGCATTCTCTTTAAATATGTAGCTATTCCGATTACTCCTACTATTGCTCCTCCAACTATAAGCATTGTGACAGCTCCCTCAAGTCCTTCTTCAAATCCTTCCATTTTTACTTTAGCAGAAAGATATTTTTGGGATTCCTGAGTTAATTCTTCATATTCAGGATATTTAATTTTAAGATAAGGGAATTTCTGGAATATAGTATCAATTTTTTGTTTTATCTCTAAAAGGTCCTGTTTGGCTTTTTTTATTGCAGAAAATGCCTTGGAATATGTCCATTCACCAGCTTTATATAATGGACTTTTTTTAAAAATATTCTTTATCCAGTTAAAAAATCCTGCCTCAAGTCCTTCCATTTGAACAAGTTCAAGCCCTTTCATTTTTTGCCCCTTGTAATTAAAATAAAAGCTAAAATTAAAAGAACTATCCCCGCAGCTATCCAGGGAAGAATATTTTTCTGCTCTTGGGGTTGAATCGCCTGAGTACCTCCAGGAATTATACTTTCTTTAGGAAAGCTTTTCGGCTTTTTACTTTGTAATGCTCTCCTTAGGGTTCTTTTTATTTCCTCACCTGCTTTTTGTTTGAGAAGTTTTTTCCCGGCTGCAATTAGTCCACCTGTTACGGCAGGAGCAAGCATACCACCAGTAGCAACTGTAACTGCTGCACCCCCTACAATAGCGGCAACTTTAAGAGCCTTTTTTAAATCTTTCTTCGAGATTCTTATCTTAGGCTTACCCCATTTAATCTTTATTTTGGGTAATCTTAGTTTCCATTCAAGTTTTCCCAGGTCATCTCTTAAAACAAGGGTATTCATTTTTCACCTCACTCTTGTAAAAAACCATGCTAAAATTAGGATTGTAATTATAACCAAAGACCACATTAGAATATTTTCTGTCTGGGCTTTCTGTATTTCCTGCGCAGCTTTTTGTTTTTGTTTCTGAATGAATTCCTCACCAGTCCTGTAAATTTCTTCTTTGAATGCTTTTCTACCTTTACGCCATGCACGGGTCAATACAGAACCAACTTTTTCTTTGATTGATTTCATCCAGTCAAAAAATCCTTCAAGCCCTTCCAGATTCTCAAGGGATGGTTTTTGATAATCAATTGCCCATATCTTTTTTCTGACTGCATAAGGATACTGGAATCCAAAATTTGCACCAGGTATTATTGTATCAGCAGGATACCATATTCTTCCGGCTTTAACAATCGAATAGATATGTGAAAAATTCTCCGGATTCTGAGGTGTGGAGATCGTAACAAGTGCAACCGGTAAACCTATTGCTCTGAACAGGGAAGCGGTTAAAACCACATGCTCGTCACAATCACCTATTTTATCTTCCAGAATTTTCCTCACAGACCTTATAAGTTCCAGTCCTTTAGGATCCTTGGTATAAGAAATATTCTTTTTTACCCATTCAAAAATTGCCTTAGCTCTTTCAAAAGGGGTTTTTGCATGAGAAGTTTGAACTATTTTCCTGGCTGTCCAGATAATTAAAGGGTCATGAGAACCTTCTTTTATAAGTTTTATGAGATGCCGGACAGTTATCTCTGTCCCTGCATCTCCCGAAGGAAGCGTCCCGAGAGATTTTAACATTATTTTTTTCATAACGGTTGAATTATAAAAAATTTTTCATGAAAAATCTATATAAGCTCATATAAACTGTTTTTTAAATATCTTTCGGAATCAATTATTTTTAAAACTCAATTTATATAAAATTATATGGAAATAATGTTAAATTTTTCGTAATAATGTTAAAAAAACTTTTGAAAATGCGATTAAATAGCGTTTAATTTGCGTTATGGTAGCGTTAAGTCTGCGATTAAATAGCGATTCAATAGCGATCAAAGAGCGATTAAATAGCGTTAAGTTGGCGATTAAACAGCGTAAAAGGAGGTAAAAAATGGGTGAAAATGAGGAAATTCTGGATAAAAATGAGGAAAAAATAACCGAAAATGGAGAAAAAACAACCAAAAAGTCCAGAAAAAGGACTAAAAAATCTAAAAATAAAGAAATTCTGGCTGATTTTCTCTCTCAAACTATAATGGTAGATAAAAAAATCCATATCTACATTTATAAAAAAATAGAGGATCAATTTCAAATCATTAGTGAAAAACCATTTAAATCTCCTCTGAATGCAGATGTTATCTTCCAGGAATATGGAGACGGAATATACAGGATTGATTTGAGAAATCCCGGAGGGTCTCCTGTATTTCCGAATACCATTTATTTTGAAATTAAAAATGGCATTGCAAGGCAAATTCCATCAAATTATGCCCTTGAAACAGAAAAAAAGGAAAATTCACAAATAAATCCATTGCAGGGAGCAATAATTTTAACTCCTGAAGCAGCAAGAGAATTGGTTTCAGCACTTAAACAGAACCAAAATTCCATGGATCTTTCCTTCATAACCGAGATTTCTAAGAATTTTCTCCAATCCCAAATGCAAATATTTAATGAAATGGCTAAGAACCAGATTGAGATAATGAGGAATATAATGGAAAATGCATATATCCCTGAAGAAGAAGAGAAGGAAGAACAGGAAATTGACCAAGAAGCGATTGCTAATGCCATAAAAGAAGGTAATTATGATCTAATTGAAGAACTCTTAGAAGATACCTTCGGAAAAACAGGAAGAAAATTCGCAAAAATTTTAAGATTGGTTGACGGTTATTTAACCGCTCAACAATTAAAAGAGGAGATGGAAAAAAATGAACAGGGAGAAACTTGAAAATTTGACCCTACGGGAGATAAAAAAATTAATTTATCAAGGTGATAAAGAAATAATTAATGAAATCCTGGAGTATCTTTTACCAAATAAAACACAATCCTTCCTTGTAAGAAGAATGATCAGGATGACTTTTGGAATTGATTTAACCCAAAAAAACTTTAAAAGGAGGTGAATCATGGCTGAAAAAAAAGAAGAAATGAGGGTTGTAAGGGTGGTAATCCCCAAAAAATACTATGATGAACTGGAGAAGGAAGCTAAAAAGGAAGACAAACCGGTTCCGATGATACTCTCAGAAAAGGTCATAAAACAGATCTTTGAAAGGAAAAAACGCAAAAAATGAACTTAACAAAATATTACATTTTGTTAAATGGATACACAAATGATTGAATTCCAATGAATTTTGAAATACTCCTAATCTCCCTGAAATTCCTGTGTCCGCAAATACGGACATCTTTCCAGGAGAACGATTCTGACGAATTTAAAAAAAGGGGGGGAAATTTCCTATCCCCCCCTGCCTGAAATCTCATGGAATACCATCTAAAACCTGAAATACTGCAAAAATTAAAAAGGGTTAGGCAAACAATTAAAAAAATTGAGGAATGGTACAGCGAGAACCCTGAAGATTTAAAAAGATGGAAATACTGGTCATTAACAAGATTTTTAATATTACAGGGTCTCAGAATTTCAGAAGCACTCTCCTTAAAGTGGGAAGATGTCAACTTTGAAGAAAGAACCGCCTGGGTAGTGCAGCTTAAAAAAAGAGAGAAAATAACCAGGGAGATACCACTACATTCAAAAGTTTATGAAGCTCTTTTGAAGTTTCCAGAAGAAGAGAAAAAAGGGAAAATATGGAATATCACAAGACAGGCAGTCTTTTTATTCTATCAGAAATACGGACTTAACCCACATGTATTCAGACATTATTTTGCGACAATGCTCCTGAAAAAAGGAGAAAATCTTGAGAATGTAAGAAGAGCTTTGGGACACTCAGGATATTCATTTCTTAAAATATATCTAAATATTGAACTTGAAGACTTGAGGGAATCAATTGAACAAATCTCGCTTTTTTAGATTTCTATACGGATTTATACTCGGTCTTTTAACAGGGCTTTTGATTTATTCTTTTTTAATTAAACCGAAATTTGAAATTGAAATCCCGGTTATGGTTGAAAAAATTAAACCGATTAAGGATACCATACCCTATTATGAATTTCAAATTATTAAAATACCGTCCGCAAAACAGGAAACAATATATAAACCTATTTTATGGAAACTTTTTAAGTATCGGGATTCACTTCTTGAAATTCAGTTTGAAGCGGATACTTTTAGAAATTTTGAATATAAAATATTTCAAAAAGAAAAAGTTATTTTTAAATCCATTTTTAAAGGTCCTAAAAAAGAAAAATATGGAGAGGTTTTTGCAGGAATTACTTTCTCCAATATTCATATAGGACTTTCATATAAATTTTTGAGTTTTTTTGTCCAATATAATTTTAAAGATAAAAATTTTATCCCGGGGATAGGTGTGAGATGGCAATTCTGAAAATAATAAAAAAATATAGAATGAGAAAAAAATTAAAAAACTTTATAGAGCTTTTAAGAAAAGTAGATGCAAAACTGACTCAAAAGGGATTAACCAGAAATCAGAGAAGAAGATTCTTCCAGGATCTGCAAACAGAAGAAGGAAGAAAATATTTAATTAAAATTCTGGAAGATATTCTGGAAAAATGAAGAGATTTATTTTAAATGTATTTTTAATGGCTAAAATGTTGCAATATAAAACAGAAGAAAAATTTGAGTGTACTGAGTGTAAAAAGAAATTTTCAAATCCTTTACCGTTCCGATACAATATTCGGATAGTATGTTTTTCGTGTTTTAGAAGATTAAAAGACAGAGAAAAACAAGTAATTTTTCATTACGCCATAACAAAAAATCTTTTCCCACCCCACCACCCCCTACCATCACCAATTATTTTGGGTTTATAAAGAATTTTTATATATCTAAAGAGAATTTTATATGTTCATTAAACCAAACAGGCAGTGCTCTCCCACTGAGCTACACCCCCGAAATTATGAATAAAATTATATTATTTAAGAGATGAAAAAATCAATTACCAGACTCTCTTAACCTCTCCAGTTGCTCAAGAACATATTTTCTTTTTTCATCAATATCAGGAAATTTATAAATCAGTTTACCCTTCTCAAGGATTTTAAAATAAAAGTTCTCTGTCTCACCGCCACATACAGGGCAGTTTGAAATTTTATCTTCTTTCTTTAAAACAACCAGTTCCAGACAGTTTTTGCATCTCAAAACTTTTTTCTTTCCGCCGAACTTACCCTTTTTGGCACAGGGTTTTCCTTCAACTTCAACTATATCCATTGCGTAATCTATTGTCTTTGCATTTGAAAGGCTTGTTCCAACTCCAAATCCCCTTGCGCCGGCTGAATAAAGCTCCGGTATTATCTCCTCATCCAGTCCTCCTGATACAAATATTTTAACATTCCTGTAACCTCTTATATCAAGCTCCCATCTTACCTCCCTTACTATTTTTGCAAAATTTCCTCTTCTTGAAGAAGGAGTGTCAAGTCTTACCCCGTCCAAATTTTTCAAAATTTCAGCAGCCTTTATCGCTGTTACCTTTTCATCTTCATAGGTATCTATAAGTGCTATTCTCGGAACATCCTGAGAGATAATTTCATCAAAGCTTTTCCATGCATTTTCCTCTCCTAAAAGAACTATTAAAGAATGGGGCATTGTTCCCTTTGGCTCTTTTTTTATTATTTCCGCACCTTTTATACTCGAAACACCATCACATCCACCCATATATGCAAAATAATCTATAAAAGGAGCAAGGGCTGGATGCATTCTCCTTATTCCAAAAGATAAAATTATTGCGTCCTTACAGGCAATCCTCAATCTCGCAGCTTTTGTTGCAATTCCTGAAGCCTGGCATATAAAACCCAGTATGGGTGTTTCATAGATGGTAAAATTCACATAGTTCCCTTCAATTGCCATAACAGGGATAGGAATGCCATTTAGATCAGTTCCTTTAAATATTGTTCCTTCCTTGATTGACCACAGGTCAATTTCTTTTCCCTCAAGAAGCTTTACAGCTTCTTCAAGACCTGCAAAGACAGCAAACTCATAAGGAATATCTGATGCTGTAAATTCAGCCCATACATTTTTACTTACATTCTTTTTTAAAAGTATTTCTTCTGTTCTCTTAAAATAAATATCTGTTGTCAACCCCTTTTTTATATCATCATCTTTTGCTGTAAAGAACACTTTCATGTACCCTTAATCACACTTTGAATAGCCACATGAAAAACATGTGGCACAATCTTCCATCATAACAAGTGTTCCACCACATTCAGGACATATCTCACCTGCGGGTTTTGCTTTTGTTGAAACAGGATTTGTTTTTGGTTCAGGGAAAATTTTCAGTTGTTCTCCCTTTCCAAGATGCATCTCAAGAACCTTTGCGATGGTGTCAGGAATTGAGAAATATACATCTCCATCCTCCCATACAGGACTTGCAGACCTTATGCCTTTGAGTTGTTTTACAACTTCATTGGGTGACACTCCTGACCTCAGTGCAAGGGAAATGAGTCTTCCTATCGCCTCTGTCAACGCATTTGCATGGCCACCACTTTTGCCTACCTGAATGAACACCTCAAGAAGCCCTTCCTCATCTTCATTAACAGTTACATAAAGGGTTCCAAGACTGGATGGCATTTTATAGGTTTTCCCCATCACAACCTTGGGTCTGGGTCTGGGTCTTAAAATACCTATTCTTTTTTCCTCTTCCTTTTTAACAGGTGTGTCGTATACCTGTCCGGGTCTTGAACCGTGTCTGTAAACGGTTATACCTTTACAGCCAAGTTCATGGGCAAGAAGATAGGCTTTTTTAACATCCTCTACAGTGGCGCTTTCAGGCATATTTATTGTTTTAGAAACCGCATCTTCGGTGTATTTTTGAAATGCTGCCTGTATTTTCACATGATGTTCCGTAGGGATATCAAAAGTTGTGTCAAATATTTCCCTTATAAATAAAGGTATCTCCTCAAATGCTTTTATTGAAGGAACCTTTGATATTTCTTCCATCAAATCCTGAGAATAAAACCCCAGTTCAATTGCTGTCTGCTCAAGATATTTGTTTATATATAAAAGTTTTTCTCCCTCCATGACATTTTTTACATAAGCCAGGGAGAAATTTGGTTCAATACCTGCTGATGTATCCGCAATCATTGATATTGTGCCTGTTGGTGCGATTGTTGTAACAACTGCGTTTCTCCTTGTGGTTCCTTTAAATATACTTTTGTCTATATTGGGGAAAGGACCTTTTAATGCTCCCAGTTCCATTGATTTTTTATGAGACCTCTCCTGTATAAGTTTCATTATTTGCTCTGCTGCTTTAAGCGCATCCTCTGATTTATAAGGAATACCGAGCATGTACAAAAGGTCTGCAAAACCCATGATTCCAAGTCCTATTTTTCTGTTTTTCTTTGTCATGTCCTCAATTTCTTTAAGCGGATATATATTTGCATCAACAACATTGTCAAGGAAATGAACCGCTGTATCTGTTATTTCACCCAGTTTTTCCCAGTCAATCCTGTCTTTAACTTCTTCCCAGGAAGATGCCCTTTTTTCTTCCAGATACCATGGGGTTCCCTTAAAAAACTTTGCTACATTTATTGAGCCCAGATTACAGGATTCGTAGGGTAAAAGTGGCTTTTCACCACAGTTGTGCACATAAAATCCGTTTGCATCAAATGCATTTATCCCGGGAACCTGAACATCGTAGACCTTTTCTTTACCGCAGTACTCTATTCTTTCTATTTCATCAACGAATCTCTCCCTGTTTAAATTTCTTTTATAGAAATTCAGTTTATCTTCAAGTCTTTTCGCCTTTTGGGTGTTTCCAAAATCAATTTTTTCCGCAAATACCCTTAAATTATCCCCGGTTATAACCAGTTCATGTCCTTCATGTACATGATAATATCGGTACCCTCCTTTTCCATCGGGCATCAACTTTCTTCCTTCCTTTTTCCTGCTTTTATATATCTTTGAAATAATACCCATCCTTGCAAGCATCCTCTGAACAATTTTAAGGGTGTTTATATCCTTCTGCCACAGTCTTATTGATACTCCTTTTTTCTGGGCCCCCATTACTGTACCATCCGCATCAAAAAGCCCTCTCAGAAAACCTCTGTGAAATTCATATCCGGTCTTTTCAACCTTTTCGGTAAGAACCTTTTTCCCCGGAAGTATACCATATTCCTGTGCCATGTTACGGAGCGATGCCATTTTCAATCTGTGTTCTCCGGTAACACGGGATATCCTGATAAAGCCTTTGAAGTCGCTTATGTGGGGGAGTGTGAAGGCAGCCTTTTCAGCCTGAACCCTGACCGCTTTCGCACCCTCATCCTCACCCCATACACCTATTATACCTGCTTCCTTTTTTAAAGTTCCATCACTCATGAGGAGTCCGAGAAGATACCCTTCTTCAAAGGTTTCTTTACCCTTCCAGTATAAATTTCTGTTGTTGGAAAGAATTATCCTGTCCCCCGGTTTAAGATTACGCACGGGTGTCCACATTTGGTATACTCTATACCTTGTGACCTTCCTGGCAACCCTTATAAGATGGTTATCCGTAACTTTAAGCTCATAACCTTTTCTGGTTACTATTTTAAATACGTCCTTTTCGCCCGTTAAGAAAAATCCGTCTTCATTTGTTCTGTAAAATCTACCGTTTAAAGCTATACCTGTAAACTTACCCACTATTTCCCTTACCTGGACAGGACCTCCCGGTGTTATTACCCATGTATCTCCAGAAACACATGGATTTGTCGCTTCTATCTCTCCAACTCCTTTAAGTGTATGGGTTTCATTAATTCTATCAATAAAAATCATTCCTGGCTCACCGTTTTTCCAGGCCTGATAGGCAATTTTCTCAAAAACCTCTTTTGCCTTTATTCTTTTAATTTCCTGTTTTGTTCGTGGATTTATAAGGGCATATTCATCATCACTGATAACAGCCTGCATAAACTTTTCTGTTACAGTTACAGAAATATTAAAGTTTGTTATTTCACTCACATCATCCTTGCATACTATAAATTCAAATATGTCGGGATGGTCAACCCTTAGAACGCCCATGTTTGCGCCTCTTCTTCTGCCACCCTGTTTAACTGCCTCTGTTGCAGCATTGAATACCTTCATAAAGGAAACAGGACCTGATGCTATTTGACCTGTTGTCCTGACAATGTCTCCTTTTGGTCTTAATCTTGAAAAGGAGTATCCGGTTCCACCTCCGCTTTTATGAATGATTGCCGCATGTTTCAAAGTTTCAAATATTCCTTCCATTGAATCTTCAACAGGAAGAACAAAACAGGCTGAGAGCTGACCTAATGGGGTTCCTGCATTCATAAGGGTGGGGGAATTGGGAAGAAAATAACCTTCCACCATCACATTATAAAATCTTTCTTCAATTTCAGAGACCTTATCCTTAAAGGCAGGGTAATTCTTATCAACCTCTGCTATTGCCTTTGCAACCCTTTCAAATAATTCCTCGGGAGATTCTATAACCTCCCCCCTCTCATTTCTTTTTAAATACCTTTTCTCAAGAACCTTTAAAGCATTCTCGCTTAATTTTGCTTTCTTTTTCATGTTCCCTCCTTCCAGCTGCTTAAATACTTTTTTTGCTCCTCTGTAAGTTCATCTATTTTAATGCCCATTGATTCTAATTTCAACCTTGCAATTTTTTCATCAATCTCTTGAGGAAGGGTATAGACTCTCTTTTCAAGGTTCTTTCCATTTTCTTTCAAAAATTTAACCGCAAGTGCCTGGTTTGAAAAACTCATATCCATCACATCTGCAGGATGACCTTCAGCAGCAGCGAGATTAACAAGCCTTCCTTCTGCGAGAAGATAAATCCTTTTACCATTTTTCAGAGTATACTCATCAACATCAGGTCTTATTCTTTGCTGTTTGATAGAATTTTCCTCAAGATATTTTTTGTTTATTTCAACATCAAAATGTCCTGAATTTGCGAGTATCGCACCATCCTTCATTTTTTCAAGAGCATCTTTGTCTATGACATTTTTATCGCCTGTGACAGTAACAAATATATCACCTATTTCTGCAGCAGATTCTATTTTCATTACCTCAAATCCATCCATGACCGCTTCAAGTGCCTTTATGGGGTCGACCTCTGTTACAATAACTCTTGCTCCCATTCCCCTTGCTCTCATTGCCACTCCTTTTCCACACCATCCGTATCCACACACAACAAAGATTTTTCCAGAAATCAGTGTGTTTGTTGCTCTTAATATACCGTCTATTGTGCTCTGACCGGTTCCATATCTATTATCAAAAAGAAATTTTGTCTTTGAATCATTTACCGCGATCACAGGAAACAGGAGTTCTTGCCTCTTTTCCATTGCCTTTAACCTTATGACTCCTGTGGTTGTTTCTTCTGTTCCCCCAATCATATTTTCTCCATATTCTTTGAAGTTCTCTATCAGAACCGATGTCAGATCAGCACCATCATCAAGGGTTATATGGGGTTTCATTGAAAGGCATTTTTGAATATTCTGGTAATACTCATCTTTTGATTCACCGTATTTTGCAAAAACTTCTATCCCGTAATCCTCGATTAATGATTCGGCAACATCATCCTTTGTTGATAATGGATTTGAAGCACAGAGTCTTAGTTTGGCGCCGCCTTCTTGAAGAGCAATGACCAGATTTGCTGTTTCTGTTGTAACATGCAAACAGGCTGCTATTTTGAGTCCTTCAAAAGGCTTTTCCTTTTTAAACTCCTTCTTAAGGAGCGTGAGAACTTTCATTGAGTTTTGAGCCCATAAAATTTTCTTTTTCCCTTCTTCTTTCATTTTCAAAATCCGAAAATGTTAAATTTATAATTCAGAGAAATCCTTGCCTCAGGACCTTTGATTTTTATCTCTTTGTATATAAGAAGCGAATCCGCTATATACTCGGTTCCACCTTTTCTTTCATACCAGAATGAATTTAGAGATTGTGAAAGGGGATATGAAAGGTTTAAAGAAATCGCAAAATTTTTATAAAACGGAATTTCAAATTTTAAAAAAGGTGAAATAAAAAAAGATACAGAATTTGTATTTATTCCATTTTTCGCTCTTTGAGAACCAAGAAACACACCTGTTTCAACACCAGGTAAAACAAACAAATTTTTGAATTTTATTCCCTTACCAGTGGCCAGAGCCATTTTCCATAAGTTCAGGTGGTTTACCGGATAAAAGGAAAAATTAAAGTTCAGAGCATATAAGGAGAGCCATTTATAGTAAAAGGATAAATTAAATCCATATTTAAAGTTATTAAAAGGTTTTATATTTTTTTGATTCCCGTATCCACCTGTATCAGATTTGATAAACAATGAGGAAAAGGAAATTTCCATACCCCATTCATTTGAAGGAGCAAAGGATATTACCCCTTTTTGACCTTTTTTAATCTCTTTTTCAGAGTAAATATTTTTTGCATATATCCTGTTTTCTATTATATCCTGGACAACTAAATAGGCTACAGGAAATCCTTTTTCATTAAATATTTTAACCCATGTTCCTGAGGCTATTTCCGGAAAAACAGGGTTTGTGAGTATAATCTGATTATCCTTTACTTCTATAACTTTCATAAAGGGTGGAAATACCTGTGATAGAAATGAGTATATGCTGTGATTCATAAAGTCTAAAAAGCGATAAAAGGATGTGTCAGATACCTTTTCAAGATAAATAAATTTCTCAAAATTCTTTGAATAAATTCTTCTTTTATCTATGTCAAAGATTTTGATTTCACAGTGTGCCTCTAAATAGGATTCCTTTTTTCTGAACTCATAGTTTTCAAATTCAAGCTCTACGAGAAAGTCAAACTTGTTTTCCTTTGCCCAGTCAAATAAATTTTTGTTTTCAGGTATTTCTATCTCTTTTGTATCATACTGATTTTCAAAGAATTTTAAAATCTCTGCTTTTTCATAATTTAAAAGGTTTTCAGGCATATTTTTATGGAATCTGACCTCTATGCCAGTCTGAAAATTGATAAATAAAATAAAAATGAGCAAATTCATGGGAAAAGTAATTTTAGATTAAATTTTAAATGACATTAACTTAAATTGTCAAACAGAGAAGATTCAGGATGCATAATGCATTATAGGAGATAAAAAATTGCTCATTAAATATAAACTATTCGTAATTTGCTATAAACCATATTTGTTGCAATGTAAGCCTTGCAGAATACCTGATAAATAAAAAAGGGGAGCACAGAAGCTCCCCTTTTTATTTTTTTAAAAATTTGTCTTACTTAACTGTTACGATTTTTGCGGTCTGGTTGTCTATTTTAATAAAGTATATTCCTGTCTTTAAAGAGACTCTGTATGTGTTAACTCCTGAATCAAAGTATTTTTCAATGGATTTAAGATTTCTTCCTGAAGGAGAATAGACATTTATTCTTGTCATTTTTCCATGAGGTAAAGTAAACTTAATAAGGGCTCCGCCTCTGGTGGGGATTACATTGTAGGAATAAAGGGCTTTAACTTTGCCGAGTTCCTCAACACCTATATTCCACCAGTAGTCAAACCAGACATTGCCTGATCCCCATTGCCTGTAAACAATCCCTGTTCCACCCATACCACTTGTAATATCAAGTCTTGCCCCATATTCACCTGTTGCTCTGTAGTCATTATAAACACCTCTATCATTCCATGTTGAAGGGTTAGAAGAAAAAGCCCATGCAAAAACGATTGAATCCCAGGAAGTGGAAGGCACAGAAACTATAGCACTGTTAATGTCAGCAGAGTAATCATAACTCACATGAACCCATGGATGATGCATGTCCCATACATCATGACCAATGTTCGTAGGAGGCCAGGGTGTTCCTGCAGCCCATGAAGAACCTCCATCAGTTGTGTAGGTATAATGAATGTCTATATTCGGGTTATGGTCATTGGCATAAATAATCCATGCTGTTTGTGAGGCTGCTGGCTGTGTTCTTGAAGCAGCAACAGTGGGCTGGAACTCATATTCTCCATCACCGGATTCTATATCAGTAAATGGCCCCGGTGACCAGTTCTGATAGGCTCCAACTCTTATTAATTCATTATCTGCCTCGTAAACAATATATTGTTTGTTCTCGGCACCCGATGCAATCTGTGGCCAGTTTCTATCCCCTGAAGAAACAGTATTAGGTCCATCCCATGTTAGTCCTTCGTCCTGTGACCTTGTTCTGTATATGTGCCATCCTCCACTGTACTGTTTCATGTAAACCAGATAAAGGTTTCCGTTCAGGTCTCTATCAACACCAAAATGCCCTATGGAATCCCCGGGTGTTGCAATGGTTATCCAGTCCCATGTTGAACTGTCTGCTCTCATTCTTCTTAAGTAAATTCCACCTGAGTTTGTCTGTCCTGTTCTTTTTGCATGGAAAAATGTGTAAATCCATGGATTTGTTCCAGGACCTATAATTACTTCCTGCTGAAGGATTGTATCACCGTAAATACTTGGGCTAGGATACATAGCATAATGAGGAATCCATGTTACTCCATTGTCTAAGGAACCATAATGATAAATTGTATCAGCGGTTCCAGGTTCGTGTTTCAGAATTGTGACAAATAATTCTCCGTTTTGAGCATGGTCCATTGAAAGCCATCCGAATGTAAGAGTACCTCCTGAATGGATCTGTATGTCATTTCCCCATTTTAGTTCTCCATTGCCTGAATTTCCAGTATCCAGATTTTCTCTATAAGGTGATGGTGGAGAATTTTCTGCCCAGTCAAAAACAGTGTTTACAGGAATGATTGTTCCAGAAGGGTAAATCTCATCTTCAGGAACTTGATCTGGTTGAGGATGTACCCATGGACCAGTCTGTAAAATTCCTTCTCCAGTTGTAATACTTTGGGAACCAAGATATTTACCGGCTCCTATTATCATCATACCTGCTATCAGGTATTTTATTTTGTTTGTCATATAACCTCCTTTTAAAATTTCAAGTCCTCTGATAAAGTATTTTACCGAAGAAAAATACCCTCTCAGGACTTTTATTCATATCATAATAATACTATGTTTTTATTAAAAAGTCAAGTGATACAGGTCACGGATTTGAGTGAAAGTTGAAAGAAAAGGGGTGAAAAGCAAAGAGTTGGAGGTTAAAGGTGAAAAGTGAAAAATATGAATCATTCTGACAGGTTTTGAAACAGTGAAGGAATTAAATTAATTTCCCAAATATTTTATTTAAATTCTTTTTGAATATTTTTTTAAATTCTTTTTCCATTTTTTCTGCCTGTTTTTTTATCCTTTTCTTTTCATCACCTTCAAGATTTTTTAAGTTTATCAGAACATTCATATAGGCACCGTAAAAGGCAGAGTAAAGCGAAAGAAAGGAACACCCCACATCCGAAAGGGCTGATTCCATTCCGTATTTTAAAACTTTCTGAGCAAGTTCCGAAGCTCTTAAAGATTTTTTCATAACAGAAAAAGGAACATCTATTGCGTTTAAAAGGGCTTTTTTAACAGCCTTTTGTTTTTCTTTTTTCTCCTCTTCAGTTTTTGATGGTAATCTTAAAGCCTTTATATAATTGTCAAATGCGGTTGTGTCCTTATCAACGAGAACAGTTAAGGAATCCTTTAATTCCCTTAATTCATCGGATATTTCAAAAAGTTTTTCTTTTAATTTCCTGGGTTTTATTCTGTCAAAGGAAAGGTTAAGAACCATTGCACAGAGAGCAGAGCCCAGGCTACCGCAGAGTGCTGAGACAGAGCCTCCTCCAGGAGAAGGTGTCCCCCTTGAGATTTCATCAGCAAAATCTTTTACCTTTAAATCAGGGAGTTCTGAAAAAAAGAATTCAGGAAGACCTATTACTTTTTTTTCAATTTCAAAGTCTGAAACATCTCTTAGACCAAGTGATTGAATTGCTGTTTCAAGTATATCTTTAACAGGGATGGCAACAGGTTTTCCCTGCCTTTTTAGATAGTACTTACCTGCTTCTAAAAGTGCTTCATAGGGAATTAGACCCACCACTTCACTTCCTGTTACTGTCAGACCTCTTTCTTCAGCAAGTTTTTTAGCATGTTCATAAACAAGATGAGGAGGTGTTAATTTGTGGTTCGTTAAATTTATACTGATTTGAGCTCTTCCATATTCTGGAATCATCCATCCTATTGCCTTACAGTGTTTAAATTTCCCGGGCTTTTTAACGGGTCTTCCAACAGGATTTTCAGGGTCTATGCCGTGCATCTTTAAAAGTTCTTTTAAGTCATAACCATGTTTTTCCCTGCAATGTTTTGCAGTCTCATCAATCGTTTTTCCGATAAAGTTGCAGTTTCCACAGGGAAAGTGATTTTCTTTATACCTTAAAATCTCTCCCTTGAAATAAAAGGGTTTTATATCTCCTTTCCTTGCACTTCTCCCCTTTTCCCTCAATTCAAAGGCAATATCGGTTGCATACCTCTTTTCCCTTGTATTTAAATTTATGTTGTAGGCAATTAAAAAATCCCTTACACCTATAACAGTTGCGCCTGCCTTTGGATTGAATTCAGCAGGTCCATAATCGGGCTTCCATTCCGGGTTTTTGAGCTTTTCTGGTAAACCCTCGTATTCTCCCTCTCTTATAACGGCAAGATTTTTCCTCTCGGGTTTTGTGGCTGCCTTTTCATAAAGGTAAACAGGAATCTTTAATTCCTCACCCACTCTTTTTGCCACCTCCTTTGCTATCTCGACACACTCTTCATCGGTTACCTCTGAAACAGGGACAAAGGGGCATACATCGGTTGCACCCATTCTGGGATGAGCACCTTTGTGTTTTCTCATATCTATTAATTCTGAGGCTTTTTTGATTGCAAGGAATGCAGCCTCTTTAACTGACTCAGGAGAACCTATAAATGTAACCACTGTTCTGTTTGTTTCTTTTCCAGGGTCAACATCCATCACCTTCACTCCCTCAACAGATTTGATTTCTTCAACTATTTGCTCAATAACCTTTATATTTTTCCCTTCAGAAAAATTTGGGACACATTCAACAAGTTTCATTTTCATCCTCCCTGTATATTGCACAGAATCTCGGATTTTCCCATAAAATAACTCTTTTAACATCAGGAAATTTTTCTTTAACTTTATAATATATCCATTTTGCAAAGTTTTCTGTTGAGGCTATAAATTTAAACTCGTCGTTTAAATCTTTCCCCTCTGGCAGTATTTCTTTTAAATAATTTTCTATCTCAAAAAAATCTATTCCATAACCTTCCTTACTCAGCTCCTTGCACTCTATTTCAACCTCCACACTGAATTTATGTGGATGGCTTTTCTCTTTTTTGCCTTTGTAGAGAGGCAAAAAATGTCTTGCCTTAAAAGTTCTTTTAACTCTGAGTATCCACATTACAAAAATCCTTCTCTTTTTCTAAGAAAAATTTCAAAGGAGAAAATTAAGGCTATAAGGATATAGGATAAAAGGTTTTTTCTCAAATCAAAGCTGTATTTTCTGCTGTAATAAGATGTTTCTCTAAATTCATAACTTGAACGGACTTTCTTACCACCTGTTTTTCTGGTAAGAAAAGATAAATATTCTCTGTCAATACCCTCTTTTGCTTCAGGAGTTAAGACTTCAAGAGAGTCTTTTAAAGTTTTCGAAAATCTATCTTTTTGAGCAATTATCTCAAATTCATACCTTCCCGGGTCCATTCTGAGTGGAGGAGACAGGAAAATACCTTTACCCTGATAAATCATAGGATAGAAGTTTTTATTAAATTTAAGTAAAACCTTTGAATTGTAAGCAGGCTTTAGAACAGGTGTAAAGACAAATGCTTTTATATAAAAATCTTTTTTTTCTTCGGGTCTTTCAGGAATTTCATAATAAATAATTGCCGGGTTTTCCAATTCAGAAGTTTTAAAAATATAATCAAGAATTTTATTTTTTAGACTTTCATCAACAGCTGATAAGATTTCAAATAAATTTCCCAGAAGGACATAAGTGCTATTATCTTTGTTTACAATTATTGGAAAAGATTTATTTCCCGATTTTATAATGAGAGTTTCTTTGCCTTTTATTCTAACGGGAACAATCCTGAGTTCAGTAACAGGAAGTTCAACACTCAAATTCTTATCTTCTACTCGTGCCTTACCGGTTAATTTTTCTGATGGTCTGTCCTCATAAAAATAGAAAAATTTATCAGCGTGAATTAATTCAGCGTAATTCTTTGAAAAATCAGGTGAAATCACTATAAGCCATTCAGCCCTTTCAGGTATTTCTCTATTTTTCACAAACCCGTTGATTTGTTTTATCTTGCCTTTTGAAATTTCAACAAAAATTTTAATATCTTCTCTTATATTTTCCTGTAAGAATTTCTTTATAATCTTTAACAAAGGTAATGGTTTTTGACAGAATACAACAATCTCGGGTCTTTTTTTTATAACATTTATTTGATATTCCCTGCTCACCCTTTTATTGCCTTTTAAAAGTGAGACACGAATTTTTTTGGTTCCAGGCCTTTCATAAAAAAGCTTTTGATTAAAATAATTGCTTCCTTTTTTTATGTTTACATTTTTCTTTATATCTATTCCGTCGCCTTTGATATTTATTTCTGCGTCAATGGAATCCTCTGAATAAATCTTAATTGCTATAAGAAATTCATCCTTTTCCTTAACAAAAGAAGGGATTTTTATTTCAACATTTTCTGATGCTTCCACTTCTGGAAATGTGAAGGTGCTTATAGGGGTCTTGAGATTCTCAAGGAATTTTCTAAATCTGTTAGAAAAATAACCGTCAGACAAAAGCAAAATTTCTGAAATTTTTTGATTTTTTATTTCACGAATGATATTATTTGCATTTTTTTCATCAAGATATAGGACTTCATACTTACCTTTAACTTTATTTAAGAAGTTCCTGGCTTCATTAAGTTTCCCTTTTTGTTTCATACTCGCGGTTCTATCAAGGATAACAATATTTTTATAACTTTCTTTTACATTAATGTTAAATACAGGGTGAAGTATTATGTTGAGGAGAAGAAAAATCCATAAACTCCTGATGAGAAAAAGGGAGAGTTTGAAGTTTTTAAAATAGGTTAAAAAAGATAACCCGCATGAAAGGATGAATGAAATAAAAATCTTCAAAATTTATAGGAAATATCTATCCTGTGAATATCCCCAAAAACCCCGAAAGGTGTGTAAGAATAGAATAGAGAAATCCTCTTTATGTCAATTCCCATACCCAGTGCAAATCCTGAGAATAAATGTCTTATATTCTCTTCAACGTTTACATCCCTGTAGGCAGTCGTATATCCAAAAGCTACTTTTAAATATCTGCCCCATCTGTATAAATATGAAATTTCTGCATCAAAACCGCTGTTTAATGTGTAATAAAGGGAGATTCCTGCCTGGAATGTGTTGAACCTGATTCCTGAAATCCACAGGATTGTGAGGGGAAGTTCTGCTCTTTCTTTATCAAAGGACTTTATTTCAAATCCTATGTGTTTTATTATTAGAGAATTCCTCCACAGACCATCTTTAAAAGCGACTTTTTCAAAGAAGTTCCATCCCAAGCTTATTGCAGTAGCCAGGGAGTTGTATTCATCCAGAAGATTGTAATACAGCTCAAAAGCCCCTGCAATTTTATACTTCTTTATTACAGGGAAATAAAGGTCAAGAGCTATATTTTGACCGCTGTATTCTCCTTTTATATTACCAAATGTATCGGTTTTTGTGAATTTTCCAAGATGTAGAAAATGGATACCGACCCCTATAAAAGGTTTTTCTCTCCTGTAGAAAGGATAAGAAATATAACCCTGATGCATATCAATTATATAGTTTCCATAACCTGCGTCCAGACTCCTGGATGCTTCAAAGATTGATGCGGGATTCACAAAAAGGGCAGAGGGTGATTCCCCGAAAAGGCCATGGGGTTTGAAAATAGAACTTTCTTTTGATGACACAGGTATTTTCAGGTAATCGTATGTTCCCGCCCACAACAAAACAGGAAATACTATCAAAATTAATTTTCTCATCTTTTAAATTATACATAAAAATATATATAAAATTCAACAAGGATTTGAAAAATACACTCTTGATATTTTAAAATAAAACACAACAAAACAAAAAAAGAAAGGAAAATGAAAACCATAGGTGAACATTATATTGTGGAGGCATCGGGGTGTGACCCCGAAATAATAGGTAATGTGGAGAGAGTTCAGCACATACTTGTAAGGTCAGCCGAGAAGGCAAATGTTCAGGTGTGGGCTGTTTCTTTTCACAGGTTCCCACCCAACGGTGTATCAGGAGTTATAGTGATTTCAGAGTCTCATCTTTCAATACATACATGGCCAGAACATAAGTATGCTGCTCTGGATATATACACCTGTGGGGAGCATTCAAAACCTGAAGATGCGGTCAATTATATTCTTGGAGAATTTAAAGCAACTTCTGTTCATATTTCAGAGATTACAAGGGGCATTGACGAAGGTGATGAAATATATTATCATTCAATAATTACCTGGGAAGAAGAACTTGATGTTTCACAGGATAAATTGAAGATGGAAAGCGTGTTAAAAGAGGTAAAATGGTTGAAAGATAGAAGCCCTGATAACTTACTTGAAAAGACTGTGGAACTGCTTTATGATAATTTTAAACATTATAACTGGGTTGGTATATACATTGTGGATGGAAATGAACTGGTTCTTGGACCATGGAAAGGCTCTGAAGAGACAGAACATAAAAGAATTCCCATCGGAAGTGGAATATGCGGGGCAGCGGTTGCACAAGGGCAGACCATAATAGTTGATGATGTAAAAAAAGACTCGAGATATATTGCCTGTTTTCCGTCCACAAAGTCTGAGATAGTTATACCCATAAAAAAAGGTGACAGGATTGTAGGTGAGATAGATATAGATTCAGATATGCCCTCTGCCTTTACAACAAGAGATAAAGTCTTTCTTGAAAAAGTTGCAGATCTTTTAAAAGAGAGTTTTTAGAGTTAAAAAGGAGAATAAGATGAAAAAAAATATTGCAGTTGTGGTTTTACTATCCCTTTTGTTTATAGCATGTGCCAGACAAAAAACACAGGGCAATGCAAAAGCTCCTGATTTCACACTTAAGACTCTTGAAGGAGAAGATTTTCACCTTTATGACTATCTTGGAAATGTGATAATAATTGATTTCTGGGATACATGGTGTCCTCCATGCAGAGCAGAGATTCCCCATTTCATAGAACTCTATTCAAAATATGGAGGTGAAGGATTTTTAATGATAGGCATAGCCTTTGGTAGGGAGGGGAAAGATAAGGTAAAATCTTTTGCACAGGAACAGGGGATAAACTATCCCCTTGTGATAGCAGATCAGAAGGTTGTAAATTCATATGGAGGAATTACTGCTATACCAACAACTTTTATAGTTGATAAAGAAGGCAAAATAGTTGAAAAGGTTGTCGGTTATAGAGATAAAGAATTTTTTGAAGAAAAAATTAAAAATTTGATTTCAAGATGAATGAAATAAAAATATTGTCAGGACTTGCTTCCTGGAAATTAAAGGAAGACATATGTAAACATCTTGGAGTTGCCCCCTGTGCTTTAGAGGTTTCAAGATTTAAAGATAATGAAATAAGGATACAGATTAAGGAAAACATAAGAGGGTGTGATGTGTTTATAGTTCAAAGTACCCATCCTCCTGCTGAAAACTTGCTTGAGTTGCTTCTCTTAATAGATGCTGCTAAAAGAGCTTCTGCCAAGAGAATAACTACAATTATCCCCTATTTTGGTTATGCGCGTCAGGATAGAAAAGATAGACCCAGAGTTCCTATCTCAGCAAAACTCATTGCAAACTTGGTGCAAACAGCGGGGACCGATAGAGTTCTCACAATAGACCTGCACTCTGACCAGATACAGGGTTTCTTTGATATACCCCTGGATAATATTTATGCATTTCCTGTTTTTAAAGAACACCTTGGTGCCCTTGACTCAAATTTGTTCTCAGTGGTGTCTCCAGATGTGGGGGGGACAAACAGAGCCAGAGCTTTTGCAAAGAGATTGGGTGACCTGCCCCTTGCACTTGTTGATAAAAGAAGACCCGCGCCAAATATGTCTGAAATAATGCATATAATAGGAATGGTTGAGAACAAGAATCTCATAATTGTTGATGATATGATAGATACAGGAGGAACAATATTTTTTGCTTCTCAAAGGCTTAAGGAAAGAGGTGCGAGGGCGATATGGGTTTGTGCTACCCATGCAATTCTTTCAGGAGATGCGGTTAATTTGCTGGAAGAAGCACCCATTGACAGGGTAATAGTGACAGATACCATTCCGATACCCGAGCATAAAAAAATTAGAAAAATTGAAATTTTACCGGTTTCTGGTTTGATTGCAGAAGCCATACTGAGAATACATGAGGAAAAGAGTATAAGTGCATTGTTTATATGAAGAGAAAGGAGTGAAAAATGAAAACTTATAAGATTGTTGCTCAGAAAAGAGAAAAAACTGGTTCAGGACAATCTAAAAAACTCAGAAAAGAAGGTTTTGTCACAGGCGAAGTGTATGGTGCCCATGAGAAAAACATTCATATAAAAATACCGAGCAGAGAGTTTGAAAAGTTCCTTAAAGAAACGAGTCAGGAGATGGCACTTATTGATATGGAAATCAACGGTAAAAAATACAAGTGCATTTTAAAAGAGTTGCATAGAGATGTTGTGAGAGGAGAACCTCTCCATGCTGACTTTCAAATTCTGCATGCCAGGGAACCCATCCATGTTGTTATTCCTTTAGTTCTTAAAGGAACTCCTGAAGGGATAAAATTAGGAGGAATTCTTGAACACCTCAAAAGAGAGGTTAACATAAAGGCAATTCCTTCAAAACTGCCGGGACACATAGAAATTGATGTAAGTGGCTTAAAAATAGGAGATTCCATACATATTAAAGACCTTGAAATTCCAGAAGAAGTTGAAATTCTTGAAGACCCCGATGAAACTGTTTGCACGATTCTATCACCAAAGAAAGTGGAGGAAGTTGTTCCTGTGGAGGAAGTTCCTGCAGAGGAAGTTCCTGCAGAGGAGAAAAAAGAAGAGGAGGAAGAGAAGTAGTGTGGTTTATAGTGGGGCTTGGAAATCCAGGGAAAGAGTATGTATTTACAAAACACAATGTGGGGAGGTTGTTTGTAACTTACCTGGGTGAAGGCAAAGATTTTCTGCCCGGAAAAGGTGATTTTTTTTATAGGAAAAGTGAATACGGAGTTCTGGTGGTTCCTTCATTATATATGAATGAGAGTGGCAGGGTGGTGTTAGACTTAAAAAAAAATTTATGGTTAAAGAAGAAAATCTTCTGGTTATATGTGATGATGCTGACCTGCCTTTCGGTAAACCAAGATTGAGAACCAGCGGGGGTTCCGGAGGGCATAAAGGACTTTCTTCAATTATTTATTATCTTGAGACAGAGGGGTTCCCTAGGTTAAGGATAGGTGTGGGCAGGAAAAAGCCTTTAAAAGCCTATGTGCTTTCAGAATTTGAAGATGATGAAAAAGATTTTTTATTTAACACTCTTTTCCCCTTTTTAAAAAGAGGTGTGGAAATTTTAAACAGGCAGGGAGTTGAAAAGGCAATGAATTACATAAATAACTTCAGGGAGGTGCCTGATGAGTAATCTGCTTATTTTTATAACTCTTTTTATCGGTATTCTGGCAATCATATACTCTATAATTATTGCCAGATTTGTGATGGCTAAGGACCCCGGAACCAGGGAAATGATAAGAATTTCTGATGCGGTTCACGAGGGTGCTATGGCCTTTTTAAAAAGGGAATTTATAAGCATATCATTCTTTGTAATATTTGTGATAGTTTTGCTTTTCCTTACTCTCCTGACAAAGTCAATAAAGTTCGCTATTGCGACCTGTGTATCCTACGTGGTGGGAGCATCTTTTTCTCTCGCATCCGCATGGTTCGGCATGAATATATCCACAAAGACGAATACAAGAACTGCTGAAGCGGCAAGGAAGGGATTTAATCCTGCATTGGTAATAGCCTTTCTTGGTGGTTCTGTAATGGGAATGATGGTTGTGGGACTTGGAGTCATAGGTCTTTCTGCACTTTTTCTGATATTTTCAAACCTTTCAAAAGAACCGACAGTTATTTTAAGAGCTGCAAAAGCTGCATCTGTCCTTGCAGGATTTTCAATGGGTGCATCATCGGTTGCACTTTTTGCAAGGGTCGGTGGTGGTATCTACACAAAAGCCGCTGATGTTGGAGCAGACCTTGTAGGGAAAGTTGAGGCAGGCATTCCCGAGGATGACCCCAGAAACCCTGCAGTTATTGCAGATAATGTTGGTGATAATGTGGGTGATTGTGCAGGAATGGGGGCGGACCTTTACGAATCCTTTGTTGGTTCTATTCTCTCAGGACTTGTTATAGCAGGAAGCATGGGAAGTGATAAAGGTATGATTTTGTCCCTTTTCCTTGCGGGTCTCGGTATAATAGCCTCAATAATAGGTGTCTTTTCAATAAGAACTGCAAAAAAGGATGCATCAGGTGCCCTTGTAAAATCAACAATATTTGCAGCCCTGTTATTCGCGATAGCCTCTTTTGTGACAATTTATACTCTTTATAAAGGTGACATAAAATACTTCTGGCCCGTTCTTTCGGGTCTTCTCGTTGGTGTTATAATAGGCGTTCTCACAGAGTATTATACAATAAATGAAAAGTTCCTTAAAGAAGTTGCAGGTGCTTCAACAACAGGAGTTGCAACAAACATCTTAACAGGTATATCCATTGGTATGGCAAGTAGTGTGATACCAATAATTCTGATAGCAATCGCAATTATAATTTCTTATTTTACAGGAGGATTTTTTGGGATAGCCCTTGCAGGAATAGGTATGCTTTCAATTGCAGGAATCACAGTGTCTGTTGATGCATACGGTCCGATTGCTGATAATGCGGGTGGTATAGCAGAGATGGCTCATCTCGGAGAAGATGTGAGGAAAATAACCGATTCCCTTGATTCTGCAGGTAACACAACCGCTGCAATAGGTAAAGGATTTGCAATAGGTTCTGCAGCTCTTACAGCTCTTGCTCTTTTTAGTGCCTATGCCCAGACAGTAAAACTTCTTGGAATCAACCTCGCTTTAAATATACTCGACCCCAGGGTTGTTGCAGGACTTTTTATAGGAGGTGTGATTCCCTTTTTCTTCTCTGCATCAACAATAAGAGCGGTTGGAAGAACTGCAAAACTTGTTGTGGAAGAGGTTAGAAGACAGTTCAGAGAGATAAAGGGCCTTATGGAAGGTAAAGCAGAACCCGAATATGCAAGGTGTGTGGATATAACAACAAGAGGGGCTTTGAAAAATATGATAATTCCCGGTATTGTTGCCTTTTTAACTCCTCTTTTGGTTGGTATAATTCTTGGTCTCAATGCGCTCGGGGGGCTTCTTGCAGGCTCGCTTATAAGTGGTGTTCCAATGGCACTTTTTATGGCAAATGCAGGTGCGGTATGGGATAATTCAAAAAAATGGATTGAGGCAGGAAATCTCGGTGGTAAAGGTTCAAAGGAACACAAAGCATCAGTTGAAGGGGATACAGTAGGAGACCCCTTCAAGGATACTGCAGGACCTTCTCTTAACATACTCCTGAAACTCATGGCAATAGTTTCCCTTGTATTTGCACCCTTTATAGTTTATTTATACAAACTTATACCTTTTCTGAAATGATGGATAGAAACAAAGCGATAGAGCTTGTAAAAAAATACATAAAGGATGACAGGCTGCAAAAACATGTTTTTGCAGTTTCTGCATGCATGAAGGAACTTGCAGAAAAACTTGGTGAGAATTCTGAAAAATGGGAACTTGCAGGGCTTTTACATGACCTTGATTATGATTTCACAAAGGATAGCCCAGAGGAACACGGATTTAAAACACTTGAAATATTAAAGGATATTGGATTTGATAATAAAGAGATTACTGATGCGATTCTTGCTCATTGTGAAAGGAAAAACTGTGAGACAAAAATGGAATGGGCTCTTTATACAACAGACCCCACATCAGGATTTATTGTTGCCTGTGCTCTTATGCACCCTTTAAAAAGACTGGAAAACATAGATTTAAATTTTATGAAAAGAAGGTTTAAGGAAAAAAGATTTGCTCAGGGAGCAAACAGGGAACAGATTAAAAAATGTGAAAATCTTGGTCTTTCCCTGAATGAATTCCTTGAGATATGCTTAAAAGGGATGCAAAAAATAAAAAACATTCTGGGGCTTTAAATGAAAATAAAGAGAAAAGATTTATTGTCATTAAGAGATATAACAAGAGAGGAAATTGAGGGGATATTCAATCTTGCTCTTTCCTTTAAAGAGGTTCTTAAGAGACCAATACCAAAAGTACCCGCATTGAGGGGCAAAACCGTGTGTAATCTTTTTTTTGAGCCTTCCACAAGAACCAGGTCTTCTTTTGAACTTGCCGAAAAAAGACTTTCCGCAGATACTCTTAACTTCTCAGCGAGCACATCTGCTCTTACAAAAGGAGAGACAACTCTTGATACATTAAAAAATATCGGTGCTATGAGAGTAGATGCCTTTGTTATAAGACATTCTTTTGCAGGTGCGCCCCATTTTCTTGCAAAAAATACTTCTGCATCGGTTATAAATGCGGGAGATGGAACAGATGAACATCCAACACAGGCACTTTTAGATATATTTACAATAAAAGAAAAAAAGAAAAAACTCAGAGGACTGAAAGTGTTGATAATAGGAGATATATTGCATTCAAGAGTTGCTAGGTCAAACATATACGGGATGATTAAAATGGGTATGGAGGTGAACCTGTGTGGACCACCCACCCTTCTACCTAAGGAATTTGAGTCTCTTGGATGTAGAATTTTTTATAATCTCGATGAAGTATTACCCAGGGCTGATATAATAATGGCACTGAGAGTTCAGAAGGAAAGAGGAGGAAAATCCTTGATACCTTCTTTTAGAGAATACAGAAAGATTTATGGTATAACTGCTGATAGACTTAAGTACATCAAAGAAAATGCTCTTATAATGCATCCAGGACCTGTTAACTGGGGGGTTGAACTTGACTATGATGTGCTTGACCTTGATAAAAATGTAATTCTTGACCAGGTGGAAAATGGAGTTGCGATAAGAATGGCAGTTTTATACAGTTTAATAGGTCCGGGAAAAGAAAAAATAGAGGAAACTTAAACTCTTATTATCCACTCAAAAATCTTCTTACCCATGAAAGAACTTTACCTTCATACTTTCTTGTTATAAGAAGCGGGGTTTTTGCACTTCTCATAAATTTTTCAGGCAGGGTTCCAAATCTTACCCTTTTCCATAAACCTTCTCTGCTTGCACCAAGAATTATTAAATCATGATTTTTTGAAAATTCAAGCAGAGTTTTAAAGACATTTGTTCCTTCAATTATATTTTCTTTTACATATCTTTTAATATGTTTTAAATCTCTTTCTGTTTCTGAAATCCATTTTTGAGCAACTGGTAAATCTTTTTTATCTCTTATAACATAAACAAGATCTATTTTAGATTTGTATTCTTTTGCTATCATAATTCCCCATTCAAGGGCAAGTCTTGCATTTGGTCCACCTGCAGTGGGTATCATTATTCGTTTTATTTTATTAAAATTTGACTTTACATTTAAAAGACCTATATCACTGTCTGATTTTTGCAAAACAGGTTCAAGAATTCTTCCGAGTATTCTTCTCCTTGGTGATGCCCTTACACCGAGAATAAGAGCGTTTGCCCTGTATTCATTTACTGATTCAGTAAGAGCTGTGCCGGTGTCATGAGAGATTGATATATTGTAACTCACAGGAACACCTTTTTCTTCGCCTATTTTATCACCCTTTTCAAGCCATTCCTTTCTTTTCTCAATCAGTCTTTTACCAGCTTCAAGAGGGGTTTGGGGAGGAAGATTTATGACATGGGTTATTATAATCTCTCCATCCCTTTCCCTTGCAATAGGAATGGCTATTTTTAAAAGATTCTCTAACTCATCTTTGTGTTTAATGCCCAGAATTATTCTAAAATCCTTTCTAACAGGTTCTCTTTCTTCAACTATGATTTTCGGGCCAACATATTCTTTTTCTTTAAACCTTGAATAGGAATAATAAATTGCAATACCTCCTCCTATCCATAAAAGGGTTACAAAGAATGCTTTTGGAGAATATATAAACATCAGAATTATTAAAAGAGATTGTGTTATTATACCTATGACAGGAAATAAGGGAAAAAGGGGTGATTTGTAGCCTTTGAACAATTCCTTTTTATTATTTCTTAAATGAATAAGGGATACATTGACGAGGACAAATAGAAATAAGAACATTATATCAGCAGAGGATGCTATATCCTCTATCGGAAGTAATAAAGCCATCAGGCATATTACGATGTAGGAGGCGAAAAGTGCACCGTGAGGGGTTTTAAATTTTGAATGTATTTTTGAAAAAAATTCAGGGAGATTGTAATCTCTGCCCATTGCAAAGGATACTCGTGAGGATGAATATATTGTTGCATTTAGTGCAGATATTGTTGATATTAGACCTCCTATCATTATTGTTATCCCGCCTATTACAGATATATTTTTTGCGGATTCAATAAGAGCTATTTCTTTTTTAAGGGCAAGAAAATCCCATGCTGTCATATTACCGGGGTCTACAGAACCTATTGCAACAAAGCCCACAAGGATGTAAATCGGAACCACTATTAAAAGGGAATAAAATATGGCTCTGGGTATATTTTTTACAGGATTAATTATTTCTTCACCACTCTGGGCAATTATCTCATATCCCTCAAAGGCTATGTAGGTCAGTCCCATTGCCATGAATACTCCCATAAACCCCTTTGGTATAAAAGGTTTAAAATGAGAAAGCTGGGAGGGTTTTCCAATTATGAATGCGAAACCGAGCCCCACAAAAAATAAAAGTATCATTATTTTTAAAACTGTAACTATATTTCCTGCTCTTCCAGTTTCCTTGACCCCTTTATAATTTATATAGGTAAAAATTGAGACAAGGATTACAGCAAATATTTTTTTCAAAATGAGCACATCTATAATAATTTTTACACCGACTTCATTTAAAACTTCTGCGAAATAGGCACCAAATCCTACTGCATAAAGGGAGCATGCAACAGAATGAGCCATCCATGACATCCATCCTGATAAAAATCCCATTGGCTGGGGAAGAGCAGTTTTAACCCACAAGTATCCTCCACCTGCTTCAGGTATAACGCCTCCCAGTTCTGCATAGGCTGATGCGGTGAAAAATGCTACTATTCCATTCAATAGAAAAGTCAACAAAAGTGCAGGACCTGCAACTCCGGCTGCAATACCTGTTAGAACAAATATGCCTGCTCCTATCATTGCACCCACACCTATCATGGTGGCTGAGAAAAGGGATAGGTTTCTTGCAAGATGTGGTCCTTTCATAAGAGATTAAATATAACGAAACATGAAGAAAAATATCAAAAGAGAAATGAAAGCAAAAAGAAGTTTTAGATAAAATCTTAAAGAACCTCTTTGCAGTGAAATGCCGATTTTACCTGTTAACAAAGAAATTTTACCCGCTCCATTTACAATCCTGTCAATCGTGCGAAGTTCCAGAAATTTTTCAAGATACCCGGAAATTTTAAAAAGAACATTTACAAAATAAACCGATAAAATTTTATCAAAATAAAATTTATTTTCAATTAACTCAAATATAAAACCTTTTTCCTGTTCCTTGCGTATATCATAAAAATACCATGCTGATAGTATTCCTGCTATTGAAAATATTAGAGGTAACAGGGAAAGTATAAAAGGTATATGAAGGTGAATTTCTGTTTTCCCGAATATACTGTCAATGTGTCCCCTGAAGTTGAAAAATCCTGATATTATTGCAAAGAATGCCAGAATATAGGAAGGGTATACAAGTCTTTTATCCTCTTTATGAGGTTTTACTTTTTCATGCCCCTGGAATACATGGAAATAGGCTCTGAATATATAAAGAGATGTTAAAAAGGAAGTTAGAACCAGAATAAAGTAAATCAAATATCCCGCATTTAAAGATTCGTGTATTATTCCTTCCTTGCTGAAATAGGAACCAAAAGGCGGAATTGCTGACAGGGAAAGGGCACCGATGGCGAAAAGCAGGTGGGTATGTTTTAGTTTTTTTAAGAGTCCTCCCATCCTCTTTATGTTTATCTCACCGTTGAGAGAATGCATTATAATCCCTGCTGTTAAGAATAAAAGGGCTTTGAAAAAAGCATGGGTTATTAGATGGAAAAAACCTTTACCATAAAAGGAAAGACCCGCACCTGCGAACATATAACCCAGCTGGGAGATTGTGGAATAGGCGAGTATCCTTTTTAAGTCATCTTCTTTTACCGCACAAAGGGCAGAATAAAATGCTGTTAAGGACCCTATTAATGCGATGAAATATCCAATCTCAGGAATGAGTGAGTACAGAAAAGAAAGCCTTAAAACCATATATACTCCTGCTGTTACCATGGTTGCAGCATGAATTAATGCTGATACCGGTGTGGGACCCTCCATTGCGTCAGGAAGCCATATATAAAGGGGAAACTGGGCAGATTTTCCAATGGCACCTATGAAAAGAAAAATACCTGCAAAAATGAGAATCTGCGGGTCTACTGTATTTAAAAGGTTTTTGATTTCATTAAATTCAAGGGTATTACAGGCAAAAAGGATTGAAAAGATTCCAAGCAGAAATCCTGCATCACCTATCCTGTTCACAACAAAGGCTTTAACCCCTGCTTTTGATGCACTTTCTTTGTAATACCAGAATCCTATTAAAAGATAGGAGCAAAGTCCAACCCCTTCCCATCCTATAAACATTACAATCAAATTTCCTGCAAGAACAAGGACAAGCATTGAAAAAACAAATAAGTTAAGGTAGGAGAAGAATCTGAAATATCCCTCATCTTCTTCCATATAGTATATTGAATAAACATGAACAATAAAACTTACACAAGCAACTATCAGCCCCATTAAAATTGAAAGACGGTCTGAAAGGAAAAGGATATTTATTTTAAAGGGGATATTTGTCCATTCAAACAGATTCATTTCAAAAAATGCCTTTTTTATATATAAGACCAATAAAAATATAAATGACAGAAATACACCTCCACTTGATATCCATCCGATAATATGCTTTTTTAGCCTGTATCCGTAAAAGCCTGCTATTATTGATGTGAATAGTGGTGATACAATTGATAAGAATAAAAGGGTTTTCATTTATCCACCAGTATCCTTAAATTCTTCTATATCCTGTGTTCCTTTTGCTTTTACAAGATTTATCAGTATTGCAAGACCTATGGCAATCCCGGCAGCCGCTATTCCAAATAAAAGTATTGCAAATATTTCTCCGTGAGGATTTCCAAGACTTCTTGATGCAAGAAAGAAAAGAAAGGAAAGAGCATTTAAAGAAAGTTCTATCCCTATTAATATGTATATAAAACCTTTTCTCAAGACCATTATAAGGATGCCGTTTATGAAAAGTAAAATACCGCAAAAGTAGTAAAAGCCCATCATTTTTCCCTCACAATCAGAAATGCTCCTACTATTCCTGTCAGTAAAATCAGGGATATAAGTTCAAAAGCAAGTATGTAATCTTTTAAAAGGGTATCAAATATAAAATCCATTTTAAAGGCAGTTATCTTTTTTAAAAAAGGGTAGTTTTTAAATATATTCCATATAAAAAAAAGATTTAAAAATACAAAAAAGAAAGCAACAAAAACTTCCTTTAATTTGACCACATCTGTTTTTTTCAGCCCCAGTGTATATATTGTAAAAAGCATAAGAACGACAATTCCTCCTGCATAGACAAGCCACTGAACTATAAACAGGAATACAGAACCCAGTCCCATGTAAAGTATGCCGATTCCAAGAAATATAAGCAAAAGAGAAAGAATTGAATATGTTATATTCTGTGAAAAAATGATATAGTAGGAGAGTAAAACAATCAATAGTGTTGTAATGAATAAAAACAGATTCATTTTTCTTTTCTCCTGTATACAGGATAGCCGTAAGGTTTAAAAGATATCCTGGCACCACCTTTAATATCACCCTTTCTATAATATCCCATCCATACAGCTCTTGAGATTTCTTTTTCAGGAACAAGAAGGTCTTCTTTTCTGAATACCATATTTTCTCTTGAATAAAAGGCAAAATCAGATAACTCTGTCATAGCAAGGGCTTCTGTGGGGCAGGCTTCTATACAGTATCCACAGAGTATGCATCTTCCATAATCTATATCAAATATTTTCGGGTATCTTTCTCCCGGAGAAAAGGGATTGTCAGGAGGGTTTTCATCTCCTTCTATATATATGGCATCGGTTGGACAGGACCCTGCACAGAGCATGCACGCAATACATCTTTCAAGTCCATTCTCATATCTTTGCAGAATATGCATCCACCTTGCCCTGTAAGGTTTTTGAATTTTCTGTTCCGGATACTGAACTGTAAATTTTTTTGAGATCAAATTTTTAAAAGTTACAATAAATGACTTTATGAAATTCATCTTATTAAAATTATTTTTCTTTTATTTTTGAAATAAATTCCATTCTTGAATTCTTTTCTCTTTCTTCCAAAAATATCAAAAAGGATTTCCTGATTTGAAGAATTTTTCAACAGGATTCCCTGCCTTTTTTGTCTTTCTCTTGCAAGCCTGAAATGTTCCTTGATACCACAGCAGTTAAAATATGTAAGGTCATAAGTTATTTGTCCTGTGGCGTTTGCTCCTTCAGGATAGATATTTATTTTAAAAATTGCCCTGTTTGCAGTATCAGGAGCCTGTCTTATCGCAGACAAAGTTTGCCAGTAATTTAGGTCTTCTGAGCGAGATGTCATACTGTAGGTTAAATAGCTTGAGTCTTTATACCATGTTATTACAACACGGGCATATACATTTGTATCGTTGTCAAAAACATAAACTCCAAAAGAATATTCAAGTCCACCTGCTATCGGGTTTATTTCCTGGGACAGTGCTGTTCTATAAGAGGTGGTAGCACTTTGTTTTACCACCTTTACTGAAAGATTTCCCGAATATACATTCAGAGATTCTTTGAAAACAGGTATTGCCTGGGGATGTTCCATATCCCAGTATAAAGGGCTTCCGTTCTGCCACTCTTCAAAATCATAGTTCTGAAGGACAAAAATAAAATAAACTGTTAAAAATTTCATAGTTTTAATTTTAAAATATAAGTTTTAAATTTTTCAAAGATATTACTCAAAAACCCAGATTTCTTTCCTTTTTGGTGTTTTCCTGACCTTTACTTCTCTTCCCACATACTTTATATTTTTCTCACCTTCAAGGAATTTATGGATGTCAAACAGTTCAAAGGCGACACTGCAGGTTCTATAGTGCATGGGGACTGTTACAAAGGGTTCAATGAGGTTTATAATTTTCTTTGCCTCAGAAGGCCCTATGGTAAATTTCCCGCCAACAGGAATAAATAAAAAATCAGGATTCCTGATTTTTTCAATTATATCATTTTCAGGAATTCCTCCAAGGTCTCCAAGATGTAAAAATACCATTCTGTCCATCTCTATTTTAAAGATTAAATTTTTTCCTCTCTGTTTCCCTTTTTTTGAATCATGAAAGGTTGTAAAGCCTTCTATTCGAATATTGTCTATGGTGTGACTCCCTTCCTCTTTTATTACAACTGGATTTCCTTTGACCTCGTCATAGGCATTGTGGTCATCATGGTCATGACTTATTGTAACGATATCAGCTGATTCATCTATTTTAGGATAGGCTATTTTACCGTTGAATGCAAGATATCTGTAAGGGTCCATTATAATTCTTTTACTCCCCTTTACTCTGAAGCAGGCGTGACCGAACCATCTAATTTTTATCTCCATATTGTTCCTCTTAAAATGGTTATAATTCCAAGAATACAGAGTGCGATTGATATTATATATTTTAATTTTTTACTATCAAACTTTTTAACTGTAAAAACTGAAAATGGTGTTGAGAGAATAGCTCCTGCCAGTAGGAATAGGGCTAATCTGAGGTCTATTTCATGGGGTTTGAGTATAAGATAGCCTAAGAAGGCAACCATGGCGACTATGCTTTCTGCAAGAGCTGTTATCCCTATTGCACTTTTTGTTTCTCTTCCTGTGAGAACTTGTCCTCCTATAACCACCGGTCCATAACCACCACCACTTATTCCTTTGTTAAAAGCGCTCAGGATTGCAATAAATGTGAATTTGCCCCACGAAAATGAGAACCCTTTTCCTTTTCTTATAAGCAGAAAAATTCCTATTGAAAAGACCATTAAACCTATATAAATTTTTACAACAGTTGAAGGCAAACTTATTGCAGAAAAGACTGCAAGAAGTGCCCCCATAATACCGAATCCTGATAAAACATAGGCAACCTTTGCATCACGGGACTTTGGTATATATCCCCACCCGGAAAGACGTCTTTTGACGGCCTCTTCATCCCTGCTAAAATCAAACCTGACATGTCCAGCTCTATGATGAAGAAGAGCAAGAGTGAATCCTGCTACAAATTGAGATAATAGAACCCCTGGAACAACCTGAATGGGAGAAAAGCCCAGTGCAACCAATATAGGGGTTAATGTTGTTCCATAACCCATTCCTATGGAAGAATCAAAATACTCGCACAGGAAAGCTATAAATCCGCTTAAAAGAAATTTAAACATTTTAAGATTATATTAGAAATAAAGAGTTTTTTTCAAATCATTTAAAAATTGAAAATTAATGTTTATTTTCTTTAATATAAACTTCATAAAAAGGAGGTGATATGAAAGTAATATTGATGTTAGTTTTAAATCAGGTATTGCCCGGCTTTGAAACATGCCGGCTTACTCCCCGTGCGAATTTTGGAGCCTATTTCATTGTGGGTAATAGATTTGGTTTTGCAGGTTCTTTTAAAACAAGGTTGGGTCATAGTTTTGATGCAGGAATAAAACCTGCCTTTTTATTCAAGGGTGATGGAAACACAAAGGTTGGTATTGGGGTAGATGGCAACTTTAAGTTTCATGTTTTTAAAAAAACTTCTGAGTATCCCTTTAATGTGGCAATAATTCCTCATTCAGGAATATATTTTGAGGAGGACCTTTTTCATTTTTCTTTGCTTACCGATGTGCTTTTTGATTTTCCAATACCCCTTGAGAACAGACTTTACATTGTTCCTTATGTGGGTGGTGGACTCGGGATGGGTTTTGAATCAAAGGAAAGACAGGGCGATAGGGTCACAGATGTTTATCCTTCCCTTGAAATAAAGATGGGTTTTTTATTTAAATTTACAAGAAAAACAGGGCTTTTAACAGAAATATTTCTTTCAAGTTTTAACACTGCTTTTGGAATGGGAATAAATTTTGAAATATGAAGAGAATTTTATCAGGTTTAAGACCCACGGGTAGGGTACATATAGGTAACTATTTCGGAGCTTTGTCCAACTGGGTAAAGCTTCAAAAAGAGTATGAATGCTTTTATGAGATCGCTGACTGGCATGTTCTTACAACTGATTATAAGAATACCCAGGACCTCAGAGAATATATAATTGAAGCGGTTTGTGACTGGATTTCTGCAGGAATAGACCCTGAAAAATCCTGTATATTTGTTCAGAGTCAGGTAAAAGAACATGCAGAACTTGCTCTCCTTTTCGGAATGATTGTTTCCGTTGCAAGGCTGGAGAGAAATCCAACCCTGAAAGAGCAAATTAAGGAGTTAGAACTTGAAGAAAATATTTCCTATGGTCATCTCGGTTATCCAGTTCTCCAGGCCTCTGACATACTTGTTTATAAAGCAGACCTTGTTCCTGTGGGCGAGGACCAGCTTCCTCATATAGAGATAACAAGGGAGATTGCCAGAAGATTTAATTATCTTTATGGCGAGACATTCCCAATTCCTGAGCCTGTTTTAACCCCCACTCCAAAAGTTCCGGGAATTGATGGTAAAGCCAAAATGAGTAAGTCTTTAAACAATGCGATATTTGTTGATGATGAACCAGAAAAAATTAAAGAAAAGATAATGAGTGCTTATACTGACCCATTAAAAATAAAACTCGGTGACCTTGGCCATCCTGATGGTTGTGTTGTGTTTGCCTATCATAACCTTGTGAATAAAAAAGAGGTCCCGGATATAAGAGAGGGATGTGAATCAGGGAAACTTGGCTGTGTTGAGTGTAAAAAGAATTGCATAAATAAGATGGTAGATTTTCTTGCTCCTTTCAGAGAGAAAAAAATAGAGCTGAAAGAGGATATAGATGGGATTATAAACATTATAAAAAATGGGAATAAAAGGGCAGGGGAGGTTGCCAGAAATACTCTGGAAGATGTCAGAGAAAAAATGAAACTCTGGAAAGGTTAAAATGTTTACAGGTATAATAGCTGCAAAAGGCAGGATAATGGAAATAAAAAGAGAAGGGTCAGGTAAACGACTCGTAATCTACATGGATAAAGAAATTGAATTAGAAGAAGGTGATAGTATAGCAATTGATGGAGCCTGTATAACCGTTGAACGAGTGAGAGGTAGAAAATTTGAAGTTTTTCTTTCAAAAGAAACTCTTGAAAATACTAAATTTAATAAAGTTAGTAAAAAAAACTATCCTGTGAATTTAGAACTCTCTTTAAAACCTTCTGATAAAATGGGCGGGCATTTTGTGACAGGTCATGTGGATAGTGTGGGTAGAATAAAGGGTATAAAAAAGGCTAAAGGAGAGGTAAAGCTTGAAGTGGAATTTGATAAGAAATTTGAAAAATATCTTTACCCAAAAGCTTCAATTGCAATAGATGGTATATCCTTTACCCTTCAGGAGAGAAACAACAATATTGGATTTTTCACAATAGTGCCTTATACTTACAGGAATACAACAATTTCTTTGAAAAAAAAGGGTGACCTTGTGAATATAGAATTTGATGTGCTTGCAAAAATTGTTGAAAATTTAATTAAAGGAGGAAGAGTAAAATGAAGAAAAAAGATTTTATATTTACATCCGAGTCTGTTACAGAAGGACATCCTGATAAAATCTGTGACCAGGTATCCGATGCTATTCTTGATGAGATAATAGGCAGAGATAAGCAGGCAAGGGTTGCTATTGAAGCTCTTACCACAAGGGGGATGCTTATAGTGGCAGGAGAAATAACAACAGAATGTTATGTTGAGATTCCTGATGTGGTTAGAGATGTGGTTAAAAAAGCGGGATATACAAATCCTGTATATGGTATGGATTATGAGTCTGTTGCTGTTCTGACATCCATTCAGGAACAGGCAGGAGATATAGCCATGGGAGTTGATACAGGAGGGGCAGGAGACCAAGGGATGATGTTCGGGTTTGCTATAGATGAGACCCCGGAGTTTATGCCTCTTCCAATTATGCTCGCTCATAAATTTGTCAGAAGACTCTCAGAGATAAGAAAGAATAGAATCCTGAATTATCTGAGACCCGACGGTAAATCTCAGGTTACTATAGAGTACAGGAGTGGGAAACCTTATAGGGTGGAAGCAGTTGTCCTTTCAGTTCAGCATGACCCTGACATAAACATAGAGGAATTGAGAGACGACGTGTATAAGCATGTTATAGAGTATATTTTGAAAAAGGAAAAAATCAAAGCTGATGAGGAAACAAAGTATTTTATAAATCCTACAGGAAGGTTTGTTATAGGTGGACCCCAGGCAGATACAGGTTTGACCGGTAGAAAGATAATGGTTGATACTTATGGGGGATACTCAAGACATGGAGGAGGTTGTTTTTCTGGAAAGGACCCTACAAAGGTTGACAGGTCAGCAGCTTATATGGCGAGATATCTCGCGAAAAACATGGTGGCTGCAGGTGTTGCAAAAAAATGTGAAATACAGCTTGCCTACGCTATAGGAGTTAATCAACCTGTTGCAATATTTGTAGACACCTTTGGGACAGGTAAAGTACCTGAAAAAAAGGTCATTGAATTCATAAAGAGAAGATTTGACCTTTCTCCAAGAGGAATAATAGAATATCTGGAGTTGCTTCAACCTATTTTCAGAAAGACCGCGTGTTATGGTCACTTTGGCAGGGAAGAAGAAGGATTTTCATGGGAAAAGCTTGATGCTGTTTCTGATTTTAAAGAATTACTTGATTAAATTCCTTTATAATTAATGGTCTTATGAAAGAATGTATGGAAACCAGATACAGCCCTGAAGAAATAGAGAAAAAATGGTACGAGTTCTGGCTGGAAAAAGGTTTTTTCAAGGCGCATACAAGGAGTAAAAAACCCGCCTATGTTATAGTCATGCCTCCACCCAATATAACAGGTATGCTCACAATGGGACATGTTTTGAACAATACATTTCAGGATATTGTTATAAGAATGAAGAGGATGGAAGGGTATGAAGCACTCTGGCTACCCGGTATAGACCATGCGGGGATAGCGACTCAGAATGTGGTGGAAAGAAAACTGGCGGCTGAGGGTAAGACCCGATTTGAGATAGGCAGAGAAAAATTTATAGAGAAGATATGGGAATGGAAAAAAGAGTATGGTGAAGTGATACTTACCCAGTTGAAGAAACTCGGTGTTTCCTGTGATTGGTCAAGAACAAAATTTACAATGGACCCTCCTCTTTCCAATGCTGTTCTTGAGGCATTTGTGAGATTATATGAGAAAGGTATGATTTACAGAGGGCTTTATATAATAAACTGGTGTCCAAGATGCACCACTGCTCTTGCTGATGATGAGGTTGAGAGAAAAGAGATAGAAGGAAAGCTCTATTATGTGAAGTATCCTCTTAAAGAAGGTGGGCATATAGAGGTTGCGACTACAAGACCTGAAACTATTCTCGGTGATACTGCAGTTGCAATACATCCTGATGATGGGAGGAGGAAAGAACTTGCGGGAAAAACAGCGGTTTTACCTTTTGTAAACAGAGAAATACCTATTATAGAAGATGGAGCGGTTGACCTTGAATTTGGCACAGGCTGTGTAAAGGTTACACCTGCTCATGACCCTGTGGACTTTGAAATTGCTGAGAGACACGGACTTGAAAAGATTGTGATAATGGATAAATTCGGGAAAATGAATGACAATGCAGGACCTTTTAAAGGACTTGATAGATTTACTGCAAGAAAAAGGATAATTGAAGAGCTTGAGAAGAAAGGACTTCTATCAAAAATTGAAGAGCACAAACATACTCTTGGAGAGTGTTACAGGTGCCACACGGTTATAGAACCCTATCTTTCAGAACAGTGGTTTGTTAGAATGAAACCCCTTGCTGAAAAGGCAATTGATGCTGCAAGAAAAAAGGAGATTGTATTTTTCCCTCAGAACTGGGAAAAAACTTATTATTACTGGCTTGAAAATGTTAGAGACTGGTGTATTTCAAGACAGATATGGTGGGGGCACAGGATTCCTGTTTATGAGTGTGAGAAATGCGGGAATATAATAATAAGAAAAGAGAAACCCAAACAGTGTCCAAAGTGTAAGGCAAGCAGGTTAAAACAGGATGAAGATGTTCTTGATACATGGTTTTCTTCTTGGCTCTGGCCCTTTTCAACAATGGGATGGCCAAAAGATACTTCTGATATGAAAAAGTTCTACCCAACAACTACCCTTATAACAGGATGGGATATACTCTTTTTCTGGGTGGCGAGAATGATAATGGCAGGTATTGAATTCACAGATAAGGTTCCTTTTAAAAACATTGTGCTTACAGGTATGGTAAGAGATGAAAAAAGAAGAAAACTCTCAAAGAGTCTCGGCAATTCACCGGACCCACTGGAACTCATAGGAAAATATGGCGCTGATGCAGTGAGATTTTCAATGTGCCTTATAACTCCTGAGGGTCAGGATGTCCTTTTTTCTGAGAAGAAAATGGAAATGGGCAGAAACTTTGCCAACAAACTCTGGAATGCGGGAAGACTCCTTTTGCTGAATTACGATGGTAAGGCTGTTCTGGACAGTGAAAGATTCACTCTCGAAGATAAGTGGATTCTCCATATTCTGGAAAAACTTATAAAGGATGTTACAGAATCCTTAAATGGTTTCAAGTTTGTGGATGCTGCATGGCTCTTATACCGATTCTTCTGGAGTGAATATTGTGACTGGTATCTTGAATTCATAAAGGACAGGTTGAAGAAAAAAGACGAAAAAGTGTATGCTCTGGGAGTTGCTTTTTATGTTATGAATAAATTTCTAAAACTCCTTCATCCTTTTATGCCATTCATTACAGAAGAAATATGGCAAAAGTTACCTTTAAAAAAAGGCGCTGAAAGTATAATGGTTTCAACTTGGCCAGAACCAGAAGGTTTGACTTTCAAAAAAGAATACGAAAGTTTTGAATTTTTAAAAAAGATAATTTCAGAAATCAGAACTCTCAGAGGAGAATACAGAATTCCTGCTCAGAAAAAACTTGTTCTATTTCTCAGATGGATTACAAGTTCTGATAGAAAAAATGCAGTGTTTGATAAAATAGCAGAAATAAAAAGACTTTCATTTCTGGAAGAAATTGGTTTTACTGAAACTCCTCTTGAAGAATCTGCCTTTGGAACAGTTGAAGGAATTGAAATATACATACCTCTTAAAGGAATTATAGATATAGAAAAAGAAAAAACAAGAATAGAAAAAGAAATGAATGATTTGAAAAAACATATAATTAAAATACAGAAAAGACTGGAAAATGAAGATTTTATAAGAAAGGCTCCAAAAGAAGTTATATATGAAAATGAAAAAAGACTCAGAGGCTTTAATGAAAAGTTTGAAAGATTGAAAACTTATCTGGAACATTTATGAAAAAATACAAGTTTAACAGAATGGATGAATTTATACGGGAATTACCGACTCAACTTGAAAAAGGACTTGAACTGCAAATCCATAATCCAAAAAATTATAATGATGTAAAAGGTATAGTTTTGATAGGTATGGGCGGTTCTGGTATAGCAGGCGATATTCTGAGCAGAATTTCCAGTGTGCCATTCTCTGTGGTCAAAGATTATAGAATAGGAGAAGAATACATAAAAGATGAATATCTATATGTATTTGTGAGTTATTCAGGAAATACAGAAGAAACTCTTGAAAGTTTTGATAATCTTGATAGAGAAAAGGTTTTTGTAATCACCTCTGACGGGAAACTTCTTGAAAAAGCCGATAAAAAAGAGTTCCCTTATGTAAAATTGCCATCAGGATATCCTCCGAGATGTGCTCTTGGCTGGATCTTTTCAGGAATTTTTGGTTTTGTAGAGAAATATCTGAGATTTAATAAATCTGACCTGATTAATACTGTCAGATTTTTAGAAGATAAAACTACTCATTATCTTTCAGATGAGGGAGAAGCTTTCAGGATTGCCTCTAAGGTGTATAAAAGACCTGTCTTCCTGTATACATCTGATGAATATTTCCCCTGTATTTTAAGATGGAAAACTCAGATTAATGAGAACAGTAAAGCCTTCTGCCACATAGATAAATTGCCCGAAATGAATCATAATGAAATAGTGGGGCTCAGACATCCAGAGGATTTCTTAGAAGATGGGTGGCTTGTTTTTATAAAAGGACCCGATATGCACCCCAGAAATATCATAAGAGTGGAGGAAACAAAGAGTATTCTTGAAAATAGTTTTCTTGGTTTGAGTATTGTTGAGCCTGATGGCAAAAGTTACCTTGACAGAATTTTTGATTTAATTTTACTGGGTGATTGTATAAGTTATTATCTCGCAAGGTTTTACGAAGAAGACGCCTTTGAAATAAAAAGGATAGACCTTTTAAAAAGGAGGATGAGTGAAAAATGATACTGGTTCTACCTGTTGCTGGTAAAGGAACAAGATTGAGACCTCATACTCTAATAACTCCAAAGCCTCTTTTAAAAATTGCAGGAAAGACAATTATCTCTCATGCAATTGACTCTCTGATTCATCTACCTGTTGAGAAAATACTTCTTGTTGTGGGAACAGATGGAAATGGTGTCTTTGAATATGTAAAAGAAAGTTATAAAATACCTGTTGACTTTGTGGTTCAGGAAAAGCCTCTTGGTCTGGGACATGCGATTTATGTTGCTCTTGAGAAAATTAAGGAGAATAAAGAGGTTTTAATTCTTCTTGGAGATACAATATTGAAGGCAGATTTGAAAAACTTTGATGAAAACTTCATAGGTCTTTCTCCGGTTGATAACCCGTCAAGATTTGGTGTTGCAGTGTGTGAGGGTGAAAGAATAGTTAGATTGGTTGAAAAACCCAAGGAATTTATATCAAATCTTGCAATTGCAGGAATTTACTTTTTTAAAGACTCAAAAGAACTAAAAAAAGCAATAAAAGAGACGATTGATAAAAATATAAAAACAAAAGATGAATATCAGTTGACCGATGCTATACAAATCCTTCTTGAAAAAGGTGCTCAAATCAGGAAGCAGGATATTAAACTGTGGCTTGATTGTGGAACCCAATCAGCGCTCCTTGAGAGCCAGCGAGAAATACTCAAACAGAGAAATGAAAATAGAGGGATACTAAAAAACTCACTTGTTATCCCCCCTGTTTATATTGAAGATAATACCCTTATTAAAGATTCTGTAATAGGGCCTTTTGTTTCAGTGGGTAAAAATTCAAGAATAGAACATTCTCTTATAAGAGATTCAATCATAGGCGAAAATACAGAGATTTATAACCTTAACATAACAAGTTCTCTTATAGGTAATAATGCAAAGATTGAGGGTGAGGAAAAGGAATTAAACATAAGTGATTTTTCACAGGGGAAAATTTGAGGTAATTCCTTTATACAGGGAATTTCTGAAATTTCTGAAAGAAAAGGATTTTGGTTCGATTGAAAAGAATTATCTAAAAAGATATGAAGAGTATTTCAAAAAGTTATGCTCAAGATGGAATATCTTTGAAGAAAAAGATATAATAGAAAGAGTTAAAAAATCTAAGATTTCTCACTATTCAAACGTTTTCGAATTCGATTCAAAAGTTTATCCCCACATGGATAAATTTTTAAAAGAAATAGATAAGCATCTTTTAACCGACCTTTCATGCAAAATAATACTCTACATCGGGTTTTTCTGTCCTGATGGAAAAACCATTGTCCATAATGACGAGATTATAATAGGAATTTCTCTTGATAGGATAAATGATATGCGAAATTTCCCCTTGATTTTGGCTCATGAAACAGGGCATGCCCAGAGGAGAAAATTTTTTCCAAACCCTGAAGATTCCTTTGAAGAAAACTTTTTCTCAGAAGGGATAGCCTTTTATTTCTCATATAAAGTTTTTCCAGGAAGCAAAATTTACAGGCATTTATTTATAAAAAGGGGAGAGTATTCTTATATTATGAAAAACATAAAAGACATTCTTGATAATTTAGACAGAGAAAATATGAGAAGAGAAGTCCTGAATTTTTTGAGTTTCAATTATGTTAAATTTCTTGTTGAAAAACTCGGGTTTAAATTTAAAGAACTCATTCAAAAAGAGAGTATGCCGTTGTCATTAAAAGAATTTCTTCCCCTTTTTAAAAAGAATATAATCCCTTAAAATTTTTGCATGGTCAAAATTGACTTTAAATATCAAATTTTTTTATAATAAAAATGCAGATGAATAGATTATTGATAATAATTGTAATTTTATTAGAATTTCTCTATTCTCAGGGATGGGGACCTGAAATAGTGGCGGTTTGGAGGGATAGTGCAGAATATCGTCCTTCAATGTATAATGTCCAGATTGCGGTGAATGGTGATACCCTACACATAGTTTGGTACGGGTATGGGGTGGATAGTGCAGGGAATTTTATACCGGATGAAGTCTTTTACACCCGTTCCTTAGATGCAGGTTTTACATGGGAAGAGCCAAGGGTATTATCAAATCTTGATTCCCTTGATTCAAATATGCCCTCAATATGTGTTAATGGTAATTCTGTGCATGTGGCATGGCAGGAGGATGATGCTTTTTCTTTTCAATACAGAAGAAGTATTGATGGCGGTGAGACATGGGGACCTATTATAACTTTAATTCCCGAAGAAGAAAGTAATGGTGGATGCATAAATAACAAAGGAGATACATTGGTAATGGTGGCTCTCGGAAGCAGCTCCATTTATGATAAATTCTGGTTCAGGAAAAGTTTAAATAATGGGTATACTTGGTCTGATCCTGTGCTTGTGAATTACTGGATAGGTGGGTATACAAGAATCGGGGTAAATCCCCCTTTTATTTCCATTGTGGGGCAGAGGATGGATGAGAATACGCAACTTCAGGAAATTTTTTACATAGGAAGTTCTGATTTAGGTGTCACATGGGAGAGGGAGACGATAATTTCCGAGCCATGGAATGATCACAGTTTAAATCCTTCTTTATATGTTGATAATTCCAAAATATATGTAATATGGATTGATGGTAAATACACCCCTTATTCCTGGACAGGAGATATATTTTTAAGAATAAGTTATGATAACGGATTCACATGGAAGCCCATAAGGGAAACTGTATCAACCTCTCATTTGGCAAGTCCTTTTTATGGTACCATTTGCGAAGTTAGTAATGAGATACATATAGTATGGGTGGAAGAGGATGGTTTTGGCTCTGAATTATATTACAGGTATGCCATCCCCACAGGAAATGGTTATAAATGGTCAAGGATAGATAGGTTAACATTTGCCCAGGGTGCTTCTACTTATCCTTCGCTTGCTTATTCAAAGGGGAGGTTGCATCTTGTTTGGGTGGATACCCGAGCGGAAGCTTACGGTATTTATTACAAGCAAAAGGCTTTTATAAATGTAAAAGAGAAATTTAAATTATGTTTCAAAAAAGAAAATTATAGTAAATTAAGAAATTTAAAGATTTTTGATATAACAGGCAGGAGAATAAAGAATAAGTTAAGAGAGGGAGTATTTTTCTTAAAGGTAGATGATAAGTTTCAAAAAATCCTAAAAATAAGGGGGTGATAGGTATGAAGGGTGTAAAGGTGATATGTACGGGATATATGCTAATAGGGCTTCTATCTGCATGGACACATGTTGAAAGCCCTCCTAAACTAAGCGTGAAGGATATATCGATTGGATATGATGAATATGGCAGGCGATATATCTATCTTGTAGATGAGATAAACAAAATCTTTTATAAAAAAAAGGGTGATTTCCCCTGGGACTCTTTGGACCATCGCCTTTATCAACATATTCCTCAGCAGGATGTAAATCCCACCTGTATAATCACAGAGCCGAATAATTCTGATACGGTTTATGTAGGTATCGAAGGTTATAAGGTTTATAAATCTGAGAACGGTGGGGATATATGGGAACCCAAATATAACGGCATCACAAATCCTTATCCAAGATGTTTTGCTATGGACCCTTTATACCCAAATATTCTCTATCTTGGTTGTGCAAGTGCTGCTGGTGTTTCTGTTTTTAAAACAGAAGATGGAGGGGAGAACTGGATTCCTTCAAATTTAACCGATGTCGAAGTTATGGATATAAAAGTGAATCCTGCGAATAACTAGGAAGTATATTTGATAACAAATTTGGGTAGATTATACAAGAGCACAGATGGTGGTATGAATTTTGAACATCTTCCTCATGACCACGATATAACAGCGATAGGTCTTACAAATACAGGTGTGATATACATAGGAAGTGTAACTGCAAATAGCATGATGCTGATAGAAAGGAGTTTTGATGGAGGTGCAACATGGGAAACAGTTTATGAAGAAGGTCCTACCATTAATTATATTACTGATATGGAATATTCTTATATTCCAGGAACCGCCGGATTACCTTATTTCATTGCAACCACAAATTGGAAAGGAATTTTGAAAGGAGGAGGAACAAACTGGTATTATTCAAACAATGGAATAGAATACAGGAAAAGGTATTTAAGAAAGGTATGTTTTGACAAGGAAACAGGTTATATCTATGTGGGGAGTGATTTTACCCTCTTTTATTCAGTTGATAACGGAAATACATGGGATGATATGAATATGAATGGAGTTCTTACTCAGAATAATCTGGATATTTTAAAATCAGCAGAGTTTAAAATTTATACGGGTTTTAGTAAATCTATATGGAAAAGGATAAATGAGGTATGGAAATTGAAATTTGTTAACTCCCTTTTTCAAATCGGGGATTTTGATATAGCATATGATGATTTTAACAGACTTTTCCTTTCGTTTATAGGAACACTAGCGGATACTGGTGGTAAAATCTATATGAGTTTTGACGGAGGTGAGACATGGGAATTACATAAAGTTGCATCTGAAAAGATAAGACTTATTGATTCTAACAATAAAGATACCGCTTTTGCAATGGGAGATGTTACCCTAGGAGAATATATAAGTGCATACAGAACAACCAATGGTGGACTTACATGGGTAGGTGGACCAATAATTCAGAATACCGAAACTTGGCTTACTGACCTTTCTGCTGCAACAGGGAAAATAGCCTATGGGGCGTCTGTAAATAGATTCAATAATTACTTTTTCAGAACTTTTGATGGTGAAAACTGGGAGTATTTTATTTCACCTATCGGAAAGATTTATTCTCTTGAAGCATACGGCAGGATAAATTCTTCAAGAGTTTTTGCAGGAACGGGTTATAAGATATGGAGAAGCGATGATTACGGTGATTCATGGAGAGAAGTTTTTTATATAGAGGGTTACGGCATAAATGATATAACTTCTGACCCTGAAGACCCTGCAATTTTATATGCGGTTGCGTCAGGAATGGAAAATCCTCCTCAAAATTGGGGGTATAGTAAACTTTTTTATTCGGTTGATTTGGGAAGGGTATGGTTTGAGATGAGTTTTCCTGTGCCTGATGCAACTATTGAGAAAATTGAGGTTGATCTTTATTATAAAGACACTATTTTTGTGAAAGCAGAAAATAAAGGAATATATTTCATAGAAACACCCTGGGAGAAGGACCAGCTGACCAGTTCATCAGAGAATGCTTTGTATTTCAACGGTGGTGTGAAGTTAAAAAGGGCAAGGGATACACTGTGGGTGGTTTATGAATCCGGTAATGGAATCTTTGTCACATATTCTACTGATAACGGTAATACCTTTACTCCAAAAAAGGAGATCTTTGATGGGAAAATTCCTGCAATTGATATAAATCCTGATTATAATCCTTATATAATATTTGTTAAGGATGACACGCTTCTTTACGGAGTGGGAAGGATTTCAAACGGATGGCCTTCTGAGCCGTGGCTTCTTTACAGGACTTCCGAGGTAGGAGGATCAATAACCTCTCCCTGTTTTCACATAAGGGATGATGGTATGGGTTTTGTTGCATTTATTACGAATTTCTGGAGGGAGTTAAAGGTGGGCGCTTTCAATACCAGGGTTCCGAATCCTACCCTTTATCTTTATCCTGCCGCAGCTATGGGTTGTGACGTGAGATGGGCTTCACTTACAATTTTACCTGATGGTAATCCCGCGGTTGTATATCAAAGCACTGACGGTGGTTCAAAGATAATTTACAAATACTGGACAGGTAATGAATGGAGTTCTCCTGAACAGGTATCTCCTACAACTCATTATGCGGTACATCCCTTTCTTGGTATAAAATCTGATGGTACTCCCTGTTGTGTGTGGATTCACAATAATATAGTTTATTATTCAGAAAGGGGTGATAACGCATGGGGGATTCCTACTCCTTTAAGCAGTTCAATTTACATTTCAGATTATCCTCAAATACATTATCCTGAACCTTTGATAGTTACGTGGACTCAGGTGCACAGTGAGTGGTTGAGGAATGAGGTGGTATTCAGGAGGTTAACAAATACCGGTTGGTCAGGGATAACGGTTATTGACAGGGGTTCTGAGGAGAGAAAATATGTGAGTATAGAGTGTGGGAGGATTTTAACCACGCCTTATCTTTTTTCAGTTTTTCAGAAGAAATTAGTGCCCATTTATGATTTACCCTTCAGAAAGAATGTACTTGTTGAACCACAGGCTACGATTTTATATACGGGTGAACCTTATCAAACCTCTTTTACACAATATAGGGAAGGCACACTTATTCTGGGTAAAGATGAGTATTATCAGTTAGTAGACCTTGGTGATTCACTTGTTTACAATATAAAACTCCCTTCAGGGACATACGTTATTACACTAATTGCATATTCGGACCTTCAAAGGGAAGAGGAAGTTTATGTAAATTCAGAATTCAGCGGGGTATGGAATCTCAATTCAGGAGATTTAAGTGCTTTTATAACCCATGTGCCTGTTTATGACAGTGTTTTAAATTTAAAATTAAGGGGTTTGGGCTCCAAGGCGGTGTGCGGACTGATAGTAATTCTCCCTTATAGAGGCGAAGGTGGACCTCATGGCAAAGGATTTACTCCAGAGGTTAATTTAGAAGTTTATCCCACTTTCGTCAAAGATAAATTTTTGCTTATACACAGTGTAAGAGAATCCTCTCCAATTAAGATAATGCTTTATGATGTTATGGGGAGAAAGGTTTCTGAACTTTTGAAGGAAAAGGTTGTTTCTCCGGGTATTTATCGGGTGGAGTTAAAAAGACCAGAGGGTTTATCTCCCGGAATTTATTTTCTGAAAATTAATGCAGGGAATTTAAAAGGTACCAAAAAGATAATTTTCAGTAGATGATGAGGTAATGGAGAGATATAATACAATAATTGTTTTTTTAATCCTCTGCATTTTTCATCTTAGAGCATGGGAAAAAACTTACGGGGGTGCGTATTCGGATGGGGGATATTCAGTAAAGCAAACTTCTGATAAAGGATATATAATTACGGGGTATACCTATTCTTTTGGCTCGGGATACAGTGATATTTATCTCTTAAAAACAGATTCACTGGGAAATCTGGAATGGAGTAAGACATTCGGTGGTGAGGTTGAGGATATGGGGTTTTGTGTGGAAGAAACTCAGGATGGATATGTTCTGGTGGGACATACCTGTTCATATGGGGCAGGAGGATATGATATTTTGCTTATAAAAGTTGATTTAAATGGAAATCTAATCTGGCAAAAAACCTACGGAAGTTCCTCTGATCAATGCGGTTATGAGGTTGAACAGACTCAGGATGGAGGATACATTATCATAGGATATACACAAGTTGTCTCAAATATTTATTTTTTAAAAACAGATTCCCAAGGAAATATAATCTGGGAAAAGACATACGGTGGTTATAATACAGATAGGGGATACTCTGTTGAACAGACCTCGGATAGTGGTTATATCATAACAGGATATACCAGGTCTTTTGGCGCAGATAAAGGAGATATTTATCTTGCCAAGTTAGATTCCACAGGGAGTGTTGAGTGGCTAAGAATATTCGGGGGGCTTGAGTCAGAAGCTGGTTATTGTGTGAAGGAGACATATGATAATTCATATGTAGTTGTAGGATATACCAATTCATACGGCTCAGGTGGATACGATGTTTATCTTATAAAAGTAGATTCAACTGGTAATCTGATATGGGAAAGGACATATGGAGGAGTGGGCAATGACTTTGGATATTCCCTTAAAGAGACAGAAGATAAAGGATTTATCATCGTGGGGTGGATGGATTCCCCTGGTGCAAATTATAAAGATGTTTATCTTGTAAAAACAGATTCCTCAGGAAATCTCCTCTGGGAAAAAACTTTGGGTGGAACAGGTGATGATTATGGATACTGGATAGAAATTACTTCTGATAGTGGATATGTAATTTCTGGTTGGACTAATTCATTCGGTTCAGGTGAATACGATGTCTATCTTATAAAACAAAAGAGTTTAAGAATAAAAGAAAGTTATTCTTCAAAAAGTTATTCTTTTTTTATACCCACTTTTTTTAAAGATAGGATATTTATTAAGGCAAAGGATTTTACAGAAAAAAAGATATGGTTGTTACTTTACAATTCCAGTGGAATTCTTGTTTTCAAATCTCTTTGTTCTTTTAATACCCCGTTATTTATTCTTTCGGACAAAAAAATATCCAATTTGCCTGCAGGAATATATTTTCTTTCTTTGTTTTTAAACCAGAAAAAGTTGAAAGAGGTTAAACTTATAAAACCGTAAAATTTTTTAAAAAACTTTCTTCCCCTTTTTAAAAAGAATATAATCCCTTAAAATTTTTGAATGGTCAAATACAAGTTTTTCAAAGGGAATTTCATCTGGTTTAAATATAAATGTCCTTTTTGCATCAGAGCCTGCTCTCGGCAATTCATCGGCTTTCAGGATAAATACGAGTGATACGGTGTGGATTCTCGGGTCTCTTTCAGGGTTTCCGTAAAAATTCAGGAAATTTTTTATCTCTGCCTTTAAGCCTACCTCCTCCTGAATTTCCCTTAAAACAGCATTTTCGGGAGTTTCACCGTATTCAACAAAACCACCTGGTATTGCAAGACCATAGGGCGGATTTTTTCTCTCTATGAGAACTATACCTTTAAACTTTTTTTTCTCATAAACTTCAACAATTCCATCAACTGTTAAAAAGGGTGTTTTTATTTTCCCCTCAATTATTATTCTTGAAATTAAATAATCCACTCTTTTTTCTATTTCATTCCTTATTTTCCTGAAAAACTCAATATCCTTGCCCGCAGGGTCTTCTATATTCCAGTAAATCATGTTTTTGCCGAAATTAACATCCTCAACCATATTCACCACATAGTCAAATTTCGATAAATCAAATTCATCAATTGATTTAACACGATTTTTTGATATATCTATTCCCTTTTCCTTCATAACCTCTATTGCCAGGGGATGAACAAAAAGGACAGGTGAAATACCAGCGCTTTGAACTTCTATATCAAGATTTTTTTCTTTTATTTTTTCCTTAAAAATTGCCTCTGCCATCTGACTTCGTGCAGAGTTTGCAAAGCATATAAATATGACCCTTTTCATACTTTAAAAGTATAAAGATAATGGGAGCAAAAATTAAAATGAGAAGATTGTTTGAGTTAATCCCTACAAAATCCTTTCAAAGAACACCTTTTCATCCCAGTATTCCCTTAAATAGTAATCAATTGTGAAATCATGAAGATTTTTATCCCTTGTAAAAAGCAATTCACCGCTTATTATTTTAAATCTTAAATGAGGATTTGCAGAATTTATTATTATTAAATCAACAGGAATTTTGATTTTTCTTTCTATCTTTGTCCCAATGTCAAGAGTGATGTCTATTTCTCTTTCAGGGTTGTATTTATCAGGTAAAATATATATCCCTATGTCAATGTCACTGAATTCCCTTTCATTTACAAAGCTCCCGAAAATATATGCAAAACCGATTGTCTTTTCTTTAAGTAATATGTTTTTTATTTTTTTCTTTATTATTTCTTTTTCTTTTTTCTTTAATTTAAAAAAAACTTTGTTCATGTTTTTAAGAATTTCCTTTCAATAACTTTCATATATTCTTCAATATCCTTAATTCCGTTCTTCAAAATTTCATAAACTTTTTCGTCATCAACCTTTTGATACATATGGATTATTAAATTACGGAATCTTGCCATTTTACACAGGTTATTTGCAAGTTCTTTGCTAATGATTTTTTTCTCTTTCAGAATTTCAAAGCATTCTGCATAAGAACTTGCCCTTATACCGAATTTTTTGACTATGATATGTGAACATATTGATGAAATTGCTTCAAAAGTCTTTATTATTTCATATTTAACTGCACTGATTAATTTTCTGTCACTTAAAAAATCTTTCCTGGATATCTTCAAAAAATTTTTAAGATTTTCTAATCCCTCTTTTATATGTTTAAGCCTTTCATTGATAACCACATGATTTATTTCTTTCATATTTTAATTATAGGCTTTTTATAAATTTATAATCAATTTAAATGAATGCAATTTAAGATAGAAATTTTCAGAACTTTATGCATATTCAATAATTTTTTTCTTTAAAAGTATAAAAGGAAAGGGTAAAAGGATTAAGATGAAGATAAAATGGGCTATAAGGGAAAAGAGCCAGTCAGGTGGTATTTTGCCCAGATAAAGGGGTCTTACAAGGTTTATTGTGTGGGTTAAAGGTAAGATAAGAGAGAGTTTCTGGAATAAAACAGGGAATCTTTCAACAGGGAAAAATGTTCCTGAAAATAAAAACATCAGGGAGATGTAAAGGGTGAAGTAATAGTCAAACTGGTCTATTATGCTTATAATGGATGCAACAATTATTCCCATGATGGAAAATATAAAGCCCGATAGAAAAAGGACAGGGAATATTAAAAGGCTTTTAAAAGAAGTGCATAAACCGAATGCACAGGTTACAATGAATATGAAAAATGCATCAATTACCGCTCTTATTGCACCCGTTAAAATTTCTCCGAGAACCACATCGTAAAAGGAAAGCGGGGTTGAAACTATTGCTGAAAATGTCTTCTGATACCTCATTTTTACATAGGTTCCATAGGTTGTTACAAAACTTGCTCCGAACATACATGCTGATGCTATTAAAGCGGGTGCAATAAATGATGGATAGGGGATTCCATTTATTTTGCCTATGAAGTGTCCGAGTCCAAATCCTATTGAAAAAAGGAAAAACAAAGGATACAAAGTTGAATTTATGAACCTGTTCCAGAAATACCTTTTATAAACTTCAAAATTTCTGTTAAATACTTTTAAAGCACCTTTAATACTAATATCCATTTAGCTTTCTACCTGTTAATTTTAAAAACACATCTTCAAGATTTGCCTCCCTTAAAAGATAATCGCATTCAAAATCAACCCTGAATTCTTCGTTTTCCTTTAAATATACAAATATTCTGTTTCTGAAAACTTCATAGTTCCTGCCCTTTAATTTTTCTTTAATTTTTTCCATTTTTTCATCCTTAATCCATATTTCAAGGGTTTTTTTACCTATATGTTTTTTTATAAGTTCGTAGGGGTTTCCTTCTTCGATTATTCTTCCTTTATGCATTATGGCAACCCTGTCACACAGGTACTGGGCTTCCTCCATATAATGAGTTGTAAGGATTATTGTTTTGCCCTTTTCCTTTACAAGTTTTATCTTCTCCCATATATAATGTCTCAATTGAGGGTCAAGCCCTGTTGTCGGTTCATCAAATATAACGAGTTCAGGGTCATTTACAAAAGCCCTTGCTATGGTTAGCCTTCTTTTTAATCCTCCTGAAAGGTGTTCTATTATCTCATCCTTTTTATCTTCAAGTTCAAATTCCTTTAAAAGTTCTTGAACTCTTTTTTTGATTTCTTTTCCCTTTAATCCAAAGTATCCTGCATATATCATTAAATTTTTCTGGACAGAAAAATCAGGGTCAAGGTTGTTCTCCTGCGGGACAAGTCCCATTTTACTCTTTATAAACCTTGCATTTTTCCTGACATCTCTCCTGAAAACAAAGAGATTTCCCTCGGCAGGAGGGAAAAAGCAGGTTATCATCCTTATTGTTGTTGTTTTACCCGCTCCGTTGGGACCCAGAAAACCGAATATTTCACCTTGTTTTATCTCAAAACTTATTAAATTAACCGCAACAAAATCATTATAACTCTTTTTTATTTTTTCTGCCTTTACAATACTCATATATTTTTTTCACAGTATCTGTTCACAGGACATGAGTTGCATCCGGGATTTCTCGGAACACATATTTTCTGACCCAGAGCAACAAAAAGATAATTTATTTTATTTCTTAAATTTCTATCGGTTATCCTTTCTAAATCCTCTTCAATCTTTAATGGATTTTTCTCCTTTGTAAAACCCATCCTCCTTGAAATTCTTGCAACATGTGTATCAACCGCAATAACAGGTTTTTTAAAAGCCTCTGCAAGCACAATGTTTGCCACCTTTTTCCCGACCCCGGGTAATTTTAAAAGTTCTTTTAAATTTGATGGAACTTTTCCTCTGTATTTTTTAACTATTATCTCGGATACCCTTTTTATATTTTTTGCCTTTATTCTATAAAATCCTGCAGGATATATTATTTCTTCTATTTCTGATAATTTTAATAAAAGAACATCACAAGGTCTTTTAACTTTTTTGATAAACTTTTCTATTGCCCTTTTTGTCACCTCATCCTTTGTTCTTGTTGAAATCATTGCTGATATAAGGATATAAAAGGGACTTTTTTTATTTTTCTGTTTTAAATTCTTTACAGGAACATCCCATTTTATATATTCCCTTTCAAGGATTTCCAGAATTTTTTTAATCCTATTTTTCAAATTTAAAAGAAAAAAGGGATATTTCCGAGAATTAATTTCATTATAATTTCTGAAGGAAGAAAAACAATGGGGTAGAGGATGTTAAGCCCCGGAATAACATAGGATACGAAAATTATTCCGAGAAGTATAAAGGGAGAGTATCTTGCAATTTCCCTGTATCTCATTGCGTATTCTGGAGGAAGCAGGGCTTCAAGTATGTGGGAGCCATCAAGAGGATGAAGGGGGATAAGATTAAAAAAGGCAAAAAAGAGATTTACCATTACAGTAAAAAGGAGCATTAAAAGGAGAATTCTGGTGACCGGGTTTGATACCATCAAAGGATATAAAAATCTCAGTATCAAACCTATTATAATTGCTGAACCTATGTTTGAGAGAGGGCCTGCAAGTGCAGCTATTCCCATATCTCTCTTGGGATTTTTAAAATAATAGGGATTAATAGGAACAGGTTTTGCCCATCCTATATGAGCAATTAGCAGGGCTAAAAACCCAAACCAGTCTATATGTTTCAAGGGATTAAGAGTAAGTCTTCCTGAAAGTTTAGCAGTTGGGTCCCCAAGTTTTAAAGCGGTATATCCATGAAAAAATTCATGGATTGTCATTGCATATAAAATTCCAGGAAGCCATAAAAGAAACTGCTGCACCTTAACCTCGCCTTTTCTACTTTCTGTAAATTATTCTTCCCCTTGTTAAATCGTAAGGGGAAAGTTCAAGCACAACCCTGTCGCCAACCTCAATTCTTATAAAATTTAATCTTAATTTACCTGAAAGATGCGCGAGAACAACAGGTCCTTTGTCCAGTTTAACCCTGAACATTGTGTTCGGCAGTTTTTCAATAATTGTTCCTTCAAGTTTTATTACATCTTTTTTTGCCATTATTCGGTCCTTGTAAGGATTACGGGTTCTTCATCCACGAGTACTGTGTGTTCAAAATGTGCTGAAGGGGAATTGTCAAAGGTAATTACAGTCCATCCATCAGGTGAAACTTTTACCTTTGATGTTCCCATACTTACCATTGGTTCTATTGCAAGAATCATCCCTTTTTTCAGCACAGGACCTTTACCTTTTTTACCAAAATTTGGAACAGGAGGGTCCTCATGAAGTTGAACACCTGTTCCGTGTCCTGAAAGTTCCCTTATTACAGAAAAACCATTTAACTCAACATGGGATTGTATGGCATTGGAAATGTCGCCGATCCTGTTTCCGGTTCTTGCCAGTTTAACGCCTTCATAAAGAGATTTTTCTGTTATCTCAAGAAGTCTCTGCTTGTCCTTTGCAACAACTCCAACTCCATAGCTTCTTGCCCCATCACCGTAATATCCGTTTTTTCTAACTCCAATATCTATAGAGACTATTTCTCCACTTTTTAAAACTCTACCATTTGGTATACCGTGTACCACTTCTTCTTCAACGGATATACAGGATGCAGCAGGATAACCTCTGTAGCCGAGAAAGGCAGGTTCTGCTTTATATTTCCTTATCCATGTTTCAAGAAGTTGATTTAATTCAAACTTGGTTACATCGGGTTCTATATATTTTTCTATTTTCAAAAGGCATTCTGCAACGATTTTACAGGCTTCCTTTATCTTTTCAATTTCAGTTTTTCTTTTTATAATAATCATCTTCCTTTAAAAAACTTTTTATTTTCTCAAAAACATCTTCTGGAGATGCATCTCCTTCTATCTCTATAATTTTTTCTCTGTAATACTTCAAGAGGGGTTCGGTATCCTTCTTATAAACTTCCAGCCTTGTTTTTATAACATCTTCTTCATCATCTGCCCTTTTTATAAGCTTTACATTACACAAATCACATTCTTCATCTTTTTCTGGAGGGTCTGTTATAAGGTTATAAACCTTTTTACATTCAGGGCACACTCTTCGTGAAGAGAGCCTTTTTACTATTTCTTTTTCTGAAGAATTTAAATAAAAAACTTTTTCTATAACCAGATTGTTTTTTTTGAGAATATCATCAAGCCCTTTTGCCTGAGGAAGGGTTCTTGGAAAACCATCAAGGATGAATCCTGTTTTACTATCCTGCAAATTTTTTTCTATTATTCTTAACATTATCTCATCGGGCACAAGTTTTCCTTTTTCCATATAACTTTTAGCCAGATTTCCAAGTTCAGTCTGTTTTAAAACTTCTTCTCTCAGAATATCACCGGTTGATATAAATGAATAATTTAAAAAATTTGCCATTTTCTTTGCCTGTGTCCCTTTTCCTGCTCCAGGGGGACCCAGAAAAATGATGCCTTTAACGCCTTCTACCATAAATTCTTCCCTTACGGAGAAGGCCTTCGTATTGTCTCATTATAAGGAATGATTCTATCTGCTGAAGTGTATCAAGAGCAACTCCCACTATAATCAGAAGCCTTGTGCCACCGAAATAAAAGGGTATATGAGCCCATTTTATCAGATAAAAGGGCAGGAGTGCTACAAGAGCAAGGTATATACTTCCGGGGAATGTTATCCTTTTAAGAACTTTGTCAATATATTCGGCTGTTTTTGGACCGGGCCTTATACCGGGTATAAACCCACCATACCTTTGAAGGTTGTCTGCAAGGTCCTGAGGGTTTAAGATTATTGCGGTATAGTAAAAGGTGAAAAATACAATTAAAAGCCCGTAAGGTATATCGTATAGAAAGTGTCCCGGAACAAACCACTGGTTAAAGGTTTCTGCCCATCCAAATTGAGGAAAAAAGGAGGCAAGTGTATTTGGAAAAATCATTATACTCTGTGCGAATATTATAGGTATAACACCCGCTGTTACAACCTTTAAAGGAACATGAGTTGTCTGACCGCCATATACTTTTCTTCCCACGATCCTTCTTGCATACTGGACGGGTATTTTCCTTGCAGCTATTGTCATATAAACAACCGATGCGGTTACAAAGAACATGACCCCGAACACAAGAAGCGCAAGAGGTATTGAAAGGGCTCCACTTCTTATTAGCTGGATTGTGCTCGCGATTTCCTGAGGCAAAGTTTCAAGAGTTCCTATGAAAATCAGAAGAGAAACACCATTTCCTATTCCTCTTTCTGTTATCTGTTCTCCAAGCCACATTGCAAATATAGCACCTGCTGTTAGAGTCAGGACTGTCATTATCATGAACACGGGTCCCGGATTCGGTACAATCGGCAGTCCCGAAGGCGAGGTGAATCTTGTAAGTAAACTTGCAACTCCAAATGACTGTATTGCAGCGACAAGCACTGTTGCATATCGCGTATACTGGGTTATCTTTCTTCTACCTGCCTCTCCCTCTTTCTGGAGTTTTTCAAGATAGGGCACCACTGTAACAAGAAGCTGGAAGATAATTGATGCAGATATATAAGGCATAACACCAACGCCAAGGACTGATGCTCTTGAAAGAGCTCCACCCACAAATAAATCATAAAGTCCCAGAAAGCTTCCCCTTAATTGTCTTGCAAAAAGCTCTCCAAGAGCTTTACCATCAATACCAGGAACAGGAATATGGGTTCCTATTCTGAAAATGATGAGTAGAAGTGCGGTAAATCCTATCCGGTTCCTTAAATCTTTTATCCGGAATATATTCCCTATTTTTTCAGCAGCAGCCATTATCCTTTAATTATTTCTACTTTGCCCCCTGCTTTTTCAATCTTCTCCTTTGCAGAGGAAGAAATAGCATGCACTTTTAAAACAAGAGGTTTTTTAATCTCTCCCTTTGCAAGCACCTTTACCGGAAGATTTTTCTTTATAACCTTTCTTTCCCTTAGGACTTCAAGATTAACCTCTTCATTTTCTTTGAATTTTTTCTCAAGGGTTTCAAGATTTACTATTGCGTATTCTTTTTTAAAAGGATTTTTAAACCCCCTTTTAGGAAGTCTTCTGTAAAGGGGCATCTGACCACCCTCAAAGCCGGGTCCCTTTTCCTTACCACTTCTTGACCCTGCTCCTTTTGTTCCTCTGCCTGCTGTTTTACCTTTACCTGAACCAATTCCTCTTCCCACTCTTTTTTTCTTCTTTTTAGAGCCCGGATTTGGTTTCAGATTAGATAGAGTCAGCATATTCTACCTCCACAAGATGTTTAACTTTCTCAACCATACCTCTTATCTGGGGTGTGTTTTTATGAACAACTGTTTTTCCTGTTTTTCTTAATCCAAGAGCGTCAAGGGTTCTTTTAGCTTTCCAGTTCGCCCCTATCCTGCTCTTTATTTGCTTTATCTTCAGATACTTCGGTTCTTTGTGACTCATACATAAACCTCCTCAAAACCTGAGAAACTGGTTTTCCTCTTGTTCTTGCAACTTCATAGGGGTTTTTAAGTTTTAAAAGAGCGTCCATTGTTGCCTTCATCAAATTTACAGCATTATTTGACCCCATTGATTTTGTTATAACATTTTCATACCCTGCAGCTTCAAGAACACTTCTAACAGGTTGACAGGCGATAAGTCCTGAACCAGGAGCTGCGGGTTTTAAGAGAATCTTTGCTGCACCACATTCTCCGACAACCGGATGAGGTATGGTTTTGTTTAAAATGATCGTTTTCTTTACATTTCTTCGCGCTTTTCTAAATGCTTTTTCCAGAGCTTCTGGTGTTTCAGAGGCTTTTCCGTGTCCTATTCCAACTGTTCCATTTCCATCTCCAATAACTACCCATGCAGAGAGCCTGAATTTCCTGCCGCCGGATACAACCTTTACAACCCTTTTTATTGTAACCACATTTTCAATAGGAAATACTTCCTTCTCTTCTTCTAACATTTTTCTCCTTAATTTTAAAAATTTTTAAAAAGTGAGTTTTTAAGTATAAGATAAACAAAAGATATTGTCAAATAAGGCTTTATTTATATTGTTAATTGACAGATTAGATGTTCCATATTATTTTTTCAAAAAGTTCCCTTTTCTTTTTTTCATATCCTGTTAAATCTTCTTTAAATGTAAATTTTATCTCTCCTTGAACTATTTTTTTTATTAAATCAGGAATTTCCCTTATAACTGTTATCTCTTTCCCCGCATTTATGCTTTCTAAAAATTTTACATTTCCCTTTTCCTGACCCGGGACCGCATCTATTGCAATAAGAGGGGTTTTTGTGTAAACTGCTTCTGCAACAGTTGAGCCACCGGGTTTTGAAATCAGGAACTTTGATTTTCTCATATATTCTGCAACTTTATCTGTGAAGCCGATTAATTCGATATTTTCAAGATTTCTTATCTGCAGGAATTTAGCAATTTTTCTGTGTAATTTTTTATTTTTTCCGCATATTACAGTTATTTTTAAATCTCTGAATTCTTCTGTTAAAATCCTTAAAATTTCAAAGATTGGTCCCCTGCCCGTTCCTCCTCCCATCAGAAGAACCCTGTCTTTTTTTAATTTTTTTCTCTTTAAAAAATCTTTTCTCACAGGATAACCTAATATATCAAATTTTATATTTTTTATTCTGTTTTTTATTTCATTATATGTATATTTTGACGGAATCCATAATAAATCAGAGCCCTCAAAAAGCCAGCTCTCGTGGATTTCACCAAAATCTGTTAAAACAGTTATAAGAAAAAAGTTAATTTTTAATTTCTTTTTAATCTTAAAAAGAGGAGGTATATAAAAGGGATGAGTTATAAAAACAACCTCAGGTTTGTAAAATTTGATAAGTCTTTTTAAAGAAGGGTAGAGCAGTAATGTCTGAATTAAAAGAGTTGTTTTATAAATTTTTTTAATATTTGAGGAGTAAAAAACAATTCTCCATAAAAAAGGTATTTCTGACAATAAATCCCATAGAAAAGGCATTAGAGGATACGGAAAAAAAGCATTTTTTAAACCATCCACATTTTTTATTTCTGCGATTCTGAAATTTTCTTTTATGTAGTTCTCAATACTCCTGGAGGCAATATAATGTCCACCGCCTGTTTTTGCATGAATTATCAGGAATTTCTCGGGGTTTCCCTCCCTGTTTTTAAATCCATCCATTTTTTAATTCCTATTGTAGGAATGATTAAAAGGGCAAATAGAAAATGGGGAAAGGGTACACGTAATAAAAGGGCTGATATCAAAAGTGTTATCATTCCGAATGCCATACCCCTTTCAAAGGTTTTTAGAAAAGGTATTGAAAAAAAACCAGTAAAAAGACCTATTAGAACGGGTAGAGGAAACATTGCAAACATTATTCCGTATATTGATGCCATTGCTTTCCCGCCATAAAACTTTGTCCATAACGGAAAGTCATGACCTATTATGGCAAAAAACGAACAAATATAGGAGAAGGTATAATCACTGAAAAATACATAGGGCAACAGAAATGCGAAAAAACCCTTTAAAAAATCTATTACCGCGACTGTTGTTCCTGCAAATCTGCTTACGCTTCTCCAAACATTTTGAGCACCCGGATTCCCGTCTCCTATTTCCCTTATATCTCTTTTATAAAATATTCTGGAAATTAAAAAGGCGGTAGGAAAAGAGCCCAGAAGATAACCAAGAAGGGCTGAGATTATCAATTTCATATCTTTATTTTAAACTACCCGAACTGAAATTTCAATTGAAAAAAGATATTCAAATTTAGTATAATTTATTTTATGATTAAATTACCAGAACCAGATTTTAAAGGGAAATATTCTCTTGAGGAAGTTCTTCAAAGAAGGAGAACATGCAGAGATTTCCACAGAGATAAACCATTAACCATTGAACAAATTTCCCAGCTTCTCTGGGCAACATACGGCATAACAGAACCAACACTTGGTCTTAAGACAGCACCTTCAGCAGGTGCAAGATACCCTCTTGAAATATATGTGGCAAAGGAAGACGGTGTTTTCAGGTATCACCCTGAAAATCACTCCCTTGAAGAGATTTCAAAGGAAGATGTGAGAGAAAAACTTGCAGTTGCATCACTCCATCAGGATTTTATTGCAGATGCGCCCTGTGTCTTTATATTTTATTCTGTATATGAAAGAACCCTCTCAAGATATGGTGAAAGGGGAATAAGGTATGTTCACTTTGATTTGGGACATGCAGCTCAGAATCTTTTGCTTCAGGCTGAAGCCCTTGACCTGGGAGCCTGTCCTGTGGGAGCTTTTGATGACGGAGAAATTAAAAAAATTATGAAAGTTAAAGGAGAACCCCTCTACCTTGTTCCTGTGGGCTATCCTTTCTAATTGGATTAAAGACCTGAAAAAGGTTAGAAAAGTTTTTAAAACTTATAGTTCTCTGCTTCTTATTATGTAACCTGTTGCTTCAGTGCGAGGGAGGGGACTTGAACCCCCACGGGCTTTCGCCCACCAGATCCTAAATCTGGAGCGTCTGCCTGTTTCCGCCACCCTCGCATTTTAAAGATTTAAAACATCCTTTAAATCAACTTCAGGATAATTTTTTAATTCACTTAAAATAATTTCTTTAATTTCCTCAAGTTTTTCCCCTGTTTTTCCTTCAAATCTTAAAACGAGAACAGGCTGTGTGTTTGATGCCCTGACAAGCCCGAACCCATCCTCAAACTCTATTCTTGCCCCATCTATATCAAGAACTTCATACTTTTCAGAAAGTTTTTCCCTTACCTTTTTGACAACCTCAAATTTTCTTTCATCCGGACAGGATACCCTTATCTCGGGTGTAGAGTAATAAAAGGGTATTTCATCATGGAGTTCAGAAAGTTTTTTATTCTCTTGCTCCATAACTTCAAAAAGCCTTATTGATGCATATATTGCGTCATCAAAACCGTAGAATCTTTCATTGAAAAATATATGTCCTGACATCTCACCCGCAAGCGGAGCATTTTCCTCTTTAAGTTTTGCCTTAACAAGAGAGTGCCCTGTTTTCCATATCACGGGAATACCACCCAGTTTTTTAATATATTCAACAACACCCTTTGAAGTTTTAACATCAAATATTATCTTCGAACCAGGATAATCTTTGAGAATTTTCTTTGCCAGAATTGCAAGAATTTTGTCACCAAAAACAATCCTCCTTTTATCATCTATTATTCCTATCCTGTCACCATCCCCGTCAAATCCAACTCCTGCATCAAACCCGTTTTTTTCAAGCAGATTAAACAAATCTTTAAGATACTTCTTTACAGTCGGGTCAGGTAGATGGGATGGGAAATTTCCATCGGGTTCCATATTTATTCCTTTAAACTCTATGCCGTAACTTCCCCAGAGTTTTTCCACAACCGGTCCGCATGTCCCGTTTCCAGGGTCAACCGCAAATCTGAATTTTTTATTTAACTTAACCTTTTCATTCAAATCCTCCACATAATCTGATAAAATCTCATTGTAAAATTCAGATTTTCCATTTCCGTTGTCAAAATCCTTTTCTTTCACCATTTTTCTTAATTTCTGAATACCTTCTCCATAAAGGGTTTCTTTACCAACCATTATCTTCATACCATTGTATTCCTTTGGATTATGACTTCCGGTAATCTGGATTCCTCCGTCAGTATCAAATTTAAATACAGAGAAGTATAAAACCGGGGTCGGTATTACACCCAGGTCAATTACATCCACTCCTGAGTCGCATATACCCCTTTTAATTGCTTCCTTTATTCTTTCAGAACTCAACCTTATATCACATCCCAGAGTTACCTTTTTTCCGACTCTTCTTTTAACAATTGTGCCGTAAGCCCTTCCGATGTGATATACCAAATCATCCTTTAAATCTTCATCCGCAATCCCCCTTATGTCGTATTCCCTGAAAATATAAGGATTGATTTTCATCTTTTCTCCTTTATTTAGCCTTATAATTATACTCGGAATAAATCCTTTGTTTCAAGACTTTTTAATCAAGGAGGTGAAAATCCGGGATGATATTTATTACTAATTAAAAAGGGAATTGAGTGAAAAATAAATCTAAGTTCAATGTATCGTTATAATTGACTTATAATTGACTTTTTTTTGATTTTCCTATATTATATAAATATGATAAATAAAGTTAAGACATTTTCATTACTTGCAATTTTAAGTGTGATATTCATAATAGTGGGCAAATTGCTTGCAGGAAATACTGGCATGACATTATTTTTTATACTATCCCTTGTTATAAACTTTTTCTCCTATTATTTCTCGGATAAGATAGTTCTTGCTCTTTACAGAGCAAAACCCCTTCCTTACAACGAGTTTCCTGAGGTTCACCATATTGTGAAAGAGGTTGCCCACAAAGCAGGTATTAAAAAACCAGGGGTTTATATAGTGCCTGTGCATCAGCCAAATGCCTTTGCGACAGGAAGGAACCCGGAAAATGGTGCAGTGGTTTTAACCTATGGTATTTTAAAGCTTTTAAATTTAAGAGAACTTCAGGGTGTGATTGCTCATGAGATTTCTCATATCAAAAACAGAGATACCCTTATTCAGACAATAAGTGCAACCATAGTGGGGGCTTTAACTTATATTGCCAATGTGTTCAGATGGATTGCTATCTTTGGTATAGAAGGGGAAGATGATAGAGGAAATGCAATATATTTGTTTGTGCTTTCAATAATAGCACCAATAGCAGCTCTTTTAATCCATTTTGCAATTTCAAGAAGCAGAGAATATCTTGCTGATGAAACAGGAGCAAAGATGATAAGAGACCCTCTTGCCCTTGCAAATGCCCTTGAAAAACTTGATTTTTCAACAAAAAGAATGCCTGTTAATGTAAATCCTGCAAATTCTCATATGTTCATAGTTAACCCCGCATACAAGCACGGTTTTATTACCTCTCTTTTCTCAACCCATCCACCTGTTGAGGAGAGAATTAGAAGGCTTAGAAAACTTTCCCATGTGATATGAAATTAATTTTGATATTTTTATTTAACTTCTCACCTAATATATACGGTGATTTTTATTATTTTCCAAAACAGGAAAAAGACTCCATACTGATTCATATAGAGATACCTATCCATATCCTGATTTTCAGTAAATATCAGGGCAAATACTCCACAGACCTTGAAATTTCTTATGTTGTTTATGATGATAAAAACAGAGAAACGAAAGGGGAAAGATTTATGGAAAGAATAGAAATTATGAAACCGGTTAAATATCTGGATAAGGATTCATTAATAGTTAGAAACTTCAGTATTGTTGATGATTTGTATAGAAAAAAAGTTGTTGTTAATATCAAAAACCTTGAGAAAGAGTGGAGGATGCAAAGAGAATTTAAAAGGGATGGTGACTTTATTCTGGGTGATATTGTTTTTACTGATGACGAGGGTAAATTGATTCATAGAGTTGAAAATTTGAAGAAAATATATCTTGTCATGGAAATTTATTCGAAAAAAAACATTAAAGAAAATTATAAAATAGAATTCTTAAAAAAGAACAAAATTAAAAAAAGTTTTAAAGGGAATTTGGAAGGTAAAGGTAATATCAGACTTGTTGAACAACTGGACTTATCCAATCTGGTATCAGGGGATTATAAAATACGGGTCTATTTTGAAAAAAATAAGAGTTTTAAGGAAAAAATATTGCCTTTTTATGGAATTTATATTTTCACAAATGAAGATTTTTATATGATAGTTGATGCCCTTTATTATTTTGCTGACCCCAGAGATGTTGATTCATTGAGACTTGCACCGATTAATAAAAGGAAAGAATACTGGGAAAAATTCTGGAGAAAGAGAGACCCTTCTCCTGATACTCCACAGAACGAATTTGAGGAAGAGTTTTTACAAAGATTCTATTATGCAAACGACAATTTCGGTGTTTATAGCCCAGGATACAGAACAGCAAGGGGTAGAGTATACATACTTTATGGTGAGCCTGATGAAATAGAAAGGCATCCCTTTGAAGTGGATTCTTATCCTTATGAAATATGGTACTATTATAATAAAAAACTGAAGTTTGTTTTTGTTGACAAAAAAGGAGTTGGAGAGTATGAACTGGTTCCTTCTGATTCTTATAGGTATATTTCCCCCTGGAGATGAATATATTCAGGGAGATTTGAATGTCTTTTATCTTAATGACTCAACTTCCTATGTGGAATATGTGTATTTCATCTCTCCTGATTATCTAAAAACCCTGAGAAACAGATTCTTTGACCTGAAAATAGAGGTTGGTGTATTTATGGAAACAGGGAAAAAGATTACATCTGATTCATGGAAAAAGAGATACAATTTTAAAAAAGAGAGCTCCTATATAGCAGATATGTTGAGTTTTATTCTTAACCCCGGAATTTACAAACTATCTCTTAATTTTAAAACAAGGGATTTTGAATTTCAAAAAGATACTTTTATAGAAATAGAATTTCTCAAAGGTGCAAGGACATCTGATATTCAGATAATTAAGAATATTTCCACCGAGAAAGACAGATATCCTTTTAAAAGATACAACCTTTCATTTTTACCTGCTCCTTATTTTTCTTACCCTGATTCTTTTGCCTATTATTATTTTGAGATTTATAATTCACCTTTTAAGTTTTTACTATCTCTTGAATTGAAAGACAGCACCGGAAAGGTATGGCTTTCTAATGTTGAAGAAAAGAGAGTTGAACAGAAAATGGGCTATATATACGGTAAGATTCCGCTTTTTCCTCTAAAAGCAGGAGAATATACTCTAAAAATAAGCATAATGGATACTTCTGAATATGTTATTACAGGAAAGGAAAAAAGTTTTTCCTATTTTTCTCAGAAATACCTTTATAAAAAACTTGCAACTGAAAAATACGAAGATTATCTTTCGTTTATAGACTTTTTTGCAACAAAAGATGAAATGGATGAATTTAAAAGTTTAAAAAGAGAAGCAAGGATAACTTTTCTTAAAAAGTTCTGGAAGAAATTTGATACTGACCCTGAAACACCTGTCAATGAGTTTCTTGTTGTTTTTATTAACAGAGTTAAATACGCTGATGAGAACTTTGGCACAGTGAATAGAAGAGGAAGATACACTGATAGGGGGAGAATATACATAAAGTATGGGCCGCCCGATGAAGTTAGAAGAAATCCCTATCCTCTTGGTAGTTATGCATGGGAGTCCTGGTTTTATAGAAATCCCACAAGAAATCAATATATCTTTATAGACTTGAAGAATGATGGTAATTATAGATTAATTTATTCTTCAGACCCCGAAGAACCAGGAAGGGCAGATTGGCGGAACTACGTTCCTCAGGAAGAAATAGAGGTTCTGAGATAACCAGAAACCTGTTCTTTTTTCTCGGCGGGACATTTATAAGCCGTGTATTTGGTTTTTTACGAGAAATTTTTATAGCCTTTTCCTTAGGAACAAGTCACCTTGCAGATATACTTTATGTTTCTTTTAGAATTCCCAATTTTCTCAGGGACATTGTGGCAGAAAATGCAATCCAGACCGCTTTTGTACCAAGCTATATAAAGTGGAAAGAAAAAAGTTTAAAGGAGAAACTGAGCTCAAATGTGTTTATTATATATGTAACTTTTGCCATAGTCATATCTACCCTTGGTATTATTTTTGCACCTCTTATAGTTAAGATAACCGCCTTTGGTTTTACCAAGATTCCCTGGAAGTATAATCTAACTGTAAGGCTTACAAGAATACTTTTCCCCCTTATAGTGTTCCTTTTTCTTGGCTCTTTCTTGGGTGGTATATTAAACGCAGAGAAAAAATTTTTTCCTCCTGCACTGGCTCCTGCATTTTTCAATATTACTTTTTTAATTCTGGGAGTGTTTTTTTATTTTAAATATAGAAGCAATGAAAAGATTTTTTTAATCTTTCTTGGTGTCTCCCTTCTTCTGGGTATATTTATGCAGTTCTTTTTTCTCATTCCTTTTGTATTTAAAAATAAATTATTCTTTAAAATTTCACCCGATTTTAAAAAGGAAAAGTTAAAGGAGTTAAAGCCATTTTTCGCTCTTCTTCTGCCTGTTGTTCTCAGTACTTCTTTGAATCAAATAATTCTTTTTATCTCCACCCTTCTGGCGTCATTGCTTGGAAAGGGAGCGGTCGCAACTTTGAACTATGCTTTCCGGGTTATGCATCTTCCAATTGCTTTTCTTGGTGTTGGTATGGCCGTAACCACATTACCCGATATGGTGAAGGAGAAAAATAAGGAAGAATATCTCTTAAACGTTTATAAGGAGGCTATAATTATTTTGCTTCCTGCAGTTATATTTATGGTCATAAATGCAGATGGAATAATCAGAATTCTTTTTGAAAGAGGTGTTTTCTCAAGGGTGGATACTTATCAAACATCAGGTGTTTTTTTAATGTATTCCTTTTCCGTGATTACTGTGTCCCTTGCCAAAATAAACCTGAACTATTTTTACAGTCAGAATAAAATAATAGAGCCAATGCTTTCATTCCTTTTTAGTACTTCCTCATACTTGATTTTTGCTCCGATACTGTCAAAATTGATGGGAGTGCCCGGTCTTGCTCTTGCAAGCTCAATTGCCTCCTTTTTCCAGTGGATATTTTTACTTCATAAAATCCCCTCTTTTATAAACCGTTTCAGATATAAAATTGGATTTTTGATGGCTCTTCTTGTTTTTGTTTTTCTATTGTATATAAAGATATTTAACATTATAATTATTGAACTTATATTTGATGGAATTTTGACAGTAATATTTTATTTGGGACTTAAAAAACTATGGAAATAGAGAGAGTAATTGAGGCAATTTTGTTTTCTGTTTCAAAACCGATATCTATCAGGAAACTGCGGGAGATTACCGGTAAACAAAAGGGAGAAATAATTTCCGCAATAGAAAAACTCAAAGAAGAGTATAAAGAACATTCCTTTCAGATTATGGAAGTGGCAGGAGGTTTTCGCCTTTATACAAAACCCGAGTATTCTGAATATATAAAAAAAATATCAGGAGACAAAAAACTGAAACTTTCAAAATCCGCAATGGAGACCCTTGCCATAATTGCCTACAAACAACCTGTTTCAAAACCCGAAATTTCCAGAATAAAGAAAACATCTCCTGAATGGACTATTAAAGTGCTTCTGGAAAAAGGGTTGATAAAACCGATGGGCAGATTGAATGTTCCAGGAAGACCCATCCTTTATGGAACTACACAACGATTTCTTGAAGTATTTGGTTTGAGTTCCATTGATGAACTTCCAAAGCCAGAATGAAAAATTTTAGAGTTTTTGTCTGGTCCTTCAGGATTTCTATTATTTTAATTTCAGCTCTTCCCATTTTTCTGATATTTATATTCAAAAATATACAAATTCAGATAGAAAAGTCTTTTTTAAAAAAAGAGTTATTGAATGCGAAAGTTATGACCAATATCCTTAAAGTCAACAGAGAAGAGCTCTTTAATTTCTATCTCTACAGTTCAGTGTTTTTAACTGATACTTCTTTTAAATTCAGAAAAGATATATGGAGTACAGGAGAGAAAATGTTACTGGGTAAAGAACTTATTGACTACAGAAAAGGCAATATTACAAAGACAGAACTTTTTCTGAAGCGGGGTATTTTAATTGAACCTTACAGATATGACACAATAGCTGTATTTGTCCTTAATCCTGAAACCTCTTATATTTCCAAAATCAGGGCATTTGACAATTTTTATATTTTCTCTGTTTTTCTTTCAGGAGTTTGGATTCTGGGAGGATTTGTTATAGGATTTTTACTGTCAATACCTTATGACAGGCTTTTAAAAAAATTAAAAGAGGGAGATATTGAATCCACAGATTTTTTAAGGGACTTTTTACAAAAAGAATTTATAGAAAAACTTGAAAAAGAAAAACAAAAAAAAGAAGAATTCATAAAAATAACAGAAGCAATTATGACAGAGATTCCCAGAGCGGTTGCTATTTTTGATAAAAAGGGGGAAGTTGTTATGAGTAACAGGCATTTTCAGAAACTTATTAAACACCCGGATTTTAAAAATGTTATTGAGAATATTCCTGCAAAGTTCATGGAGAAACAAATAAAATCAGGTGATAGAATATTATATTTAAAGAAAATCCCATTGCTTAAAGAAAAAATTTTCTATTTTGAGGTAGAGGATATAACAGAACAGAAAAAAGAACAGGAAATTAAAGAAAGAGAAGAAAAGTTTATGTTAATTTCAGAAACAATGTCCTCTTTTCTTCATGAAATAAGGAATTCTCTCTCATCTTTGAACACGATGGTTTCTCTCATAGATTTGAAGTCCCCTGAACTGAAAGAAAAATTTGTTCCAATAAAAGATGAAATAAAAAACATTACCGAATCCCTTGTTTATTTCAACGATATAATAAAGAGTAAGAAAATAAAAAATTTAAAAAAAATAAACCTGAAACAGCTGGTGCAGGATGTGGTGAAAGAATTTTTCAGGAAATTTGCTGATAAGAAAATTGAAGTGAGTAACAGAACAGAAGATATAGAGGTGGAGGTTTCCCCCTTTCTTTTAAAGAAAGCTATTTTTAATATCCTTAAGAATTCTTATGATGCCATTGACAAAAGAGGCTCTATTGAAATTTTTTCTCTTATAGAGGATAATATAATATCTTTAATAATTGAAGATGATGGTTCAGGTATGAAAGAAGAAGAAATGGAGAAAGCATTATTGCCCTTTTATACCACAAAAGAAACAGGGCTGGGTCTGGGGCTTCCTCTTGTAAAAAAAGTGATGGAATTACATGCAGGAGAAATACATCTGCAAAAAAAGATGCCAAGAGGAACAAGAGTTATTTTAAAATGGAAAAAGTCATGAAAAATAAAGTATGGATTCTTGACGACAATAAAAGTTTCTGTGACCTTATTTCTCAATTTATGAAGGAAAAGGGGTATAATACAAAATCCTTCTATTATCCTCAGGATTTTTTAAAGAGTCTGGAACAGGAACTGCCGGATTTTGTGCTTCTTGATTTAAAACTTCCTTCAATAAACGGGATAGATGTTCTGAAAAAAATTAAAGAGGAAGATGAAAATATTCATGTTATAGTGATGACTGCATTTGGCTCAATTGAGAATGCAATTGAAGCTATAAAAAACGGTGCTTATTATTTTCTTACAAAACCCTTTGAAACCGATGAGATAATAGTTCTTATCCAGAAAGCTCTTGAAGAGGAAAAAATAAAAAGAGAGAATGTGAAACTTAAAAGAAAACTTCAGGAGGAGGAGAAACCTGTAGAGATTATAGGAGAGACAGATACCATAAAAGAGGCAATTGCTCTTGCAGAAAAGGTTGCGCCTATGGAAACAACTGTTTTGCTTGTTGGAGAATCAGGGACGGGTAAAGAGCTTTTTGCAAGAAGAATTCATGAGAAAAGCCACAGGAAAACAGGTCCTTTTGTTGCCATAAACTGTGCCGCAATACCAAAAGAATTACTGGAAAATGAACTTTTTGGTTCTGAAAAAGGTGCATTTACAGGAGCAGTTGCAAGGAAGATAGGAAAGTTTGAGGTTGCTGATGGGGGAACTCTTTTTCTGGATGAAATAGGAGAATTACATTCTGATTTGCAGGCAAAACTCTTAAGAGCAATAGAATTCAAGGAGATAGAAAGACTCGGGGGGGTGAAGCCAATAAAGGTGGATGTAAAAATTATCGCTGCAACAAACAAAAATCTGGGAAAGCTTATGAGGGAAGGTATATTCAGGGAGGATTTATATTACAGAATTTCTACCTTTCCTATTTACCTGCCCCCTCTTAGGGAAAGGAAGGAAGATATAATGTTGCTTGCAAACTATTTTCTGGAAAAACTTAAAAGAACTCTGAATAAGAAAGACCTGTATTTTTCAGAAGAAGTGAAAAAACTTTTTCTTGAATATGAATGGCCGGGTAATATCAGAGAACTTCAGAATGCTGTGGAAAGGGCGTCTATACTGGCTGATAAAAAAATAATGCTGGAGCATTTTCAATTTCCACCTGACAGAAGGACATCAATGGATTCACTTCTAATACCATCAGATCTGCCTCTTAAAGAGGCAGTAAAAAAAACAGTGTCCAGAATTGAAAAGTATATGATAGAAAAAGCAATGCGCAGGGCAAAAGGGGACAAGAAAAAAGCGGCATCTATTCTTGGAATCTCAAGAAAAACCCTGTATGAGAAATTAAAAGAGTTTGAAATAAAAGATTGATTTTGTTAAAAAATATTTTTTACTTTATACTTAAATAAAATTTTTAGGAGGTATAATGAAAAAATTCTCATATGTAGTGGTTGGTTTCTTATTTTTTGCACTATCTTGTGCAAAAGAAAGACCCAGAGATATATTCAAGAAGATGAATAAAGCAATAGAAAAAAAGGATGAAAATGCTCTTAAAAATTGCTATACACAGGAGACTCAGGATTTGTTTGCGAAGCTGGATGAGTTACAGGGGAGTCCTTTTCCTTGGTATACTCAGATTATACAGAGTGGAGTTCAGCAGGAGCCAAAGGTTATAAGCGAGAAGGTTGAGAAAGGTAAAGCGGTTTTAACAGTGGAACAGAACCAGAGGCAGTTAAATCTCACCCTTGTGAAAGACAAGGATCAGTGGAAGCTTGACCTTACAAAAAAATTATCCATGATACTGTCTGTAATTGAACAACAGAAAAAAATGATGGAGGAGAAGAGCAAGGGGAAAAGCCCCGAGAAAAAGAAAAAGTAGTTGAAAATAAAACATCTTTTATTATAAAATTAAGTTCTTATGGCAGAAGCAAGTCCCACAAGAATGAACCTGCTTCTTAAAAAGAGGCAGGTAGAGGTTGCAACATCAGGCGCTGAGCTTCTCAAAAATAAAAGAGACGCACTTCTTGGAGAATTTATGAAAATAATACCTGAACTTTTACAAAAGAAGAGAGAGATAGACAAAGATATGCAGAGGGCAATAAAAACCCTTGTTGTAACTCTTGGAGTAGATGGTCCTGAAGAGTTGCGCTCTGCGTCTTTTGCTGCCAAAAAAGAGTATTTTATAAAAGTGCTTGAGAAAAAGTTGTGGGGAGTAAAGTTTTCTGAGATCTCTCCTGCAGATGGCAGAAAAACAATACTTTTAAGAGGATATTCTCCTCTCAGTGTTACTTCCAGAATTGATGATACTGCCGATGATTTTGAAAGACTTGTGGATACTCTTGTTAGAACTGTTCCCCTTGAGATAAAGATGAAGAGAATTGGTGAAGAGATAAAAAAAACCACGAGAAGAGTAAATGCCCTTGAACAGAAGATAATTCCAGAAATGAAAGAGCAAATTGCGTACATAAGGAGAACTCTTGAAGATAGAGAAAGAGAGGATAAATTCAGACTAAAAAGGCTAAAGGCTAAGAGGGTTAAGTAACATGTTGATGCAAAAGTTAAGAGAGAAAACCAAAGTAATTCTCTGGATAGTAACAATAGCTTTTCTGGGCTGGATACTGCTTGACCTTGGTATGGATATAGTGGGCAAGAGAATAGCAAAACCCTATGAGCAGGGCTTTATTGCCGAAGTTGACGGAGTTAGAATTCCCTATGATTTTTATAGAGATATAATGTATCAAATGCTACAGGATTCTTCAAAACTGAGAGGCGAACTTACTGATTTTCAGGAAAGAATGATAGAAAAAGAAGCATGGTTTAGAGTTATAGAAGAAATAAGATTAAGAAAATTTATAGAAAAGAGAAATCTTTTCCTTGATGATTCCACGGTCTTTTTCTTACTGATGAATTATCCTCCGCCTCAGGTTTATAACGACACTTTTTTTAGAAAAGGAGATACCTTTGATATACAGAAGTACAGAGAGTTTATGCTGGACCCATCCAATTATAATTTTGCGGTTCAATATGAGAAACTTATCAGAGAGACCTTTCCAAAAGAACTGATGAGATTTGACCTTATGACACTGATTCATTTGGGTCAAAATGAAATAATTGACAACCTGAAGAAAAATCTTACCAGTTATAACCTGGAATACATTGTTCTGGACCCCGCATCCTATTCTATGAGTGAAGCAGATATAAATGAGCAGGAACTTCTTGATTATTACAATTCTCATCAGGATGATTTTAAGCAGACTCCGATGATTAATTTGCAGATGGCTATATTCTGGAAAAGACCCTCAAAAGAAGATACAATGTCCAAAATTGAGGAAGCAGAGACGGTGAGAGAGGTTATACTGGGAGGCACTTCCTTTGAGGAAGCTGCTGAAAGCTATGCAAGTTCTGATACCCTCAGGAAAACAGCTGGAGAAATGGGGTGGTTTTCCACAAATGAGTTTACCAAAGAGCTTAAAAATGTAATTGATACTCTGAAAGGAGTGTCAAAGCCTCTTGTATGGAGAGGAAGGGTTTATCTTTTTAAGGTTGAAAAAAGAAAGAGTAACAGGGTATTTCTCAGAGGCATAGATTTTGTTATAAAAACGGGTGAAACCACCAAGGCGGAGATTAGGAATAAAGCGACCGACTTTGAAAGAATTGCAAAAAAATTTGGTTTTGAAAAGGCAGCTGATTCAATGAAAATAGATATTAAGGAAACAGGTCTTTATCCTGTTACTCTTAAGTTTATACCATTTATTGGTGAAAATGAGGATGTCTGGAGATTTGTCCAGGATGCAAAGGAAGGGGATATAAGTAATTTGTTCTGGACGCCTAATTATTTTGTATTATGTAAGGTTAAAGAAAGGAAAGAAGGGGGTATAAAAGAATTTGATAAGGTCAAAAGCATTGTAAAAAACAGAGTATTGATGCAGCGAAAGAAAGAAAAGCTGAAAGTAGAGGCAGAAAGTTTAAGAAAAGAATGGCTCTCCAAAGGAAAAGTGGAGCTTAAAGGTAAAAGTTATGCTTATTACCGAGAAATAAAGAGTTTTAAACCGGGTCAAAAATTATATGGAATTCCAAATACAAATGAGATAATGGGTGTTGTTGAAAACCTTAAAGAAGGGCAGATAAACAGACCTCTTGAAGTAGATAATAAATTTATACTTATAAAACTTGTCAGCAAAAGCCTTCCAGATGATAAAGATATTCAAAAGATGTTACAGCAATATGCACAGAATATAAGTGGTTATCGTTTTAACCAGCTCTGGAATGCATGGAAAGAAGAACTTCGAAATACCCGCAACATAAAAGACTATCGCCCATATCTCCTCTATTAATATTTTTCCTTCTCCCCTTTTTGCTCATTGCACAGGAAAAGATAAAGATTGATAAAGTTTATTTTGAGGGTATAAAAAAAATATCATCCAAAAAACTCAAAACAATAATAGGTTATAAAGAGAATACTTCTATAAGAAAAGGAGAAATTCTTCTGGCAGTTCAAAGGATAGAAGATTTTTACCATTCTCAGGGGTTTCTTGATGCAAGAGTGGTGAATTACAGGTTTCTGAAAAAAGATGAAAGGTATTATATTTACTACTACATTTATGAGGGAAATCAGAAGATAATAAAGACCATTGAGCTTGAAGGAAGGGCAAAGGAGTTTCTTCAAAAAATAGAGATGCCTTTTACCCCTGTGGTCTATAAAAGAAAGATAATAGGGGAGTTTGAAACTTCCCTTTACTCTATTTATAGAAAAAACGGCTATCCTTTTTTTGAGTTGGAGCGTAAAGTATATGAGTTACTAGGTGATAGTGTTGTTATAATTTATATTTTAAAAGAAGGTAGAAAAGCTACTATAAGTGATATAAAAATAGAAGGACTTAAAAGCATAAGAAAGAAAATAGCACTCAGAGAAATTGAAATTAAAAAGGGTGAAATATTCAATATAGAGAAAATAGCCAACTCCGTTTCAAACCTCTATTCTACAGGGCTTTTCAGTAATATTGAATATCTTATAATTCCAGAGAAAGACTCGACCCTTGTTGACCTGATATTTTCTATGAAAGAGAGGAAAGATAAAATATTAAATATTGGAGCGGGTTATTCATCAGAAGGTGATTTTCAGATCAGGACAAATTTTTCTCATTTAAATATCTTTGGTAATGGTCAGAGATTTTTTCTTGAAACAAATATATTACAGAACCTGAGATTTACAAAACATTTTGAAGGCAATGTTACATATCTCGAACCCTTTTTGCTGGGATATAGATTACCTTTTAGCTTGACTTTATTCTATTATAAGGATACTGAAGAAAAAATATTAAGAAGGGGTTTTGAATCACAGATTACGAAGAACATAACGCGTTTTTTACAAACAGGAACAAAACTCAGCATGCAAAGAGTTGAGGGGAAAATAGAGGAATATAAAGCTTACCTTAATTTTCTATCTTTATCACTTATTTTTGATGACAGAAACAGTTTCATAGACCCTGACAGAGGAACTTTTTTCCTTATAATACCCACTCAATCAGGCTGGATTCTTGGAGGTGATGCAGATATAAGGAAGCTCCTTGTTGATTTTTCATTTTTTAATCGTTTTTCATTTTTACTTCTTGCAACAAGATTCAGGACAGGTTTTATATGGACATTTGGTAGAACAGATGCTGTCCCGATATCAGAAAAGTTTTTGCTTGGGGGAGAGGGTAGTGTAAGAGGAGTAGGTAGATTTTCCATAGGTGAGCCTGACCCGAGAGGAATTAAATCGGGCGATTATTTTATAAATATGAATCTTGAATTCAGATTTAAGTATATTCCTTTTAAAGTTTATCCGGTTCTTTTCTTTGATACAGGTGTTCTAAAAAACGAGATAAGGAGTCTGAACCTTAAAAGTTTTGTAAATACAATTGGAGCAGGTTTAAGACGGAAAGTCCTTGGCATAATCTTAAGAGTGGATGTGGGCTATAAGTTGAGAAATCTTGATTTCACGAAAGGATATCTTTATCTCGGTCTCGGGCATATGTTTTAAAAAGAGACCAATTAATAGACTTTTCTATTTGATACAGAGATTAACCAATAACATCCTCTTTGAGTGAAGAATTCCTATTACCCTTCGTGACCTCATTCTCCCTTCCCCCTGCCCTTGTTCACCAGGGGAAAAGGAGTATATTAAGGTAATAAAGGATAAATAAAATCCGTTAAGGAAACCTGTATTCTACTTTTATCTCAGGAGAAAGTAAGTTATTTTTTAGTTCAAGCATTCTTCTCAAAAATCCTTTTTTTGGAACAGGCGCTTTTAAAAATCTTATTTTCTTTAAATTTAGTTCCTTTTTGAGTATGTCTTTAAAGTCTTCAAAACTTCCTGTTGTGTCAACAAACCCAAGTTCTTCGGCTTTTTTACCTGAAAATATCCTTCCATCAGCTATCTCTTTCACTTTATCCACTGGCAAATTTCTTGATTCACTCACAATTTCTACAAACTGTTCGTATACATCCTGTATGAAATTCTGTATTATTTTTTCTTCCTCTTTACTCATTTCTCTAAAAGGAGAACCTATGTCCTTGTATTTTCCAGATTTTAAGGTTTTTTCATAGACCCCTATTTTCTGGAGTAATTTATAGTAATGCAGAAAAGAGGCCCTTACACCTATGGAACCTGTTAGAGAGTTGGGGTCAGCAATTATTTTATCGGCTGAACAGGCAACATAATATCCTCCTGAAGCACCTATGGATGAGATATAGGCGTAGACCTTCTTTCCTGTTTTTTCTCTGAATTTTCTTATTGCTGAGAATATCTGATAAGAAGCTGAAGCGCCACCTCCTGGTGAATTTATATACAGGATAAGTGCTTTGATATCGGGATTTTTTTCTATGAAATAGTTTATTTCTTTTACCTTGTCTTCATAGTCCCATATAACCCCTTCTATTTTGACAATTCCAATATTGCCGGAGGGATAACATGCAAACAGAAAAAAACACAGGAACATAAATAACATCTTTTTCATTTTATCCTCCTATTTTAGATTTAAATAAAACTTTATCCTTGCTTATAAGACTTATTTCATTGTTTTCAATTTTTATATAGCTTTCATGACCGGGAAAATCTCCGGTATTTAAATATAATTTTTTATCTTTTTGCATAAATATGGGTAAATGAAAATGTCCCAGTATAACCACATCATAGCCTTCCTCAAAATGTTTTATAACTTTTGGTGGGATTTCATGGGGCACTTCTTTCTTTGAGGAATTATGTCTTGAGATTCTTGATATCCCTTTTGCTATCTGAAACCCGATGTCAGGATGAAACATATAAAATATGCCTGTTGTAATTTTATTTCTTAAGATTTTTGTCAACAGATTACCGAAAATATCTCTCGGGAAATAGCCATCGCCATGAGCCATTAATATTTTTTTATTCTCTATATCAAATGTAAAATGGCCTTTTGTTGTTTTTATTCCAAAGAATTCAAGAAAATTTCCTGTCCACCAATCATGATTTCCTGCAACAAAGTAAAAGTTGAGTTTATCCTTATACTTCCATATCCCTGAAAGAAAGGGGAAGTATTTTTTTAAAATAACTTCCTTGTATTCAAACCAGAAATCAAATATGTCACCCAGAAGCACTATATTTGTTCCTTCTGGCAATTTTTCTATTGTCTTGAGAAATTTTTCTATTATTTCTTTATCCCTTTGTTCATTTATACCTAAATGGAAATCTGCAAATATGTAAAACCTATCCACTTCAGCCTCCAAATTTCTTTTTAAGTTTTTCAAGTTCCCTCTCAATCTCTTTTTTAATTTTCTCTTTTTCCTTCTTTAACTTCTTTTTAACTTTTTTTTCAATACTACTTTTAATTTTACTCTCAAGTTTTGACAGGTCAATTTTTAACTCAGGCTTTCCATAAGTTCCCCTGATATAGATAGAAAGAGGTATTTCATTTATATTTGAAACTATCCCGGGAAGTATACCGGAATTTCTTAGCTTCCGAATATAATTGCCTTTAAAAAGAAAATCTACTTTCAGATCAAGGATGCCCTTTAAAGAAACTTTTCCGCCAGGCAGAATATCAAGGTCATTCGCCTTGATTTTAAAATTCGGGAAATATAAAAACCCTTTCCTTATCTCAAATTTCAGGTCCATCCTCTGAAAATTAAGTTTTTTAAGTTCTTTAATATTTAAAACCTCTGAAAGTTTTTTTAACACATTGTTGCCTTCAAAATAACCGTTTATTACAATACTTGAATTTGAGGAATTAAGGCTTTCCACTATGTTTTCCAGATTCATGCTGGTACTTGAATTTATGGTCATATTACCTGTTAGTTTACCCGGTATAAACTTGTAAGAGGAGAGGATTCTTTCAATCTTTATATTTCTGGCTTTCAAGTTTGTTGATAACAATAGACTACCTTTTTTTAATGTCCCGGAGCCTTCTACAACTCCGCCAAAGGCTTCTCCCCGAAAATTTTTAATTTCTATTTTTGTTCCCTCTCCTTTCAACTCAAATTTCAGGTTTCTAAAAGAATCTTTCCTGTAAATAAATTCTTTCATAAAAAGGTTTATTTTAATTTTTAAATTGGGGGGTAGTAGAAAAGGTGGTTCTTTCCCTGGTTTTTGCTTTGAGTCTTTGTTTTTTTCTGTTTTTACAATCTCATTCATATTAAAATAGGATGAAGATATGTTGCCTGATACATCAATCTTTTTATCAATGTCCAGATTTAAATCAATGTTTAATTTATTCTTACCTGACAGAAAATTTCCTTTTAAATTTGCCTTTTTGTTGTTACCAGAAAGATTCAATTTTAATTGAAAATTATTGTTTATTCCTGTAAAATCTTTTAAATTGCCTTCAAATTTTGAATTTACCCTGAAATAAAGAGATGGTAGAATGCGTAAACTTCCGTCCACCCGGGATTTAATGTTTTGAAGAACAGTAGAAAACGAGAAAAATATTTTTTCGCCTTTAAAATCTGTTTCAAAGTTTTTTATACTGAATGAATTTTTCTGAAATCTCAAATCTATATTTTCACTCTTTATACTTCCATAAATAAAAGGTACCTTTGCACCCTCTATGTTTAAATTGATGTCCAGAACCCCATTGATTGAAAGTTCATTTCTTAAAAAGGTAGAAAGTTTACGCAGTTCAAATTTTTTAGAAACTACACTCAATTCATAATTGGGATTACCTGCAAGCATATTTTTGATATTTCCCTTTATATTCAAGACATTTTCCATGATGTTTATATTCAAATTTTTTATTTCAAGCAGGTCCTTTTTCATATTCATCTCAAAAGAGAATCTGTTTGACATTGTAAAATCAGAATTCTTGATGTGGATTTTAAATCGGCTTTTTCCATCTGCTATAAAGATATTTCCTTTTAAAGAACCTCTAGAAGATAAATTGAAGTTTTTTATCTCAATCTTTTCACCATTGTATATTTTAAAGTTACCATTTTTAATCTCAAAGTTCTCAAGCAGAAGAGTAAAAGGGAGTTCTTGGAGTGGTTCCTTTTGTTCTGCCTTTTGTTTCTTGATTATTTTTTTCTTCTTCAGTCTGTATTCAAATTCGGGTTCAATTACCGATACTTTTCTTATTTCTATCCTTTTAAAAATAAGAGGAATTAGTTTGAGACCCAGTTCAATTTCTCTGGAAGATACCACTTCCCTTTTCTCTTTATATAGTTTTAAATCGTATACCACGATGTTTACACCCGTTAATGATATTCTGGGGCTAACTTTTTCAATCTGTGCATCCAGCCCGGTTGCTTCCTCTATGGTGTTTTCTGAAAATTTTGTTATTCTTTCCTCAGTCAAAAAGGATTTCACCATAAGGTAAAAGGAAACAAAAACAATCAGGATTATTCCAAGAATAATTCCAGAAATTATTGCTGTTTTTTTCATTTTTCCCCCCTTTTCAAAGGATTTTTAAATAAATAATAAAGGGCAGGCAAATTGCCTGCTGTGCTCACAAACCAGTAAAAAAGGGAAATAAGTATTGCATCTTCTTTAGAGATGTAATTTTCAAATAAAATAAAAAAACCAGCTTCTCTGAGCCCCAGGCCACTTATTGTAACAGGCAGGAAATTCAACGCATTTATAACTGGAACGAATGAAAGAAATATTAAGGTACCTGTATTTACTCCGAAAGATTTTCCTACAAAGAATGCCTGAAAGGAAAAGGTCATCTGAAGGAGTATTGAAATCAGAAAGGCATAAATAAGCAGTAAGAGTTTGTCCCTGTAAGAGTAAATGGCATTGTAAAAATCATAAAGCCTTTCTCCTGCATGTAATATTTTTATTTTCCTGCGTATCAGTTCCATAATTTTTTTAAAGAAAGGGAAAAATATTAAAATCATACCCAGAAGAATGATGATAAAGAATGATGAAAAATATATCACCAGATTCTTATTTGAGAAGCTTCTATATTGTAGTAGTATACAGATTACAGCAAGAAAAAATATGCCGAGCATTCCTGCTATCCTGTCCACCAGAACGCTGGCAAATCCTTTTGTTTTACCTGATGAGTGCCCTGAAAGAATCAAGCCTCTTGAGATGTCAACCCCCATTGTTGCTGGAGTTACAGTGTTGATAAGCATACCAAGCATATACACCTTAAATATCTCAAAAGTAGATACTCTTTTTGAAAGAAAGGGCGAAAGCAGTAGTTTCCATCTCACAGAAAGAAAAAAAAGAGTAATCCAGTAAAAAAGAAAGGCTATTATTATAAAAAAAGGGTTTATCTTTTTTATTCCTTCAATAAAATGTTTTATGTCAATCTTCGTGAAGATGAATAAGAGTATAGAGAAAGAGAGTATTATCCGAAAAGCTAAAAAGACTGTTTGCTTTATCTTTTTTGATACCATAATTTATAAAAAGATGAAAAATCCGCAGATTCCATAATTTTTATATATAGATCTTTATTTTCTATATACCAGTCAACTGTCAATTTCAGACCTTCTTCAAAATCAGTTTCGGGTTCCCAGCCAAGAGATTTTATTTTTGAACTGTTTAGAAAATAGCGGGTATCGTGAGAAGGTCTGTCCTTAACAAATTCATAAATATCTTCATTTTTGCCCAGAATATTACCTATTTTTTGGACAACCTCAAGGTTTTCAATTTCAAAGCCACTCCCTATGTTATAAATCTCTCCCGCTGTACCTCTCAGAAAAACCTGATAAATTCCTTTAACACAATCATCTACATAGATCCATTCCCTTTTTTGTTTACCACTTCCATAAATCGGAACTTTTTCTCCCTTTAAAATTTTGATTATTGAAAGAGGAATTAGTTTTTCAGGATACTGTCTTGGTCCATAATTATTGGATGGTCTTATTAAAATGGCAGGTGCATTAAAAGTCTTGTAAAAGGCAAGACATAGCAAATCTGCTGATGCCTTTGTGGCAGCATAAGGACTTGACGGATTGAGTATACTGCTTTCGTTAAAGCTACCTTCTATTGAAGAGCCATAAACTTCATCAGTTGATATCTGTATAAATTTTTTTACATTCTTATATTTTATCAATACTTTTAAAATGTTGTAGGTTCCCAGTATATCGGTAAAGATGAACTCCTCCTGAGATAAAATTGACCTGTCGACATGAGTTTCTGCTGCAAAATTAAAAAAGCAATTTACATGGGGTAAAATTATGTTTATTAATTCTTCGTCAGTTATAGAGGCAATTATAAAAAGTAATTTCTCGTTGCTTTCAATGAAACTTTCTATTTCCCTCGTGAAATCTTCTTTATTTTCAAACAGAGTGATGTTATAACCTTTTAATTTGTTATCCGGAATCTGACACAAAACTTTATTTGAGAACACTTTTTTATATATCCGGTCATGCCTTTTTTCAATGGAAAAATTAACTCTGGAAAAATCTTTTCCATTTTTTAGCCCCAGAATTCTACTTTTTAAAATCCATGGTTCGAGATTAAATAAAAAACCCGGATAAGAAAGGCTATCAATTGCTATTACCTTGTGACCTTTTCCTATTGCGAAGTGGGTGAAATTACTTCCAATAAACCCTGCTGCACCTGATACACCAAAAGTTTCCATTAATAATTTTTCCTTTCCCAATCGTATGAAATTTCCTCTGTGTTGAAAGGTTTTCTTTTTTCATCGGGACTTTCATAGCTATATGCCCTGTCAGGTATATTTATCACAAGACATTCTTTCTCACCAATATTTTTAAAGCCATGCCAGACTTCCCTGGGAATATGGACAAGTAGGGGGTTATGAATACCTATAAAAAATTCATTTATCATTCCCTTTGTTTTGCTTCCTTCTCTGTTATCGTACAGGACAAGTTTTATCATACCATTGATGCAGGTTATATTATCATTCTGATTTTGATGAGCATGCCATGCTTTCACCACTCCGGGATATGCGGTGGTCACGTATACCTGTCCGAATCCTGTAAAGAATTCATCGTCATTTCTCAGAATTTCAAAAAGCCTGCCTCTTTCATCAGGTATCACTCGTAATTTCTTAACTTTTACTCCTTCAATTAAATTCATACTCTAAATTATAATGCCCTTTTAGAATTTATTTCAAAGATTTGACTTGTATAATTTTTTTCCTTTAAACTTAAAATCTTCCTCCGGCCACTATACCGGGGGGGAAACACCCGTTCCCATTTCGAACACGGAAGTTAAGCCCCCCAGGGCCGATGGTACTGTCTCCGCAAGGGGATGGGAGAGTAGGACGTGGCCGGGGTTTTTTTATTCATAATAAGGTATAGCAAATATTCCGTAGGCACCATATCCAACATGAATTGCGATAACCGGAGAAAGAGAGGATACAAGCAATTTTCTAACCTTAAAATTTTTGTGCAATTTATCTTTGAAAAAATTTACAACATCTTCTCTTTCTATGTGGGCTATTCCAAAATCATAATATATTGATGGGTCAAGTTTGTTTTTTAAAATAGAAATTATCTTTTTCATTACCCCCTTATCACCAAAAGCAACTCCTGTTCTATTTATATCTCTGCCTTTTTCAAGGGTCATAATCGGTCTCATTTTTAAAAAGGAGGCAATTTTTCCCTGCGCCCATGAAATTCTTCCACTTTTTACTATGTTTTCAAAAGTTCTTAATGTGAAAAAAAGAAAGCTCTTTTCTCTTATTCTTATAAGGTGATTAACCACATCCTGAAATTTCTGACCTTTTTGCAATTTCTCTCTGGCTCTTATTGCAAAAAGAGTCAGAGCAAGACTCACAAATTCTGAATCAAACACAGTGACTTTACCTTTCCCTATTTTATCCGCAACGCTTTTCACCGTGTTCCATGTTCCTGATAATCCTTTTGATATGGTAATTATTAAAATTTCTTTTGACCTGTCTATAAGACTTTTTATTGCCTTTTCTATATCAAACTTTGATGGCTGAGATGTGGTAATCTCTTTTTCCATGAGTTTTATTTCTTTATAAACCTCCTCTCTGTTTATTTCAAAACCTTCACGAAACCTTTTAGAACTTATTATAATTTGAAGAGGAATTATACCCACTCTGTAAATATCCATAAGCTCATTGGTGATGTCAGCAGAAGAGTCAACAAATATCGGGAAGTCTCCCTCATATATATTCATATTGTTCTCTTTTTCCTCTTCCACATGCTTTAATTTTTCATAAATATCTGATAGTTCCTCCTTTGTTTTCAAGCCTTTCATGAATTTTTCAAGGAATAAACATAGAGCATAAAGACCACTGTCAGGAACTCCTTTTTCTTTCTGCAAATCCAGCTTATTTTTCCATTCATTAAGTTTGTGAGCGATAATATCTGAAAAATTTTCCCTGAAAATTACTTCGGGTTGCTCCTTTAAATAGCTAAACAGGGAAACAGGCGTTCCTTCAGGTGCCCAGGTAAAAACTGATTTTATCCTTTCAATCATCCTTACAGAAAAATCTTTTATGCTTTCTGGTTCAGGTAATAAGCCTTTTGTGAAGAGAGATAAAAATTCGGGTATAAAAAGATGTAGTATAATTCCAATATTCCCTGCACTGGAGTATTCCAGTTTTTCCTCTATCTTTTTAATAAATTCATTTATGTCCTTCTCACGATATTCTATCAGTTTTAAACAGGGTTTGAGAGTTAAATATGCATTTATACCGGCATCATGGTCAGGAATTGGAAATTCATTGTAATTGTTAAGTTTTTCTTTGCTTTCCATGATTCCCAGTATCGCGTTGAAAAAGGAGTCTATGAGCTTCTTGGATTTCACCATTCTTATTATTATAACATATAAATCTATAATTTTCCAAATATTTTTAAGATTCTGTTTTAATTTGAACTGTAATTCTGTTTTTTTAGAGTATTGTAATCACATTTGGAAGTTTCATTTTTATATCTTTATAATTAAACTTATGCATTTTATTGTATTCTTTTTTCTGCCCCTGGTATTTGTATTCACTATATTTTTAATCCCTTCTAAATTTAAAAAATTAATTTTTTATATATCTTTATTTTTTCTTTTGTTCCATTTTATTTATTTTCTGTACGCACTTTTCAGTGTAAATATTCCTTTTATTTATTCAAAGCCATGGATAAGAGTTTTTAATATCAATTTTTCTTTTTATTTAGATAAAATATCAGTTCTCCTTGTAATTTTAAACCTTGTTTTATTTATAAGTGGCATAATTTTCTCATTAACCGAGATCGAGGAAAAAGTTAAGGAATTTTTAATATGGACATTTCTTTTAGAATTCGGAATAAATGGGATTTTCATGGCGGGCGATATTTTTTTATTTTTTATTTCATGGGAATTTATGCTTATTCCTATGTTTTTTATAATCTATGGATGGGGCTATGAAAAAAGAGAATACGCCGCTTTTAAGTTTCTATTGTATACAATGGCTGGTTCTGTGCTTTTAATAGTTGGAATTTTAATTTTAATATTCTACTTTAAAAATACACAGGGGTATTTTTCTTTTAATATCAGACTGCTTTCCAAGTTATATATACCTCCGTCACTTTCAGGAACTTTATTCTTTCTCTTTACAATTCCCTTCTTTATAAAGGTGCCTCTTTTCCCTTTTCATACATGGTTGCCGGATGCTCATACACAGGCGCCTTCTTTTGGTTCTGTTATCCTTGCAGGGATTCTTTTGAAAACAGGAGTTTATGGAATCATAAGATTTACAATTCCCTTTTTTCCTCAGTTTGTAAAAGTGATGTCAAATGCCATAATCATGCTTTCTCTTTTTAATATAATATATGGTTCCCTTATGGCCTGGGTTCAAAAAGACCTGAAAAGACTCATTGCCTATTCCAGTATAGGTCATATGGGGTTTATAATTCTCGGAATTTTTGTATTTCAGAAAGAGGCTTTTTTAGGGTCGGTTTTTCAGGTTTTCAATCACGGTATAACAACAGGAGCCCTTTTTATGATAGCAGGTGCTATATATAAAAGAACAGGGACAAGAGAGATTAGAAAACTGGGTGGACTTGCGGGTAAAATTCCTGTTCTTGCTTTTATATTCGGGTTTTCTATACTCTCATCCATAGGACTTCCCGGTCTTAATAACTTTGCAGGTGAATTCTTAATTTTATACGGGGTGTTCAAAAAATCAGTTGTTTTATCAATGATAAGCGTGCTGGGAATTATTCTAACCGCAGTATATTTTCTTTCTGCATACAGGAAAACAATTTTTGGAAAGGCAAAGGATTTCGAGGTAAAAGATTTAAAACTTAATGAGGTTCTTTCATTTATTCCTCTTATATTATTAATGCTTTATCTTGGACTTAAACCGGTGACATTTTTGAAAAACTTTAAAAATACATCAAATGACAATATTTCCACTCTTAACATGATAGAGGATAAAGGCAATGAAGATTTTACCGCTCGCCACTGAAATCGTTATTTTTACAGGTATAGTTCTTGTGTTGATTTTTTTAATATTTTCAAAAAAGGCTCTTTACTTCTATCTGATAGCTGTATTTTCTCATATAATCGGTATATCATTAGAGTTATATCTTTTAAAAAAACAAATATTTACAGATTTTTATTTTCTATATTTTTCTCAGGAGACGAGAATATTTGCTCTTGTTGTGATTTTTGCTTCTCTTTTTTCCCTTCTTATTTTCTGGAGTTACACTAAAAAAGAAGTTTTAAATAAGGAGATACCCTTTTTATTGCTCAATTCATTACTTTCCATGATTTTAATGGTGAGGTCAAACAACCTGTTTTTCACGTTTCTTGCCCTTGAATATCTTTCTTTTTCAATATACATTATGATTGCATCTTTTAAAAGGATTGGATTTCCTTATGAGTCAGCACTGAAATATTTTGTGCTTGGTTCTTTTGCATCTCTTTTAATGCTTTTTGGAATATTTTTACTTTATCTTGACAGAGGAGGGCTGAGTTATTCTACTCTTGGAGAGGGTGGAATAAATTCTCTTGTTATTCTGGCTCTTTTATTCCTCTTCACAGGATTTGCTTTTAAGCTTGCCTTTGTTCCTTTTCATATCTGGACGCCCGATGTTTTTGCGGGAACGCCTTTCCCCTTTATTTCTTTTATATCCACAGTGCCCAAAGTCTCAGTATTTGGATTTTTATTTATTATTAGTAAAAAATTAAATTTAAATTTCCTGAATATAGTCATAATTTCTATCCTTACCATGTTCCTGGGAAATCTTTCTGCTTTGCTTGAAAAAAATATTAAGAAAATATTTGCTTTTTCCTCAATTGCTCATTCCGGATATATTTTATTAATTTTTATATCCCGGAGTAGAACGGTTTTTGACGCTCTTGTATTTTATCTTATCACATATTCTATAATGCAGATGGGCGCACTTTTATGCCTGCAACAACTTGACAGAGAAAACCTCACCCTTGATAGTTTGAAAGAAAAAGGCTCTCTTTTACTTTTTTTCTTTTCAGTAATCTTTTTACTTTCTCTCACAGGAATACCTCCCACAGCAGGCTTTTATGCTAAGTTTTATATATTCTCAATTCCTTTGCTTGAAGGTTACAACTTTGCTGTATTCCTGGCTTTTTTGAATTCAGTGATTTCAGCATATTATTATTTGAGAATGAGTGTTGCTATATTTCAGGTGAAAGAAAAGGATAAGCCGATAAAGAAGTTTCCTCTTTTAATAATTTCTGTCCTGTTTTTTCTTGTTATTTTGCTTGGAGTGTATCCATCCTTTATAAATATCCTATTAAAATGATACTCAACAGGCGGGAAATAAAAGAGTTAGTTAAAGAGTTAAAAAAAGATGGTAAAAAGATAGTTTTTACAAATGGCTGTTTTGACTTAATTCATAAAGGACACATATATCTTATAAGAGAGTCAAAAAAGCTCGGGGATATTTTGTTCATCGGTTTAAACAGTGACCTTTCGGTTAAAAAAATTAAGGGAGAAAAAAGACCCATTTTGAAAGAAGAAGACAGAAGCTTTATAATAGATAATATAAAGGGAGTGGATTATGTGGTCCTTTTTGATGAAGAAACTCCTGAAAAACTTATTATGGAGATTGAACCTGATGTTCTTGTTAAAGGAGGAGATTATAAAGAGGGGGAAATTGTGGGAGCAGAGTTTGTTAAGAAAAAAGGCGGAAAAGTAATAGTGATTCCCTATTTAGAGGGATTTTCAACAACTGAAATAATAAAGAGAATTAGAAATGGATGAGCTTAAAAAGATATTGAACATAGAACAGTTTAAAGCGGTGACTCATAAAAAAGGTCCTGCTCTTGTTCTTGCAGGCGCTGGAACAGGTAAGACAAGAGTTTTAACATATAGAATTTACTACCTGATAAAATATAATAATGTTAAACCTGTAAATATATTCGCAACCACTTTCACAAATAAAGCTGCTGAAGAGATGCGTGAAAGAGTTGCCTCTCTTCTGGGAAAAGATGTGAAAGGTATATGGCTGGGGACATTCCATTCTTTAATATTAAGAATATTAAGAAGATATGCTGACAGGGTTGGCTATTCGTCAGATTTTTCAATTTATGATAGAGAAGACCAGAAAAACATACTGAGAGAAATAATGAACACAGAGGGTGACAGCATAAATTTTATGCTTCACAAGATTTCAAGAATAAAGATAGGAGTTGATGAGGTTCAGAATGATAAGGAAGGAGATATTATGATAAAGTATAACCAGAGGTTGAAAAAGTCAAACGCCATGGATTTTGACGATATTCTGCTTTATGGGGTTTATTTGCTTGAAAGCCATGAAGATGTACGAGAGAGATATTCCAGTCATTTTAAACATATACTGGTTGACGAGTTTCAGGATACAAACTTTGTTCAATATAAGTTTGTAAAACTGCTTGCTTCCAAGTATAAAAACCTTTTTGTTGTTGGAGATGAAGACCAGTCAATTTATACTTTCAGAGGAGCGACAATCAGGAATATACTGGAATTCAGACATGATTTTAAAAACTCCAGAATATATAAACTGGAAAAAAACTATAGGTCAACAGGCAGGATTTTGAAAGCAGCAAGCGAGCTTGTAACAAAAAATAAGCTCAGGGTGGGTAAGCGTATTTATACCACAAAGAAAAACGGTGAGTTTATAGAGATAATTGAAGTTCAGGATGAGAGAGAAGAAGCAGAAAAAGTTTATGAGATAATAATAAATGAAAAAAGAAGATTTAATGATTTTCTTATTCTTTATAGAACAAATGCTCAATCCCATCCTTTTGAAGAGGTTTTTACCATTAAAAATTTACCTTACAGGGTTATAGGAGGTATTCATTTTTTTGACCGCAAAGAGATTAAAGACCTTCTTTCATATTTATGGGCAGTGGTGAACCCGAAAGACGACATAAGTTTTAAAAGGATAATAAATGTGCCACCAAGAGGGTTTGGTAAAAAAAGACTGGGCTATCTTGAACAGGTTGCCAGCAAGCAGGAAAAAAGCCTTTTTGAAACTCTGATTTCACTGGATGATAAAAAGATACCCGGAATGTATAAAAAGGAGTTCAACAATGTAAAGAAAGTATTTAAATTTCTTCTGGATGCTACCGGGAAATATGATGTTTACGATGTTCTTGATAGACTCATAAAAAAGATAAAATATTTTGACTATCTTAAAACCCTGTGCAAAGAGAAAAGAGAGTATGAGGAAAAGGTTTCTCATGTAATGGAACTACTCGCCTCTACAAAAGAGTTCTGTTCCAGAAGTGAAGATAAATCAATAATTGCATATCTCTCTTCTCTTGCAATAAAAACAGATGCTGATGAATACAGCGAGAAACAGGTTGTTGTACCTCTTCTTACTGTTCATAATGCTAAAGGTCTTGAAGCCCCATGTGTGATAATAGCCGGAGTTGAAGATGGGACATTTCCCCATAAAGCGGCCTTTGATTCTGATGAAGAACTGGAAGAAGAAAGACGCCTTTTCCATGTTGCAATGACAAGGGCAAAAGAAAAGCTTTATATTCTATACGCAAGAAGCAGGTTTGCAAGGGGTAAAGGTTTTCTGGAGCCAAGCAGATTTTTATTTGACCTGCCAGAGGACACATATATATGGAATAAAAAGCCTGAAATTACAAGGAAGATAGATTTTGAAAAAGGAGACAGGGTTCTTCATCCTGCATTTGGCATAGGTAAAATCCTTGATATTTATGATGGAAAGGCAAACATAATGTTTTATAAAAGTGGAATTAAGAAAATCGTTCTTGAATATGCAAAGGGGATGAAAAAGATATGAAAAAGATAGATATCTATCTTTTAAAAGAATTTATAAAATATTTTATAATTTTTCTTTTTGGTATAATAATCCTCTACATAGTTGTGGATTTTTTTGAGAAACTTGATAAATTTTTAAAAGCAGATGTTAAACCAATTTTCGTTGTTGAGTATTATCTATATCAGATTCCGGACCTTTATATTCTATTATTACCTGCTGCGCTGCTTCTAACTCCCTTTTTTGCCATAGGAGGACTTGCCAGAAAAAAAGAGATTGTTGCAATGAAAGCTTCTGGTATAAACCTGGTGAGGCTTTCAATGCCTTTAATAATTTTTGGTTTTTTTTTAACCTCTACATCTTTTCTTGACCAGGAATTTGTAAAACCTGTTGCTCAAAAAAAGTTTACCGAAATAAATTACAGGTATATAAAAAAAATACCTCCTCCTGGTGAAAGAGTGTCTGCAAGAGACCTGTCCTTTCTAGAAAAAAGAGGTAAAAACTTTTATATATTTGGCTATATTTCTTCAAAAGATAAAAGGGCAAAAAACATAATAGTTTTAACCTTTGAAAAAGGTAATCCTGTGAGAAGAATTGATGCAGAGTCAGGAGTTTTTGAAGGAAATGGATGGAGATTTTATAATGTAATAGAAAGAGTTTTTTATATTAACGGTAATATAAAACATGTTAAGGACTTCAAGGAAAAGTTCTACTCTGATCTGCTTTCATCTCCGTTAAATATATTGAAGGAAAAAAAGACAGTGGATGAGATGGGTTTTTTTGAACTTTTATCTCTTATAAATTCTTTAAAAGATGCAGGTTTTGATTTTTCAAGAGAACTGGTTGAAGCCCATTCAAGAATAGCATTCCCCCTGGTGAGTCTCTTAACTCTGTTTTTCGCTTTACCTCTGTCTTTTACTCTTGAAAAAAGCGGGCGGACTTTTGCCTTTGCACTGGGTTCTTTTATTTCTTTTGTCTACTGGGGATTAATGGAAATAAGCAGAGCAATGGGAGAGACAGGAAAATTACCACCCCATATAGCTCCCTGGATTCCCAACATCATTTTCTTTACCGCAGGTGTTATCACAATGATAAAAATAAGAAAATAATGTCTTATCCTTTAAGGGAATGTCATCTTTGCAGGAAAGAGTTTGATTATATTTCAAATACACTTCCTTTTTGTAGAAAATGTATCCTAAAAGAATTTGGTAATTTAGAACCGGTTATAAGAAAAATACATAATGAAACAAGAGAAAAATTCAATCTTCCAGGGTTTCCACCTGAAAAAGGTTTGAAATGTGGATTGTGTAAAAGATACTGTAGAATAGGTAAGGGTGAATACGGATTCTGTGGTTTGAGGAAAACAGTCAGTAGAAAGATAGTTCATACAGGTGGAACAAAGGATAAGGGTTTTTTAAAATATTACTATGACCCTTTACCCACGAACTGTGTTGCTGACTGGATGTGCTCTGGACATACAAAGAGCGGATATTACAACCTTGCGGTTTTCTATGAATCCTGTTCCCTTAACTGTCTTTTCTGCCAAAATTATCATTTCAGATATTTGAAACCTGAAGAGGAGGTTTCCCTTACTTCTGAAGAACTTTTAAGGGCAATCCATCCTGCTGTTCACTGTGTATGTTTTTTTGGGGGAGACCCCACCACCCAGGCGTTACATTCCTTGGAAGTTGCAAAAGAAGCCGTAAAAAGAGGGATGGTTGTTTGCTATGAATCAAACGGGCTCTGGAATGATAAAATTCTGGAGCAGATAATTGATGTAGTGAGAAAATCAGGGGGATATCTAAAATTTGATATTAAGGCCTGGAACAGAGAAATCTATTTTTCTCTTACAGGATATGATGGAAAGGGAGTTCTGGAGAATTTTAAAAAATGTGCTGAAATGTTAAATAAAGATGCTAAAAAGCACCTGTGTGTTTCAACCCTTATGGTTCCGGGATATGTAAATGAAGAAGAAGTTTATGAAATAGCCAGATTTATTGCCAGATTTGACCCTGAGATTCCCTACGCCCTTTTAGCCTTTGCTCCTAACTTTGAAATGAAAGATGTAAGAACAACAAAATATGTTGAAGCGGAGAAATGCATGAAAGTGGCAAAAGAGGCGGGTCTTAAAAATGTAAGAATAGGTAATTCATTTCTGTTAAGATAAAAGAAAATTAGCGGTTAGCCATCTGGATTCTGTCGGGTTCAAATTCAGGATAGAAAATCCTTTTTATCTTTAAAAGATATTCTTTTCCCTTTTGATAATAAAAGTATTTTATCTGCGAGTTTTTCAGCAAGTTTTTTTTGATGGGTTGAGAAGATAACAGAATTACTTTGATTTCTGAAATCAAGTAGTTTTTTAATTATGATATCTTTGCCTTTTTCATCAATTCCTGTAAGTGGTTCATCAAGGATAAGAATTTCAGGGTCATTTAAAAAGGCTCTAACGAATCCCCCTTTTTGAAGCTCTCCCCTTGAAAGATTTTTTGTCTTTTCATTCAACCTGTGATTTATTAGAAATTCTTTTGAAAGGTCTTCTATTTTTTTAAAAGAATTTTTTATTCCGAAAAGACGCGAAGTAATATAGAGATTTTCATAAAGAGTGAGTTCTCCATAAAAAAGAGGCTCGTGAAATAAAAATCCAATTTTTGAATAAATTTCCCTTTGTTTAAAAGCATCTTTACCAAAAATAAAAATTTCTCCTCTTAGAGGTTTTATAACCCCTGCGATTATTTTTATAAGGGTTGACTTACCGGAACCGTTTTCTCCAAGAAGGCACAGAATTTTGCCTCTTTCTAAAACAAAAGATACATCAGAAAGAGCATTTACCCTGCCAAAACTTTTTGAAATAGACCTGACCTCTATTATTTTTTCTTCCATCTGTAAATAAGAAATATAGCGATGAAAATTAACACGATTAAAACAGGGAATATATCTTTTAAATTTATAAGTTTTTTGGATTTCGTAACTTTAAAAAAAACTTCCTTGTTTGCCTGAATGTTCTGAAGAACAAATCTTCTATACTTTTTCTCACCTATTTGTTGACTCTCTCCTTTACCATAACCTTCAACTTTTAACTCAGGAGATACGAAAATTTCAAACAATTCTGTTCTGAAAGGAAATGTTCTTTTAAATTCAAAACTTTCAGGTACAAGGTACTGAAAAGAGATAACCTGTTTGCCAGGAACGAGGGGAAGATAGTAGAGCAATTTATTGTCTGTTAAATGAACTTCATCAGGAAATATTCCTGAAAAGGGAGAAAAACTTTTTATTTTTGAGGGTAATTCAATTCCAAAAGGTTTATAAAAAGCTTTGTTATTAAAGTTATTAAAACTTATAACCTCTGTAACTGTTATGCCATCTTTTTCGGGCAGGACTGCAATATGAACTCTTGAGATTTCCATTCCATCGGTGGATTCGGTGAGTTCCCATACGGAAAGAACCAGTGAAGTGTCTTTTTTTATCAAGACGGGATTCTCTCTGAAAATACTGTTTTTGTAAAAAGCTTTCAGTAGGTACATTCCTTCCCCGGATTCAAATTGGAATGTTCCTTTTTTGCCTGAAATTGTTGAATCAATGAGATTTGTTCCTTCCTGAGTGATTTCATAAAGATAAACCTCAACATTGCTTTCAGGTTTTTTAAAAGTTTGATTTATGACCTCTCCTTTTACCAAGAAAATGTACAGAAAATAAATGGCTATTTTCATTCTTCCTCCTTTTTAATCTTTGGGTTTTTACCTGTGAAGCAGAAATCCACAAAAGCCTGATATGTCCAGGGCATCTTCTCTCTGAAAATTTCTGCAATTGCCTCTGCATATTGCCTTATTTCCCATTGAGCATGATAATCGGCTCTCAGGTTTATAAAGTTCATAAGAGACCGTGCATTAATAGTCCAGTAAAACTGCGTATATAAACTCAGTGGAAGCACCATCCTTGCAAGTTCTCTTGCCACCCCCTGTTCAAGTAGTTTTCTATAGAATCCAAAGACTCTTTCCTGAATTTCCTCAATTTCTTTAATGAGTTTTTTCTCATCAGGGATGCTGATAAAGTCGCTTGACTGTTTGTCCTTCTGGCTCTGTCCTCTTAATTTTACAGGCATATAATATTCATCAGGGTATTCTGTATATCTTCCTGAAATCTCATTATAACTTGCCCATCTATGTCTGAACCATTGTCTTGCCACAAATATGGGGCATTTTATATGAAATTTAAAAACTGCATGTTCAAAAGGTGTCATATGTTGATGTTTTAAAAGATACCTTATAAGTTTTTTATCCTTTTCTTCTCCTTTTAATCCTTCTCCATGTGAAACCCTTGCAGCCTGAACAACCGCTCTGTCTCCTCCCATAAATTCAACAAGTTTAACAAATCCTTTATCAAGAATTTTATACTCCATTTTATCTCTCCATTTTTTTCTCAACTTTATCCACAATAATGTGCCATAAACTCATGTATACTTCCTGTATAATCTGTTTGTTATCACTGGGTATATTAAAGACAAGGTCGCAATTTTCTGCTCCTGAGGGTTTTTTGATTCCTGTAAAATAAATCACCTTTAGTCCCTTTTCCTTTGCCTTTTCTACGGCACTGATGATGTTTTTTGAAGAACCTGATGTTGAGAATACAATTAAAACATCTCCTTTTTTACCAATAGCTTCTATTTGCTTTGAAAAAATGTGTTCATAACCGTAATCGTTGGCAATTGCTGTTATAACGGCCGGGTCTGCGGATAAGCTTATTGCAGGAAGAGGATTTGTATCCTTATGTTTTACCTTACCGATAAATTCAGCGGTTATATGTGAGGAATCTGATGCGCTTCCACCATTTCCGCAAAGAATCACTTTACCTCCATTCCTCAAAGAACTGATCAGAATATAGCACACTTTATTTATTTTTTGTTCCGACTCTGAAAGCTTTTTTAAAACCTCTATTCTCTTTTCCAGTTCTTTTTTCATTTTTCCAGCTCCATAACCAGATATTTTTCACCCATCATTCCGGGTGTTATCAGAGTTTTAAGCTCTGATTGTTTTTTAATTTTAAAGGATGAAGTTGTGTCTATTGAAACTTCTCTTTCAAAAATATCAAGAATACCCTCTTCTATTAAAAATTTTGAAAGAGATGAAAACCTCCTGATATTAAAACCATTTTTTTGAAAAACCCTTTTTAAAAGAGAGAAGTCAGGTGTATAGGTTATGTCAATCTCTCCTGGATAAAATTCATAGATATTCTTTATGACTTTATGTTCTTTAAAACCTCTTATTGTTCCTTCTGGATAGGAAATTAAGTTTTGCTTTTCAAGCCCATAGTCAATTATTATAACTTTTCCTGCTTTAAATTTTTTTGAAAAATCTTCAAACCACTTTATAAAAGAGAAGGGATATTCAAAATAATATCCTTCAGGTAAAAATTTATAGTATTCAAAAAATGCATGATCTTCTGACTCTTTCAAAATTTCTCTCCTCTCATTAATGTTAACCCATACTTCGTAAATTTTGCCCTTTTTCAAAAATCTTTTAACAGGAAAAGCATCCACAAACTCAACCATTATAACAAAACCTTTGATTTCAAAGGCCTGTTCAATTGATCTGTATAATTTAACTTTCTTTTTAAAGTTCATAAGTTTTTTTTCTATCCTTTTTCTCATATTTTCGCTTATTTCAAAAATTATATACCTGTCAATTTCATGGTTGGAACAGAGCACATCAAAGGCAAGATGTCCATAACCTGCTCCAAACTCGTAAACCTGTTTAAATTGCTGCTTTCTTATAATTTCTGCCAGAACTTTTCCAAAAAGTGATGAAGCTGTCTGAGGTGTGTAAAAATCGCCTCTTTTACCAAAAATCCTCTGTTTTTTTGCATAATATCCTGTTTCTTCATCATATAGACAGTGTTCCATATATTGATTAAAAGGAATGATTTTATCCATCTTTGAAAAATATCCAGGATGTAAAAACCAGAATTATAAGTGCGAAAATTATGCATGAAATAAATGTACCATAAATACCTGTCAGGTCATAGAAAATGCCTGATAGAACAGGTCCCACGAGAAACCCTGCTGAGAATGCCGAACTTATAAGACTTGTTGTGGAGCCCATACCCAGCTTTTCTCCCTTTTTTGTTGCAACTGAAATCGTTGTTGGAAAAACAAAACCTGTACCCAGCCCGTAAACTATATGAAGAGGTATTAATTTATAAGGGTTTTTTATAAAAAGATGGAGGAAGATAACGATTATAGCCACTATCATGGCAACAGGCAAAATTCTTTCAGGATTTTTAAGTTTATCAACAAATTTCCCTGATGGGTATTGAGAAAGGGCAAGGGAAAATGTTTGAAAGGCAAATATAATACCGATCAGACTTTTTGAAGCACCGAGACGAACAGCGAGTAAAGGAAAAAAGGAAAGAAAAAGACCTCTTGTATAGGCTATTCCGAATCTGAACATAATTATTCCTGACATTGTCTTATCCTTAAATATTTTGTAAAAAGGAGGAAGGGTGGGTGGTAGTTTTAGATCAGGAGGTTCTTTAAAAAGAAATAGTGCAAGCAGAAAAGATAAAAATACCATAATGAAAAGAACCCAGAAGGCATGAGAAATTCCCATTCTGTCTGCTATCACTCCTCCTATGAAGGGCCCCAGACCGTTTCCCAGAAAAAATGAACCCGCATAAACAGATGAAAAGGTGCCTTCTTTACCTCTTGGCGCAATATGACCTATTGCTGCGAGAGCAATCGGAAATATAAAAGATGCACCTATCCCCTGAAATAAGCGAGCAACTAAAAGATGAGCAGGATTATTCGCGTATATAAATATAATGGGTGCAAAGAGATATACAAAAAGACCAAAAACTATAAGGTTCTTTAATTTTTTAAATATATCTGCTATTCTTCCTACAAAAGGTGTCATTCCTATTCGTACTATTGCTATTCCTGAAAATATAAGGCCTATCAGAAAACCTGTAGCACCCATATCCCTGGCATAAGAAGGTAAAAAAGGAGTTATTATTCCCACCCCAAGTCCTATGGAGAATACAATCAAACAGAGCACCAGGAGAATAAAATATTCTTTTTTCATTTTGAAGATAAATTATAAAGAATGAAACCTATGGAATACTAATTAAAAGCGGTTGAAAAGTGGAAGTTTGAAAGATGACATGTGACAGGTGAAAAATTCGGATTTCGGAATGTGGATTGCAGAATTGTCTTGATTTTCCCGGTAGCTTCATCTTTTTTGTAAACGCGATGAATGCATTTTGTTTTTTCCGGGACCTACCATTCCCCCAGATTCTCTTTATAGTCTTTTACCACTATATCAACAATCTTTTCGTCTATTTTTTTCTTGTTCATACTGAACGCGGCAAAAAGGGAATTGGCACATATTATGTTTATTAGCCTTGGTATACCTTTTGTAAATTTATAAAGTTTTTTGATTGCATTACTGGTAAATAGATTTTTATCTGCTCCTGCAACTTTCAAACGATGTTTTATGTATTCGTCTGTTTCACTTTCTTTTAAAGGTGATAAATTGTAAGCAATTCCTATTCTTTGTTTAAGGGCTTTTTGTTTTTCCAGCTTTTTCTTTAAATCAGTCTGCCCAAAAAGGACTATCTGAAGCAGTTTTCCCTCAGAAGTTTCCATGTTTAATAGCAATCTCAACTCCTGCATTGTCCTCTGTGGAAGCAACTGGGCTTCATCAATGAGTATAACATGTTTTGCCTCATCAGGATTTTTTAAAAGTTCTTCCTCTATTTCCTGATATAGACGAACCTTTGACCTCCTTCTTTTTTTCTCGCCAAAAAAAGTTTTGGTTATTTCAAAAAGAAGCTGGTAGGGGGTTAGAAAGGGATTTTCAATTAATGATGTCTTTTTGCCTTTGTTTTCCATATCCTTTTTCAATGCGTGACACAGCATTGTTTTTCCACATCCTATCTCACCGAGAATAAGAGATAATCCTGTTCTTGATTCTAATATGGAATATAAGAGTCTTGCATAACCTTCCCTGAATTTCTCGCTCCAGAAGAGAAATTCAAGGTCAACGGTGTTTAAAAAGGGATGTTTTTTTAAATTAAAATATTCCTCAATCAACATAGGCCTGTAATTTTTTCATTGCGTTTTCTGCAATTTTTGTATCAGGATTTATCTCTATTGTTCTTCTTAGATATTTTTTTGCATCAAGTATCTCTCCTTTTCTCTCACAGGTTATTGCAAGGTAATAGTAAGCTTCCTGTAGATTGGGACCTTTTTCTATTGCTTTTTTGAAGAATTCCTCCGCGTCGTCAAACATCTCCCTGTCAAGGTATACAAGCCCCATATAGTACAGTGTATAAAGGGTTGCTGTTGGATTATTGTTTAATTTTAATACCCTTGCAAAATGCTCAATTGCTTCTCCATATATACCTTTTTTATAACATATATAACCCATATCTTTCATGGCAAGGGTGTTGGCAGGTTCAATTGTCAGGACTTTCTGATAAATTAAAAGAGCGTCATCATATCTACCTGATTGGGCATACGCCCATCCCAGGAGAGTTAAAACCTTTGTATTTTCAGGTGAGAGTTCTTTTGCCTTCTCAAGAATTTCTATTGCCTCTTTATAGTTGCCTTTGGCTATCGCGTTCCATCCCTTATCTATAAAGGTGGTTAAATCAACTTCTGTTATTCTGAGCCTCTGAACAAAGGCAGAAGGATTTACGTACACCTTTACCTCCTCTTTTTTCTCACCCTTTATGCTTAATGTAAAATCTTTTATTTCATCAAGAAAATCTTTTAAAGAGTCCATCTCGCTTTTAATTTCTATATAGAGCTTTTTTAAATCCTCTTTTACATCTTCATATTTTTCTCCCTTTTCAACTCTTTTTCTTATTTCATAAAGTTTTTTCCTTTTATCTTCAATCTTCATTTTTATATATCACACATACACATATTGAATAATCTTTTTCATGAGTTATTGAAATCTCGGTTTTTCTTTTCCCAAGTATTTCCTTTGCTTTACCATAGATGTTTAAAAAAGGAGCTCCTTTTCCCCTTTTTACCTCTATTTCTTTTAAGCTGATGCCTTTTGATAAACCTGTTCCAAGAGCTTTTAAAAAAGCTTCTTTTGCAGCAAACCTTGCTGCAAGATGATTTAAAAAAGTTTTTCTTTGCATTGAGTAGTTAATTTCCTCATCAGTAAACACTTTTTTCAAAAATCTTTCACCATATTTTTCATACAATCTTTCTATTCTCTCTGTTTTCACAATATCAATTCCTATGCTGATCATTTTTATTAAAGTGTTCTATTATATCAAGAATTTCTGATATATCATCTATTTCAAAATCTGCACCGGAATCCTTTGTTCCAAATACATTGCCGTACTTGGCAAAAACCGTTTTCATTCCAATTTTTGCACCTCCTGAAATGTCCCTTTCTGGCCAGTCTCCAACCATTATTGATTCTTCAGGTTTTACTTTTAGTTTCTCAAGGGCAAGTATAAATGGCTTTGGAGAGGGTTTTGTTTCTCCTGTGTCATCAAAAGTTATAACAGCATCGAAAAAGTTATGAAGTCCTACCTGTGCAAGGCGTGTCCATGCCTGAATCCGCGGTGCATCAGTTACCACACCTAACTTTAATCCCCTTTTTAAAAGTTCTATAAGAGTGTAATGAACATGGGGAAATAATATTAGTGCTGTGTTCTTTGCTTTTCTATAGGCAACAATACCAGCAGCATGAATTTTGTAATCTATGCTTCCACATATTTCAGCAAGGAATTTATCAAAAACCTTTTGGTCTTCAATACCTTCTCTTTCATATATTTCAAATATCTTTTTGTAAGCTCTGTCTTTATCAATTTTTAGTCCTGCATCTACCATTGCTTCAACAGCATACTTCACTGCTTCCTCTTTCATTCTGTAAAAATCAACGAGAGTATTATCTAAATCAAAAACAACCGCTTTTATCACTTTATTATTATAAAGAAAAGTACCCTGTTGACTAAAACAAGTTTTACCATTATAATTAAAACCTTTTTTTCAATTTTTTCAATGAAAGGAGGCAAAATGAAAGTTACAATTTCTGTGATAAAGGCTGATATAGGTGGTTATGTGGGACATTCAGGTATGCATCCTGCTCTGATAGCAGAGGGCGAGAAAAGGCTTGCAGAGGCAAAGGATAAGGGTATAATAGTTGATTATCATGTTACTTCTGTGGGGGATGACCTTCAGCTTATAATGACCCATACCAGAGGTACTGACAACTCTGAAGTGCATGGTCTTGCGTGGGAAGTGTTCAAGGCAGGAGCGGATATTGCAAAGGAAATCGGACTTTATGGTGCCGGACAGGATATACTATCAGAAGCATTTTCAGGTAATGTAAAGGGTATGGGACCGGGTGTTGCTGAGATGGAAATTGAAGAAAGACCTTCAGAGCCAGTAATTATATTTATGGCCGATAAAACTTCCCCCGGGGCATGGAACTTACCTCTCTTTAAGATATTTGCAGACCCCTTTAATACAGCGGGGCTTGTTATTGACCCGAAACTTCATCCAGGGTTTATATTCAAGGTTCTTGAACTTAAAAAGGGAAGAGTGGTTGATTTGAAATGTCCTGATGAAATGTATGACCTTTTATCCCTTATAGGTGCTGTTGAAAATTTTGTTGTGAAAGAAGTTAAAAGGTATGATGGGGTCATTGCGGCAGTTGCATCTGTTCAGAGACTTTCCCTTATAGCAGGAAGATACGTGGGTAAGGATGACCCTGTTATGATAGTTAGAGCCCAGTCAGGGTTTCCTGCGGTTGGAGAAGTCCTTGAACCCTTTTCTCTTGCTCATATGGTTGCAGGATGGATGAGGGGTTCTCACTGGGGGCCTCTTATGCCAGTGTCTGTCAGAGAGGCAAACTGCACAAGATTTGATGGACCACCAAGAGTTATAGCACTTGGATTTCAGCTTAAAAATGGCAAACTCGTGGGACCAAGGGACCTTTTTGATGACCCTGCCTTTGATCTGACCAGGAGGAGAGCACAGGAAATTGCAGATTATATAAGAAGAATGGGACCTTTTGAACCTCAAAGACTTGGAATGGAAGAGATGGAGTACACCACGCTTCCAGCGGTTCTGAAAAAGTTGGAGGAGAGATTTAAAGAAGAGGAATGAGAGAAGTTAAGGTAGTTGTCCCGAATACGCTGGGCCTTCATGCGAGACCGGCTTCTCTGTTCGTTAAAACCGCAGAGAAATTTAAATCAAGAATAACAGTGGAAAAGGATGGCATGGTTGTTAATGGTAAAAGCATAATGAGTCTTTTAATGCTTGTTGCAGAATCAGGAAGCACCCTTATAATAAGAGCAGAGGGCCCGGACGAAGGGAAAGCAGTAAAATCTCTTCAAAAACTTGTTAAGGAAGGATTTGGCGAAAAATGAAAGAAAAAATTCTTGAAGGTGTGTGTGGTGCAAAGGGTATAATAACAGGTAAAGTGGTGGTTTTTGAACCTGATAAAATAAAAATAGATTATAAGCCTGTGAAGGATGTTAAAGCAGAATCCCTCAGGTTTGAAAAGGTCAGAAAGAAAATAATAAGTGAATGGAAAAAAATTTCTTATGGCTGGAGAGGCAACATCTCAAGAGTCCTTGACGCTCAGATTATGATCCTGGAAGATAAAGAGTTTGTGAGCAAAGTCAAGGAAAAGATAAAGCAGGAAAGGATGAGGGTGGAGAGTGCTTTCCTTGAAACTCTTGAACAATTCCTTAAGAACCTTGATGAATCAGAAAACGAACTTTTCAAAGAAAGAGCTCAGGAGATAAGGTATCTTGGCAAAAGAATAGTCCTTGAAATGCAGGGACAGGAGGGTTTTATACCTGTTGATTCAGGGAGTATACTTGTTACTGATGACCTTTTACCTGTTGATATTCTTGAGCTCAGAAATAAAAAGCCCGTTGGAGTGGTAACTGAAAAAGGAGGTGCAACTTCTCATACTGTCATTCTTGCAAGGCAACTGGAAATTCCCATGATATGTGGTATTAAGAACCTTTTAAAGGATGCAAAAGATGGTAAAGATGCTATTCTGGACGGCTGGAACGGGAAACTGATACTAGATCCGTCAAAATCCACATTGCAGCAGTATGAGGAGAAGATTAAAAAGGTTGAAATTCTTGTTGATAAGTTTGTAAAAAAGAAACCTCCAAAATCAAAAGAAAGAAAAAAGATTTCGGTTCTCGGAAATATCGGTATGTTTGATGATATAAAAACAATTAAGAAGTATGATGGACAGGGCGTGGGTCTTTTCAGAACAGAAATATCTGTATGGGACCCAATAAGATGGAGAGATGAGAACTATCAGACCGAAATATATCAGTCATGTGCACAGGAAATTTTCCCTGACCCACTTGTTGTCAGGCTCCTTGATGTTGGGGCAGGTAGATATTTGCCGGGTTATCCCGAAAAAAATCCTTTTCTCGGAGTAAGAGGCATAAGATTTTTAATGAAAGAAAAGGAAATTCTAAGAACCCAGCTTCGTTCGATATTGAAGTCATCCGGAATGGGAAATGTTAGAATTCTACTTCCAATGGTTACAATTGTGGAAGAAATCCAGGCGATTAAAAAATATCTTGAAAAACTTAAAAAAGAGCTTAAAGTAGAAAGAGTTCCCTTTGATAATTATATATCAGTTGGCATTATGGTGGAAGTTCCATCAGTTGCACTTATGGCAGAGAAAATAGCTCCTCATGTTGACTTTTTCTCTGTAGGCACAAATGACCTTACCCAGTATCTTTTTGGTGTTGACAGAACCAATTCAAATGTTGCGTATCTTTATAATGATTTTCATCCAGCAGTATTCCGACTTGTAAGCTCTGTTGTCAAAGGAGCGCATCAATTCAGAAAAAGGGTGTGTGTTTGCGGTGAAATTGCTTCTGACCCCATTGGAGCAGTTGTGCTCATGGGTCTTGGAATAGATGAACTTTCTGTTCACCCGTCAGATATTCCCTTTATAAGAGAAGTTGTTACAAGGGTGGAGTATAAGAAATCCAAAGAGCTTGCAAAAAAGGTACTTGAAATGAACAATTCAAGAGAAGTCAAAGATGAAGCAAAAGAGTTCATAAAAAAACATGTTCCTAAGGTTGCGGAAATTATGTTGGGATGAAATCTTATACCGAATATCTGTGGTTTAATACAAAAAGCCTGAAGGAGATAATTCACATAACTCCCAGAGTAGAGGAAATAGTTAAAAAGAGTGGAATAAAAGAAGGATTTTGCCTGATTTCAGCAATGCATGTTACTGCTGCTGTTTATGTGAACGACAATGAGGAAGGGATTATTCAGGATATAATGGAGTGGCTCGAAGGAATTGCACCCTTTAAAAAAAATTACAAACATCACCTTACAGGTGAAACAAATGCAGATGCGCATCTTAAATCCCTTTTGATGCATCAGCAGGTGATTGTCCCTGTCACAGAAGGAAAACTTGATTTGGGACCCTGGCAAAGAATATTTTATGCAGAGTTTGATGGGAAAAGAAATAAAAGGGTAGTTGTAAAGGTTATAGGGGAGTAACTTTTAAGATAACCTCTTACCTCCAGGTCTTATAAGGGGTATATTTTTTTCACATAAGGGACAATTTTCTGGTTTATAGTTACGAAATTCTCTTTTGTAAAGGGAAATTACAGGCACACCAAGATCAATTTCCTTTTCGCTTCTATCTATTATTACAAATACTCCCTGGACACTGAAATTTTTTTTGAGTTCATTAACTACCTTTGACAAGGAATGTCCGGTGGTTAATACATCATCTGCTACAATAACTTTTTTACCTTCCACTATTTTATCAAAATTTCTCTTTATAACAAAATTATCCTCTTTTTTTTCAAGATAAAAGGCTGTTTTATGGAATTGTTTTGCAACCTCATAAGCTATAAAGAAACCTCCCTTTTCAGGACCCGCCACGTAATCAAAATCAAATCTACCTATCAGCTCTTTGCCTGTTTTTACAAGCTCTTCAAGATACCATGGAAATTGAAATATTCGAAATTTTTCAAAATAAATATCTGAGTGAAGCCCGGAGGTTAAAAGAAAGTGTCCTCTTAAAAGAATATTGGCTTTCTCAAGAATCTTTTCTATTTTTTCGGTCATTTTTGACCTCCTTAATTTTTGTAAATATTATTCTGCCTGCAGGTGTCTGGAGCACACTTGTTACACTTACTTTGACAGTCTGACCCAGAAGGTTTGCACCGTCCTCTATCACAACCATTGTTCCGTCAAGCAGATGACCAACGCCCTGTCCGGGTTCTTTACCTCTTTTTGTTATCTTTATATTGAGCTCCTCACCCGGTAAAAATACAGGTTTCAATTTCATTGCAAGTTCATTTATATTCAATATCTTAACCCCGTGCAGAGATGCTATTTTATTGAGGTTATAGTCATTTGTTATTATCTTTGCTTCAAGTCTCTTTGCAAGTCTCACAAGCGCCATGTCAACTTCCTCATCTTCTTTTAGATCTTCATCAATAAGTCGCACTCTGATCAATGAACTATCCTGCATCTCCTCTAATATCTCAAGTCCTCTTCTGCCTCTCGTTCTTTTAATATGGTCTTTTGAATCAGAAAGTTTCTGCAATTCCTTTATAACAAATTTTGGAACAATTATCTCGCCCTCAAAAAATTCTGTTTCCGCAATGTCCTTTATCCTTCCATCAATTATGCTGGATGTATCAAGCACTTTCAAACTTCCACCAAGCTTTTCTCCAACCCACAGGTCAAGCACCTTGATCTCGTATCTCTTATAATAAGAAAAAGCCCCGAAAAGGCAGGCAAAAACCAGATTTGCAACAATGAATACATATTGCTTTATGTTCTGAAAGGGAGGAAACATTATCAGAATAAAAGCAGTGATATTTGCTATAATCATGCCTAAGGATACACCGAATATAAAGGAAACCACATCTCTTGTAGATTTTCTGGCAAGAAATATTTCTATAAAGATGAGGAGGAAACCTGCAAGTGCACCAAAAATTGCGCCCATGTAGGGCTGCAGATTTATACTCTGAGACCCTATATAACCTATGATACCGAATACTATAATTACTAATGCACGAAATACATACATCATTTTAAGACCTCCATTATTTGTTCCAGTTTGTTTATTTTTATTAAGCTGATTTTTTTAACTTCTACACTCTGTGCAGGGATAAAAGCTCTTTTAAAACCTGTCCTTTCTGCCTCTTTTAGCCTTATATTTAAAAGGTGAACCGGTCTTATCTCTCCACCAAGTCCCACTTCTCCCACGAATAAAATATCTTTTGGAATGGATATATTTTTCATTGAAGAAATAAGAGAAGCACATATACCCATGTCACAGGCAGTTTCATAAATTCTGATCCCACCTGTTACGTTTAGATAGACATCGTATTTATAAAAGGGTATATTAAACCTTTTTTCCATTACAGCAAGCAGAAGTGACAATCTCCTTATGTCAAAGCCAGCACTTTCTCTTTTTGGTATAGAAAAAGGTGTTTTTGTGACAAGGGACTGAACTTCCACAAAAAGGGGTCTTGTTCCCTGAGTCAGCGATATTATTGCACTACCTGGAACTTCAGAATTTCTGTTGAGAAAGAATTTCTCAATTTCTTTAACTTCTTTTAATCCTTTTTCGGTCATCTCAAATATTCCTATTTCTCCTGTATTGCCAAATCTGTTTTTAACACTTCTTAAAATTCTCAGATTTTCTTTTTCTTCTCCTTCAAGATATAAAACACAATCAACCATATGTTCAAGGGTTTTTGGACCCGCAATTTCTCCTGTTTTTGTTACATGTCCTATTACAAAAGTAGAGCATTCACCTTGCTTTGTCATTCTCAAAATTTCTCCGCCACATTCCCTGACCTGAGTGATGCTTCCAGGAGACGAAGCAAAATCTGGCGAATAAATTGTTTGAATAGAATCTATTATAAGTATATCAGGATTTGTTTCCCTGATACCTTCTATTATACCTTCAATATCGTTTTCACACATTACAAATATGTTTTTTGAATCTGTTCCGATTCTTTCGGCTCGCATCTTGATCTGGAAATCAGATTCCTCACCAGATACATATAATATTTTATACCCCTTATTGGAAAGTATACTGCTTATTTGTAAAAGCAGGGTTGATTTACCTATACCCGGTTCTCCTCCAAGCAGGTAGTAAGCTCCTTTGACGATTCCTCCTCCAAAAACTCTATCTATCTCGGGTATGTCCGTTTTTATCCTTATTTCTTTCACAGGTTTAGCAGATGCAAGAGGCACGGGTTTTGAAAATTCCTTATTGGTTTTTCTCGTTTCTTCTTTTTCTTCTACAAAGGTGTTCCATTCACCGCATGAGGGACACCTGCCCATCCATTTAAAAGATGTATATCCGCATTTCTGACATAAAAAAGCCATTTTCCCTAAAAAATTTCAATTTTTAGATACTTCCTGGGATTCTTCTTTATATCCTTTATAAGGTCGTTCAAAGAGGTAATTGTAGAGTCTATTTTATTGTAAAGGGTTTCATCTTTGAGTAGTTTACTTAGACTGCCTTTTTCATTTTCAAGATATGCTGATACTTTTTCAATTCTCCCTGAGATTTCTGTGAGATTTTGAATCACTTTGTCCACATCATCGCCCTTTTTAACAAATTCTCTTAAGGTCATGCTGGTTTTTTTCAGGTCCCCTGAAAGAATCACGAGACTGTTTTTTACCTCTTCTATTGTCTTATCAACATCGTCAATGGTTTTATTAAGGGAAAGCACAGTAGTTTTCACCAGTTCTAATATTTCCCCACCCTGTCTCACAAGGTCTCCAAGATCAGGAATAACACCTCCTTCAATTCTTGTTCCTGAAGGTAATTCTCTCCCTTTTCCCTGTTTTACAACAAGTCTTTTTCTCCCTAAAAAACCCTGATTTTCAACAAATATTCTGGTACCCTCTCTCAACTTTATCCCATCAAGAAAGAATTTTATAACCACCTTATCCTTTTCTATATCAATGTTCTCAACTCTTCCTTTGTTTACTCCCATAACAGTAACTATGTCGCCCCTTTCAAGCCACGAAGCGTCATCAACAGTTACCTCATAATAGTATCTCTGTAAATTTACTTTAAATTCTGTGAACCACATATATCCGGCTATTACCAGAAATATGGCGATAAGAGAAAATATAGCCACTTTTATTCTATATCCTTTTTCCATTTTTGAACTTTATTATAATTTCAAAGCCCTTGATTTTTCAATACTTTTTCAATTTCTTTTTTCACAAAAATGTTGTCCTCTGTTTCCCTTTTTAATTCTAATAGATTTTTTATTCCTTTACCCCCGATTTTACCAAGCCCCTTTACACTTATTCCCCTCAAAAGCCATGAACGAGAATCGAGATATTTTAAAAGTATTTTTTTAACCTGAGTTGAGGAAGAAACTTGCGGAAGTATTCTTAAAAAATGAGATAGTATGACAGGGTCTTTTATTTTTTCTATTTTTTCAACCACCTTTGATTCTACTTTTTCTCCCTGGTAAACAAGTGCTGATTCTGCAGCATATCTTATTGTGCCAATTTCTTTTTTTATAGCTTCTGCAAGAAAATCAATTGAAGATGTATCTTTCACTTTTTGAAAATATTCGCATACAGAGATTTTCAAAAATTCCTTATGGCTTTTATTAAAAGTGTTTTTTATTTCTTCTACAAAATTTTTATTTTTAAGTCTTCCAAGTGCATATATTATGACACTTTTTACTTTTTCATTCTTTTCTTTTGATAGGAGGTTGCCTATGCTATCAGCGAGTTCTTCTATTTTAGCTTTGCCTGTGAGGTATATAGCGTTTTTTCTCACCGTATCATTTTTTGAATGTATTGCTTTCAAAAGATAAGGGATACTTTCTTTTTTATTTCTCTTTATAACCTCTGTTATCGCTCTTATCTCAAGTGTTTTAATGGTGTTTATCTTTTCTTGAAATATATATTTCAGGCTTTCTTTTCCTCTTTTTGCAAGCATTTCCCTTGCTTTTCTGACTTTTTTCTTATTTTCCCTTACTCCCCATTCAGATGCTACTTTGAAAAGTTCTTTTATATTTATTGTGTCCGGTATTTCAAATTCTTGTCCTTCTTCTTCAGGATAGATAACCTTAACTGTATCAGGGTCAATTTTAACTCCATATTTCCCTTTGACCTGAATAGAAAAATTATCTTTGTAATCTTTTGAAGGGTACAGATCTTTTCCCTTTAAGTCCAGGAAGATACCTATCCCACAGAAACCTCTTGCCCATGTCCCTGAGCCCTGACCCAGTTTCTTCTCCCATGTTGTATAAACATCGTTACCATCCGAGTCAATAAAAATACCGATTGAATTTGTAAGCCCTATGCCCTGTCCTCCTGAGACTTTGTAAAAATCATCACCTTTTTTATCAATTAGAATTCCCACAGATAGGTCATGTCCTTCACCCTGGGCAGGACCGTATCTTGAAATATAATCATCGTGTCCTTCAAGGTCAACAAGTGCGCCTGCTGAAAGGTGTATTCCGCTACCCTGAGCATATTCAGAAGCAGAATATAAGTCGTTACCTTTTTTATCAAGAAGCATTCCTATGGAATAGAAATAGCTTGTGCCCTGGCCGTACACTTCTGAATAATAAAGGTCGTTCCCTTCTTCATCAATCAGGACTCCTATTCCTCCTGATGCATAGGGTCTCCATCCAATGGAAAATCCCTGGGCAAAAGAGCGGGTTTCAGAAGGCAGAAGAGGATGATGAACAAATTTCCCATAGGCAATATAAGAATCATTCCCTTTTTTATCATATAAAATTCCATATCCTTTTGTAGATGCAAAACCCTGTCCGTAATTCCATAATCTATAAGTATCATTTCCTTCAAGGTCAATTAAAACCCCTGTGCCAAAAAATGCGCTTCCCTGAGAAAATACCTTGCCTTGATATGTATCATCTCCCTCTTTGTCAAATAGAATTCCTGTGCCGAAAAATCCTGAACCTATTGAATAATATCCACCCTTATAAAAATCATCGCCTTTTAAATCAAGTATAACACCTGCCCCAAAAAATCCGGATGCTATAGAGAATACTCTTTTACAGGTATATGTGTCATTACCTTGAAAATCAATAATAATGTTAAAAGGGTTGAATTTTCCAAATCCTGTTGCCCTTGTGGTGTTCCCCCTGTATAAATCATCTCCTCCCGCGTCTATTATAAGAATATATTTCCCCTCATATACATTGTCCTCTTTTTTAAAATTAAATGCCATCTTGCCATAGTCGGTTTCAATGATTTTTTTATATCCTGAATTTTTTCCATAAATTTTTATGGAAGTTCTGTAAATCTGTTCCATTATTTTAAGAATTTCTAAATTATAGCAGAGTATTTGTTCATATCTTATTTTATATATTTTCTGAAAAAATTTACTTTCCTTTATATTGAAAGATGTATCAACCTTTATTCCTCTTTCTCTATGTAAGATGCCTTTTAAAGTGTCATCTGATTTATCATCTTCGTCTTCAAATAAGCAGGGTAAATATATTAACAGACTGTCAAATTCTTCAGGCGATAACCCGGAAATTGCATCTTTCAAAAAATTGTTGTAATTCTTTATGTGAAACATGTATTTTGATAGCAGTTTGTTGAGGTCTTCAAAAGGTGTTTCAGGAAACGGGACATTTTCAAAACTTATTTTTATATCACATTTTTTTATATCCAGCTGGTTTAAAAGATATTCCAGAACAAAGACATGATTATCTAAATTGCTTCCCAGTATGCTGTCGGTTTCCTCTAAATAGCGGGGTAAAGACAGAGGATTTTTCATTATATTTTTAAACACACGGCTCATAAATTTGTCCTCTTTTATCCAGAATTTGTCATAAGAGAGGTCCTTTTGAGTTAAAGAAAGAGAATGTAAAGCTTCCTTTATTTTTTCATTTTCATCCTGATTTATAAAAAATATTGTAAAAAACAGAACAAATTTCATTGTAAAAATTATAAAGCCTGCTTGACTTGAAATTAAATCGGGTTTATAATAAAAATAATTAAAAAGTTAAAAAAGGAGGAAAAAATGCCTCTATTTTATTACAGAGGGACAACACCTGATGGAAAAAGTGTTGAAGGTGAAATGTCAGCAGAAACACAAGCTGAGGTAATAACAAGTTTAAGAAAAAGAAACATTATTCCTGTTGCAATAGAACTCAAGAAGAAAAAACCATTAATTTCCCTGGAGGCTTTAACACTTGGTAAAGTTTCTGCAGCCGAACTTGCTATGTTTACAAAGCAGTTTGGAACCATGCTTGATGCAGGACTACCTCTACTTGAAGCCCTCAACACTCAGTATAAACAGACAAAAAACAGACTTTTAAAAAATGCAATAAGAGAGATTGCAAAGGATGTTGAGGGTGGCTATACCCTTGCTGAAGCAATGAAAAAACATAAAAAAGTTTTCTCGGATTTGTATGTAAACATGGTGGAAGCAGGTGAAAAAGGTGGTGCTCTGGGCGAGATTCTTGCAAGACTTGCTGAATATCTTGAAAAAATGGCGGATATCCAGCGAAAGATTAAAGGTGCGATGATATATCCTGTAATAGTTATATGTGTGATGATTGTTGCCCTTGCAGCTCTCCTGATATTCGTTATCCCTACTTTTGCGGGTCTGTATCAGGGATTTGGTGCACAGTTACCCACACTTACAAGAATAGTAATTGCAGTGAGTAATTTTGTTAAGGGAAATATATTGTTACTTCTGGGTGTTACCATTGGTGTGGTTGCCTTGATTTATGGATGGTATAGAACTACGAGTGGTAAGGAAGTCCTTGATAGAGTGATATTAAAAGTGCCCATACTGGGTGGTCTTGTTCATAAGACATCTCTTGCAAGATTCTCAAGAACTCTTTCCACACTTTTAAATAGTGGAGTTGATTTAATGGAGGCAATGGAGATTACCGCAAGAACAACAGGAAACAGGGTTGTTCAGCATGGAATTGTACGGGCAAGAAACTCAATAAGAGAAGGTTCAACAATTTCAAGGCCCCTTGAGCAGGCCAGGATATTCCCGCCTCTTGTTGTCCAGATGGTAGCAATAGGGGAGCAATCAGGTAATCTGGATGAAATGCTTTCTAAGGTTGCAGATTTTTATGACAAAGAAGTTGATGCAGCTGTTGAGGCTCTTACAACTGCTCTTGAACCTATAATAATGGTTCTACTGGGTGGTATAGTAGGAACAATGGTTATAGCAATGTATCTTCCTATATTTAAACTTATACCCACACTTATGGAGAAATTTGGCCACTAATGTGAAAAAGAAGCAAGGGGAGCCAAGATTAGCTTATATACTCATTTTTTCAAGACCATTGGTAGTTCTTCTCATTCTGGGAGTGGGTATTTCATTATACAGAATGATAGGTGTCAACATACTCCCCCTTCTATGGATAATTATATCAAGTTTCCTGCTTTCTTTTTTCTTTTTTGTTTCCACCTCTGTGGGTAAACCCTTATGGTATCTTCAACTTCTCGGAGACCTTTCAATTGTGACAGCAATAATATACTTTACAGGAGGATATGATAGTGTATTCTCAATCCTCTATTTTATACCTCTGATTCTATCTACCATCCTGACAGGAATAAGAGGGGGTTTTTTAATAACAGCTGCCATCTCTCTTTTTTATACCGGAATTTTAATATTCCATTTTATAGGATATATTCCCTATTCTATCTCAGAGAATATAAATGCTCAATCAATTTTCTATAAAGGTTATATTCACAATTTCTCTTTCTATATAGTGTTTTTACTTTCTTCCTACCTTGTTAGAAGATTAAAAAAGGAAACTGAAAAAGTGGATATTATGAAGGTTACCACCCAGGAGATAATTGAAAGCCTGCCAGAAAAAATATTTATTATAGATAAGAATAAAAATATAGTTTACAGAAATGATTCAACAGTTTTAATTGACCTGGATGTTTTAAAAGACAGAGAAGAGATAGAGATTGATGGAAAAACTTATAAGGCGAGTATAACTGAATTAAGAAACGGGAATTTAATCATGTTTTCATTGAGAGATATAACTGAAGAAAGAAAAAGAGAGGAAGAACTTAAAATTAAAGAGAAGATCGCATTTGTGGGAGAAATCAGCTCAGGACTTGCTCATGAGATAAGAAACCCTCTCTCTGCTCTTCTTGGATGTGTGGAAACATTTAAAAGGGTTAAAGAAAAGGAGAAGAAAGAAAAATTACTGAAGCTTATAACAGAAGAAGCGAACAGAATGGAAAGGATAATAGATACTTTTATAAGATATGCCAAATTAAGAAGACCTGTTTTTGAAGAAGTGAATCCAGAAATAGTTGTTAAAGCCCAGGCTGATGGATGGATGAAAAAAGGCAGAAGATTAAATATAAACACTCAGGGAGCCTCATCTGACTTTAAACTTGACCCGGAGCTTTTTCTTATGCTTTTCAAAAACATTATGGAAAATGCCTTTGAAGCCACTGATGGAAAAGACCCTGTTGAGGTTAATCTCATATTTCAAAGGAACAATTTTATTCTGGAAGTTTGTGATAAAGGCAAGGGTATACCAGCAAGTATAGGTGATAAAATATGGAGCCCTTTTTTCAGCACTAAAAAGGGTGGGGTGGGAATGGGGCTTGCTCTTGTTAAAAGGATTGCAGAATCACACTTTGCAAAAATAAATATTGAATCAAAAGAAGGTAAGGGAACCAAAATCTCTGTTTCTTTTCCAAAACTATGAAAAAGGCCAGGGTACTGATAATAGATGATGAAAAAGGGGTGCTTGAGTGGTTGCGAATAGCCCTTGAAGAATACTATGATGTTGATACATTACAGAACCCTGTAGAGATAAATAAATTTATTGGTAAAAAATATTATGATTGTGTTGTGTGTGATATAAGAATGCCAGAGCGGGATGGGTTTTATGTTCTTGAAAAGGTTAAAAACAAATATCCTGATGTCCCCTTTATATTTATAACCGCTTACGGGACTCTTGAACTGGCAATAGAGGCTTTCAGAAAAGGTGTAAACGATTTTATATTAAAGCCTTTCAAAGAAAATGAGTTAATATTTAGAATTGAGAAAGCTCTGGAAAAGAAAATACCTTTTAAAGAAGTGTCACTGGAAGATACTTTTGTTGGCGAAAGCACTGAAATAAAAGAAATCAAATCTCTTATATACAAGGCAGCACAGCATGATTCAACTGTTCTTATTTCAGGGGAGAGCGGTGTTGGCAAGGAGGTAGTTGCAAGACTCATACATAATCTTTCCAGAAGAAAAAAAGAGCCTTTTATAACAATTAACTGTGCAGCAATACCCGAGACTCTTCTTGAATCAGAGCTATTTGGTTATAAAAAAGGCGCTTTTACAGGTGCATATGAGACCAAAAAAGGACTTTTAAGTGCAGCCCATAATGGAACTCTTTTCCTTGATGAAATAGCTGATATGCCCTTTGCCCTCCAATCCAAACTTTTAAGAGTTATAGAGACCCATTCCTTTATCCCTCTTGGAGGTGTAAAAGAAGAAAAAGTTAATGTTAGAATAATTTCTGCAACAAATAAAGATTTGAAAAAATTTGTTAATGAAGGTAAGTTCAGAGAGGACCTGTATTACAGATTAAATGTATTCCCGATTTATATCCCGCCTTTAAGAGAAAGAAAGAATGACATAGATATACTTGTCAAACATTTTCTTAAACTTTATTCAAGAAAAATGGCAAAAGAATTGAAGATAACCCCTGAAGCAATGAATGTTTTAAAAAATTACAGATGGCCCGGTAATGTCAGAGAGCTTGAAAACCTTCTTGAAAGACTTGCTATTCTCTCAGAAGATGGAATTATTAACGAAAATATAATACCCGAAGAGATAAAAATGGAAAGCGAAAGTGAAGATTTAAAAAGGATGGAGCACGAATTCTTAAAAAAAGTGGTTAAAGAGTGTGAGGGTGATATAAAAAAGGCTGCGGAAAAACTCGGGATTCATCCGTCCACTCTCTACAGAAAGCTAAGGAAGTATGAGAAGGATGAGCAAGTTAAATAAAGAAATTGCTGATATATTCTTTAAAATGGCAGACGCCCTTGAAATAATCGGAGAGAATCAATTCAAAATTATTGCATACAGAAAAGCTGCAAGGGTTATAAGTGATATTCCCGAAGATTTGAGAAAAATTTATAAAGAGGGTAAATTAAAAGATATCCCGGGTATAGGAGAGGGTATAAGTAAAAAGATTCAGGAATACATAGAAACGGGCAGTATAAAAAAGGCAGAAGAGGTGTTCTCTAAGATACCTGAAGGTATTATTCCTCTTTTATCTGTGCCTTCTCTTGGACCGAGAACAATTGCTGTTGCCTATCAAAAACTGGGTGTTAAAAACCTCAAAGACTTGAAAAAGGTGCTAAAAGATGGTTCTCTTGCGAAGCTTCCCGGAATGGGACAGAAAAAAGTTGATAATATCATAAAGGGGATAGAACTGTGGCAAAAGGGTAAGGAAAGGTTTTTGCTTGGTGAGATTTACCCTGTTGTAGAAGATATAATACAGGAACTTAGAGGTCATAAGAAAATAATGGATGCTGTTCCTGCAGGTTCTTACAGAAGAATGAAAGAAACAGTTGGTGATGTTGATATACTTGTTGCGACAAAAGAAACAAAGAAGGCAATTGATGTTTTCTGTTCCCTTAAAGGGGTGGAAAGAGTGCTTGCTCAAGGAGAAACAAAAGGTTCCTGTATATTTGAGGGAGATATTCAGGTTGATTTGAGGGCATTACCTCCTGAGTCTTTTGGTTCAGCACTTCAATATTTTACCGGCTCAAAGGCACATAATGTCCATTTAAGAGGCATAGCAAAACAAAAAGGATTGAAGATAAGCGAATACGGAGTTTTTAAAAAAGATAAAAAGATTGCCGGTGAAACAGAAGAAGAAGTTTATAAAAGCATAGGTCTTATCTGGATACCTCCTGAGATGAGAGAGGATACAGGTGAAATAGAACTTGCCCTTGAAGGTAAATTACCTGACCTGGTAGATTATGATGATTTAAAAGGAGATTTACATGTTCACTCAAAATATTCGGATGGTTCCGCAACCCTTGAAGAGCTTGCAATCCAGGGCAGGAAAATGGGTTATGAGTACATAGCGGTGTGTGACCATTCACAGGGAGCAAAATATGCTGGTGGTCTTGACCTGGATGAACTTAAAAAGAAGATGGATGAAATTAAAAAGGTGAATGCAAAGAGAACAGGATGCTACCTTATAATGGGCGCAGAAGTTGATATTTTGCCTGATGGCTCGCTTGATTACCCTGATGAAATTTTAAAGGAAATAGATTTTGTCGTTGCATCTGTCCATACAGGGTTTAAAAAAGATAATACAGAAAGAATTTTAAAGGCACTTGAAAACCCCTATGTTCATGGACTATCTCATCCAACAGGAAGGCTTTTGGGTCAGAGAGAAGGTTATACTCTTGATATTGAAGCTGTTATAGATAAAGTGGTTCAGGAAAACAAATTAATTGAGCTAAATGCCTATTATGAAAGGCTTGACTTATACGATGTCTATTTGAGAAGGGCAAAAGAAAAAGGAGCAAAATTCTATATAGGAACCGATGCTCATCATACAGGACAGCTATGGATGATAAAGCTGGGCATCGGTATGGCAAGAAGAGGCTGGCTTGAGAAAAAAGATGTTATAAATACGATGGGATATAAACAAGTTTTGAAATTTCTGAAAAGTCAAAAGTAAAATCTAAAAAGTAAAAACTACAGCTGAAAAGTAAAAAGTTATTTATTTTTTCTCCATAAGCTATACGCCATAAGCCAAGTCCCGCAGGGACTTTTACCATAAGCTATCCGCTATAAGCCATCAACCATAAGCTATAAGCCAAGCTCCGAAGGAGCTTAACGGAGAGGGTGGGATTCGAACCCACGGTTCCGAGGTTATCAGAACGCACGATTTCCAATCGTGCCCCTTCGGCCAGGCTCGGGCACCTCTCCAATTATGGCGTATGGCAAATGACATATGGCAAATGGTTAATAGTTATTAATTATATAAAGAGAGAAAAACATTTTTCAATCCTCTTTTGCTCCCAGAAATATTCCTGATAAAATCAAAATGCTTCCTGTTATCTGGATTACTGTAAATTTTTCATTGAGAAAAATAAAAGAAAGTATTACTGCAAATAGGACTTCAAGTAAAAGGAAAAGTGAAGAAGTGAATTCATGTGTTTTTGATAAACCGAGATGATAAAGAAAATAGGCCAGGAATGTGCAGAAAAAAGCAAGATGAAAGACCCCGTAATATCCCTGAAAATTATGAGGGAGTTTAAAATCTATAAATAGGAAGGGGAAAAGAAAGATTGTTGTTAAAAAAATCACAATTGCTGAAAATTCAAGAGGATTGATTTTCTCAAGTAGTTTTTTGGCAAATATTATGTAGAATGTCCAGGAAAAAGAGGAAAGCAATGTTAAAAAATCTCCTTTTAAATAATTTATCTCAAATGTTCCGAAATTTCTGTAGAATAAAAAGAAAAGACCCGCAAGTGAGAGAATCAAAGCCAGAATGCCAGTTTTTTTAAACTTCTGTTTTTTTAAAAAATAAAGCAAAAAAGGTATCCACAAAACATACATGTTTATGAAGAGGCTTGCCCTGCCTGCCAGAGTGTATTTTTGTCCTGTAAACTGAAAAACATAACCTCCTGCAGAAAAAATACCCACCAGGATAAAATCTCTGTTAAAGATTTTTTTTAAGTTTCTTATTTTTATAAAAGGAAGATAAAATAAAAGGGCGAGCAAAAATCTGAAAAAAACAAATGGCAAAGGGTCTATATAGGAAAGTCCCCATTTTACAACAGGAAATGATGTTGACCATAAGAATGATGCAAAAAAAAGATAGAGGTATCTCATTAAAATAAGGGTAGTTCTTTTTTATCCTGTTCTGAAATTTCTCCTTTTGAAATTCCGTTCAATTTAAAGCTTATCTTTTCTATATTTTTTCTTATGTCTTCGTACTTATTTCTTGCATTTCTCAAATGGTTTCCCAGGGTTTCAAAATCTTTTGAGAATTGAACAAAGTTTTTCCTTAACTCCTGCAAAAATACCAGGATACTTTTTGCCTTTTTTTCTATTTCCATACCCTGAAGTCCCATTAATATTGCCTGAAGATAAGCATAGAGGGAATTTGGCGATACAGGAATTACCTTTCTGGATAGAGCATAGGAGATGAGATTTTCTCCTGCTTTATCCTCTTTTAATATTACTTCGTAGTAAATATTTTCAGCAGGTATATACATCATGGCAAAATCAAGGGTATTTTCCGAAGGTCTTATGTATTTCCTTGAGATGTCATCAATATGTTTTTTTACATCTCTTGTGAATTCTTTTTTGAACTTTTCTTTTTCCTTTTTATCTGCATTCATGAAATTTAAGAAGTTTTCAAGAGGAAATTTTGCATCTATTGGTAAGATTCCATTTTTTAGGACTATCACAGCATCAACTTTTTCTCCTGTTCTGAAATTATACTGAAGTCGGAAATATTCTTTTGGAAGTATCTGTTCAAGTATCTCTGCTAAAAGTGTTTCACCCAGTGCACCCCTTAATTTTGGGGGTTTTAATATGTCCTGAAGCGAAGATATATCCTTGCTTATATCTTTTATTTCTTCAGTAACCTTTTCAAGGGCTCCTAATGACTTTTGAACATCTCCTATGGTTCTTGCAGCATTATCAAGCCTTTGTCCAACATTTTTCTGTAAGAAGTCAATCCTTTCCTGCATAAATTTTATCTGGTCATTTGTTGTTTTTGTGAGTTCAAAAACTGCATCTGTAAGGCTTTTTCTTAAAGATTCTATCTGCTGGTGGATAAGGGTTTCTTTTTCTCCTTTTTTTGAAATTAAAAGATAAATTATTATTCCCAGAAACCCGGAAATCAGGATGATTAAAATTGTAAGGAGATATATGCTCATTGAACTTAATTATAACACCTTAATTTTTAAATTTTCAACTTGACATTCAGGGTTTTTTACCTATATAATGATTTCTGACTAGCCTACTAGCCTAAAAAAGGGGGTTTTATGAGGTACTTTTTTATAACAATAATAGGGGTGAGTTTTTTATTTGGTGGTATAACAAAGGAACTCAGAGAGAGACTCAATAGCGCCCGGGACAGAGAACTTATAGAGGTAATTATACATGTAAATGGATATCCTGATTTAATGAAATTGGGTAAAGGTAAATACAAGGAAAAGGTGGAACTATTAAGAAAAGTTGCAAGGGAAACCCAGAAAGGAATAATAGATTTCTTAAAGACAAAATCCAAATCTGAAGTGGCAGAATTCAGAAGCTTCTGGGTTGATAACACAATATACCTTAAAGCTACAAAGAATATTATCAGGGAAATAGCAAAAAGAAAAGAGGTGAGGTGGATGGACATATCAAAAACGTATCACATAATAGGAGATATAAGACCTGTTAATCCTGATGTTCTCAGAGCTGTTGCATGGGGAGTTAGAAAAATATGGGCGGATTCGGTATGGTTAAATCTTGGAATCACAGGGCAGGGTGTTATAGTTGGAATAATGGATACCGGCTGTGATGTGAACCATCCTGCATTGCAGGGGAAATGGAATGGTTACTGGTTTGATGGTGTTCAGGGACAGTCAAATCCTTATGATGACCATGGACATGGGACTCATGTGACAGGGACAATACTTGGTGGTGATGGTCCAGGACCTTTTGGTGAAGACATAGGTGTGGCATACGGTGCTAATTTTTGTTCTGCAAAAGCCTTTGACCAGAATGGTTCGGGTCAGGATCCCTGGATCAGAGCATGTTTTCAGTGGTTTGCAAGCATAAAGGCAGATTCTGGTGTCGATGTGAAACTTGTTTCAAATTCATGGGGTAGTTCTGCGAATGATACAACCTATTGGGACCCCTGTATGACCTGGAGGTCACTTGACATAATACCTGTTTTTGCCGCTGGAAATGAAGGTCCAAATCCATCCACTTTAAGAAATCCTGGAAGTTTTCCCATTGTTATAGGTGTTGGTGCTACAGATTCCCTTGATGACATAGCAAGTTTTTCCTCAAGAGGACCTGCTCCTGATCAACCTCCCTGGAATGACCCTCAGTACTGGCCAAGAGATGACTGGAATCTTATAAAACCTAATATTTCTGCTCCTGGGGTTGATGTGTATTCTTCAATGCCTGGTGGAAGTTATGGGTTAATGTCAGGGACTTCAATGGCAACTCCTCATGTATCAGGTGTTCTTGCGTTGATGTTTGAAAAGAATCCGAGCCTTGATTTTTATTCGGTTTACAGTATAATCCTTGACAATGCAGACCTTCCACCTCAGGGGGCACCGTATCCTAACAATGACTATGGATGGGGAAGGATAAATGCTTACCATGCAGTTATCGGAACTCCTCCTCAGGCGGAGCACAATATAGGTGCAATTACATTTTTGAGTCCATCTTCTGATATAATTGAACAGTATACATATCTTTACCCTGTTGTAAGATTCAGAAACTGGGGACAGCATAAAGAATACAACATATATGTCCACTGCGATGTTTATGAGAATGGAACCCCTATCTTCAGCAATTCAACAAATGTAGATTCCCTTGATGTTAATGAGTATGTGGATATTTCTTTTGATTCTGTTCTTGTTGGAGCAGTTGGAAACAGATATGACCTGGTTGCATACTGTGTGCATAATCTTGATACAATTCCGGATGATGATACAACCAGAACAACCACCTGGGCAGCTCATTACTATAAAATTATTGAGCCAGGGTGTAATGCATGGAAATTGCCGAATACTGATACTACCAATTTCCCACCACCAGGAGACCCTTCATGGATACCCGCAACACCTGAAGAGCTTGATTCAATTGCCTATATTGACCAGACCTACTGGGTAACATCAGGAGCAACCGATACTGCATTTCAGGATTTACAGCTTTATGGGTTCAACATTGTTGAGCCTGAAACCCTTATAACAAAGTTTAGAATTAACTGGATAGGTCACTTTGGAGGCGTTCATAACCGGGTTCAGATGAGGCTGTGGAATACAGGTTCAAACTCCTATGTGATGAAATCTTTTCAACAGCAATTTACAGGTGATGCGACCTTGTCCACTGTTCTTGATGATTCTGCCCAGACTTATATAGATGGAAATGGTTATGTGTATATAAATACAGCTGCGAATACCTATGTGAAGTCCAGCTGCCCCCTTGTTTTTACATGGGATGGAGAAAAGTACAACTATGCAGGAGATATAATTCTGGGAGGTGTTATAGGACTCTCCTTCAAAAATATTCTCGGTCAGAATCTTTACCTGCCCTCTGACCCTGATGAATATATGCTGCTTGATAAAAACAGAATAAAAGAGGTTGATGGTAAGATAAGAATAAACATAAATGAGATGCAACAGGAGATAACCTATCTTGATTATGTATCCCTTATTGCTTTTGACCATCCTGAAGATATACCTGTATATCCTATGGAAGCCTATAAACTACCTCCTTACAAAGGCTTAAATCTTATTGCTTCTGCAAGGGAAATTGAATTTTCAATAACCGATGAAAAAGGCGGGAACCTTTCAAAATATGTAAGTGAGGTGGATAAGAGTTATGTCCCGTTCAAAAGAAGCAGGATAAAAGGACTTGCAAAAACTCCCTATTCAATGATTATAGAGATAAAGGAAGATGTTAAACCTGAAAATACATATCTTTTCATTCACGGGACAGGTGTGTTTATAGAATCCGGTGAGGTATGGCCTGAGAGTGACAGATTAAGAGCAGAAAAGGCAGAACTTGAGGTTAAATTTCCTGATGTTGAGGTATGGAATGGTAAAAAATGGGTGAAACTTGAAAGTTGTGGATTACCTGCTGGTTATTCAAAAACAGTCGTTTATCCTCTGAAAAGAGCACTTGAGATAGGGAATAAAATAAAAATAACATACACCACAGAAGTTTATATTGATAAGATATGGGTTTCAGAATCAAAAAATCTGGATTTAAAAACATTTACATTGAGACCTTCTAAAGCACACCTTCATTACTATGGAGTATCAAAATATGTTGCTGATGATGACAGGCTTCCTGGTGAATACAATTATAAAGATAGAATGAACTGGGAATTTGTTATTGCAGAAGGAAATTATACCACTTACGGAGATGTTCTTGACCTTCTTGAAAAAGTTGATGACAGGTTTGTAATAATGAAAACAGGAGATGAGGTTTCTTTTGAATTTAATTTAACTGATTTACCTGATTTACCCGAAGGTTATACCAGGGATTATATTCTCTATGTAAACGGATTTTATAAGCCCATAAGACCCGGAATTGCTTATGCTTATACAGTAGAACCTCTTCCTCATCATAAAATGGGAGAAAAGATTGTGGGTGAAGGACTTGTTTACTATCCCGTGAATCCTGCGCCAACACCTCTGCATGCAATTATTTTCAGAATATATTCGAGTCTGAAATACGGTTATTCATTCTCTTTTAAAGATGCAATAAGCCTTTTATCTTCGTACTTTGATAATTATACGCTGAAGCCCTATACACCTGATAGAGAATATCTTGCAAGAAATGAAAGACATCTAGGTCATTATTATCCACCCACCTATGCTGATTTACCACCCCATGCAAATTATGAAAGAGTTCCTCTTTTTGATGAGCCAGCATCTCAATATGCTGAATTACCTGATAATTCCTTACATTCAGATTTTGTTGAGGTAATAGTTGTTACCAGTGTGCCCTGGATTGGTGTTGCTGAAAAAGGTGGCATCTCTACTTCTCTTAGACTTTTCCCTAATTACCCGAACCCCTTTAAAAATAAAACCACATTTGCGTTCTCGATACCTCATAAGGGCAGGGTTACCCTTAAGGTGTTTGATATAACAGGAAGAGAGGTCAACACTGTTTTAAACAAGGTTCTGGAACCAGGACTTCACAGAATACAGTGGAACGCAAAGGATAAATACGAAAAGGTTCTTAAACCAGGAACTTATATCTATCATCTTAAATTTGAAAAGAAAAATCTCAGAGGAAAGTTTATTTTAATGAAGTGAGATTACGAAAGGAGGGGGAGTTTTTTAGAGCATGAATAAGTGGTTAATGCTTCTTAGAGATTTTCCATTTTTTCTTTCTCAGGGTTTTAAATTCAGGAAAAAAGGGTTTGCTTTCAATAAATACATTAAATTTATAATGGATGGGACCAGAAATCACAGGATTATAATGTACGAAGGTAAATTCCTGATTTATTCATTCTTGCCATTTTTACCTTCACTCCAGTTCAAAAAGGCATTTATAAATTTAATTGAGAATTTTTATCTTGGTTCTACTCCAAAACCTTATCTTGCAATGCTGTCAATTACTTCAAAGTGCCCTTTTAATTGCTTTTACTGTAGTAGCAAAGCATTTCATGAGGGTGAACTAAAAAGGAAAGAGGTGGTAGAAATATTAAAAAAATTAAAAAAAATGCAGATCACAATGATTTCTCTTACCGGAGGAGAACCTCTACTGGTTGATTATTTACCCGATGTCATAAAGCAGTTTTCAAAAGACTTTGTATTTCAGATATTAACATCTGGCTATAGTCTTGATGAGCATTATGCAAGAGATTTAAAAAAGGCAGGGTTATCTGGATTTGGTTTCAGTCTTGATACATTTAATTCAGAGGAATTTAACAGAATAAGAGGTGGCAAACTTGCCTTTGAAAAGGCATTAGAGGCAATTGAGATAAGTAAAAGAACGGGTATTTATACAATGGTTAATGCTGTTATAACAAAAGACAAAGCCAATTTTGAGTTCCTTGATAGATTCTTGAAATTTCTTAAAAATCTGGAAGTGGATGAGGTAAGGTTTTTAGAACCTTTACCCTGTGGTGAGCTGACTCATCGTCCTGTAGAACTCTTTGATCCAGAACATTTAAAAATTCTTATAGAGATTCAGAGAATAGCCTGTAGAAACAGAGCATATCCAAAAGTAACTTCTCTTCCCTATATTGAATCGCTATGGGGTTGTGGTGCAGGAAATCAACATGTATACATAGACCCTCAGGGCTTTTTGCATCCCTGTAATTTTTATGCTTCATCTCTGGGAAACATACTTAGGGATGATTTTGATAAAATTGTGCAGAATTTAAATAAATTAGGAAAGTTTGAAAAAAATTTCCTGTGTAAAAAAGAAAGGAGAATATATGAAAAGGAGCTTTATATCAGGGATAGGTCATTATGTGCCTCAGAGAGTGATAAAATCAGAAAAAATTGAAGAGAAAGTCGGGATTGAAAAAGGTCTTATTGAAAGTTTAACAGGAGTAAAAGAAAGAAGGTATGTGAAGAAAGGTGTTTTGCCTTCTGATATGTGCACGCTGGCTTCTAAAATTGCAATAAAAAGAGCAGGCCTTAACCCTTCTGATATAGATGTGATAATATTTGCTGGGGTTTCCTATGATATAACAGAACCTGCAACTGCAAATATAATTCAGGAAAAACTGGGCGCTAAAAATGCGTGGGCCTTTGATATAAAAAATGCATGTGTTGCCTTTCTGAATGCACTTTTTGTGGGGGACCTCATGATTAAAACAGGCAGAGCAAAAAATGTTCTTGTCACAGCCGGGGAAGTAATTTCCCCTTTTGTTGATTTTAAAATAAAAAATAAAGAAGATGTGAAATATAAATTTGCGGGGCTTACACTGGGTGATGGTGCAGGTTCTGTTGTGCTTTCTGAAAGTAATGATAAAAGAAGGGGTATTCTTGAGTCAGATGGATTTTCCATAGGAAAGTACTGGGACCTTGCAGTTGTCTGGGCCGGAGGTAGTATGCATCCGAGAAGACCTGATTTGGAATATTTTTATTCTGATAGTATGAAGATAAATATGGTTGCTTACAGAACAATTCCGGATTTAATAAAAAGGGTTATCAAAAAAACAGGATGGAAACCTGAAGATGTGGACATGGTTTTTCCGCATCAGGTTAGCATTTCAATAACCAGGAAAATACTTGGAAAGGTGGGGATACCTTCTGAAAAGCAGTATATAACCGTGCATAAGTTTGGTAATACCGCTTCAGCATCAATTCCAATGGCACTGGGAGACGCATATGAGAAAGGTTTAATAAAGAAAGGAATGAGAACAATTCTTGCTGCGGGTGCTTCGGGTTTCGCAGCAATGGCAATTAGTGTTATTTTCTAAAGTCTCTCTTCCTGCAATTTTCCAAAAGTTGTCGTAAAGGTATAGTTGCAGTTTGCACATTTGTAAGGAATTGAATTTTTATCTATAAGAAACTCGTATTCGCATTCCGGGCACCTGTATTTCTTTAGCTTTCTTTTGCTTCTGTCCTTAGATTTACTTTTAATTTCTGCCATACTTGTTCTGCAAACAGGACACCATAGAGGTTCCTTTACATTTCTTTTAATAAAAATTATCGTTGAACAACCTTTACACTCAAATGCCTTCATACACCCTCTCTGAAATTTTTTTGCCAATCAGTTCCATTATAATAGTTGCACACTCTTCAATAGATTTTGATGTTACATCTACAATTTTCCAGCCTTTCTCTCTAAAAATCCTTTCCGCCTTATATACCTCACTTTTTATGATTTTAAAATCAACATATGATGAGTTTTCAGGGAGTTTCATCTTTTTTGCTCTTACCTCTCTTATTTCTTTTAGTCTTTTAGGGTCTATGGTCAGCCCTATGACTTTATGAGAAGGTAGTTGATCTAATTTTGCGGGTAAATCATGTTCCAGAGTGACCGGTATATTTGCAGTTCTAAAACCTCTGTAAGCAAGATATATACTTATAGGTGTTTTTGAAGTTCTTGAAACTCCGACGAGAACAAGGTCTGCTTCATCTATGTTCTCAACATTTCTACCGTCATCGTGTTTCACGGAAAAATCAATTGCTTCTATTCTACGATAGTATTCTTCCCTCAATTCTCTGAAAAGACCCGGTATTGAAAGAGGTGAAATTTCCAGCAGGTCCTCAAGCCTTGAAAGTAAAGGACCCATTATGTCAATTGTGGGAACACCTTTTCTCATACCTTCTTCAATGGCTTTTCTCCTCAACTCAGAAACAACAAAGGTAAAAACCACTACGGCTCTTTCTTTCTGGGCTTTACTCATTATTTCATCAATTTTTTCTTTCTCTCTTATGACAGGGTATCTATGTATTAAGACCTCTGCACTTTTAAATTGGGTCAGAGCTGCATTAACAACCATCTCGCATGTCTCACCTGTGGAATCTGATAATATGTATATATGTCTTTTTCTTCGCATATAATTTTATTATAAGGAATTTGACTTTTAAATTTAAATTTCATAAAAATTTTAAAACTATGAAAAAAGAAATAGAGGAAATTTATAGTAAAATAAAAGAGGAATATTCAGGAGAAAAAGCAAAAGAGTTTACGCTTGCAATTTCCCGATTCCACAGAATACAAGTTTCTCCATGGTTTTCTGAATCGGTTAAATTCTGTAGCAGTATTCTTAAAAATACAGGAATAAACTTTAAAGTATATAAACTTCCTTCTGATGGTAAAAAAACATACTTTACAATGAATTCCTTTAAAGAATGGGTATGTAAGAAAGGTGTTTTGTACCTTGAGGAGCCTTTTAAAAAGAAAATCGCAGATTTTGATGAAGTTAAATTAAGGGTTATACCAAGAAGTGGAAAAGCAAAAGGGTTTTATGATGTTGTTTATTATGATGGGGGGAGAAAGAAAAATTTTAAAAATAAGTTGATTCTTACCTCAAAAAGAGAATTTGTGAATGAGGATTTTTTGCAGAAAGTCGGTGCAAAAGGGGTTCTGTTTTTCGGAATGGCAGAAATTGAAAATCTCAGAAGAGTGGAGGATTTAATGGATGCCCTTCAGTATGTGTCGTTCTGGCCGGAGAAAAAAAATAAGTTTTTTGGGTTTATTCTTTCACCGTTAGAGGGGAAATATTTAAAAAATCTTTTAGTCAAAAATAAAGTTTTAAAGGTTTATGTTGAAGTTAAGAGCGAATTCATGGATGGATTTATTGAAGTGCTTGATGCCTGGATAAAAGGGAAAAAAGATGAAGAGGTCTGGGTTGTTGCACATCTGTGCCATCCTGCTCCTTTTGTGAACGACAATGCTTCAGGTGCGGGCTGTGCGCTTGAGCTGGCGAGGTCTTTTAAAAGACTTTTTAATCAGGAGGCATTAAAAAGACCTTTGAGGACAATAAGATTTTTGCTTTTACCAGAAATGACAGGGACATACGCTTACCTGAAATTCAGGGAAAGAGACCTTGATAGAGTAAAAGGAGCTATTAATCTGGATATGGTGGGTGAGGAGCAGGAGAAATGTAAGAGTACCTTTAATTTAATAAAAGAGCCCTACGGAATAATGTCCTACGCTTCATATCTTTCACAAATTATTTTTGAATGGGCACCTTTTGGCTATAAAAACTTTTATGGAACTGATTTCATACCCTTTTTCAGGAAAAAAGTTTCGGAATATTCAGGGGGTTCTGACCACTATATTTTAATTGACCCCAGAATAGGTGTCCCCTGTGTTATGCTCGGTCAATGGCCGGATAAATTTTACCACACATCCTTTGATAACGAGGATAAAGTAAGTAAAAATTCTCTTAAATTTGCAGGAAGCTTCGCAGGCACATTTATTTATTACCTGGCGAACCTTAACAATAAAAAGCTGTATAAACTGGCAGATAAAATGAATGAGATGTTTCTGAAAGGGTTTGCCGAATTAAAAATTAATGAACAGGGGAAAGCAAAAGAAAAACTTCTTTATTTTTCCCACATGAATGCTCTTAATTCTCTCAAAAAATTTGACAGGGGATTCAAAAGTGACAGATTTCTGAAAAAGGTTGAGAAATATGTGGATGAAAAAGCATTGAATATTGTTAAAAGAGCAAAAAGGGATGTGCCTGTGAGAAATTTTAAAGCGCCTTTGTATATGAGAGCCTTGATTAAAAAAATGAGCAGGAGTGAAAAAGTGTGGCTTGAAGAAATGCTTAAGAAGAAGAGATTTTTGAGGCATTCTATAGAGCTTTTTATATATTATATTGACGGAAATAGAACTTTATCAGAAATTATGAGAATGATAGAGATTGAAACAGGTAGAAGGGAAGATATTTTTATTAAAAAATTTTATAATCTACTTAAAAAATATGGATTTTTGAAAACAATATCATTGACAAACAAATGTTAAAAATTGTATAATTTAGTATATTGTAAAAGCACTAAAAGGAGGATTTTTATGGTAAAAAAATTGGGTGCGTTATTTATGGTAGCAGGTATAGTGTATGTAACAGGGTGTGCAAGAGGTGTGTCTAAGGAAACATTGAACCAGCTGGAGGAAGCAAGAAAGGCTGTGGAGGCTGCCCAGACCACTCTTAATGAATGCAATGCGGAAAAGGAGAATCTTGCAAATCAGAAGATGGAAAAGGATGAAATGCTCAAAAACCTTCAGGCAGAAAAAGATTCTCTTGCTGAACTTCTTGAACTTATAAAACAGGGATATTAAAAGGAGGTAGAAAATGAAAAAAATTACAGCAATTTTGGTCATTGTTTTTCCTTTAATTCTTTTTGCACAGGAAGAGAAACTTACAGAGGAAAGGGCAAAGGCTATGATAGATTCTCTACGGGCATTAGAACAGAGTTTGCAAACAGAAATACAGGCCTGTCAGAATGAGGTAGAAGGCCTCAGATCAGAAATTTCTGCTCTTGATGAACAGATAGGGTCACTCCAGGGAGAAATTAATTCTCTCAAAGAAGAACTTGCCAAATATCCATCTGAATACGAAGTAAAACCAGGTGATTTTCTTGCTAAGATATCAGAATATGAATTTATCTACGGTACATATAAGGCATGGCCCAGAATATGGAGAGCCAATATGGACAAGATAAAAGACCCGGACCTTATTTACCCTGGATGGATCTTGAAAATACCGCATGGTCTTGATAAAACCTACACGGTTATAAGGGGGGATTACCTGTGGAAAATAGCCAGTTTCTATTGGATTTACAGAGACGGGAAACAGTGGAAGACAATTTACGAAGCCAATAAAGATAAAATTAAAAACCCTGACCTTATTTATCCTGGACAGGTTTTTACAATACCCCGATAAATTTAAAACTAAAAAATTGAGTAAAAGGGGACACTCTGGTGTGTCCCCTTTTTGTTTATTTTTATAAGATGGAGGGAATAATCTCTTTAAAGAAAAGCCCCTTAAAAGAAATTCTGGGGCTTGCAAATAAGAATTTACAAACCCTTAAGGAAGTTTTTAATGGTAAAATATACATAAGGGGAGAAGAGCTTTTTTTTCAGGGTGATGAGAAAGAATTTGAAATTTTGAAAAAAACCTTTGAGATTTTGAAGAAAGAAGCAAGGGAGGGAAATTTTATGGAAAAGGAAGAAATAATTTCAGCAGTTGATAGAGCTAAGAGAGGCGAGACAGATAAACAGGAAAAAGAATACATAATAACCCCTAAAAAGATAATCTATCCAAAGTCAAAAAATCAAGCGAGATATGTAGAAGCACTGAGAACTAAGGATATTGTTTTTGCGATTGGTCCTGCAGGAACAGGCAAGACATTTCTCGCTGTTGCAGTTGCAATAGAATTTCTGAGGTCCAGGAAGGTTGAAAGAATTGTCCTTACCCGACCTGCTATTGAAGCAGGGGAGTCTCTTGGGTACCTTCCGGGTGATTACAAAGAAAAGGTGGCACCCTATTTAACACCTCTTTACGATGCCCTTTTTCAAATGTTTCCCTTTGATAAAATAAGAAAATATACAGATGCGGGAATAATAGAAATAGCCCCTATTGCTTATATGAGAGGCAGAACACTGTCCAATGCTTTTATAATTCTGGATGAGGCTCAAAATACCACCTCCTTACAGATGAAAATGTTTCTGACAAGAATTGGTACATTCACAAAGGTTGCTGTTACAGGAGATATTACCCAGATTGACCTTCCCAGAAGTATTCCTTCAGGTATGAAAATAGCAATGGATATTTTAAAAAATATAGAAGGAATAGATTTTTGCACCTTTGACAAAAATGATGTGGTAAGGCACCCGATTGTAAAAAAGATAATAGAGGCTTATGAAAAATACGAAGATAAAGAAAGAACAAAATAGTTTAAAAAAAACTACCTTTTATAAGCTTCTGATTTCAACAGGGTTTATTTTGCTTGCCACTTTGCTTCATCCAACTCATAAAAGTGGTCTGAAAAAAGTGTATTTTGAAACGGGTGAAATAGCTCCTTATGATGTTATTTCGCCCGTTACTTTTCAGATTCCCAAGAAAAAAGAAGATATAGAAAAGGAAAAACAAATTGCCAGAAGCAGAGTTAAACCTTATATAGTTAAAGTAGAGGAGTCCTTTAAGAATATAGAAAAGATAGAGATAAAGAATTCCCTTTCAAAAAATGAAGAAAAAAAACTGCTTTCAAATTTAAGAAAATTGCAAAAAGAACTGAGTGAAAAAATAATAATAATGGATAAAAATGTCTTAAAAAAATATGGAGACAAAGCAATTGTTATTGAAAATGGCACACAGAGATTGGTGGATATTCAGGGGCTTATGGATACCCTGGATGTAAAAAACTTTGTTAATAAAAGAAGTAAAACATTATACCCCGGAAATAATCATCTTCAGAGTATTTTTTACGAAGCTTTTTTTGCCACTTTTAAACCAAATTACAGATTTAATTTTGAACTGACAGAAAAAAAGCAAAAAGAAGTAGAGTTATCTGTTATACCTTTTAAAGGAATTGTTCTTGAAGGTGAAAAAATTATAGGAGCTCATGAAAAGGTTACACCGGAGATAGAGGAAAAACTTTTTGTCTTAAACCAGTTAATTTATAAAGGGTATGGGGCAAAAGATGTGATTCTGAGGAAATTTTATATCTTTGTAGTATTTGCCCTTATTTTTCTTATTTTTTATTATATTACCAGATTCCATTTTAGAAAAATATATGAAAACATACAGCTCATTACTGTGCATTTTATCAATCTATCTCTGATCCTGATTTTTTCATATATTTTGATCCAACTGAAACTTCCCTATTATTTCATACCTTTACCTTTTCTTTCTATAATATCAGGTGTTGTTTCTTCTCCTCTCTTTGGTATTATTTTAACCTTTATGGGAGCTGTTTATCTTGCCATTTACTTTGATTTTATGTTCATTCCCTTTTTGTTTTTTATTTTAATTGGAGGGGTTGGTGTTGTTCTCATAAAATTTTTGAAAAGAAGATTTTATCTATATTTTAGTGGTATAATAATATTTCTGTGTGGAACCGCACTGGTTTTATTTTTTTCTTACCTTTTTGAATTAAAGTACCGTATACCACAGGTTTTACTGGGAAATTTATTGTCGGGAATAATTTCCATATCCTTACTTTCATTAATGCTTGTTTTCTATGAAAGATTTTTTGGTATAACAACTGATTTCATACTTATGGAACTTTTAAATATAAATCACCCCTTACTTTTAGAATTAAGCAGGAAAGCTCTTGGGACATTCGCTCATGCCAACCTCATTGCGAATCTTGCTGAATCTGCCGCAAGAGCTGTGGGCGCAAATCCCCTTCTTGTAAGGGTGGGAGCTTACTTCCACGATATAGGTAAGATGGCAAATCCTGAATACTATGCAGAAAACCAGAAAGGTGTAAACCCTCATGACAAACTCTCTCCACAAATAAGTGCTCTTATTCTTAAAACTCATATAAAATATGGAGTTGAGCTTGCTCAAAAACATAGATTGCCAGACAGTGTGGTAGATATGATAAAAACCCATCATGGTACTACACTTATGGTGCCTTTTTATGAAAAAGCCAAGATGGCCAATCCAAATGTTAATGAAGAAGATTTTAGATATCCCGGTCCCAAACCTAGGACAAAAGAAGAAGCAGTTCTCATGCTTGCAGACACAGTGGAGGCTACCGTGCGAAGTATTGAATCTCCAAATCCCTTGAGAGTGAGAGAAGTGGTGGAAGCGATGATAAAGAGAAGATTTCTTGATGGTCAATTTGATGAATGTGAAATTACAAGAAAAGACCTGGATAAAATAGAGGAGGCTTTTATACCGATTTTAATTTCCTACTTTCATGAAAGACCGGAATATCCCAGAAGTGGCAGTTAATTTTTACAGAACTGTTAGAAAAAAATTACCATCAGTATCTAAAAAAACGGTTACAAATATAATTAAAAAGGAAACACGCAACTCAGAATTAAAAGAGATAAATATAATAGTGGTCGGAAAAGAGAGGATAAGGAATATTAACAAAGAATTTCTTAAAAAGAACAGGATTACGGATGTTATTTCTTTTAATCTTGGTGAAACAGGTGAAATATATATATGCAGAGATTTTATCAAAGATGAAAGAGATTATATAAGGCTTATGTTTCATGGCTTTGCTCACATCATGGGGTATGACCATAAAAATGACAGAGAAAGCAATATAATGACTGTCTATGAAAACCGGCTCATTATGGATTATTTTAAAAGAAAATGAGTATTTCAATTTTAGTACTTATTTTTCTTCTTATTATATCCTTTCTTGTTTCAGGCACTGAAACTGCCTATTTTTCTCTTAAAGAGAAAGATATACTTACCTTTGAGAAGGAAAGAAAATTTTTTTTCAAACTGTTTAATTCTCCTGAAAGGTTCCTTGTTATTATACTCATACTTAACAATATAGCCAATTCTTTTGCATCTGCTATCTTTGCATCAATTACCTTGAGTATTTTTGAGAAAGGATCCAAATTTTTAATTGATGTTATTGATACTATAGTATTCAGTGTTATACTTCTGATTTTTGCAGAAATAACACCGAAGACGATGGCTTTGATGCAGCCCAGAAAATTTGCTTCCTATGTGACCCCTGTCTTTAAAGTATTTTACAGCATTTTTGAAAGAATATTCTTCCCCTTTATAATTTTATTTCAGACCTTTAGAAAATTTCTTGCAGGGAAGAAGAAAAAGGTAGATTTTACAGGAGAACTGATTAGAATTGTGGGCACAATAGAGAGAGCAAAAGGTTTTGAAAAGGATGAAAAGTTTTTTATTGAGAAAGTTATCGAGATGAGAAAAATGACTGCGAAAAGTATAATGGTTCCTTATGAGAAAGTAAACAAAATTCCATACAACAAAAAAATTTCACAGCTTTTAAAGGAAGAAATCCCCTATTCGCATATGCCTGTAATACATAATGATAAAATAGCAGGGATTGTGAAAATATGGAATCTATTAAAAGAAGATAACAGAGATAAAAAGGTCTCTGATGTTATTTCCCCATTCTCCTGTTATGATGAAAATATAAGTGTAGCAGATATATTTTTAAAAATGGTTAAAAATAAGGAGGAGTTTGTTATTCTCAAAAATAACGGGAATTATACAGGATGCGTAACACTTGCTGATATTTTTAATTTATTTCTGAGAACCAGTCCTTGATTTTTAAAAACACTTCTTCTGGTTTTATATCATACAGACATTTCAACTGATATGGACAGTTTCCTTCTCCGTGAAGACTGCATGGCCTGCATTCAGGAAATGTTTGAAATATAAATACCTTGCCCTTTGGTTTAAATCCAAATTCGGGTAATGTAGAGCCATAGATTTCAAATATTGTTTTCCTGTAAGCATCTGCTATGTGAACTCCAGCAGTATCGTTTGAAACTACGAATAAAGAGTTTTTTATTATATAAAAAGTTTGTTTCCAGTTTGTTTCACCTCTCAGGTCTATAAAAAATCTATCTTTAAAATTTCTGTCTTCTTTATCCTTTTTATCTCCCATGATCACTATATCTATATTGAGATTGTCTTTTATCATCCTGCCCAGTTCTTCATAGTGTGTGGTAGGCCATCTTTTCTTCTGGTGGGAGCCTCCTGTGAAAAAGACGGCGTACTTTTCTGGTAAGTTTCCAAATTTTTTTTCACCATAAAGGAAAGGCAATGGCAAAGGGTCATTTAAATTCAGAACTTTTTTTACCTTTTCATAAAATAAATCTGAAAAGTGAAACTCCTCTGGTTTAATTTTAAACCATACTGCCATTCTTCTTATGTAGTTCTTACTTGTTCTGACAAACTTTACAGGGAAAAGACAAACAGAATAAAAAAAAGATAAAGGCTTTTTATCAAAATCAACTATTAGATTAAATTTTTGTTTTCTTAAATTTCTGATATTATTAAAAAATCCATCTTCAATAAAAAAAAATCTTTCTATTGCTGGATGACCTGTGAGTATTTCTTTATATTTCTGACTGATCAGAAAAGATACTTTAATTGAGTTTTTTTTTAAAACTTCAAGAACAGGGGTTAATAAAATCAGGTCACCTGCTTTGCCGAACCTTATAAATAGAATTTTCATTCACTTTGCATTTCAGGGAAATATCTCTGTTTATTGTTTTTAAACCAGTTCCATGTTAACATGAGCCCCTCTTCAAAATTTGTGGAGGGTGAAAATCCGAAGAGTCTTTCTGCTTTCTTATAGCTCCCCCTCAATTCATCTATTTCAACCTCTCTTGGCCTTTCTCTTTCTTTATCTTTTATTATGTTAAATTCTGTTCCTGAAATTTCTTTTATCTTTAAAATAGTTTCTTCCACGCTGAAACTTTTACCCGAGCAGAGATTTACCTCTTCTCCAAAACCTCTGTCGCTTTCAACTGCCTTTATTAACCCATTCACTATATCTCTGACATAGGTAAAATCTCTTTTTGGATACAGGTTTCCTATACGAACATGTCCATTCCTTAGAATCTGGAGTATTATGCTTGGAACCAATGCTCTGGGAGACTGTCTTGGTCCAAAGGTGTTAAAGGGTCTTAAAATCTTAAAAGGGATGTTGTGATATTTAGCATAACTTTTAAGAAATTCATCCATAAATATTTTAGATGCTGCATAAGGAGATTTTGCAGATTTTGGATGTTTTTCATCTATAGGGAGATACTCAACATTTCCATATACTTCTGAAGTGGAAATATGAATTAAAGGTTTTTTTCTGGATTTTAAACTCTCAAGTAGATTGATAATTATTGATATGTTGTTTAATACTGTAGTTCGAGGGAACTTAAAGGAATAAGGTATGGATATTAAGCTTGCTAGGTTTATAACGTAGTCAACATCTCGGGTTTCTTCGTAAAAAATTTCAATATCCTGAAGGTCTCCAAAAATTATATTAACCTTTTTTAAAATTTCATTTGATACAAAAAACAGGTTTCCCATATTACCGGTGGATGTGTATCTAAGGATTACCTTTACCTCGTATCCCTTTTTTATAAGTTCCTCACATAAGTGTGAACCTATAAATCCACCCGAACCTGTTAAAAGAATTTTCATTCTTCCTTTAAATTGTTCTCTATTTTCTCAAGCCTGTCATATATTCCAGCAAGCCCTTCACCGATAAACCCTATGGCAAAAAGGAGTAATCCTGATATTATTAATAAGATTACAAGAAGAACAATTGACCTGTTCCCTTGTTGAAATGCAAACCGCATGATTATAGCTATTATTCCTATTATTGTGCCCAAAGATAGAGAAAAAAGTCCTATGGTACCAAAAAAGAGCATTGGTTTATGTAGAAATGTTATCTGAAATTTAACCGCAAGTAAGTCCATAAACCCAACGATTATTCTGCCTATACCCCGATATTTGCTTTCACCCATTTTCCTGGGTCTCAGGCTGATAGGTATTTCAGTGAGTGCAAACCCCTGTTCCCATGCAAAAGGTATTATATACCTGTGCCAGTCTTTTCTCAAGGGAACTTCTTTTAAAACACTTTTCCTGAAGGCTTTCATGGCATTCATGTCAGATACAGGAACCCCAAAGACAATTTGTGCAAGACGGTTATAAACAGTGGAAACGAATTTTTTCTGATATTTTCCCATCTTTTTACCCGCAACCAGGTCATACCCTTCCTCTATTTTGTTCACCAGTTTTTTAGCGTCATCAAGGCTGAATTGCAAATCAGCATCAAATATTACCAGAACTTCCCCTCTTGATTTTCTATACCCAACTACAAGCGCCCTTGTTTTTCCCTGATTCTTTATATAACGGAATGCTCTGAGATACTCTTTTCCCCTGGATAACTCCCTGAATCTGTCGTATGTTCTATCTGTGGACCCATCATCTATCAGAATAAACTCCCAGTCATTAAATTTATGTTTTTTTAAAAAACTTTCTATTTCTTCAATAAGATAGGGCACATTTTCTTCTTCATTGTATGCAGGAATTAAAACCGAGACTTTAATCAAGCTTTTTTTCACCTATATCTTTCCGTTGTTTTGCCGCCCACTGAGAGTAATATTTTTCTATATATTCTCTTTTTACACGGGTTAATTCTGTTGTAGGGAATGTTGTTAACAGTTGCCAGCCTATGTCAAATGTTTGTTCAATCACTCGTTCTGCAAATCCCTGATTTATCATTTGCCATTCAAAGGTGTCCGCGAAATTAAGGTATTTTTTGTCCATTTCGCTTAAAGCATCTTCTCCGACAATTGCAACAAGCTTTCTCATATCTTTCCCCTTTGCATAACATGCATAAAGCTGGTCAGCAAAGTTACGATGGTCTTCCCTTGTTTTGTCCTTTCCTATACCGAGATTCATAAGTCTTGAAAGAGACATTAAAATATCAATAGGTGGGAAAACACCTTTTCTGTGAAGTTCTCTTGATAAAACTATCTGTCCCTCTGTAATATAACCTGTTAAATCAGGTATGGGATGTGTTATATCGTCATCGGGCATTGTCAAAATCGGTATCTGGGTTATTGAGCCTTTTTTACCTTTAATTCTTCCTGCTCTTTCATACATGGTTGCAAGGTCTGTATACATGTAGCCAGGATATCCTCTTCTCCCTGGAACCTCTTCTCTTGCAGCACCTATTTCTCTTAATGCCTCACAATAGTTTGTCATATCTGATAGTATAACAAGGATATGATAGTCAAGTTCAAAGGCAAAGTATTCTGCAGTTGTTAAAGCAAGTCGTGGTGTTAAAAGTCTTTCAATTGCAGGGTCATCAGCAAGATTTATAAAGGCAACAATTCTTCCCAGTGAACCTGTTTCCCTGAATTCTTTTAAGAAGTACGCATATTCTCTTGATGTAATCCCGAGAGCTGCAAATATTATAAGAAACTCTTCACCTTCTCCTCTTACCTTTGCGTATCTCATTATCATTGAAGCAATTTCATTTGCAGGCAGTCCTGACCCTGAAAATATAGGTAACTTTTGACCTCTCACAAGGGTGTTAAAACCGTCAATTGCAGAAATTCCTGTTTGAATAAAATCGGATGGTTTATCCCTTGCAACTGGATTCATTGGTGCACCCACAACGGGCAGTCTTTTTTCAGGAGTAGGTTCAGGAAGGTCATCCAGAGGCTGCCCTCTTCCATTGAATATTCTTCCCTTCATCTCTCTTGAGACTCCCAGTCTTATCTGGTCTTCTATAAATCTTACTTTTGTTTTTGCCACATCAAGTCCGAGTGTTCCTTCAAGAACCTGAATAACAGCAAAGTCCTCTGATACATCAAGAACCTGACCACTTCTTTTAGTATCATCAGGGAGAATTATTTCAACAAGTGCTCCGTAAGATAAATCCTTTGCCTTTTCAACAAAAAGAAGAGGCCCTGATATGTAAGATATTGTTTGATATTCTTTTGTTGTCAAATCTTTTTCCATCTCCTTTTCTCCTTATTTTTGAGTTTTAAATTTTAATATATTTGTGTAAAACTTTGCAATGGAGAATGAAATAAGAGATAAGATGAAAGGTAAAATAGGGACTGATATGTAAAATGTGAAAAAAATTGATACAAGATGCAGGATAAGATGAAAAGATTAATTTATTATGCAACCAGCGCAAATAACCCTACAAACCCCATAAACCATCCGCCATAAGCCATATGCCAAGTCTCTCAGGAGCTTTCACTCTGACATCTCAGAGATTAATGCATTCATTTTGAGTTTTACTACTCTTTTCATTAAAATCATAAGAATGCAATTTCAGAAAATTTTAAATCGGATTATGAATTATGAAGACCTGAAAGCTGAGGAAACCTACATGGTTCTTAAAAAAATTGTTGAAAAAAATGCCCCGGCATCCCAGATTGCAGGTTTTATAATGGGTATGAGAATGAAAGGCGAAACGGGTGAAGAACTCTATGGCCTTGCAAGGTGTATGAGAGAATATTCTAAAAAGGTTGAAATAAAAAGTAAAGATGAAATTATTGATATATGCGGAACAGGGGGAGATTATTCAAATACATTTAACATAAGCACAACAGCTTCCTTTATTTTATCAGCGTGTGATGTGTGCGTTGCAAAACATTCAAGCAAGGCAATGACAAGCACCTGTGGAAGTGCAGATGTTCTGTCTAAGGCGGGGTATAGCTTAAATACCGAACTTGAAAAGGTTAAAAAATCAATTGAACAGGAAAACATAGGGTTTTTGTATGCGCCCCTTTATCATCCCATGATGAAAAGAATTGCAAAGATAAGGGCACAGCTTGGTGTTATAACGACTTTTAACATCATAGGTGCCCTTGCAAATCCTGTTAACATAACTCACAGGCTCATGGGTGTTAATAAGAAGGAGCTTTTAATGCCCACTGCCCTGGCAATCCAAAAAACAGGAATTAAAAGAGCAATTGTTGTACACAGTAATGACGGTCTTGACGAGATTTCTGTGAGTGATAAAACTTATGGGATTATTGTGGAAAATAATAGATTAAAGGAAATTGAGATTTATCCTGAAGATTTTGGTATTGAAAGGAGTCAGGATATTGAAAGTATCAGGGTTAGGGGCAAGAAGAACGGGTTAAAAATTATGCTTGATATACTGAACTGTAAAATTCCTGTTAATTCTCCCCCTGTGAAAATTGCCCTTGCAAATGCCGGGACAGGACTTTATATAATGAATAAAGCAAAGGACCTCAAAGAGGGTTATGAGATTGCCAGAGAGATGCTTTTAAAGGGTAAAGCCTTTGCTAAATTTAGTAGATGGCTCGACATATCAAATGAATAATCAGGTTGAAAGAACTTCTCTCAATTTAGTTGCGAGTTCTTTCGGAGTGAAGGGTTTTGGAAAAAAATAAGCTTTTATTCCCTCAAATTTTTTACCATTTAAAAAATCATAGGCGTAGCCTGACATAAAAATAACTTTAATTTCCGGGTATATTTTTACAATTTCTTTTGTAATTTCCGGACCCTTTTTGTCAACCAGAACAACATCACTTATAATAACATCTATGTTTTCCTGCTCTCTGGCTATTTTTATAGCTTCCTCACCTGTTTTTACTTCAAATACGGTATAGCCGAGATTTTTCAATGATTCAGAAAGTAAATGCCTTATTGAATCATCATCTTCAACAAGCATTATTTTTTCTTTACCCCTGTGAGATTTTATTTTGGCAGGTATAAAGGCGGGTCTGGCTTTTTCTTTATGGGCAACCGGCAGGTATATTTTAAATTTTGTTCCTTTATTGACCTGGCTTTCAATATCTATGTATCCTTCAAGTTCTCTAGCAATTCCGTATACAGTTGACAGTCCAAGCCCTGTTCCTTCGGGTTTTGTCGTAAAAAAGGGTTCAAATACTTTATCTTTTATTTCAGGCGGGATACCGCAACCTGTATCTCTAACTTCAAGAAGGATATATTCGCCCTCTTTTAAACCACAAGTTTGAGAAAAATTAAGGTCAAAGGTTACAGCTTTTGTTGAGATTATAAATTCACCTCCTTGTGACATTGNATCTCTTGCGTTTACAGCTAAATTCATTATTATCTGTTCAATCTGAACAGGGTCCGCAATTATTGACTCTATTTCAGGGTCAGGGAAAAAACTGTACCGGATATCTTCTCCAAGAACTCTTGGTAAAATTTTTCCTATTTCCTCTATCTCTTTGTTTAAATTTATGAAAGTTTTTGTTTCTATTCTCCTCTTGCTGAATGTCAGAAGTCTTCTGACAAGCTCTGCACCTCTCTGTGCAGCCTCTCTTACGAGTTGAAGCTCTTTGTAACCTTTTTCACCTTCCTTTAAATCCATTAATACAATTTCGGTCATTCCAAGAATTGTTGTGAGCAAATTGTTAAAATCATGAGCGATACCACCTGTTAACTTTCCTATTGCTTCCATTTTCTCAATATGCACAAGCATTTCCTGCATCTTTTTCTGCTCTGTAATATTTCTTGCAATTCCCTGAAAACCAACGAATTCACCTTCTCTTATATAAGGAACAGAACGAACCTCAACAAAATAAATTTTGCCATCTTTGCTCTTCACTTCATATTCCATTGGTTCTAAAAGGATTTCACCTTTAAGAAGTTGTTTAAATCTCTGTTCGTGAGTTTCCCACTGGTCCTGTGATATTACTTTTTTAATGTTTTTGCCTATGAGTTCTTCTGGCTTATACCCCAGAAAATCACAGATTGTCTTATTAATCATTATGAATTTGCCTTCTTTATCTACAATAAATATACCATCAGGGGAACTCTCAACAAGGCTTCTGTATTTTTGTTCACTTTCTCTCAATTTTTCAGCAATTTCAACTTTATCAGTAACATCAAGAAGTGTTCCTATTATCGCGGGTTTTCTGTTATAGGTTGTTTTTGAGCCAAATACTTCAACAAATATTATTTTCTTATCTTTTCTTAAACCCCTGAAAGTGTAGTGAATTGAGGTTACCTCTCCTTTTAACATTTTTTCTATATTATGTTTCACTTTTGATATATCATCCGGATATGTTAAATCAAGAGGACCTTTTTTATTTATAATCTCTTCTGTTTTATACCCAAAAATTTCTGCGAGCTTTGGATTTACATATTTAAAAACCCAATCCTGTACAAGATAAACACCAACAGGAGATTTTTCAACCATTTCTTTGAAAAGATTTGTATCTTTCATACTATTTTTAAATTTTGTATCTATTATAAGGCAAAAAAATTTTTCAGTCAAATAGGTTCTTTTTCATAAAATATCAAGGAAATTGCGCCAAGAACGCCTGTGTCGTCACCGAGTTCTGAAACTCTGATTTTTAAATCTTTTAAAAGATGAGGAAAGGCGTTGTTTTTCAATGTTTTAAAAAAATTTTTTTTGAATAAGTCATAGCTTTTTGATAGTCCTCCTGAAAATATTATTGCAGAGGGATTAAATATATTGACAAGATTACCGCATGCAATGCCAAGGGCATACCCCATTGTTTCAAAAACTTTTATGTACTTTTTTATGCTCTTTTTAGCCCTTTCTGCAACTTCTTCGGGTTCAATATCCCTGTTTAAAATTTTTTTTAAACCCTGTTTTGAAGCATACATTTCAAGGCAGCCCTTTTTACCACAACCGCATTTTATGCCTCCAGGAAAAACCGTGATGTGGCCTATTTCTCCTCCGAGAAAATCCTTACCCCTTAAAAGTTTTCCGCCTGAAAAAATCCCGCCTCCCACACCTGTCCCGAGAGTTAGCACGATAAAATCTTTTAGATTTTTCCCATGTCCGAAATATTTTTCTCCGAGAGCTGCGCAGTTCGCATCGTTTTCAATATAAAAAGGAAACTTTAATTTTTTTGCAAGATATTTCTTGATTTCAAATCCTTCAAATCCTCTCAGGTTTGGTGCCTGAACTACCCTGCCTTTATAAATCATTCCCGGAATACCAATACCGGCATATCCAGGGTCTGGACAAAGAGTGTAAATCAGGTCTATTATGGCGTCACAAATGTTTTTACCACCTGAGGGGGTCTTAAATTTTAGCCTTTTTATTATCCTCTTTTTATTGAACAACGCACCTTTTATGTATGTGCCACCGAGGTCAATACCCGTTATCATAACCTGTCCTGAATAGCTTTTTTTACCCTTTCAAAATCAATATAAAAGTAGGGATATTCTCTGAAATATTTTACCCTTTGCTCATTTAGTTGATTTTCAAGATTTTTTATATTTGTCTCTATATCCTCAATCAAATTTTTTAATTTTTGTTTTAAACTTTGATTAATTTTTTTTATTTCTTCTGATATTTTTTTCTTATTATCTGCCCTCTGGATTTCTTTAATTAAAGTCTGTTTTTTTAACACAAGTTCATCATCCTTTAAAAATTTTTCAGGGTGATGTATTATAAAGTTTTTTCTCTCATAAAGAGAAGAAAGTTTAGCAGAAATGTTTTCAGGATTGTCAGGAAAAATATAAAAAGTTCCTGTTAACAAACCACATTCAGGCATCTTTAAATCAAAAATTTTTTCAAACACCTTTTCTGTAAATTCGTCGTATAATTTACCACCATAACCGTGAATAAAAAAATCGCAGACAAAGACTCTCTGGTATATGGAAAGGGTAAAAGCTCTTGGCCTTATCTTAAATTTTTTTATTATCTCTATGTCCTGTTCAATTTTTTCTGTAAGTTCACATAATTTCTCATTATCTGCATAAAGGTAATTCCTGTTTTTAAATAATTTTTTTCTGCCATTTTTTAAATACCAGAAAGGAATTTCAAGATAGTTATTTTGTTTTAAAAGGAAAGGAAATGGCTCACCCTGTTTTTTAATTCCTCTGATTTCTCTGAATTCTTTTAATTCGTGGTTGTAAACATCCAGAAATTTTTGAGCATTGTAAAAGATGTATAGAAAAAATTTTAAGAAATTTGAGTCTTTTGATATTTCAGAAACTTTTATCTCTTTATAGCTTATTCCTTTTTCAAAATTTTTTCTTGTGTTTATAAGACTCTGGACAGGGTTTTCGTGGTTTCTTACAAACTCAATAAAACATTCAATTTTTTCTTTTATGTCCTTTTTTACATAGTTTTTCATTTCCTGAAATTTTTCAGAAAACCATTTTATACCTTCTTCAAATTTTTTATTATCATATTCTTCAAAGGTTCTGTTTTCAGAATTTAAATATATGTATTCCCTGAGTTTTTTCCATTTATCTGTATATGCGGGTATATCAAGAAAAAGTCCATTTTTAACATCTGCATCATGGGTTATAAATACCTTTTCGAAATCTTTAAAGCAGTTAAGAAAAATTGTTTTTGCCCATATCCCGGCATGAAATAGATAGGGTTGATGACCCGATGCAATTGTAACTTTATTTTCTTTAAATTCAAAAAAGTTGAATTTTTTAAAAAATTTTTGCCTTAAAACTCTGTTCTGTCTGGTTTTAGCAATTATTTCTTTAAAAGAAGGGTATAAGTATACTTCATCGTTTTTTTCAGGAATCATTTAAAAAGAAAAGATATATCTTTTACACCAAAGGCTTCTTCTAAAAATATTGCCTCCCCGTATTCTGCACCAATTCTTGAACCATAAAATCTGTTCGTTATTTCAACATATTCAAAAATTCTTGTTCTTGCAGGATTTACAAGAAACTGGGATTCGTAGCATCTAACCGCTTCCATTTTCTTTTCAAATTCTTCAGTTATGTCTATTATAAGGTCGGGTTTGAAGACCTTTCTTTTATGAGAAGCAAGATAATAAAATATTTTTGAAGGATATCTGGGTTCGCCTTTCATATCGGTTTTGGTAAGTTTTGCATAAAACCTTGCAGAATCTGTTATACTTCTTGTAGCAATATGGTCTGGATGGGCATCTTCTCCCTGATGAGTGAATATCACATCTATTTTATGTTCTCTTATGACCTCTGCAACCATAATTCTTGCAGACTTTGTGTCAAACAGATATCTGTTGGATAGAGGAAGCGTAATCCTTTTTTTTACGCCCAGAACTTTTGCTGCCTTTTGAGATTCTTCCATTCTCTTTTCAGGAGTTCCATAAGGGGTTGGTTCTCCGTTAGTTAAGTCGAGTATATACACGTTATAACCTGCTTTAACCATCTTGACTATTGTTCCGCCCAGACCGAGTTCTGCGTCATCGGGATGGGCATCAATCACTAAAATATTCATCTTCTATCTCCTTTTTTGCTCGCGAAAAAATTTCTTCTAAATTTCTTTTAAAAAGATTTTCAAGAACACTTTTATAATATGCAAGCCTTTGTTTTTTATTTTTAATATTTCCAGGGAAATCCTTTTTTTCAGGATAATAAAGCTCACAGGGGATTTCTTTTAATCTGGCTTTTTTCTTATAAACATAATACCACATCTCAAGGGGAAATGCATATCCTTTTTCTTTTAAATCAATGTCCTTCAGGAATTCTCTTTTATAGGCCCTGAAACCACAAAAGGCATCAGTTATTTTTATACCTGTAAGATAGAATAAAACTCTCTGAATTAAGAAATTAACATATTTCCTTTCAGATGGAGGAGGTGTTAAAATTTTTGCATTTCTGTGGTATCTTGAGCCTGACACAATATCGTATTCCTTTATATATTTTAAAAATTCTGGTATTCTGTGAGGTAGATGCTGTCTGTCTGCATCAATAGTAATTATGAAGTCACAGTTTTGTTCTATCGCTTTTTTGAATCCTGATATAAGTGCAGCACCATATCCCTGATTGGTTTTGTGAGTTATAACTTCTATATTTTTAATCTTTTTGATTATATTCCTGGTCTCCTGGTCAGAACCGTCATCAACAAGAAAAACTTTTTTGTCTATATTGATTTCAAGAACTTCCCTGATAACTGCTTCAAGATATTTCTTTTCATTATATACGGGCACCACAATTCCTGTTCTCATCTAAACCCTCTCAAATATCCTGCAAAAACCGCATATCTCTTTTAAAGTAGGCATCCCGCATATCTTACACTCTTTTTCTTCACCCATAATTTCAGTATATTTTTTGTGAACCTTTTTAAAATATTTCTTTTGAATGTCCAGGAATCCTTTGTAGAATCTTAGTTTTGCACCGGATGAATTCTCTTCAACTCTGTTGAGTATATTTTTATAAAAAATTGTCTTTGCATCAATTGAATAAGGACATTCGTTTCTTACATATTCAATACCCCTTAAATAGGCATAGAGAGCTGTTTGCTTTTCGCTGATAAAGCAAAAAGGTTTCACCTTTTTTAGAAGTTTATTTTTTTCTTCTTCAAGAACAGGATTCTGGTGTAAAAGATAACCTTCCTGCCAGAAGACTATATTACCGAAGAGTCTGGAAACCTCATCATCAAGATTGTGTCCTGTTGCCAGAACATTGAAGTTCTTTTCAAGGGCAATTTTATTCATTATATACCTTTTAACTATTCCACATACAGAGCAGGCTTTATAATTCTTTCTGTGTTTCATTATATCAGTTATGCCTTTCCCTTTCTCTTCTTTTAAATTGTAGGTATATATATCCATATGAAATTTTTCAGAAAACTTTTTAACATATTCAAAGGATTCATCAGAATATTCTCTTTCCTCTATACCCAGGTTTATATAGAGCCCCCTTGTATAATAGCCCAGCTTATTCAGCAGGTAAAGTAAAGATAAAGAGTCCTTTCCACCCGAAACAGCGACAAGAATTCTATCTTTATTATCAAACATATTAAATTTTTTTATCGCTCTTTTAGTAACCTCTTCAACTCTTTCCAGAAAATGATTTTCACAGAGATATAGATTAGAAGGTTTAAGATGAACTACGGGTTTATCAGAACAAAATTTACATTTCATCAACAAAATAGGGATTTTTAGGCCATATAAAAGGGATTTGAAAAAATCTCTGTATTCTTAAACTGCTAAATATATTGTTTGCATGAGAATCCCATGAAAAATATATTATAAGAGGAATTCCTTTTAAATATTTTTCAGGAACCGGTCCCCAGAACCTTGAATCAGAGGAGTTATCCCTGTTATCACCGAGCACAAAATAGGTTTTTTCAGGCACAACTATCGGACCGAGGTTATCCCTGACCTTGGGCTCGTCAAGAAGTTCCCTTTCCTCCCACATCCTCTGGAACTCTTCCCTTGTAAACTCATCTCTTATTTCCATTAAGGCTGGAATTATGTTCGCGTCTTTGTGGATTGCATAAGGCTCAAAAAGTCTTCTGCCATTTACATAAACTGCTTTATCTCTTATTTCAATAGTATCTCCGGGAAGTCCTATACATCTTTTAACAAAATCTTTTGAAGGGTCTAATGGAAACCTGAAAATAACTATGTCTCCTCTTGAGGGTTTCGCAAACTGGAAAAATTTTATCTGGGTATATGGGATTTCTATTCCGTATACCGGTTTAAAAACAAGAAGAAAATCGCCTGGTAAAAGTGTATCCTCCATTGAGCCTGATGGTATTCTATAAGCCTGAAGCACAAAATATCTCAAAAAAAGAGCGACCACAAGTGCCCATACCCATCCTTCTATCTGCTGTCTTAATTTTGATTTTTTTTCTTTTGTCAAGGTTTGACCGCTATAACCCTTTTAACTCCCTGTCTTTCTATGAAGAAAGGAATTGGTTTTGTATGTTTCTCATATCTCTGTTTTGCTTTTTTGTAATCATCAGTGTTGTTGATTTGTATTTTTCCTATTCTGTAAATCAAATCACCTTCTCTTAAACCTGCTTTATATCCCTTCCCATCCATGTCAATACTTACTATCAAAACACCTTTATTCTCCTCTATTCTATACATTTCTTTAAGGTCTTTATCAAGAGTCTTAACTTCTATTCCAAGCCATTCCCTTACTTCCTCTTTCTTTTCTACTCCACCTTTTACAAACATCTCTTCTTTCAGTTCTCCCAGTTTAACTTCCAGAACTCTCTTTTTCCCATCTTCATTAACCAGGGTAAGTTTTATTTTTTCGTCTGGAAAATAACTGGTTATCTTTAATCTCAAGTCCTCAACATTTTTAATTTCATAATCATTGACTTTTATTATTATTTCACCTTCTTTTACACCCGCCTTGTCAGCAGGACCATCCTCTGTAACTTCCACAACAAGGGCTCCCATAGGCTTTTCAAGGCCATAGGCTTTTGCAATGTCAGCATCAACCTCCTGAATTACAACACCGAGATATCCTCTTTTAACTTCACCTTTTGATATGATCTGTTCTGCAACATTTTTTGCAGTATTTATTGGTATTGCAAAACCTATACCTATGTTTCCCCTTACCATTGTGGTGAAAATTGCAGAATTAATCCCTATAACATCGCCATTTATGTTAATTAAAGGCCCACCCGAGTTTCCAGGGTTTATGGCTGCATCGGTTTGAATAAAGTTCTGGAAAACAGGTCCCTGCTCTCTTCCAAAAGAAAGATGTGACCTTCCGAGAGCAGAAATGACACCAACAGTAACAGTTCCATTAAACCCAAAAGGATTTCCCACTGCTATTGACCAGTCTCCAACATTTATTTTATCAGAATCTCCAAGTTTTAAAACTTTTAATTTCTCCTTTGTTTTAATCGAGAGAACAGCGACATCAGTTAACTGGTCTTTGCCAGCTATTTTTACTTCATCTCCTTTAAACTCTCTTCTGTCCCAGAGAGTAACAATTATATCGTCAACATCTTTAACAACATGATGATTTGTCAGGAGGTAATAGGTATCTTTATCTTTTTTAAATATAAATCCAGAGCCGAGAACCTCTGTTTCATATTCTTGGGGATGTTCGGGTGGCATAAACTCTCTAAAAAACTTTTTGAAAAATGGGTCTTCAAAGGGAAAAAAGTATTCTATTTTTCTCTTGATTTTCTTTGTTGCCTTTATATTCACAACACCGGGAATCACATCTGCTGCTATTTTTGCAAAGGGGTTTTTTGAATCAAACTTTATCTCTTGCCGAACTTCCTGAACAGGATTTTCTGCATAAACCCGGTTGTCTACTTGTAATTTCGCTGTCATTACAATACCCACAACTATACCTGTGAAAAAGATTATTGAACCTCCGAGAAGTAAAGAAAGTCTTTTCATTTTAACCTCCTCTTTTTTTAATGTTTAAACGAACTAAACTCTTCTTAAGTTTCAAAAAATGATAGTTTATGCCACATACCTGGGGGGCAGGGACTCGAACCCCAATTACCTGGTCCAGAGCCAGGCGTGTTGCCAATTACACCACCCCCCAAAGTCGCTCTGCGACACAAGTAGCAAATAGCAATTAGCCTATAATAAAAAGTCTTAAATTCTTTCTGATTAGCAGCCATATGCCAAAAGCCATTTGTGTTTCGCCATTTGCGAAACCTTAGCGCCACCGGGATTTGAACCCGGGTCTCCTGGCTGAGAACCAGGCGTCCTTGGCCTGACTAGACGATGGCGCCACATTTAACACTTTTAAGTCTTTTAATTATAATGTAAGAATAGGATCTCTACAAAATCAATCTTTTAGATTCATTATACTTTGTTCTATTTTCTGATTCACATTTTCTTTTCTTAATTTGATTCCCTCAAATATCGCATTCTTAATCGCCTTTGCAGAACTTCTCCCATGGCATATTATGACATTACCGTTAATTCCGAGAAGAGGCGCTCCCCCGAAACTTTCATAATCCAATCTATTCAAAAGAGATTTTAAAGAATCTTTTAAAAGAAAAGCACCTATTTTACCTCTAAGGCTTTTATCTATTTCTTCTCTTAAAAGTCTAAATGTAACTTCTATTGTTCCCTCAGCAAATTTCAGCAGTGAGTTACCAACAAAACCGTCCATAACAACAACATCTGCATATCCTTTTAGAATGTCTTTGCCCTCTATAAAGCCCACAAATCCAGGAATGTTGTTCTCCTCAAAAAGCTCCTTTGCTTTTAATACAAGTTCATTTCCTTTTATTTCCTCTTCTCCTATGGATAAAAGGGCAATTTTAGGTTGTTGTTTGTTTAAAATATGTTTTGTGAAAAAGTATCCCATTATCCCGAATTGAACCAGATATAAAGGTTTAGAGTCAACATTTGCTCCCACATCAAGAACAGCAACAAAGCCTTTTAAGGAGGGAAAAAGAGCGCATATTGAGGGTCTTTTTACCCCTTTTAACCTTCCCAGGTATTTAAGAGCAAAAGCCATCACAGCACCGGTATTTCCGGCTGAAACAAATATGTCAGCTTCTTTATTTGCCAGGATTTGCATGCCTACTGATAGGGTTGAATTTTTCTTTGAGACAAGTGCTTGAGAGGGTTTATCCATGAAAGTAACTTTTTGTTCGGCTTCAACAATTTCTATTCTTGAAGGAATCTTTGATGGGAGTTTACCTTTGTCTTTCTTTGATATTACCAGAAATATTTCAAAGTCTTGTCTTTCCTGAACCGCTTTTATACATCCTTCAATTTCAGGAAGAGGATGTCTCTCGCTTCCTGCACCGTCAACTACTACCCTGTGCATTACTCTTTCTTTTTCTCCACAATTTCAATTACAGGCATTTCCTTATAATATCCACATGAAGAGCAAACCCTGTGAGGAAGCTTGAAGGCTCCGCATCTCGGACATACAGAATCTCCTGAAAATTTTATTTTCCAGTTAGTTCTTCTTTTTCTTCCTCTTGCTCTTGAATGTCTTCTTTTGGGTACAGGCATTCTCTCCTCCTTTTAAAAGGTTTTAGAATATAAGGGAAGAGGGCATATGTTGTCAATGTAATGAACAAAGATAAGTTAGGCTTGAGTGGTGTGAAAGAAAATACAGGATAACTGACAGGTGAAAAGTAAAAACTTTAAAGACAAAAAATCGGATTTCGGAATTGTCTTGTATTTCTTACTTATTTATAAATGCGACCAAGACAGTAAACCATAATCTATGAGTTATAAACTATTTGTTTTAAAAGCATCTTTTGAAACTTTTTGAAAAATTTCCTCGTATTAAATAATGAAATGAAATGTGAAACCATAGAACAGCTGATAATATTAATTCTTGAAGGCAGAGAGCCTGAAAAAGAAGTTAAAGAGCATATTAAAAAATGTGCTTCCTGCAAAGGTTTTTATGAATACATTAATGAATTAAAAGAGGAGTTTACAAACATAACAGAGATTGAGCCATCTCCTGATTTTGAAGATATGGTATTGAGAAAGATTTTAAAGGAACCTGTTTATGGTAAGGTTTTTGCGTTTTTAATGTCTTCATTAACATTTGTATTTATAATTTTTATTCCTTATTTTTTAAAATCATTTTTCCCTGAAATTATTATTACATTTTCAAAAATTATGGTTTTATGTAATATTTTTTCAAAAGTATTTAATTTTAATCTATGTTATATAATTCCCCCATTTGTTTTTATATTTATTCTGACAAATTTATTTATTTTATATATCTCTTTTTTCCTGCTAAAAAAAATAACATTTAAGGAGGTGAGATTATGAAAAAAGTGATTATAATGTTTGCCTTATTTTCCTTGCTACAGGCAAAAGATGTTTATCATATTAAGAAAGGAGAAAAAATTGAAGGTGATATCTCTATAATCGGGAAATCTGCAATAATTGAAGGTAAGGTAGAGGGAGAAGTTGTGATTATAAACGGAGACCTTGAACTTTATGGAGAAGTGGATGGAGATGTTGCAGTGATTGGGGGAGACGCAAATTTGTATTCAGGCTCAAGAATTGAAGGCGATTTTGCGGTTGTCGGAGGGAAAATGTATAAAGAGGAAGGAGCAGAGATTGAAGGAGAAATAACAGAAGCGTCTCTTGGACCCTTTAAGGCTCTGTTGAAATTCATCCCTCCCTTAACAAGTATGCCAGGAAAGGTGGAAATAAAGGATGAAAGAGAAGCAGAAGAGGAAGGCAGGGTCGTGGTGAAGATAGATAAGAAAGGTTTTAAACCTGCAAAAACCATATTTATACTTGTATGGGGTATCTCTCTTTCTCTCCTGATTCTGATTATAGGGCTTGTTATACCGACTCCTGTAGAAAACATGAATATGTTTATTGAGAAAAAAGCAGGCTATTCTTTTCTTGCAGGTTTTCTGGCTGAGATACTCTTTGTCCCATGTATAATTCTCCTTGCCATAAGTATTCTTGGTATCCCCATTATCCCTTTCTTTGTGATTGCTTTTATACTTGCCCTTCTTTTATCTCTGGCACCCTCATCGCTTTTTACAGGTAAAATTTTAAAGAAAAATCTTGCATTTTTGCCCGATAAGCCCTATCTTCTTTCCTTTCTCGGACTGGTGTTTGTATTTATTGTCTGGGTTCTGGGAAGCCTGTTGAGTATGGGTAATTCAATACTGGGTGTTTTTGGATTTGTTGTGAGTTTGATAGCAATTTTTATCCTTTATCTCTATTTCACATTCGGACTCGGTTCCATTATACTATCAAGACTTGGAACGAGAAAACCGTGAATGGAATTAAATGGGGAATACATTGAAAAACTCAAAGAAAAGGATGAAGAAGCTTTAAGAATGCTTGTGAGAGAATATAAAATTCCACTTTACAACTATATTTACAGGATGGTTTATAATAGAGAAGATGCAGAGGATATTCTTCAGGAGACCTTTTTAAAAATTTTTAGAAATATAAAAAAAATAGATTTCAGAAAGAACTTTAAATCATTTATCTTCAAGGTTGCAAAAAATTCCTGTATAGATTTTTTCAGGAAAAAGAAAAATGCTCTCCCATTTTTTGATGAAGTTTATGAAAAACCCGATAATTTTTATGAAAGAATAAAGTTGAAAGGCAGGCTTGAAAAAGCCCTTTCTGTTTTAAAAAAAGAGGACAGAGAGATTATAATTTTAAAATATATAGAAAATTTTAAAATAAGAGAAATTTCTGAAATGCTTGAGATTCCCGAGAATACGGTTAAAATAAGGATTTTCAGAGCCTTAAAAAAAATGAGAAAACATTTTGAAGGGGGTGAGGAATGAGGAATTTTTTGTTGATGTTAATATTTTTATCTTCCTGTATAGTTGTTGTTGAAAACGGAGAAAAAAGAGAGAGAAAAAAAATTCCGAGAATAGAACAGAGGAAGATTGCCCTTTCTTCTGAAAATATTTTCCTGGAGTGTCCGTCAGGAGATTTAAAAATATATGGATGGGAAAATGACTCTGTTGACCTGAATTATGAAGTTTTAAAAGGCGAAGGTGAAATTGAATTTTTTGAGGATAAAGGTGAAATCAGAATAAAGGTTATAAATAAAACTGATAATGATTTTGAAGTGGATATGACAGTTATGGTGCCCTATAATTCTCAAATAAAAATTGAGATGGGTGGAGGTAAGATTTTTCTTGAAAATCTGGCAGGAGAAACAGATGTGCAGCTGGGTGCAGGAAGCATGGAAATTAAAAACTCAGAAGGAAACTTTAAGATTGAGACAGGCATTGGTAAAGTGACAGGACTTTTTGAGAATAGAATACCCGATAAATTCATGGCAGAACTCGGGCTGGGTGAGGTTGAGATTGTAATGGACGAATATGCAGATTTAAAATTTGAGGCAGAATGCGGAATAGGCAAGGTTGAGGTGATTTTTAAATTTGATGAGATTCAGGAAAAAGGTTTGTTCATAGGTAGTAAATTTGAGGGCCTTAAAGGAGAAGGTGTAAACGATTTTAAAATAGATGTGGGTATAGGTAAGATTTCCCTTTTTGCATCAGAATAATTAAAAGATATGACAGGAATCCTGATATTTATTATGTTTCTGGACTTTGAGACTCATGCAGAGTATATTCCAGAGTCCCCTTTTCTTGATGGATACATAGAAGAAATCTGGCATAAAGCAGATTCGATTACATCCTTTACCCAGCAGTTTCCTGATGAAGGCAAACCCTCAAATTATAAAACAACCCTTTATATCCTCTATACAGAAAGTTCTATATACTTTGCCTTTAAATGTGAGCAAGAAGATGTTTATGCTGTTGTTGACCTGTGGGATAGGGGTAGAGGAGATGGTGTGGGTATTTATCTTGATACCTTCGGAGATAAAAAGACCGCCTATTACTTTTTTATAAATGCAAAGGGTGTCCAGAGCGACGGGATAATCTCAGAGGATGGAAGGGAAAAGGATATGTCGTGGGATGGTATTTGGAGGGCTGTTGCAAAAATTTATGACCGGGGATATGTAATTGAGGTTGAAATTCCTTTTAAAACGATAAGATATGCTGAAAATCTTTCTGAATGGGGATGCAATTTTATGAGGTTTGTTTATAAGGATGCAGAGTCTTCCTACTGGGTTCCTGTTAAAAGGAATGAAGGTTTGAGGGTTTCAAAGTTCGGGATTTTAAAGGGAGTAAACCCTGAAGTTAAGGGAAGGTTTTTTGAAGCATATCCTGTTGGTATTTTAAGGCATGACAGGATTATAGATGAGAATCCTGAAACGAGCCCCAAGGCGGGTCTTGACCTCGCATGGAATCCTACATCTCAAATTTCTTTAAATGCAACCTTTTTCCCTGATTTTGGCGAGATAGAAGCAGACCCTTATGTTTTAAACCTTTCAAAGTATGCAACCTATTATAAAGATAGAAGACCCTTTTTTATTGAAGGAACAGAACTCTTTAAATTCCCGCCTGAAAGAGAAATAAATATAGGTTCAGGATATCATCTTTTTTATACAAGGAGGATAGGAAGAAAACTATCTTCGGGTAAGGAGGTTCCCATCTCTGCAGGTGCAAAGTTTTTATCAAAGACAAAAGATTTTGAAACAGGGTTTATTTTTACAAGATGTGAAAGAACAGAGGATGAGGAGGAGGTTGAACCTCTATCCTATTTTCAGGTTTTGAGAATAAAAAAGCATCTCTTCGGGAATTCTGATATCGGATTTTTATATGCTGGAAAGGACGAGATAAGACCCTATTATTATGAAAGGGTTTTAGGTCTTGACCTGAATTTAAGGGATATTCAGAATGATGCAAAGGTAATCTTTGCGAGGTCTTTTGAAAAAAATAAAAATAAGGAAGATTTTTTATTTGATGCAAGCTTTATGCATGTGGGGGAGAAATTTATTGCTTTTGGTTCTGCCCAGACTATTGGAGATTCCTTTGATTTGAATGAGGTAGGATATGTTCCCGGGTATGGCACAAAAAGTGTGGGTTTGGTGTTCGGTCCCAACATCTATCCTGAAAAATATCTTTACAGGTTTGGATGGTTTGTGGGAGCAGGATTTATAAAGGAATTTGGAGAAAGAAAATTTTCAGGTGGATTTACAAATAATTTTGAAATAACCTTTAAAAACTGGTGGGAGTTGAACGGCGGAATGAATTTAAGCAGGGAATACGAAAATGGCAAGTTTTATAATGCTTTTAATTTCAACTTTGGATTTCATACTGACTGGAGAAAACCCTTTGATTTGGGATTATGGTCAGGAAGGTATTTCGGTTATTATGATGAGGATGAATACATGCCCTATTATGTTTACTGGAGTAATTTTTACACAGGTTATAAACCTTTGTCTTCAATGGAAATAGAATTCAGTTTAAATGCTTCAGTGCTTACAGAGGAAGAAGATATAAAGAATTACTATATTATACCAAGCCCCCGTTTCTGGTGGAGCATTTCCAGAAATTTAAAATTTTCAATTTACACCGAAGGTGTTTATACAAAGGAAGATAAAAGATTTATTCAAATAAGATTCGGCGGAATCTTGTCCTTTATGATTGCGCCAAAATCCTGGTTCTACATTGCCATAAATGACCTTGAGGGGTATGAAGGGAATAAGTATCTTCCCTATGAAAGAGTTTATGTTGCTAAATTGAGGTATCTTTTTTATTTTTGAAAAAGATTTTTTAAGCTTTATAATAAAAATAATAAAAAAATTAAACAGAGGAGGTGTTTTATGAAAAAATTTTTATGGACAGTTCTGATAGCAGGACTCCTAAAAGCAGGATGGATTATGAAATTTGAAGAGAAAGGTCCCAAGATGCCAGCAGATACATCAACTTACTATATTTCCAACGGTATTTTAGCTAATGTAAGTAAGGATGATGTATTTATTATAAACTTTAAGACCGAGAAGATCACCTTTATTTCTCACGAGGAAAAAGAATATTATGAAGGGACTGTTGATGAATTTGTTTCTGCCCTTTCGGGTATGCATTCAGCCATGAAAAAAGAAATGCAGGAAATGATGAAAGATATGCCTCCTGAGCAGAGAAAAATGATGGAAAAGATGATGAGTGGTCCTGAGGTAAAAATTGAAAAAACAGGTAAAACAGCCAAAGTGCTCGGATATAATACAGTTATTTACAACATAAAAGTTACAACACCTGGACCCATGAAATCAACATATAGAACAGAGGATTATATTTCACCCGACCTGAAGTTCGTCCCCTCAGAAATAAGCAAAAAAGATGCAGAAAAGATTTCCAAGAAATTTGAGAAATTAGCATCTCAAGCGGGTATGTTTAATATTGGTAAGATAGAGGAAGGATTTAGCCTGAAATCAGTGACCTATGGCCCTGATGGTAAAAAGGTGAGTGAAACCAGAGCAATATCAATTAAAAAAGGTGATATCCCTTCATCGGTTTTAAAAATTCCGGCAGGATACAAAAAAGCAGGAAATTTTAAAGAGCTTTATATGCCACAGAAGTGAGATAAGAACCGGCAGCTGAATCAGTTGAATTAATTGCGTTTTTGCATTACTCGCGTTTATAAATAATCGAGAAAAGAGAAATCAGCAGTAAAGGCAGGGTGGATTCATCGGGTTTTCAGAAAAAATCTTGAAAGCTATTTTCCCAAAATAAAGTGTTTCCCCCCTTTTTATTTTTTACCTACCATTTTTCTTCTTTGTAGAATATTTCTTCACCACCGTTTTCATATTGAACTCTGTAATACCCCTTTATGACATTTATTTCCTTTACTCTACCCACTCCTTTTGGTGTTTTTATATCCTCCCCTATTTTGGGAAACTCTCTTGAAACCTCCTCATAAAAAGGTAGTTCATATCTTAAACAGCAGAGAAGCCTGCCACATATACCTGTTATGTTTTCAGGGGCTGAAAATATGTATTGATTTCTTGCCATTTCAAGGGTAATTGGAGGGATTTGTTTCAGCCATTTTTGGCAGCATATTTCCCTTCCGCATCTTCCAATCCCGCCCATTTCTCTTGCATAATCTCTTGCCCCTACCTGTTCAAATTCTAAATGAATATGTAAGATCTTTGCAAGTTTCGGAGCAAAGATGGCAAGGTTATATCTTTTTTCTGCAGTAAACTGAAATTTAAATATCCCGTCTTTTAAATTGGGAAATACATTCACAATCTTTATGTCATTAAACTCCTTTTCATATATAAATCCCTTAACCATATTTTTTATAATACGCACAACCTCTTCTTCTGTGGCAGGCCTTATTGATAATACCTTGTGTTCTGTTTTTTTAGTTGACCTGACCCTGAATTTAACGAGTAGCTCTCTCTCGGGTTCTTTTGTGGTTTTTATAAACATAAGAGAATGATTACTTAATTTTAATTCTTCTTCATAAAAGTATCTTTCAAATCCTGCACCTATTACAGAAACTTCAAGAGTGTTTTTTGGCCTTTTATCCTCAACTTTTTTCTTTTTAAAGAACATAATTACATTATAAAGTAAGTCTCTTTTTATTGACAAATTACTCTTTTATACAGCAAAATATATATATCCATGGACAGAAAAGAAGCAAAAGATTTAATAACTCTGGCGAGACTGAGCATAGAAAAGGGGTTAAATGGGGAAAGGTATGACTCTTCATTTAAGGCAGAGGAAAAAATTAAAAACAAATTCTCCTTTAAAAGAGGTGTGTTTACAAGTATTTATAATTTTCCAGAAAAAACATTAAGGGGTTGTATAGGAATCCCTTTTCCCCTTTACCCTCTGTGGAAAGCAGTGGTAATATCTGCCTATGAGTCTGCTTTTGAGGACCCCAGGTTTTCTCCTTTAAGAAAAGATGAACTTAACAGGATAGTTATAGAAATTACAGTTCTTACAGAACCGGAAAAACTTGAAGGTGAACCCTATGATTACATAAACCAGATAGATATAGGTAAACATGGTCTTATGGTGCAGAGAGGGATTTTCAAGGGTCTTCTTTTGCCTCAGGTAGCGGTTGAATGGGGATTTGATGAGGAGCAATTTCTTTCCGAAACCTGTATTAAAGCAGGTCTTTCACCTGATGCATGGAAGGATGAAGATACATCGGTTTTCAAATTTTCAGGAATTTTGATTAAAGAAAAAGAACCATCTGGTGAAATTGAACTAAGGGATTTATCTTCTTTATAATTTGAGATTCAAAAAAGGAGGTAAAATTGGAGATTTTGTTTGAAAAGAGTAAAAAAGGTAAACGGGCATTTAAATTTCCGTCAATCCCTGAATTTGACATAAAAAAATACATCCCTGATGGGTATATAAGAAAAAACTCTCCTGAACTTCCAGAAGTCTCAGAGACAGAAATAGCCAGACACTTCAATGCACTTGCAGAGTCAAACTATCATGTTGACAGGGGATTCTATCCTTTAGGTTCATGCACAATGAAATATAACCCCAAGCTGAACGAAGAGCTTTCAAGAAATGCCGGTTTTACAAATATTCATCCTCTTCAGCCTGAACAAACAGTGCAGGGAGCATTAAGGCTCATGAAAGAACTTGAATTACTTCTTTCCGAAATTGCAGGTATGGATGCAGTTTCTCTTCAGCCTGCTGCCGGTGCCAATGGAGAGCTTGCCGGCATGCTTATTGTCAGGAAATATCATACAGAAAAAGGTAATCCGAGAAAAGTTGTTCTTGTCCCTGACTCTGCTCATGGGACAAATCCTGCCTCAGTCACCCTGGCAGGTTATGTTGCAAAAACAGTTAAGTCAAATGAAAAAGGTTTAATTTCTGTTGAAGATTTAAAGAAAAACCTTAATGAAGAGGTGGCAGCCTTTATGGTCACAAATCCAAATACTCTCGGTCTTTTTGAATCTGAAATATGTGAAATTACAGACCTTGTGCATGAGACTGGAGGGCTTGTTTATTTAGATGGTGCAAACCTGAATGCTCTTCTGGGAATAATAAAACCGGGTGAAATGGGTTTTGATATCGTGCATTTTAATTTACACAAGACCTTTTCCACACCTCATGGCGGTGGAGGACCCGGTTCAGGCCCTGTTGGAGTTAAAGGAGAACTTGAAAAATATCTTCCTGTTCCCAGAATTGTTGAGAATAACGGAGAATATAGATTATCCTATGATTTTCCTCATTCCATAGGTAAAATGCATACTTTTTATGGTAATTTCCTTGTCATGGTAAAAGCATACGCCTACATTCTTGTTATGGGAAAAGATGGATTGAGAAAGGTTGCAGAAGATGCGATTCTGAATGCCAACTATCTGAGGAAGAAGATAGGAGATATGTTTGAAAATCCTTATAAGGACAACCCCTGTATGCATGAATTTGTTGTTTCCGGTGAGAACTTAAAGAGAAAATACGGTGTAAGGACCCTAGATATAGCCAAAAGACTTCTTGACTATGGATTCCATGCTCCCACTGTTTATTTTCCTCTTATAGTTCCAGAAGCTCTTATGATAGAACCTACAGAAACTGAGTCAAAAGAGACCCTTGATGCTTTTGTGGAAACATTGAAAAAAATTGTTGAAGAAGCAGAAAAGAACCCTGATTTGCTCCATAACGCTCCCCACAATACACCTGTCAGAAGACTTGATGAAACGAGGGCAAACAGGACACCTGTTTTAAGATGGAAGAAAAATATGACGAGATAATAGAAAGAATTGTTAAAAGGATACTCCAGTTAAAACTGGAAGTTCCTGCAATTTTACTTTTGGAATCAATGAAACCTCTATCCTTTGTGGCGTCTCAATTTTTTGTTTTTCTTGAACCTTTTGTCCAGTCAGTATTTTCCTTTAAAAATTATGGAAAATTTTATAGAATGCTTGAGAATAGAGAAAACATAGAGAAAATTATAGAAGAGATTGAAAAGGGTATGGTTGAAAGGAAAAAATGAACAGGATTTTTCGTATAGAGATAGTTCCTTTTAATGCAAGGAGAAGAGATATTGAAGAGAGTATTATAGAACTGGGTATTCAGAAAAAAATTGAGGTGTATGAAACAAAAATCTACTGGATAAAGGGTGATTATCAGCCAGATGATATAAAAAAAGTTGCAGAGGAAATTCTGTGTGAGGATGTGACAGAGGATTACAGAGTGAATCAAAGATATGAAGTGGGAGGTAATGATTTTGAAATTACCTATCATTTCGGAGTAAGAGACCCTGTTGAAGATTCTGTTAAAGAATCAATAAAACTTTTTGGTCTTAAAGAGCCTGAAGCAGTGAAAACAGGCAGAAGGTATTTTATAAAAGGGGAGCTGACAGAACAGGAAGTTGATTATATAGCAAGGAAAACAATGTACAACCCGGTTATAGAAAAAAAAGGAAAGACTGCAGAGATAATTTTTACTGAGCCTCAGCCTTATAAATTTGAGTTAATTGAAATTCCTGTAAATTCTTTTAGTGATGAAGATCTGGTCAGATATTCTCAGGAAAAAGGTCTTGCCCTCAATCTTGAGGAAATGAAAGCAATAAAACGATATTTTTCTGAGAAGAAGAGAAACCCTACTGATTGTGAAATTGAAACGATTGCCCAGACATGGTCAGAACACTGTGTTCATAAAACTTTTAAAGGAAAATACTATTATGGAGATGAATATATAGATAATCTGCTACAAACTTATATAGCAAAGGTGAGTGAGGAAGTTAAAAAAGATTTTTGTTTAATTTTATTCAAGGATAATGCAGGAATAATAGAATTTGATGAGAAAGATGGAATAGCTATAAAGGTTGAGACCCATAATCATCCTTCTGCAATAGAACCTTATGGTGGCTCTGCTACAGGAATAGGTGGAGTTATCAGGGATATTCTTGGTGCGGGCAGGGGAGCAGAGCCTGTTATGAATACCGATGTATTCTGTGTTGGACCTCTTGATATCCCCCATTCAGAACTTCCTGAAGGAGTTCTCCATCCAAAGAGGATATTAAAAGGTGTAGTTGCAGGTGTGCGTGATTATGGTAACAGGATGGGAATTCCTACATGTGCAGGAGGAGTTTTTATAGATAGTGGTTATCTTGCAAATCCTCTTGTTTACTGCGGAACAGTGGGTATTATACCCAGAAAGTATATTCAAAAGAATTTAAAACCCGGATACAAAATTGTTCTCATAGGTGGCAGAACAGGTAAGGATGGGATTCACGGTGTTACATTTGCGTCTCTTGAACTTGAGGAAAAATCTGAAGAAGTTTCTATTGGTGCTGTTCAGATAGGTGACCCGATAACAGAGAAAAAAGTTCTTGATGTTATTATTTCCGCAAGAGATGAAAATTTAATAGAGTTTGTAACCGATTGTGGGGGTGGAGGGCTTTCCTCTGCTATAGGTGAAAGTGCCGAGATTACAAATGGTGCGAGGGTATATCTGGATAAGGTTCCACTTAAATATGAAGGGCTTTCTTATACTGAAATATGGATTTCAGAATCTCAGGAGAGGATGATTCTCGGAGTAAAAGAAGAGAACATAAATAGATTGAAAGAAATATGCGACACATATGCGTGTGAGATTAGTGTGATAGGAGAATACACTGATTCCGGGAAACTGGAAATTTTCTATAAAGGGAATAAAGTTTGTGATATTGATATTGACTTTTTGCATCGGGGAAGACCGGATGTTATAAGGAAAGTTTCGAGGATGGAATACCCGGAAGAGGATATAAATGTTCCGGAACCCAAATCCCCTGAGGAGATTTTGCTTAAACTTCTTTCTTCTTACAATATAAGAAGCAGGGAGAGAATAATAAGACAGTATGACCACGAAGTTCAGGGAAAGAGTGTTATAAAACCTCTGATAGGTTATTTAAAACTTTCCCCGCAGGACGCGGTGGTGATAAGACCAAAGTTTAACTCCGAGAAAAAACTGGCTATCTCAAAGGGTATATGTCCTTCATACTCTTATATTTCTCCTTACTGGATGGCTGCAAATGCAATTGATGAAGCCGTTAGAAGTCTTGTCTCCTGTGGTGTTAATCCTGAAAAAATAGCACTCCTTGATAACTTCTGTTTTGCCAATCCTGAAAATGAGGAGGTTATGGCAGAAATTATAGAAGCCTGCAAGGCCTGTTATGAGATTGCCAGAGTATTTAAAACACCTTTTATTTCAGGTAAAGATAGCCTTTACAATGAATTTAAAACAGAGAATTTGCGAATTAAGATACCCGCCACTCTTTTAATAACCGGTGTGGGAATAATTGAAGAGCATGTCAACCCTGTTACCGCATGCTTTAAAGAAGAGGGTAATCCTCTATATCTTATAGGTGAAACCAGAAAGGAACTTGGTGCCTCAGAGTATTTTATACTTTTAGGCATTGAAAAAGGATTTGTCCCGAAGGTTCATGCTGATAAATTTCTAAAAATATATAACACTCTCTATGAGGCAATTAAAAGAGAACTTGTTGTGGCTTCTCATGATGTTTCACAGGGCGGACTTGCAGTTGCTATTTCTGAAATGACTTTTGCCAGGAATAAAGGTGCAAGGATAGGGATTAAGAGTCAATTGAGATGGGATGAATTTCTTTTTTCTGAATCCGCAGGGAGAATTCTGGTAGAGGTTAAAAAGGGAAAACAGCGGGAATTTGAGAGGCTTTTTGAAGACCTGCCCTTTCTTTTCCTTGGCAATGTGACATCTGAACCTTCTCTTAGGATTGATTTTAACAACAAGCTCATTATAAAATTAAATATTGAAGATATGTACAGGGAGTTTTCAAAACCAATAATATGATAAAAAAAGTTTTACTTCTATCAGATGCTTCTGCTGTACATACAAAGAGATGGCAAAAAGCCTATGAAATGATTGGATGGGATGTGTCTGTTGCATCTTTTGAAAAGTCATTATATGAGTTTAAAAAATTTGAAAAGATAGAGCCAAAATTTTCTGGCAGATTCAAATATGCGGGAAGTTATTTGAGATTGAAGGAAATAGTCAATAAGGTTAAGCCCGACCTGATTTTGCCTCATTTTATACCAAACTATGGATTACTTTCCTTTTTTGAGAAAATAAGAAAAAAGATACCCTATGTTTTAACAATATGGGGCTCAGATTTGCTTCTGTTTCCACTGAAAAATAGATTAAAAAAGTTAATTGCAAAAATCATAATTGACGGAGCGAGTGGAGTTGTAGTTGATGCCAAGTTCATGAAAGAGATTCTTGTTGAAAATTTTGATATAAGAGAAAATAAGATAATTGTTATTCCCTTTGGTGTTGAAAGGAAGTGGAGAGAAAAAGGCAGGAACAAAAAAATCGGAAATGAAAAACCGGGCATTATAACTTACAGGAAGATGGAGCCTCTTTATAATCAGGAAATTATCATAAAGGCTCTCAAGAAATTCAGCGACCAGGAAAGAAGAGGTTTCTATGTGGACTGGGTGGGAGCAGGTTCTCTTTCATCAAAATTTAAAGAGATGATATACAATGAGGGGCTTTTTGATATTGTAAATTATAATGGCTATGTTACAGAAGAAGAACTGCAATCTCTCCTCTTAAAGAACCAGATTTATCTTTCCTCTTCTTTTTCTGATGGAACGAGTGTTTCCCTTATAGAAGCGATGAGCTTTGGACTTTTTCCTGTTGTATCTGATATAAAGGGGAATAGAGAATGGATTGTTGACGGTATAAATGGATTTTTATTTGACCCCAGGAGTTTCAAAGAACTTCATTTTAAACTTAAAAAGGCTCTAAAAGATAAAGATTTAAGAGCCAGAGCATGTCTTTTAAATAAAAAAATAGTTGAAGAAAAGGCGAACTGGGAAGACAATATACTCACCTTTAAAAATTTTGTTCTTAAAAATTTATGATGGATAAAAAAATTCAAATAAAAATTATAGGAATTCTACTGATTATTTTATCTTTTTTTCTTGTTCTCTCTTTTTCTTCTTATCTTTCCAATGCTCTTCAAAAACCTGTAGAAAATCTGGGAGGAGAGATAGGGTATTTTGCATCAAATTATTCAATACATTTTCTTGGTAAAATTTTTCCTTTCTTTATTACATTAATTTTGCTTGTTACAGGAATATATCTGATTTTAAAAATACCTGATAGAAGTGATGCTCGAAAACTTATCTTTTTATTGCTCTTTCTCTTATTTACATCATCCTTTTTTCATTATTTCTTCAAAGCTCTCTCATCAAACAAAGATGTATTTACTCTTTTTAATTTTTTAATGAAAAAATATACAGGTAAGTATTTCCCACCCATTATATATGTTTTCCTGGCTCTGCTTTTTATTTATTTTCTTTTTCCTGAATTCAATATAAGATTACCAACAATAAAATTGACCCGAAAAACAAAAAAGTTAGAAAAAAGTGTGGAAAAGAAACAGGAGAAAAAAGAAAAAAAAGAGGAGAAAAGGGAAAAGGGTAAAGGGATGTTTTCAAAGATAAAAGAAAAGGCATCCGGGAGAAAAGAGGCTTCCGAGATGAGCTATCCCGGTATTGATGATTTTATTGAAGAACTGATTTCTGAAAAAGGCGGTGATGGTGTTGATAAAAAGGAGCTTGAAGAAAACGCAAGAATGATAGAGGAGAAGTTAAAGGAATTTAATATTTACGGGAAGGTTGTAAGTGTATCTCCCGGACCTTTTGTTACAAGGTATGACTATGAACCTGCGCCGGGAATTAAAATAAGCAAGATTCTTTCCCTTGCAGATGACCTCGCTTTAAGAATGAAATCCCATAAGATAAGAGTTGTTGCACCGTTACCCGGCAAAGGGCTTGTTGGAATAGAGATTCCAAATAAAAAACAGAAAATAGTTTATGTAAAAAACTTTCTTGACAAAAAAGAATACAGGAGTTCAGAAAGCAAACTTATTTTTCCATTGGGAGTTACAACTGGAGGAGAACCATTTTTTGCAGACCTCAGAAAGATGCCTCATTTTCTTATAGCAGGTGCGACAGGTAGTGGTAAGACCGTTTGTATAAATGTTATGCTTGCCTCACTTCTTTTAAGAAATAAACCTCATGAGACAAAATTCTTGTTTATAGACCCTAAAAGGGTTGAACTATCTTTTTATGAAGGTATTCCTCATCTTCTGAAGCCGGTTGTCAAAGACAGGAAAGAGGCTATGAGAATCCTTTCTCTTGCAGTTTACTGGATGGAAGAACGATACAGACACCTTGCAAAAGATGGAGTTAGAGATATAGAATCCCATAACAAAAATTTAAAGAGACTGGGTTGTTCTTCAATGCCTTATATAGTTATTGTGATTGATGAATTTGCAGACCTGATGCTTGCAACAGGCTCCCAGGTTGAGATGCCTCTTGCACGGCTTGCACAGATGGCAAGGGCAGTGGGAATTCACCTTGTGGTTGCAACTCAAAGACCATCGGTTGATGTTATAACAGGCACAATAAAAGCAAATTTCCCTGTAAGAGTTGCATTTAAAGTTCCCTCCAAAGTTGACTCAAGGACAATCCTTGACCAGATGGGAGCTGAAAAACTCCTTGGAAGAGGTGATATGTTATTTATTCCTCCTGGTAGTTCTGAATTGATGAGATTGCATGGACCTTATATTACAGAGGAAGAGATAAAAAAAATTACGAACAGGATAATAACAAATTATCTCCATTCAAAGCTGGAACAGGTTTTTGGCCCCGGAGATTATAATCCCTGGATAAACAAGATATTAAATTACGGGCTTATTTCGACAATTACAGGTGCGGAAAGGACCGCTTTTGAAGAAAAGATTGAACTTGCAGTTGATTACTTTTTTGACTATTTTCCTGATAGAGAAAAAGAAAAGGATAAAATTGTTGAAAAACTTATTGAACTGAGTAAGAATTATTATCCTGTTCTTCCTGAACTTGACTGGGAGGTCCCTGAAGTTAAGGTTAAAATAGAGGGAGAGGTGGGTGAGGGAGAGTATGACTCCCTGCTCCTCGAAGCTGCTAAGCTTGTGGTCTCAACAAAACAGGCTTCTGCAACCTATCTTCAGAGGAAGTTAAAACTTGGTTTTGCAAGGGCAGCAAGGATAATAGACCAGCTTGAAGAACTCGGAATTATAGGACCTTCTGAGGGTTCAAAGCCCAGAAAAGTTTTAAAAACAGAAGACGAACTTGTAGAAGTTTTTAAGAAAAAGGCTTAAAGGATGGAAAACGAAAACGCAAATAGAATTGCGGAATTGAATCAGGTTATAACAGGAATTATGAAACATGATGACCTGGTTGATGGGAATATTGAAAAAATTTTGCCTTTTATTGTGCGGAAGGTTTCAACCGCTATTGATGTTGAAAGAGTGAGTATATGGAGATTTACCCCTGATGAAACCGAAATTCAGTGTATTGCGGGTTATAAAAAGAGTACAGACGAGCATTTTGCAGGTGAAAGGATAAGGATAAAGAATTATCCGTCATATTTGAAGGCTGTTGGTGATGACAAGATATTGGTTGTGGAGGACGTTAGAAAAGATGAGAGAACAGAAGAAATGTATAGGGGTTACTGGGAGCCAAAAGGTGTTGTATCCACACTGGATGCTCAAATAAGAATTCATGGAAAGCTTATCGGAATTTTATGCTGTAAACATGTTGGTTCCATAAGAAAGTGGAAACCCTGTGAAGTGAATTTTGTTTCTCAGATTGCAGACCTTATATCACAGGCTTTTCTGAATTGTGAATTAAAAACACTAATAAATTCCGTGAGGAAACAATCGGAAATAATGCAGAGAATTTTGAATTCATTACCCGAAGGTATTATTGTAATTGATCAGGATAAAAGAGTTATTATGGTAAACAAAACCGGGAGGGAATATCTGCCAAGGCTTACAAATGTAGGAGTGGGGAGTAAGGTCAGCAAAATAGGCAGATTTCCGATAGATAAGGTTCTTGAATTAAAACCCGGTATACCATTGGAAGTCAGTGTAGAGAAACCCTTCAAACTTTTTGAGATTTTTGTTTATCCCCTGCAGGAAGAAGGATATTTACTGGTTTTAAAAGATATTACATACAGCAGGGAGATACAGATGAAAACAGAATTACAGAACAGGCTTGCTTCAATAGGAGCGCTCTCAGCAGGTATAGCTCATGATTTTAACAATATCCTTATGAGTATAATGGGGTTTGCAGAAATAATAAAGTATGAGGAATCTCTTTCTCCTGTTGCAATGGGGCACCTGAGTAGCATTATAACTCAGAGCAAAAAGGCATCAAAACTCATCAGACAGATACTGGATTTTGGCAGAAGGACTGTAATTGAACCCAGACCTGTGGATATGGTTTCATTCATAAAAGAAATGATAGAGGTTTTTAAAAGAACTTTACCCGAGAACATAAGTTATAAATTTAATTATGAGCCTGGAACTTACTGGATCAATGCAGACCCTGCCCAGATCCAGCAGGTGCTATTGAACCTTGCAACGAATTCCAGAGATGCTATGCCCGAAGGTGGTAGAATAACAATAGGTCTTGAGAAATTTAAATTAAAGGAAGGCGACTATCCTCACTGTCCGGGCATGAAACCAGGAGAATGGATTAAAACAATTTTTCAGGATACAGGCACTGGTATACCCGAAGATGTTATGCCGAAAATTTTTGACCCCTTCTTTACAACAAAACAGAGAAATGAGGGAACAGGACTCGGGCTCTCTCAGGTTTATGGTATCATATCACAACATGGTGGGTTTATTGATGTTGAAAGTCGAACAGGAGAAGGAACAAAATTTATTATTTATTTTCCTTGTTTTAAGCCAGAAAAGTTAAAGGAGGATAAGTTAGATAAGCTTGCAGAGGAGGAGAAAATCAGAAGTGTGGGGATTCTTTTAATTGAAGACGAACATTCTGTAAAAGAGGTTACCAGAAGGATGCTCGAGAGGATGGGACACAGGGTTTTCACCGCATCAGATGGTCGGGAAGCCCTTCATATTTTTGAAAAAAATAAGGACGAGATAGAGATTATTCTGAGCGATATGGTGCTTCCAGATATAAAGGGGATAGATATCTTTAAAATCTTAAAACAAAAAAATTCCAGAATAAAGTTTTTAATAATGACAGGATACCCTGTTGGGGCAGAACATGAAATCTCAAAATCAGAAATTTCAGGCTGGATTCAGAAACCTGTGGAGTTTGCTGAACTCAAAAAATTAATTAAAAGAACAGTAGAGGGCAAATAAATCCACATCCTATTGACAAAACCTTTAATAACATAGTATAATTTAGTTTATCATGAAGATAAGGAAAAAAAGAAAAATTACAAAAGAAGAACTAAAAAGAGACAGGTTTGAAGAAACTGTTTTATCTCTTTTTGATTCTTTTAAAAAAGAACCAGGCAAATGGGGTGGTATCTTACTTGTAGTTGTTGCAGTGTTTGTTGTTCTGGTTTTACTGAATCAGAAGAGGATTACAAGGAGCTTTCAGGGAGAAAGGATATTCATTCAGGCATTGACATTTTTAAATGCAGGTCAATTTCAGGATGCTGGAAATCTCTTTAAACAGGTTTATGATGGTGCAAAAGGTTCCTTTGAGGGTAAAAAGGCAACCTATTATCTGGGACACATGGGTCTTTTAAAGGGAAGTTTTCAGGAAGCAGAGAGATATTTCAAAGAATATATTTCCTCAAAACCGCAGGATGAATTTCTGGAAGCAGCTGCTAATGAGGGGCTGGCGGTAATTTATTTCTACAAAAATGATAAAGACAGAGTTCTGAAATATATTGATTTTGCCATACAGAAAGCACCCTTTAAGTTTCAAAAAGGTTATTATTTTTTAAGAAAAATTGAGATGTTGAAAGAACTTGGAGGGGATGGTGAGACAGTACTGAGTATGATAGACGCTAATAGAGAGTTATGGGAGAAATCAGTGTGGGAACAGGAGATTGTTTTGCTAAGAGATTATTTTAAAGGGGCTGTTGCTGCAAAAGGAGGGTGAATATGCCGAGAAAAAAAATAGATAGAGAGACAAAAACGCTTCTTGCATTAATGAGTTATGTTCCTTTCCTGTGTCTTGTTCCTCTTTTTACAGAAAGAGAGGATGATTTTGTCCATTTTCATGCAAAACAGGGTTTTCTTATATTTGTTATAGAAATATTCGGTCTTTTGTTTTTCCTTGCTTTATACCTTTTATTCTATGGAGTTCCGATACTCAGATACCTGTTTTTCAACTTTTTCTTCGCACTGTTTTTACTTTCAGCTTTGATTCTCATGATAGTGGGAGTATATTTTGTGCTGAAAAAGGAAAAAGGAGAAATTTTGTGGATAGGTGAGATTTCCAAAAATCTGAAAATTTAAGGAGGTTTTATGATAGATAGAGATAACAAGTTTACAGAAAGAGCCAGAAAAGTTTTATGGTTCGCAAAAGAAGAGGCAATAAGACTCAGACATCCTTATGTTGGAACCGAACATATACTTCTTGGTATATTGAAGATGAGTGATTCAATTGCATCTTTGATTTTGTCCAATCTTGGTGTTGATTTTGAAACCATCAGGAAGCATATAGAAAATGTTGTTCCGCCTGGTATGAATCCTGTTCCTCATACAGAGCTTCCTCTTGACCCTGACGCAAGAAGGTCCCTTAACTATGCAATAGATGAAGCAAAAAAGATGGGTCACAACTACATAGGGACAGAACATCTTCTACTTGGAATTTTAAGAGAGAGGAGGGGAGTTGGGTCAAGAGTTCTTTCTGATTTCGGTGTTACCCTTGAAGATGCAAGAGATGAAGCTTTAAGAATACTTTCATCCATGGAGTTGCCTTCACCTACAGGACAAAGAAAAGGGAAGTACTCTTCAAGACTTCTTGAGCAATTTGCAATTGATTTGACCCAGCTTGCAAGAGAGGACAAACTTGACCCTGTGATAGGTAGAGAAAGAGAAATAGAGAGAGTTATACAGATTCTTTCCAGAAGAAAAAAGAACAATCCGGTGCTTATAGGTGAGCCCGGTGTTGGTAAGACTGCAATTGTTGAAGGGCTTGCTCAGAGGATTGTGAGAGGAGAGGTTCCTGAAGCCCTGCTGGATAAGAAAATTCTGGCACTTGACCTTGCCGCAATTGTTGCAGGGACAAAATACAGAGGACAGTTTGAAGAGAGGTTGAAAGCCATCCTGAATGAGGTTGTTAAATCAAAGGACATAATACTCTTCATCGATGAAGTCCATACACTTGTTGGTGCAGGTGCAGCTGAAGGCGCAATAGATGCGTCAAATATATTAAAACCCGCTCTGGCAAGAGGCGAAATCCAGTGTATAGGTGCAACTACAATGGAAGAGTACAGGAAGTACATAGAAAAGGACGGTGCTCTTGAAAGGAGATTCCAGCCTGTGATGGTTGACCCGCCTACAATAGAACAGACAATTGAAATACTCAAAGGTCTCAGAGAAAAATATGAAAATTTTCATCAGGTGAGATATGACGAAGAGTCCCTTGAAATGGCTGCGGTTCTCTCGGATAGATACATATCTGACAGATTCCAGCCTGATAAGGCCATTGATGTGATAGACGAAGCAGGTGCCCGGGTAAAACTTTTAAACAAGGCTTCTGATGAACTTCTTGAAAGGTATAAAAAAGAACTTGAAAATTTGAAAACCCAGAAAGAAAGAGCTATAAAATCTCAGGAATATGAGAAGGCCGCAGAGTTAAGAGATAACATAGAGGCGATTGAATCAAAAATAGCCAGAAGAAAACGCGAATTACAGACAAAGGCTGCAAGACCCAGGGTGAAAATAGAAGATGTTTCTTATGTTGTATCGCGATGGACAGGGATACCTCTCGCCAAAATAGAGGAAGAGGAACAGGCAAGACTTCTTAAAATGGAAGAAGAGGTTAAAAAGAGAGTTGTTGGTCAGGACCAGGCTATTAAAGTGCTTGCAAGAGCCATAAGAAGGTCAAGAGCAGGAATAAAAGACCCCAGAAGACCCATAGGCTCTTTTGTATTTATGGGACCTACGGGTGTTGGTAAAACCCATCTTGCGAAGGTGCTTGCTGAATTCCTTTTCGGTGATGAAAATTCTCTTATAAGAATTGACATGTCAGAATATATGGAAAAATTCAATGTTTCAAAACTTATAGGTGCGCCTCCGGGTTATGTGGGATATGAAGAAGGTGGTCAGCTTACAGAGAAGGTCAGGAGAAAGCCCTATTCAGTGGTTCTTTTTGACGAGTTTGAAAAGGCACATCCTGAGGTGTTCAACATACTTTTGCAAATCCTTGAAGACGGGGTTCTTACAGACAACTATGGTAGAAGAGTTAACTTTAAAAATACTGTAATAATTCTCACATCCAATATAGGAACAAAATATATTAAAAAGGTGAAAGGGATGGGTTTCCATTCTGAGAAAGAAGAGTTTGATACTGATAAAATGAAAGAATTTCTCAATGAAGAATTAAAGAGGATAGTGCCTCCTGAATTTTTAAACAGAATTGATGAGGTGATTGTTTTTAATCCTCTTACAAAAGATAACTGCAGAAGCATACTGGATATACTACTTGGAGAACTTGCTGAAAGATTGCAGAAAGAAAGACGCGTTAATATAAGTGTTAGTGATAAAGCAAAGGACTTTCTTGCTAAGGAGGGGTTTGACCCCGAATACGGTGCAAGACCCATAAAGAGAACTTTAAGAAAATATATTGAGGACCCTCTATCAGAGGAGATTTTAAAGGGTAGATTTAAAGAGGAGGATGATATCTTAATAGATTTTGAGGAAGGAGAGATAATTTTCAGAAAAACCGAAAAAATGCCGGCAAAAAAATAAATGTTTAAAATTCTGCTTTTAATTTTTATATCACAGGTTGATAATTTTTATTTAAAAACCATAAAAGTTGAAGGAAACAAGAGAGTATCTGCTGAATTTATAAAATCAAATTTTGGAATTCAGGAAGGTCAGAAGATAGATGTTGAAGATATAAGAAAAGGAATAAAAAATCTATATAAAACAGGATATTTTGACCACATAGAGATTGATGTTCAGGAACAGGACACCCTTGTTACTCTTGTGATAAGGCTGGTTGAAAACCCGAGATTGAATAAAATAATTTTTAAAGAAAATTATAAGATAAAATCTAAAGACCTCGAAAAAGAGATAAACCCGATCAAGGGAGAACCTCTTTCTAAGATAAAAATATTTAAATGGAAGAACAAAATTAAGGATTTTTATAGAAAAAAGGGTTTTGTGGGAACCGACGTTTATGATAGCCTTGAAATTTTGAATGGTGATGCGAATCTGATTTTTAAAATTAAAGAAGGTGTTAAGGCTAAAATAAGGAGTATAGAAGTCTACGGGAATGAACATTTCCCTGATTCAAAGATTGAAATACTTTTAAGAAACAGAGAAAAAACATGGTACAGGAAGGCAAATTTTAAAGAGGAATACTGGGAAGAGGACCTGCCGAAGATAGAAGCATTTTACAAAGAAAAGGGATTTTTAAGTGCAAAGGTGGATTCCTATAAAATAAGGGAGATTGAGGATAACTGGATAGGGATAGATATCTATGTGACAGAAGGAAAAAGGTTTTATCTGGGAGATGTTGCCTTTAAAGGTGACCTGCTATTCTCTGAGAAAAAACTTTATGGGAAATTCAAAATCAAAAAAGGTGACCCTTTAAATTACAAAAAACTGCAGGAAAGTGTAATTGAAATACAGGGAATGTATGCTGATAAGGGATACCTTCTGGCAAGGGTTATGCCTTTTGAAGACCTTCAGGACACTTTTGTGAACCTGGAAATAGATATTAAAAAGGGTAAAGAGGTTTACATAAGGAAAATTGATATAAAGGGGAATACAAGGACAAGAGATTATGTGATACTGAGGGAACTGGATGTTTTCCCCGGGATGAGATTTTCCAGGGAAAAATTGATAAAATCACAGAGAGACCTTTATTTTCTTAATTATTTTGAAGATGTAAAAGTTGATTTTGATATTCTTCCTGATTCTGAACATGTTGATCTGTCTTTCAATGTTAAAGAGAAACCCACAGGTACAATACAGGCAGGTGCTTCCTATTCACAGCTTCAGGGCACATCAGTTTTTGTTCAATTTACCCAACCAAACCTTTTTGGTAGAGGTCAGACCATAAGTTTACTGGTTGAATATGGTAAATACAGGAAAAACTATCAATTTTCTTTTATAGAGCCATGGTTATTCCAGAAACCCTATGCTGTTGGTTTTGATGTGCACGATTTAACGTCCGGAATACCTGGTGAGTATGATGAAAGAAGATTGGGATTCTCAGTTTTCTTTTCAAGACCAATTCTTGGGTCAGATTATTACAGATGGAGAATAAAGTATTCTCTTGAAAAGATAGATGTGTTTAATATTTCATCAAGTTTTGTCCCCTCACCTGTTTACGACATAAGAAATGAGAAATGGCCTAAAATTTCGTCACAACTGGAAAACTCATTTACAAGAGATTCAAGGGACAGAGTTTTTAATGAAAAAAAAGGCTCCAGATTTCAATACCTTAATGTGCTCTCAGGATGGGCGCTCGGAGGAGATATACCTTTTCATCAGCACATATTAAATGGAGCAGTGTTTATACCTTTATTTAATGAAAAAATTGTTAATATGTTTTTTGTTAAATTCGGTGCAACGGGCAGGTTCAAACCCGGTGATGAAATCCCTATTTATGAAAAGTTCAGACCCGGTGGAGTATATACAGATTTTCAAGTCAGAGGATATGATGACAGAAGTCTTGGTCCGAAAAGCAGGGGAGTTAGCATAGGAGGTGAATACGCGTTTACATTCAACTACGAATTAAGGGTTCCTGTATCTGATAATCTGTATTTTCTCGCTTTTTATGATGCGGGTAATGCATGGCTTAAACCACAGAGTCTATGGAAAAGTTTAAAAAGAGGTTTTCCTCTTTACAGGGGCATAGGCCTGGGGGTCAGAATTCAAATTCCCATGATGCCGGTTTTAGGACTTGATTTTGGATACGGTCTTGACAAAGAAAGAAAAGGATTTATACCCCATTTCCAGTTTGGAATGCAATTTTAACATGAAAAAATTACTGTTTTTAATTTTTATTCCAGCCTTTCTCGTTTTTTCAGAAGAATTAAAAATTTCCTTTATAAATATGGAAAGGGTATTAAAAGAGTATGCAGGGGTTAATGAAGCTAAAACAGAGCTTGATAGAATGGTAAAAGAATGGGAGGATGAATTAATACTCAAAAAAAGAGAGATAGATAGCCTGAAAAACCTTTATGAAAAGGAGAAACCTTCTCTTTCAGAGGAAGCAAAAATTGAAAGAGAAAGACAGATAAAGGAAAAGGAAGAAGATTACAGGAGATTTCTTGAGGAGGTATGGGGTAGAAACGGAAAATTAAAGGAAACCACAAAAAAATTAATAGAACCTCATGTTGCAAAGATTCAGAAAACCATAGAAAAAACAGCAAAGGATATGGGATATGACCTTGTTATAGATATTTCAAAAGATGTTGTCCTGTATTCCTCACAGAAGGTTGATATTACTGATTTAGTTCTTGAAGAGTTAAACAGAGAGTATAGGGGAATTACAACCCCCGGCGTTCTGAGGAAAATAAAGGTATGTATTTTCCCCTTTTATGAAAAAAGTGAAGCTTTGAGAGCAGCCCAGTGGGGAGAGATATTCAGAGGTGCATTAAGAAGTGCGATTTCAAAATACGGACGTTTAGAATTAATCTCAGAGGGTGAAATTTTTGTATCCATGGATAGAAGAGGTATAGATGAGAGCAAGATAACAGTCCAGGATGTGAAACAGATGATTCTTGAATTTGTTGCTGATTATGCAGTTTTTGGAAGACTCGAGATGGAGGGTAAGGAAATAAAAATATATGCGGATTTACTTGACCAGAACGGGACTGTAATAGAGTCTTATACTGATTCTTCCCCTGATGAAGAAAACCCTTTAAGGGAAGCAGCATACAGAATAGCACAGAAGATTATAGAAAGGTTGAAAAAATAAATTAAGTTATCCTGTTTCTTCAATCTTCTTTATTCTTTTCTATAAGAATGGTTTTATAAATGAGTTTTTTCCTTTCGTAGATATTCAAAAAGAATTTCTGGCTTCCTGATTCTATTTTTTCCTTTATTAAAGATTTTTTCATGCCAAAACGCACAGATGTGGTTTTGTTCTTTTTCACAGGAAAAGGCTCTGTTTCCATTATTGTATTCCCCTTATTATCAGTTATTGTAAATTTTAAACTATCTTCCTTTAAAGAAGAAATTTCAAACAATAAGTCAATGTAATCCCGATTTTCGTATACCACTTCTTTTATATTTATCTTGTAATCTTTGAGTGAAATTTGAGTTCCCTGATTGATGAGCACTTTTATCTCTTTTTGTTTAGAATCTGATGGTTCAGAAAATAAGGAAGAATTCTTTCCTTTCTGAGAGCCCAGAAATAAAATTACCCCCACGAATATAAATATCTTTTTCATTTACACCCCCCAAACTGATTTTTAAAAAAGTTTGAAATGAAAAGGTAAGATGTAAGGCTCTCGGTCGATTAGTACGGCTCGGCTCAATCCCTTACGGAACTTACACCTGCCGCCTATCAACCTGGTAGTCTTCCAGGGACCTTATCCCGACAGGAAAACCTGTCGGGAGGGGCACCTTATCTTGGGGTGCGCTTCCCGCTTAGATGCCTTCAGCGGTTATCGCTTAGAGGCGTGGCTACCCGGCTGTGCCCTGGGCAGGACAACCGGTACACCAGAGGCCTCCCCACCCTGGTCCTCTCGTACTAAGGGCAGGACCCCTCAAGTGCCCTGCGCCCACGGCGGATAGGGACCGACCTGTCTTACGACGGTCTGAACCCAGCTCACGTAGCCCTTTAATGGGCGAACAGACCAACCCTTGGGAGCTTCTTCACCCCCAGGATGGGCTGAGCCGACATCGAGGTGCCGAACCGGGCCGCCGATATGAACTCTCTGGCCCGACCAGCCTGTTATCCCCGGGGTACCCTTTATCCGCTGAGCGACGGCCCTTCCACACGGAACCGCCGGATCACTAGGCCCCGCTTTCGCGCCTGCTCGGCCTGTCGGCCTCGCAGTCAACCCCCCTTATGCCCTTACACTCAACGTCCCGTACCGACGGGACTGAGGGGAGCTTTGGGCGCCTCCGTTACCTTTCAGGAGGCGACCGCCCCAGTCAGACTGGCCGCCAAGCAATGTCCCCTGATTTCCACAATCCGGGTTAGGAGCCCAATATATCAAGGGTGGTATTTCACTGGTGGCTCCACTCCGACTGGCGTCGGAGTTTCAAAGCCTCCCACCTATGCTACACATGACATACCAGACTCCAATACCAGGCTCCAGTAAGGGTCCACGGGGTCTTTCTGTCCTGCCGTGGGTAGGTGGCATCTTCACCACCACTACAACTTCGCCGGGCCCCTCGCTGAGACAGCGCCCCAGTCGTTACGCCATTCGTGCAGGCCACAACTTACGTGGCAAGGAATTTCGCTACCTTAGGACCGTTCCTTTTCTCTATCCCCATGTTGCCATGGGGTGTGGACCATATCTTCACCCACAGGTCGGCGACTTATCCCCGTAAAGGGGTCAAACCTGTGTGGTGCCCGGCGTATGGCCTCTGAGGATCCCCTCCCTTTTTAATTTTTGAAGAATTTCTTTATCACTGTATTTCCTCTTTGTTCTATCTTCATTTAACTTGTTTCTTAGATTCATTATTTGAATAATTCCCTGTTTTGAAAGATGTCGATTTTCTAACATCAGTTTTACAATTTTTTTGAAAATTGAAAAATCTCTTTTTTTTCTGGACGATAGGAATTTGAATTTTTCAAAAAAGGGAATGAGATTTTCCTTTATTGCATTGAGATTATTGATTTCATAGTAGTAAATACCATCCTTTCTCTGTCTGAGAGTTCCACATTTTAGATACCTTTTAAAGAGAGAAAGAATTACTCTATCCCTGTTTGAAACATTGAAGCACGCTGATATTTTCCATGGGAGTTTGTAGTCTTTTCGTGGCCTGAAGACCACCATAAAGCTTCCTTCTCCATCAGCGAATCCAGCAAGGTACCACCCTATATGCGATGGTATTTTTTTTACATTTAGCATGACCAGACCTCCTTTTCAAATTCAGGGAGGGTTTCCTGCGGGTTGTCCGGCGCCTCCATATTTGTCAGAGACACTCCCCGGGTTTGTTACTCCCTTTTATTCTATCAAAAGGGAGTACCCGAAGACACTCCGGAGTTTCCCGCATACAGCCGGGTTTTTTTTCGTAACTACAACGGTCCTTCATTATAGTTACGGCCGCCGTTTACCGGGGCTTAGGTTCAGGACTTGCATCCCTCCCCTTAACCTTCCGGTACTGGGCAGGCTTCAGGCCCCATACATCCTCTTACGAGTTTGCGGAGCCCTGTGTTTTTGGTAAACAGTCGCCAGGGCCTCTTCGCTGCGACCCCTTTCCGCTACTTACCGCGAAGGCTTTCACGTACTCGAGGCACCCCTTATCCCGAAGTTAGGGGGTCAACTTGCCGAGTTCCTTAGCGAGGGATCACCCGCGCGCCTGAGCATTCTCTGCCCGCCCACCTGTGTCGGTTTGCGGAACGGTCACCCAGGTTTCAACGTCCGCGAGGTTATTTCTTGGCAGTGTGGTCCGAACCAGTTCTCCCGACCGAAATCGGGATCCCCATCGCCTCTCGGAGTTGTTCCGACAGAGTCGGAACACTCCTCCGGATTTCCCTGGAGGAGCCTCCTACAGACTTAGACCTCCATAGCCGTAAGGAGGATGGTCCTTCCCTCCTGCGTCACCCCTCGGACTCCACCTGGGTGGCTCCCGAATATTAACGGGATTCCCATCCCCTACTCCCATCACGGGACTTAGGTTAGGGGCCGGCTAACCCTGGGCGGACGAACCTTCCCCAGGTAACCTTGGGCTTACGGCGCGCCGGATTCTCACCGGCGTTATCGCTACTAATGCCCGGATTCTCACTTCCCAGCAGTCCACCCCGATTTGCATCGGGACTTCAACCCGCTGGGAACGCTCCCCTACCAGACAAGCGAAGCTTGTCTCGGAAGGGGGTAAACCCCCTTCACCCCTATAAGGAAATTCCTTAAAGGGGTTTGGGGCAAAGCCCCAACGAAAGACAGGCTTCGCCTGTCTCCGTGGCTTCGGTGGCGGACTTAAGCCCCGCTAAATTTTCGGCGCAGAAGCCCTCGACCGGTGAGCTGTTACGCACTCTTTAAATGATGGCTGCTTCTAAGCCAACATCCCGGCTGTCTTAGGACTTCTACTTCCTTTACCACTTAGCCCGCGCTTTGGGACCTTAGCCGACGGTCTGGGTTGTTCCCCTCTCGCGAATGGAGCTTATCCCCCACCCGCTGACTCCCGGGAAGCATGTACGGGTATTCGGAGTTTGACTGGGTTCGGAAAGAATTTCTCCCCCTAGCCCAACCAGTGCTCTACCCCCCGCACACTCAATCCCGAGGCTATACCTAGATATATTTCGGGGAGAACCAGCTATCACCGGGTTCGGTTAGCTTTTCACTCCTACCCACAGGTCATCCGAGGACTTTTCAACGTCCACCGGTTCGGGCCTCCCTCCGACTTTCGTCGGAGTTCACCCTGCCCATAGGTAGGTCACCCGGCTTCGGGTCTGCTACCAGCGACTTGTCGCCCTGTTCGGACTCGCTTTCGCTACGGCTCCTCCCGATGCTCGTCACATCGGGATTAACCTTGCCGCTGACAGCAACTCCCGGGCTCATTATGCAAAAGGCACGCCGTCACCCCGAGAAAAGGAATCTTCCCCGAAGGGAAGAAATCCCTTTCCCAGAGCTCCGACTGATTGTAGGCATCTGGTTTCAGGTTCTGTTTCACTCGCATCACCTGCGTCCTTTTCACCTTTCCCTCACGGTACTTAGTGCACTATCGGTCATCGGGACGTGTTTAGCCTTGGAGGGTGGTCCCCCCGGATTCCCACAGGATTCCACGTGTCCCATGGTACTCGGGAACATGGTCCAGAGAGTTCCTTTCTTTTCGCCTACAGGACTGTCACCTTCTACGGTTCCCCTTTCCAGGAGGATTCGGCTAAGAAAGGAATTTGTAACTCTCCGGCCTGTCCGTGATCAGGCCTGACCATGTCCCACGACCCCCCTGTTGCAACGCTCACGGGCTTTAACACAACAGAGGTTTAGGCTGTTCCCCGTTCGCTCGCCGCTACTGAGGGAATCTCGGTTGATTTCTCTTCCTCCGGGTACTGAGATGTTTCACTTCCCCGGGTTTGCCTCCCGACAAAGTCGGGATGTCCCGAGTTTACTCGAGACGGGTTTCCCCATTCGGGAATCCCGGGATCAAAGGCTGCTTGCGCCTCCCCCGGGCTTATCGCAGCTTGCCACGCCCTTCATCGCCGCCCGATACCAAGGCATCCACCAGACGCCCTTAGCACCTTACATCTTACCTTTTCATTTCAAACATATTTTTCAAATAAATTCCCCAATTTTTTTCTTTATGAGTAAAATTTTTTAAAGTCTTTTAATTATACGTATTTGGAGATGAAATGTCAAGTAGAATATAATTTACTTTCTCATTTTAACTCATGAAAAGAAAAATAATATATTTCTCTATTAAAGCAGCATTGAAGATGGCAAAAGATGCAATTAGAGGGTTTACAAAAAAGTATAAGAAGGAAAGTTTTGGATTCCTGCTTGGAAGACTGGAAAACAGGAATTTCAGGATACTTGAAGTTGTTCCCTATAAAGGAGGGGAAAAGGGGAGAACTACTTTTGAAGGAAACCGTGAAAGAATTGTAAAAAGAGGAAGAGAACTTGCTTTCAAAAGAAAAAAAGGTGTTCTGGGCTATTATCACACTCATCCTGAAATAGCCGGGGAGATAAATTTTGGAATATCTGATGCTGACAGGGAAAGTTTTTTAAAAGAGGATGTTCCTCTTGAATTTATAGTGGGTATAGGACACGCTGAGAAAAAGAACTATCCTTTTATAAAACATAACAGAGATGGAAGTATAAGCTTACGATTTGACGGATATTTCTTAAAATTCTCTGTATATTATAAAACCAGGACCCGAAGGGTAAAAAGAGGTAGGTTGATTCTTTATATTTGAAAGAGTATTCAATTTTTATTTTTTATCATAAAAACAACAAAAACTCTTTCAGAGCGATTCTTGGTAGTCTTGATAAATATGAACTGATACAATTATTTGATTTTTATTTTTCTTCAAATTTACAAAAACTTTTTGCTTTGATTAGAGAAAAAAAGAGTTTTTATAAACAGATGTTTCTTATGGTCTCTCTGATGACATCTCAATTTGTTGAATGGACTGGTTATTTGAAAAGTATTAAAGCAGAAAACTTAATAAAGCTGGCAGGTGGACCTCATCCCTCAGGACTTCCCCTGTCTTTAAAGGGTTTTTTTGATTTTGTTTTTTATAAGGAAGCAGAAGTTTCTTTAGCTGAATTTTTAAGAAACTTTGTGGATAACAGAAATTTTATAGGAACCCCCGGTATTATATACTGGGAGGCACAAAAACCTGTGGTGAATAAACACCCGGGCCGTATTAACATAAACGATTTTCCACCTTTTTCAAAAAGGTTTAAAAAGTATGGCCCTCTGGAGATAACAAGAGGATGTTTTTTTGGATGTAAATACTGTCAGACTCCTTATCTCATGGATAAGGAGGTAAGACACAGAAGGGTTGATGTTATCCTGAAATGGGTTGAGGAGATGTTTAAAAGCGGTATGAAAGATATAAGATTTATAACACCGAATGCTTTTTCTTATGGTTCCTGTGATAGAAAAAAGGTGAATAAATCAGCCATTTATGAACTTCTCTCAGGTATAAGAGGCATAATAGGGAAACAGGGGAGAATATTTTTTGGCTCTTTCCCTTCAGAAGTGAGACCTGAGTATGTTGATGAAGATATTGTTGAGATTGTCAGTAAATTCTGTGATAATGAAAATATTGTTATAGGCTGTCAGAGTGGTAGTAACAGGATTCTGGAGTTTATCAATAGAGGACATACAGTAGAAGATGTGATGAAAGCTGTAAATATAGTTAAAAAATATGGTATTATTCCAGTGGTTGATTTTATAATAGGTTTTCCTGATGAAAACGAAGAAGATATAAAAAAAACTATTGGTTTTTCAGAAAGATTAATTGAAAAGGGGGCAATTGTCCATATGCATTATTTTATGCCTTTACCCGGCACCCCTTTCTGGGGTAAGAAACCTTCGCCGCTCAGTAAGGATATTTTCAGCTGGATAGGCAGATACTCAAGTAAGGGTAAGATTTTTGGTTCCATTGAAAAGCAGTATCAATTTTCTCAGAATATATACGATATTTTAAGACGGATAGAGTTTGCTTTATGATAAAAATTATGAAATTACTGGACTTTTGAGCTTTGAAAAAAATATTTATATTGAAGAATATTCCAATCTCAGAAAAAGAGTTTGTGAGGTTAATACATAAATTTTAGGCATGATGGGAAGAAGTCCTGATAATCTAAAAAAAAGGTTTTTTTTATTAAAAAAGAGAAATTCAGAAGTAAATTAATAGTAATTGATTTGAAAAATAAGGCTTTTATTTGGTATAATTCTAAATTATGGAAAAGTTTTTCTATAAGATAAAAAAAGATGAGAATGTTATGGTGGTGAATTTGAATGGATATATTGACACCACAACAGTTGGAATATTTAAGAAAATGTTTGAAAAAATAAGAAAAATGGATTTAGAGAAGATTTATCTTGATTTTAATAATGTGGACTATGTTTCCAGTTCCGGATGGGGGACCCTGGTGAGTAATGTGGCTAAATTAAAAGATAAGAAAGTTAATGTCTATGTTGGTGGAATGAATAAGGGTGTTAAAAATATATTTGACCTTATGGACCTTTCAAGATTAATTGTTTATTCGGATGATATACCTTCTTCGGGTAAGGAGGTTTTACCTGATGACGAGAGGAAAACGGTTTATGTTGATGAAAGGTCAAGGGCCTTGATTAAAAATCTGGTTGTGGAAAATCCTTTTGCCGAGGAAAAAGAGCTTAGAAGGAGTTTTGAACAGAAAGCAAAGACCGAGATTGATGAGGAAGATTTTAGAACGATTCTCTCGGAGATGGAACTTGAGACAAGAGAAAAAAGACTTGCCTTTGCTTATAAAACTTTAAGGAAGTTTATCAAGAGCAAAAAATGAAAAGCTTTGGGTTAACAGGTTCATTCAAAATAGGAAATATTGAATATTATATTGAAACAGAATATAGACCCGAGAGGGAAACCCTTGTTTCAAAAGTTATAAAAGACGGAGCTGTAGTAAATTACAAGAGACAGAAAGTTTCGAAAGATATTAAAGAAAATGAGCTTATGGAATTAATTAGAGATTTCCATCTAAATACCATAGAAAGTTTAAAAAAGTGGGGTGAAATATCAGAGAATTTTTTAAAAGATGCACCTGTTGAGGTTCATGTGAAGATAGGAGAAAAGCTTTTAAAAATGGGTTTTATGGAGCGAGCAGAGGAACATCTTAAAAGAGCCCTTGAAAAAGATGACAGGTACTCTCCTGCTTATAAAATTTATGCCCTTTACCATATGTTCAAAGGTGAATATAATAAGGCTTTTAAGCACATTGTAAGAGCTCTGGAAATTTCTCCTCATTATCCTGACTATTATCTTTTAATGGGTAAAATTTTAATAAAGCTTGACAAAGAAAAAGAAGCCTTAAAATTTATCCAGGAGGCCATTAAAAGGGTTCCTTCCTATGCAGAAGCTCATTATGAAGAGATAAAGGCATTTATAAAGATGATGCTGAGAGGAGTGGGTATGGAGAAAGAAAAGATTCTGGCAAAACTCAAAGCACTCCCTATAATGGACCCCCGCTTAAATTGTGATGAATACGAACGGGCAATGAAGTTTTTTAAAAAAGAGGATTTGAAGGGATGTCTTGGCAGTCTGGAAGACATGGAAAAGATTTTCTATCATAACTATCCTCAGGAAATAATAAAAGATTTTTCACTTCTTTCAAAAGCGGGTATAAAAGATAAACTTACCTTGAGGGAATACATCTTGAGGCTTGAAGAGCTGCTGGAAGAAAAGAAAGATTATCCGGATCTGTATTTTGCGGTGTCTAAATCTTATCTGCTATATATAAAGGAGCTTTTTGAAAAAGCACATTATTACCTGAAGAAATCACTGGATTTAAATCCTCACTATTTAGAGGCAAAGAAGGTTCTTGAACTCCTGGAAAATGAAATCAAAGGATTTTTAATTTTTCTTAAAGCGACTGAGAGATAGTGAGTCTTAGATTAAGAATATCCTTATATTTTGCCTTCCTGTTTACATTGATATTTGTAATAATATTTTTTATATTTCGAAAGGAAGAAATAAGATATCTGGAAAAAGGGCTTGAAAAAGAAGCAGAGATGTCAGTCAGTTCTCTTGCAGTTACGTGTAAGGATTTTCTACTGGAAGAAAGAGTTCCTGACCTTGTAAAATTATGTTATGAGGTCAAAGAAAAGGGCACCCACAGAAAGGATATTTTATATACCTTTGTGGTGGACATAAATGGTGTTGTAAAAGGAGCGTGGAGGGAAGAATTTGTGGGAAAAAATATAGAGGAGATAGGGGTCTTCCTGTCTGATACAAATTTTTTTTATAAGGATAGGGAATTTGTATTTAATAGAGTTTCCGAAGTGGTCTACAAAGACAAGGTGATAGGTAAGGCAATTGTTGGTGTTTCCTCAAGAACATTGAATATTCTGGTAGATAAGATGCAAAGGAGGATGTTGATTTTATTCTTTCTTATACTATTGGCAGGTGTGATGGGTATATTCCTTGTTGGAACCCACATTACAAAACCTGTCAGGAAAATTATAAAGTCTATAGGAAATATAGGAAGGGGTGAATTTGATGTCTCGATTGGTATTAAAAGAAGAGATGAAATAGGTAAGATAGCAAAAGAGATAGAGATAATGGGGAAAAAATTAAAAATTGCTCAGAAAGAGACACAGGAAAAAGAAAGAATGCGAAGAGATATGGAGATTTCCAGAGAGATTCAAAAAGCTCTTGTTCCTTCAGAAATCCCGAAAATTCAGGACTATGAATTGAGTATTTTTTACAAACCTGCTTTTTTTGTATCCGGAGATTATATAGACATTATTAAACTTCCCTTTGAAAGAACATTTGTTATACTTGGTGATGTATCAGGAAAAGGGGCTGGCAGTTCTCTCTTAATGGGAATGATAAAGATGAATGTACTTTCTCTCGCGAGAACAGTATCTTCTCCAAAAAATCTTTTAGTTTCTATTTACAATTACATGAAAGACCTGATTCCAGAAGACATGTTTGTCACTCTTGCTGTAGGACTTCTTGAAAAAGGAGGAAACATAAATATTTCAAACGCAGGACATTTTCCACCTCTGATTTACAGGAAAAATGAATCAAAATTTGAAAGAGTTGAACTGAAAAGCCTCCCTGTAGGGTTTTCTTTTCTTGATGTTGGAGATTTTGCCCATTCATTAAAAGAAAAGAAGATTGTTCTGGAGAAAGGAGATACTTTAATATTTTATACAGACGGTCTTATTGAAGCTCGTAATGATAAGGGAGAAATTTTTGGAGAGAAAAGACTGAAGAAAATAGTTTATTCTTCTGATATAAATGTTGAGGAGTTAAAAAATAAAATAGTGAAGGAAATAGACATGTTTGTTGGATTGGAAGAACAGAAAGATGATGTTAGTTTTATCATTATAAGAAGAAAATGAAACTATTAATAACTGTTCTTTTTTTATTCCCGCAGACAAAAGGTGGAACTTATATATCCTTCCCCGATGAGGTCCTGGATTTACAACTTACCCCTCTCATGATTAAAGATGTTGAGAATTTTGGAATCCTTTTCAGTCCTCCATGCAGTCTTTCTGCAGGTGTTTTGAAATACAGGAATTTCGGGATTATTTTTGATGGTAGAAACTTTGTGGATTTTCAAATGGATAAAAAATTTCTTCCCCTTTATCTGGGAGCAAAAATAGGTTATGGCCAGGAAAAAATCTTTAGAATGGGTTATGGTGCGGTTTTTGAACCTGTTAAATATTTGTCAATGGGTCTGGGTTCCATGTTTTCTTATTCCTTTGAACTTGAAGAGTACTTTTACAATTTTCAGAGTGGTATTTCAGCGGGCACTGAAAGTGTAAGGGGAATTTTTGAGATTTCATGGGAACAGGTTTTTAAGAATAAGGGTATACATTTTGGTTTTTTTGCCCCCGCACCTTTTCTTGATTCACTTAGATTTCTTGGCGGAGCTGTATTTAAAAATGATAAAATTGAGTTCTCAGCAGGATGCAGGTATTCCTTTTCAATTTTTGACTTTTATGTTTCCTATGGAGAGGATAGAATCTTCCTGGGTATTACTGTGGACTACAGGAAAAGGGTGGAAATCAAAGAAGTTGTGAAAGAAGTTGAAGTTGTGAAGGAAGTCCCTGTTTACATAAAAGAGAAGCCCAGGGTTAAAAGTAAAAAAGTTGTTAAGAAAGAACCTGAGAAGAAAAAGTTGACCGAGAGGGAACTAAAGATGCTTGAACTTCACTATAAAAAGGGTATTGAATATTACAAGAAGGATATGTTGGAAAAGGCTATAGAAGAGTGGGAAAAGGTTTTTAAAATTGACCCTGATTATAAGGATGTTAAGAGATATCTTGAAGAGACTACAAAAAAACTTGAAAAGTTGAAAAAAATAAAATAGTTTGTAATAACATTTTCTAAAGGTTTCCTAAAAGATTTTTGTCCAGCTTTTTCCTGAGTTTTATGAGTGCTCGTTCTTTTATTTGTCTTACTCTTTCCCTGCTTACACCGATTACTTTACCTATCTGTTCAAGCGTTTTTGGAATATCATCTTCAAGTCCATAGTAAAGAGTTATTATTTTCTTTTCTTTTTCATCAAGTTCTTCAAGGGCATTCTTTATTTTTTCTTTGACATGTTCTTTTCTGGAATACTCTTCAGGTGAGGGGAGTGCCTTTTGTAGAAGTGTCTCCTCCCATGAAGTCTTTCCTGATTCTCTTAAAGGTCTATCAAGGGAAAGCTCTTTCTGGAATATTTCATAGGATGCTTCTATTTCTTTTTCAGAAATTCCTGTTATTTTTGCAAGTTCCTTTGGAGAGGGGATTTCTCCATACTTTTGCAGGAATTCTTTTTCCGCTTTTCTGATTTTTCTTATTTTTGCTTTTTGTTCAGCGGGTATCCTTATCAACTGGCTGTGTTCATCGAGATGTTTCATTATTGACTGTCTTATCCACCATATTGCATAAGAGAGAAATTTTACGCCTTTTTTGGGGTCAAAATGTTTTACAGCTTTTATTAAGCCTATGTTACCTTCATTTATAAGGTCCTCAAAAGGGACTCCCATATCTTTGTACTTAGAAGCTATTTCTACGACAAACCTCAGATTTGACAGTATAAGTTTTTCAAGGGCGAGTTTATCACCCTTTTTGGCTTTATCTATCAGTTTTTTCTCCATTTCAGTGGAAATGGGCGGGTGTTTTGATATTTCTCTAAAATAAAATTCAATGGATGCATCAGAAGATTCTAATTTCCTTCCCATATAATTTTCCCTATTTGATAGGCATTGGTTGCAGCTCCCTTCCTCAGGTTGTCAAATACTGAAAAGAAACTCAGTGTTTTTGTCCTTTCATAGACTCTTATTCGGGATATGTAGACCTCGTCTTTTCCTTTTACCTGAAGAGGGGTTATTATGTTCTTCTGAATTTTGATTGAAGGAAAGTTTTCAAAGGCTTTCAAAATTGTATTTTCCTTCACATTCTCTTTAAATTTTATAAAAACTGACTGGGAATGACAATTTTCAACCGGGACTCTGACACAGGTGGGGTATACCTGGAATTTTTTCTTTAATATTTTTCTGGTTTCCAGAATCATTTTCCACTCTTCTTTTGAATGCCCCTGTTTTATTTCACCAATTTTTGGGATCAAATTGTCATGTATCCTGGTATCAAAGGGACTATTTTTGTATTTTCTTCCATTTCTTTCGCGTTTTAAAGCCTCTATTCCATCTTTTCCTGCTCCTGAGACAGATTGATATGTCGCAACAAAGATATAATGGGGTTTGAATTTTTCAAGGGCTTTAAGGGGAATCACAAGCTGTATTGTTGAACAGTTAGGATTGGCAATAAGACCCTTATGTCTGCTTATGTCTTCTGGATTGACCTCAGGGACGATGAGGGGGATTCCCTTCCTGAGCCTGAATGCACTTGAGTTATCAATGATAAGTTTTGATTTCTTATGAAAAATCGGGAATATATTTTCAGCTATGTCCGCTTCAACACAGAAGAACACAAAATCCATTTCAGGAATGTCTTTTATTTTCCGAACCTCTATTTTCTTCTTGCGGAAATCCAGATATTTCTCACTTCTTCCACCTGAAAAGGGAATTATTTCTTTTATTCTTTTATCTTTTTCTAACAGTTTAATCAGTGTTTTTCCTACAACACCAGTTGCCCCTACAACACCTGCTTTCATTTTACGAGTTCTACTGCTTTTTGTGCTCCTTCTGCCATTGAAGAAACAGGTATAAGATTTGGCAATTCCTTTAGAATTTCTTTAGCTTCATTTTCGTTTGTTCCTGTAAGTCTTACCACAACCGGTAAATTACATTTTATTTCTTTAAAAGCTTCAACCATACCCTTTGCCACATCGTCACATCTTGTTATTCCGCCAAAGATGTTAAAAAATACAACTTTTACATTTTTGTCGGACAGGAGGATTTCCATTGCCTTTTTAACCTTTTCAGGAGATGAACTTCCTCCTATATCAAGGAAGTTTGCAGGTTCGCCCCCATATTTTTTAATTATATCCATTGTTGCCATTGCAAGTCCAGCACCATTTACACAACATCCTATAAATCCATCCAGCTTGACATAAGATAATCCTGCCTCTTTTGCTGCAAGCTCTTTTTTATCTTCATAAGAAAGGTCTTTTTCCCCTATTATGTCTTTGTATTTATAATAGGCATTATCATCAAGAATTACTTTTGAGTCAACCGCTATAAGCTCATTCCCCGAGATTGCAAGAGGGTTAATTTCCACAAGGGAAGCCTGACATTCCTTGAAGAGCTTTTCCATGTTATGGATGAGATTAAAGAGTTTTTTCTGAAATTCTTTTTCCTCAAACATCCATGTTGCAAGATTTCTTATCTGATAAGGGGCAATACCCCTTAAGGGGTCATAATAATCAGTGTATATACTTTCTGGTCTTTGTTTTGCTATTTCCTCAACTTCGACTCCGCCTTCCTTAATAGCCATAATTAAGACTTTATTTCTGGACCTGTCCAGAGTTAAACTGATATAGAGTTCTCTATCTATATCTGCTGCCTCGGCTACAAGAACTTTTTTAACAGGTATACCTTTTATTTTTAAATTCAGGATGTCTCTGGCTTTTTGTATGGTTTCCTCTCTGGTATTTGCCAGTTTTATTCCACCTGCCTTGCCTCTTCCTCCCACAGGAACCTGTGCCTTAATCACCACCGGTTTGTTTATTTCTTCAAATATTTTTCCTGCCTCTTCAGGAGTTTCTGCGACTCTACCTTTTTTGACCGGTATTCCATATTTTTCAAACAATTCTCTCCCTTCGTATTCCAAGAGTTTCATTTTAGCCTCCTTAAATTTTGAATGGAAAAATAATAAAAGAAAAGGAGTATTAAAGTCAAATGACTTGATTTTTTTTAACTTATCACATAATATATAAAACTATATTATGAAAACAAAAGCTTTTGGAAAGATAAATCTGGGACTCTGGATTATGAAAAAAAGAGAGGATGGTTATCACGAGATTAGAACCATTTTTCATCCTGTTGATATTTTTGATGAGATAGAGGTGAACGAATCCCAGCTTGTTAAAATAAAATGTGATGGTGGACCCGAGGGCGATAAAAACATAGTTATAAAAGTCCTTGAGGAACTATCAAGATACAAGAAAACCTTTCTGGGAGCGGATATATACATAAGAAAAAAAATACCCCTTGGGGCGGGTATGGGAGGAGGTAGTTCTGATGCTGCAGCGGTTTTAAAGGCGCTTAATGAAATCTATTCTCTTGATTTAAAAAAAGAAGAACTCTTAAAAATTGCAGGTTATATAGGTAGTGATGTGCCGTTTTTTATCATGGGAAAAACTGCCAGTGGAAGGGGAAGAGGCGAGATTCTTGATAAATTGAATACCAATTTTAAAGGGAATTTCCTTATATTTTATCCTGGTTTTGAAATTTCTACCTCGTGGGCATATTCAGAGATTGCCAGAATTCAGATGGATGATAGAAAAGATGAGGAGAAAGAGAATACTTTTAAAAAAGCAATAGATTTTTTGAACGCCGGTCAGCATGATGATTTCATGGATATAATAGAAAATGATTTTGAAAGGGTAGTTTTTAAATATTATCCCTTTTTCAATAAGATTAAAGAGAGTTTGCTTGAAAAAGGAGCTAAAAAGGTTATGCTGACAGGGAGTGGTTCTGGACTGTGGGCATATTTTAATGAAAGATTGGAAGAAGAAATTAGTTTTGGTTTTGGAAAAGTTTTCTGGACAAAGAGCCTTGACTGGGGCGTCGTCTAATCGGCAGGACATGGGATTTTGGATCCCAGAATCGAGGTTCGAATCCTCGCGCCCCAGTTTTTGAGAAAAATCTGGTTGGCTTTATAATATAGATGTTCAAAAAGAGGTTTTTATTATGAATGGGAGAAAAATTATAATACTTGATGAATCAGAGGAAGTGCACGAAAAATTAGGAGTTTTTCTTGAAGAAAAGGGTTTTAAGGTTTACCATGCTTTTAATGGTGAAGAGGGAATACAGAATATATTTAGTGTGCTTCCCGATTGTGTAATAACTGAGATTTTACTTCCTGGTAAAAATGGTCTCGAGATAATAAAGGAGTGTAAGGTAAGCCCGAAGGTGTCTCATATCCCTTTTATACTGTATACCATTCTATACTTCAAAGATGAAGACATAAAAAAAGGAATTAATCTGGAGGGACGTTTTTATAATGTGAGAGTGGACGCTTATTTCCAGAAGCCTACACTCTTTGACTTGATTCTTGAAAAGATAAGAGAATTTATCGGAGAGCAAAAACCAAAGGAGGAAAAACGGGGTAAAATTCTTATAATTGAAGATGACCTTGATACAGTTTTTCTTTTAAGAAAAATTCTGGAAGGTGACGACTATGTTGTCGAATATGCTCAAAAGGGGCATGAAGGAATTAGAAAGATAGATGAAATGAATCCTGACCTGATTTTGCTTGATTATATATTACCTGATACTGATGGAATGGAAATACTGAGCAGGGTCAAGGAAAAACACAAGGATATACCTGTTATTATTATGACCGCCTATGGCTCTGAGGACCTTGTTGTTGAAATTCTTAAAAGAGGAGCAGATGATTATCTTGCCAAGCCTTTTCCTATTTCACGGGAAATACTACTGAAAATAGAGGAAAATGTGAGAAAGAGAAGAAAAATGAAAAGAGAGGAAACTATATTCTTTAATATGATGGAGATGAATGACTGGATAACAGGTAAATATTTTGTCATTGAGGATTTGCAGAAAAAAATTCTATCTCTTGAAAAGGATGCCGAGAAACTCGTGCGGGATAAATTAGATGAGTTGAGACGCAAACATATGAAAATGAAGGAGAATGTTACAATAATAAAAGGAGACTTGGATGTGCTACTTAAAAATTTTGAGGAAACCTTGAATGATACAAGAGAAAGATTTGCTTATCTGAAACCTGATGAGGAAAAGTTTCCAGAAAATGTCAGGGATTTAACAGGGAGAATAAGAGAAGGTTTGCAGAGAATAGAAGTTTTGATTTATAAAATAAAAGATAAGTTATCAATGTTAGAAGAATGAAAAAATATTCTTTGTTCCCTTATTTTTGTGTGTTACTCCTTCTATGTTCTAAAAAGAGTGTATTTAAAAACATAGATGACCCGAGAGATATTTTTGAAAAGAGCATGGAGTTTTACAGCAAGAAAGAATACAACAAAGCTATAGAAGGCTTTAAAAAGGTGATTTATTCACAAGATATCCTGGATATAACCGATGATGCCCAGTTTTATCTGGCACAGTGCTACTATCAAATTAAGGATTATGAGCAGGCATTGATGGAATTTCAATTTCTTGCCGACCATTTTCCTAAAAGTGAACATTCAGAAGAATCTGAATTTATGATGGGTAAAATAAAGTTTTTGCAAACTCCTTCTCCTGAGCTTGACCAGGAAGAAACTTTCAATGCATTAAAGTATATGAGGGATTTCATTGAGAAATATCCGGATTCCAGATTTAAAAGAGAGGCTGAGGATATAGTTAAAAAATGTAGAGAAAAACTTGCAAAAAAGATATTTAACAATATGGTCCTTTATTTAAAAATGGGTAAACTCTCATCTGCGCAGGTTTATTTCCAGATATTAAAGGAGGAATATTCTGACCTGTCCCTCTATGATAAGGCAAAGGAGATTATAGAAGATAGGAAATGAAAAAAACAGGTATATTTGGAGGACTTTTTGACCCTCCTCATATAGGACATTTAATCACCGCACTTGACGCTCTTATTGAATTAAATCTTGATGAGATATGGTTTCTTGTGAGCTTTCATCCCCCTCACAGAGAGGAAAATACTCCCTTTGACAGGAGATATGAGATGACCCGACTCTCAGTCCAGGATTTCAAGAAATTTAAGGTTTCACCCATAGAGAGAGAATTAAATCTGGATAAAAGCTACTCATTATTAGTGATAAGAGAGATTAAAAAAAGATTTGTGGATAAAGAATTTTATTTTATAGTGGGTTCTGACCAGTTTACAAGATTTAACGAATGGTATAAACCTGAACAAATATTAAAAGAGATGGAAGTTGCGGTTTTGAAAAGAAAGGAAGAAGACTTTAATGGATACCCTTTTGCAAAGGATGTGATATTTTTGCACAACAGATGCATGGAAATATCCTCCAGTGAAATAAGAAAAAGGGTGAAAGAGGGTAAAGAGATTAAATTTTTTGTAAGGGATGCGGTTGAGCAATATATAATAAGGGAGAAACTTTACCGTTGAAATTCGTTTATTCAGAAAAATATATAGTGGATTTTGGGATTCATGTTTTCCCCACAGAGAAATATGTCTTAATCAAAGATAGATTGTTGAATGAGGATATTGCAGAAGAAAAAGATTTTATAGAACCTTCGATGCCCCGGGAACAGGACCTTTTGGTTCTGCTCGATAAAGAATATATGAATGACCTGAAAAATTTGAGGTGGACTTCAAGAACAATGTTTTCAGAACTTCCCCTCACTCGTGAAATAGTTGACATGTATATGCTTGCAGCAGAAGGCACATTTATTTCCTCCAGTGTTGCTCTTGAAGAAAAAGTAGTTTATCATATAGGTGGAGGATTTCACCATGCATTTAAAGATAAGGCAGAGGGTTTTTGCTATATAAATGATATTGCGTATGCGATTTTAAGGTTAAAGAAAGAAAACAGAATTAGAAGAGCAGTTGTAATTGATTGTGATTTGCATCAGGGAAACGGAACAGCAAGAATTTTTAGAGATGATAGTGATGTTTTTACTTTTTCTATACATCAACAGAACCTTTATCCTGTGAAAGAAAAGAGTGACCTGGATATAGGACTTCCTGATTTTGCTGATGATGAACTCTATCTTGAAAAACTTGATTATGCACTTTCTGTTATTGAAAATAATATGCCTTTTGATTTGTGTGTTTATCAGGCAGGCGCAGACCCTTATAAGGATGATAAACTCGGTAACCTTATGCTCTCAAAAGAAGGACTTTTAGAAAGAGATAGTAAAGTTGCCGAGTTTTGTAAAAAGAATTCTGTGCCCGTGTCAATAACTCTTGGAGGAGGGTATTCAAGAGAACTGGATGACCTTGTTGATATCCATTTCAATACTGCAAAAATATTTTATAAAACCTTCAGGAGGAAAGATGAAAATTCGTACATTAAAGAAAGAAATTCTATTTAAAGGAAAAGGCTTACATACAGGTGAAGAAGCAACCCTTATTTTAAGGCCCAGAAAAGAACCCGGAAAAAGAGTCTTTATTAAAACAGGTGAAAGTGAGATTGATGTCCCCTTTGTTCCTGAAAATTTCACAGCAGATTACAGATGCATTGCTTTAAAAAGGGATGAAAAAGTGGTTCTGACCTTTGAACATCTTTTATCGACCCTTACAGGACTTGGAAATATACAGTGTGATATAGTTATTGAAGGCAAAGAAATCCCGAATTTTGACACATCTTCCAGCTATTTTGTTAAAGAAATTAAAAAGACAGGTGTTGAGGAGACAGGGGATATAAGCCCCTTTAAACTTAAAAATGCTGTTTCTTTTTCTTTTGAAGATAATAAGGAGATAATATTTACGCCTGCAGATTCTTTAAAAGTCACTTATATTTTCAAAAAAGAGAAAGGTCTTGAAGGAACTTTAACTCTGGACATAACACCGGATATTTATGAGAAGGAGATATCAAGGGCAAAAACATTCATATTTTTTGAGGAAATTGAGGAAGTGAGAAAGAAGGGACTCGGGAAAGGAGGTGGCGAGGAAAACGTCCTTGTTTTCAAAGATGGCAAATGGGTTAATAAAGAGATAATGACCTATCCTGATGAATTTTTGAGGCATAAGATACTTGATTTGCTCGGAGATTTTTCTTTATTAAACTATCCTTTTTGCTTTCATATAATCGCCATAGGGACAGGGCACAGACATCACTTGGAAGCAATTAAAAAGTTGAGAAGATATCTTGTCAGAGAGGAAATAGATATAAAGGAGATTTATCACCTCCTCCCCCATAAGTATCCTTTCCTGCTTGTTGATAAAATTTTAAATTTTGACGATAAAAGAATAGTGGGAATTAAAAACCTTACCTTTAACGAGGAATTTTTTCAGGGACATTTTCCTGAAAATCCTGTTATGCCCGGTGTTTTGATGATTGAAGCTCTTGCTCAGACAGGAGGTATTTTGATAGCGAAGAAATTAGAGCACAGGAGAGAAAACATCTTATTCTATTTTGCAGGTATAAACAATGTTAAATTCAGGAGACCTGTTCTTCCCGGTGATACCCTTATAATGGAAGTTGAGATACTCAGGTGGGGAGGTAAAGTTTGCAAGATGTGTGGCAGAGCTTATGTGGGTGACGAGGTTGTGGCAGAAGCAGAACTTACCGCAACAATGGTGGAGGTGAAAAAATGAAGATTCATACATCTGCAATTGTGCATAAGGAGGCTGTAATTGATGAGGATGTTGAGATAGGTCCTTTTTCGATCATAGGAGCAGGAGTAAAAATTGGAAAGGGAACAAAGATAGGAAGCAACGTTGTGATTGAAGGGAACGTTAAGATAGGTAAAAACAATCAAATCCTGCATTCTGCAGTTATAGGATTTCCTCCACAGGATGTTAAATACAGAGGCGAGAATACAGAGGTCGTTATAGGTAACAACAACATTATAAGAGAGTTTGTTACAATTCACAGGGCATCCGGAGAAGGAGAAAAAACAGTTCTCGGAAGTAACTGTTTTTTAATGGCCTATTCTCATCTGGGACACAATGTAAAAGTTGGAGATAATGTAATAATTGCAAATATGTCTCAATTAGCAGGATATGTAGAAGTTCATGATTTTGCATTCATTTCCGGGGCTGTAGTGATTCATCAATTCTGCCGGGTGGGGAAATATGTGATGATAAGAGGCAGGTCAAGGCTCGGACTGGATGCGATTCCTTATACGATAATAGATGGAGTTGAGAATACAGAGGTAAAAGGCTTAAACGTTGTAGGCTTAAGAAGAAATGGTTTCTCAGATGAGAGAATAAACATCTTGAAAAAAGCTTATAAAATACTTTTCAGACAGAATTTAAACACTTCTCAGGCGGTTGAAGTTCTGGAAAAAGAACTCCCTCAGAATGAGGATATAAAATATTTGATTGAATTTATAAAAAGATCAAAAAGAGGTATAGGAAAATGAAGGTGGTTATAGCACTTGGTGGAAATGCAATTTTGCCAAAGGGAGCATCCTTTCATGTGGTCACCCAGTTTAAAACAACCAGGAACTCTCTCTACCAGATTCTGCCTGTTATAGAGGAAGCTGATGGAGTGGTTATAACTCATGGCAATGGTCCCCAGGTTGGCGTTGCTTTTTTAAGAAATTACTACGCAAGAAAAGAAATTCCCATGTACCCTCTGGATGTTCTCGGAGCTGAGACCCAGGGATGGATGGGATATATGATTTCTCATCTCTTACACGAAGTTTTCTATGAAAAGAAAATTGATAGAGATATAACTGTTGTGATCACACAGGTTCTTGTTAATGAAAAGGATTCTGAATTTAAAAATCCTACAAAACCTATAGGACCTTTTTTCACTTACAGTGAAGCTGAAGAGATGAAAGGGCTGTTTGATTACCCGATAAAGAAGGATGCTGATAGAGGATACAGGATTACAGTTCCTTCTCCGAGACCGATAGATATAATAGAAAAAGAACTCATAAAAAATCTTGTTGAAAGAGGCAATGTTGTAATAGCAGGGGGTGGGGGAGGGATTCCTCTGGTGCGAAAAAAGAATAAACTGAAAGCTGTTTACGGTGTGATAGATAAAGATTTGTGTTCTGCAAAGATTGCATCAATTATAAATGCAGATTATCTTTTAATTGTGACATCAGTGGAAAGAGTTTATTTAAACTACGGAAAAGAGGATGAGGTCCCTCTTGAAAGAATAAATCTGGAAGATGCAATAAGATATATGAATTCAGGACATTTTCCTAAGGGTAGTATGGGACCCAAGATAGAGGCAGCTATTGAGTTTCTGAGAAATGGCGGTAAAGAGGTAATAATTACGAGTCTGGATAAGGTAAAGGAAGCGCTTGATGGTAAGAATGGAACAAGAATAGTCAAAGAATAGCCCTATTTTACATCATACCAGTTTTTACCGGTTCCTACATGTACTTTTAAAGGCACTTTAAGCGGAAAAGCGTTTTCCATTTTTTCTTTTATAATTCTTTCTGCAATCTTTATATCCTTTTCATTTACTTCAAATAAAAGCTCGTCGTGAATCTGAAGTATAATATGGGCATCAAGTTTTTGTGTTTTAAATTCTCTGTGTATGTCAATCATTGCTTTTTTAATTATATCTGCAGCTGTTCCCTGAATGGGTGTGTTTACAGCAATTCTTTCAGCCTGTTCTCTCACCTGCTTTATGGGATGATTTATATCGGGTATGTTCCTTATTCTTCCGAAAAGAGTTTTTACAAATCCATTTTTTCTCGCAAATACAAGTTCTTTTTCTATCCATTCTTTAACCTTTGGAAAACTTGCAAAGAACATGGCTATAAAACCGGATGCCTCTTCAGGAGTTATACCGAGCTCTTTTGAAAGTCCAAAAGGGCTTATCCCGTAGCATATTCCAAAATTCACAGTTTTTGCCTTTCTTCTGTCATCAGAAGTTATATCCTTTATATCTTTTCCGGTTATCAAAGATGCTGTATAAGAATGTATGTCTTCGCCTTTTTCAAAAGCCTTTATTAAATTTTCATCTTCTGAAAAATGGGCGAGTATTCTGAGTTCTATCTGGGAATAATCAGCACATATTATGAAGTAGCCTGAGGGTGCACAAAAGGCTTTTCTTAAATTTCTTCCTGTTTCAGATTTTATGGGTATTGTCTGTAGATTGGGATTGGAGCAGGAAAGTCTGCCTGTTGATGTTTTTGTCTGACTGAAACTCGCGTTTATTCTCCCTGTAAAGGGATTTCTTGAAGAAACAAGGACATCTATGTAGGTGCTCTTAATTTTAAAAAGTTCTCGGTAGTTAAGAATTAATCTTGCAATTTCATATTCTCTGGAAAGTTCTGTCAGGACCTCGTAATCTGTGGAATAACCTGTTTTGGTTCTCTTTTTTGGTGGAAGTTTTAACTTCTTGAAAAGAACTTCTGATAACTGTTTTGGTGAGTTTATGTTAAACTTTATTCCTGCGATTTCATATACCCTGTCTGTAATCCCATCCAGTTTAAAATTTATTTCTTTTTCTATATCTTTCAGAACATCTTCGCATATATAAACTCCTTTTTCTTCCATCTCGGCAAGCACCCCTGCAAGAGGTATCTCTATATCACAGTATAGTTTGTAGAGGTCTTTTTCTATAAGTTCTTCCATTAAGTCCGGTAGCACACTGTCCACAAGGTAAATTTCTTCCAGTTTTCTTTTTGTTATATCCGGACTAAATTTAAATCCAAGCCTTTCCAGTGCAATTCTCTCAAGGGTGGGATTCTCTTTCTCCGGTGCAAGAAGATACTCGGCTATTACCGGGTCATAGATTTTACCTTTCACATCTATCCTGTGCTTGATAAATTTTTTAAAAGCACTTTTCAAATCAGGTGTTCTCTTCTCATCCTGGTTTTTCAGAAAATTTTCTATATTTTCAAAAGAGGTTTTATAAAATTTATCATCTTTTTTTATAAACACATTATTTTTATATATAGAAAATGTAAATCCGCCTTTTAAAATAGAGGTGTCTTCAAGTTCCATAACATTAAACTCAGGGAAATTTCTGGAAAACTGCTCCATAATAGAATGAAATTCCATCTCTTTTAAAATTTTCAAAAGTTCTGTGTAGTCAGGCTCTTTTAATTTAAGTTCCTCTTCATCAAATTCAATCTCAATATTATCGTCAAGTTTAATGAGGTCCTTTGCCATTTTTATTTTATCAATATTTTCTGAAATTAATTTCCTTATTCTCCTGTTATCTATCTTATCATAATTTTCAATTAAATCATCAATGCTCTCAAATTTATTTACAACTTCCATTGCTGTTTTCTCTCCTATTCCCGAGACACCCGGAATATTGTCAATACTGTCACCTATAAGTGCAAGATAATCAGGGATTTTTTCCGGGGGAACACCGAATTTATCAATAACTTTTTCCCGTGTATAAATAATATCTTCTTTTGGTCTTGTATCAAGAACCTGAACATCCTCGTCAACGAGTTGAAGCAGGTCTTTATCAGAAGTAAGTATTACAACTTTCCATTTTCTTTTCTTTGCCTTTTTTACAAGAGTTGCAATGCTGTCATCTGCTTCATAGCCCGGGACCTCATATATCTTAATGTTCAATGCTTCTGTTATTTTTCTTATTCTTTCGAGGCTTATTGTTAACTCGTCTGGCATGGGAGGTCTTGTTGCTTTGTATTTTTCAAAAATCTCGTGTCTTTTTGTCTTTCCTTTAGCATCAAATACAATTGCGATATAATCAGGCTTATAATCTCTTTTTAACTTTAATATAGAATTTGTAAAGGCAAAAGGTGCTGATGTGTTTTCTCCTTTTGTATTTCTTAAAGGATTTTTTATAAAGGCAAAGAATGCCCTGTAAGCAAGAGATGTTCCATCAACTATTATAAACAGTGGTTTCATTGTATATTAAGAATAAAGGCTGAAAAAGGTGAGATACAATCCTATTTAAGATTTTTTGCAAATTCGGTGTGATAGATTTTTTGTTAATCGCATCATTTGCGTTTATCGTGTTATTTAATTCTGTATCCCAGAATCCCCGACCCCTGATTTAAAAAGTCAAAAGTAAAAAGTCAAATCTAAAAAGTAAAAAGTTTTTCAATTACTGTCCCTGAGTAACTGTTATTGTAATCCGGGGATAGTATCAGTCTGTTCATGCTTTCCATGCAGTATATTGTTGCATTAGTACAACATTTCATATCCTGAAAAAAACATGCCAGAAATCACACAATACATAAAAACCATTGATACTCTAAGACATTCATAAATTATCAGCAAAAAACAAACTTTCAACAGGTCAGAAAAACCGCCTTTAAAAAAACCTGATTTCGCATATCTTATTCTTAATCAATAACATAGCTTTATCTGACATTAAGGCACAATCATGATGTATTTTACACTTTTTAAATATCCATGCAAAATGTACGAATCATAAAACCCGCTATTTTCAAGGCTTTCACAATTATCCAAAAAATTCCATATTTTAAAAATTGTAAAATTTTATTGTTTTAGAAAGTGTAAACCAATTTTGCCCCCTTGACAACTTTGCACTTTTTCGAGTATTATTATATAAATAATTTCAGGGAAAGGGGATGCTGATATGAGGGATATAACTTCACACACATTTTCTCTCTCTCTCTGGCAAATAAGCCTGATTTCATTTTCTGCAATTTCATTTCCACAATCCCTCCGCCTTATAATAAAAAAGAAAAAATAGTGTTTAACCTTCCTTTTATCATGAAAAAATTTAAAAATTTCATAGAAAGGAGGGATGAGGAAATGAAAAAAATAATTTTAAGTTTAATTTTGATAGGTATTTTAAAGGCATTTGTTGAAGTGCCTGAGGGCTGGAGGCATGCGAAGTCGCTTCGTGGAGGAGGGTTTGTTTCCAGTGCTTGGGCAGATGCATTAGGAGATACAGTTGTTGTGGCGTATAAAATTTATACATGGACAGAAGGAGACAGTATTTTTATAAGATACTCCGAGGATAACGGATTTTCATGGAGTAATTCTAAGTTAGTAGACACTGACATTGACTTTTACATTCCAAGGATAACAATTGACGTCCATGGCAACTTATATATGCTTTATGAAAGAGCAATGAGTTCTTCTGAAAAAGAGTTAAAGTGTATCTTCTCTGGCGATTTTGGTAACACATGGACTCCTCTTCTGAATTTGCAGAATTTAAATGACAGTGAAGGTTCAGATGCAGGAGCTATGATGTATGTTGACTCAGGGGATACTTCTCGTATCCATATAGTTTACACTGCAGATGTGTCACAGGGACAGAGTTCTAAACCAGCTATTTTTTATATTTATTCTCTTGATGATGGTCAGACATGGTCAGGTCCTTATAGATTGCGAAACATATGGGATGGAGATACATTGATTGATAAATGTATAAATCCCAAGATTACAGTGGTTAATGAACAACCCCATATAATTTATACAGTACATTGTTCTTCAGGTGCGAAAATAATGGTGCATTATACGGGTTTCCCAACAGGAGGTTCTTATACATATACTTCCAGTCACATCATGAATGCTTATGGACCGTATGTGGATTCCGAGTCTATTGCACCTGACCCAATGAATCCTAATTTAATTCATGTGATATATCCTCAGGAGGATAACAGTATAATTCACAGAAGAATTGAATATAACGGAGCTCAATGGGTATGGGGTAATACAAGTTATGTGGACCCTGAAACTGATAATGCAAAATTTGTTGATTTTTCGATTGATGACGAGAAGATATTTGTGATGATTTCATACCTCAGTTCACAGAATATGCCTCATTATACTTATTCTTTGGATAATGGAAACACGTGGAGTCCTGTAACATGGGTTCAAATCGGGCAAATGAAAATTCCTTTTACTGTTGTTGCTAACCGTAGAAGCAGATTAATTTTATATCCTCATCAGCCCGCTGGGACGCATATGGAATTGAGTTTCATTTCTGAAGACAGAGAACTACTTTCCTCAACCTCATCAGCTACTGCATTCAATTCCAACAGGCATCTAGTCAGGGAGCCGAATAATGATAATTTACATTTAATATATACAATGGCATCCGATTCAGGTGATATAGTCTGGGCACCAAGTTATGATGGTGGTTCAACATGGGAGCCTTATAAGATTATAGGGCACGGTGTACACATGACTCCGTGTATATGCTTAAATTCATCAGAGCAGATTATATCAGTGGTATGGGTCAACGGGAATAAACTCCAATACAGAGAAACAGGTTATGAGACATCAGGTGCCTGGTCAGATATAATAACTCTTGAGTTGCCATCAGGATATGAGCCTGACGACCCACCAGGAGATGACTCAAACACTCCTGGTATGCCCTCAATAGTTGTGACAGGCACAAGGGAGACCCAGTCTCTTTATCTTCACGTGGTTTTAAGGGCAAAAAAACAGAATGAAAGTCCAAAACTCATATATTTAAAATACGATTTAAATCAGCTGGACCAGACCGAAGTACCGGTAGAAGTTTCTGATATGGTTATAGATAGTGAAGAGGTTTTTAATCCATCACTTACATACAGCAATGTGAATAACAGGTTGAAACTTCACTGTGTTTATTCAAAGAATCAGAGGATTTATTATAGTGAGTTTTACAGAATAAGCTGGACACCTGTTTATCAAATTTCAAATATCGGTAAAGTTGCAACAAGCCCATCAATAGAGGTTTATGGAGATTCCCTTTATGCTGTATGGAATGAGGATTATTATGGAACAGGGAAATATGAGGTGTTCAGAAGAAGAAAGAAGGTGACAGAGGCTTATTATCAATGGAATATAGAAGGTCCTGAACTTGTTTCAATAAATTCTCAATCCTATGATTCTCATTATCCCACAAATTCAGAGTTAAGATTTACTTTATGGAATGAAGAAGACCCCACAAATACCGATTATGATGCCTGGTACAGATACGGAAATGATAATCCTTTATCTTTTTTAAATACTTCTGAACAGAGTTATTTCCCTCATTCAAACAGGTATAATACGGGTTTAAGTGTTTATATGTACGGTATATGGACAGAAAAGGACCATTTGCTTTACAGAATTATGTCCCATAAAAGGATGTATGTTCCGCCACCTGACCCGAGACTTTCATATTTAAGCTATTCACCTGAAAGCGAAAATTTCCCTTATTTAATAGAAAGAGAAGGAACCCAGACATATGGCAATATAACGACTGATGTTGGTTCAAACTTGATTTATGAATTTAATTTAGATACAATATACCACTATACCGCTGAAATTGAACTTTATTTTGAAGGCGGAAACACAAGGACAGGAAAAATTTTAACAAGCAATATGGCACCGGCACCTTTAACATTTACATATAATCCGGGACAGGTAAAGACAATAAAATTCCCTGTAAAAAGAAGATTTCTTGTTGATGGAAATAAACTTTATCTTACTCTTAAAAATGTTATTGGGCCCAAAGTTTCCCTTAAATCAATAAAAATATACAGGTATGAAAATGAAGAAACAGGAAGCGGTGGTGCACAATCCGCAGGACTATCAGAGCCTGAAATGCCTTTACTTAAGATTTATCCCACACTTGCAAAAGATAAGTTTATGCTCACCTACACTGTAAAATCCCTCTCTTCTGTTGAAATTTCTCTTTATGATATTCTGGGTAGAAAAGTCTCAACTTTACTCAAAGAAAAACTCATAGCTCCGGGAACTTATACTGCAGAATTCAAAAAGCCTCATAACCTGAAATCCGGTGTTTACTTCCTGAGACTGAAATCCAATGGCTCAAAAGAAGTAAAGAAGATAATTTTTAGCAAATAGAAAAACAGGGGGCGGGAGTTTTTCCCGCCCCTTTAAAAAGAAAATGAAAAAATTTTTAATCTTAATCGTGCTGGTTTTAAATCTTAATGCAATAGATTTTGTTTTGATTGATTCTTTTAATGATGCACCGAATGCTCCTGGGGCACCAATAGAAACAGGAGATATTGATAATGATGGACTTGCTGAAGTGATGTTTACAGGTGTGGATTCTATAACATTGTATCATCAGATTTATATATATGAAAGATATCCTACAGGAGGATTTTATCTTGCTCATATTGTGCCTATATATGAACCTTCTTCGCCCTGGATGGGCGGAGCATTCTTTGGTTTTAGAACAGGAGATTTTGATAGTGATGGGAAAGTAGATATACTCGAATCCACATATAATGCCAATAATATGGTAGAATACTTTGAAGTAGTTGAATCAAAAAATCTAAATTCTTACCCTGATACAATTGTGTGGATGGATTCTTTATATATAGACAGTAATTCTCCGGGATTAGACATATGGTCCGGTGATTTAGACAACGATGGGAAAACAGAAATTTTGATTTACAAAGGAGATGCAACAGATTTATTGATTTATGAAAATCAGGGGGATGATTCCTATGCTTTAAAGTTTCACAAAGATTATTATTACGGTATTCCAAATGGAGGATCTGCAGTGGGAGACGTTGATCAAGATGGACTTCCTGAGATTTTTATTGCGGATGCTCAGGATTATATTTTCCCTATAAGGGTTTTTGAGTGTGTAGGAGATGATTCTCTTGTTAATACGGCGAATATTTACCCCTGGCTTTGGACATCTCATAACTTATATGATGCTGTCTTCTGCGGGGATGTAAACAACAATGGAAAACCCGAAGTTATGATTCACGGTACTGCTTTTATAGGTTTTAATACAAATCGTGATGACATCTGGATAATAGAGGCGACAGGAGATAATCAATATGAACTTATCTGGTGTGATTCACTTCATACAACAGCAAATCAAGAGATGGGTTGTGTTTCATCAGCAGGTGATGTTACGGGTGACGGGATACCCGAAATTATCCTTTCCTTAACAACGGGAGTGCGTGTAATCCAGTACATTCCGGGTCAGGGCTATACCTACATCTGGCAGAAGTATTATGCTTACAACACAGGAAATATTTCAACCTGTGTATACGATATAAACGGAAACGGAATAAACGATATGATTTTATCGGTTCAGCATCAGGAGGAAAACAGGGTGACCTATATTTATGAAATGTCTCCCTCTGCTTCTGAAAAATATAAAAAGCTCCTTCCTTATTTTAAAGTATTTCCTTCAATAACATCCGACAGTATAAGGATATTTTATTCTTTAAAGACAAAAAAGCTTGCTGATTTTTATATTTACAACATTTTAGGAGAAAAGGTTTACTCTATGAAATTAAAACCTTCTGGAAGTTTATATCTAAGTTTCAAAAAATTAAAATTCAAGCCGGGAATATATTTTATAAAATTAAAATCAGAAAAGTTTAAAAAGATTAATAAGATTAATAAGGTGGTATTTTTGAAATAAGTCGAATCTAAAAAGTCAAAAGTAAAAAGTAAAAACTAAAATCCACAGCTGAAAAGTAAAAAATTTTTATTGTAGTTTTGAACTTTAATTTTTACGCAAAACAAAATCTCATTAGCTCTATTTATCTTATTGCCAACCCCACTCCCAGATCCCTGACCCCCAACCCCTAAATCCCAACCCCTGATCCCCATCCACTCATTCACTCATCCACCTGCCTTTTCTCTCTTTGATTTTAAATCAGCGAGTATCCTATAATTAAAGTCTTTTCAGAAAGGAGATGGAAATGGCAAAAAGAGTTTTGATTCTTGGTGCTGCCGGGAGGGATTTTCATAATTTTAATGTATTTTTCAAAGCCAATAAAGAATATAAAGTTGTGGGGTTTACTGCGACTCAGATTCCTGATATAGAAGGAAGATTGTATCCTAAGGAGCTTGCGGGTAGACTTTATCCAGAGGGAATTAAAATCTATCCTGAAGATGAGCTTGAAACACTTATAAAAAAATTAAAGGTTGACATCTGTGTTTTTTCCTATTCTGATGTTTCCCATGAATATGTGATGCACATAACATCAAGATGTATTGCTTCAGGTGCTGATTTCTGGCTCTTGGGACCTGAATCCACAATGATAAAGTCTAAAAAGCCTGTTATAAGTGTTTGTGCGGTCAGAACGGGATGTGGTAAGAGTCAGACCTCAAGGAAAATTGCAAAGATTTTAAAAGAAAAAGGCAAGAAAGTTGCGGTTATAAGGCATCCAATGCCATATGGGGACCTCAGAAAACAGATTGTTCAGAAATTCAAAACTTTTAAGGACCTTGATAAATATAACTGCACAATAGAAGAAAGAGAAGAATATGAACCTCATCTCAGATACGGATTCATAGTTTTTGCAGGGGTGGATTATGAGAAGATTTTGAAAGAGGCTGAGAAAATCGCTGATGTGATTCTCTGGGATGGTGGGAATAATGACCTGCCTTTTTACAAGCCTGATTTGCATATAGTTGTGACTGACCCGTTGAGAGCAGGGCACGAAGAAAGATATCACCCCGGTGAGGCGAATTTAAGAATGGCTGATGTTGCTGTTATAAATAAAGTTGATTCTGCACCGATTGAGAAGGTGAATATTCTCAGAGAAAATATAAGAAGGCTTAATCCTGAGGCAATTATAGTTGAATCTGCATCACCGATATTTGTGAAAGATGGATATAAGATAAGGAATAAAAAGGTGTGTGTTGTTGAGGATGGTCCGACCCTGACGCATGGGGAGATGAATTTTGGTGCAGGTTATGTTGCAGCTTTGAAATTCGGAGCAAAAGAAATAGTTTCTCCTAAGCCCTATGCTGTAAGAAGCATAAAGCAGACTTTTGATAAATACCCGCAGGTTGAACTTGTTTTACCTGCGATGGGCTACGGTAAAAAGCAGATTCGTGACCTTCAGGAAACTTTAAATAAAGTCCCATGCGATGTTGTAATAGGTGCGACACCCATTGACCTTTCAAAAGTGGTGAGAATTAATAAACCTGTTGTCAGAGTTATTTATGAACTTGAAGAAATAGGGAAACCCGACCTTGAAGATGTGATTAACACATTTTTGAAAAAATTATGAAAAAATATATACTTGCAGTCCTTGCCTTTTTAACACTTATATTCTCCTTTTATCTTTCTCTTATTTATTCTCCTCCGGAGCAGAAAATGGGTGAGCTTGTCAGAATACTCTATATCCATCTTCCTTTAGCATGGTATTCTTTAATTTCTTTTACAATAACTTTTATATACAGTATTGCCTATCTTATTAAGAGGGAAGATAAATTTGATAAGATGGCAGCAACAGGTGCAGAGGTTGGATTTGTCTTTATAACCCTTACACTACTTACAGGCTCGGTATGGGCAAAAGGAGCATGGGGTGTTTTCTGGGTGTGGGAACCGAGATTGACCACCACTTTAATCCTGTGGTTCCTCTATCTTTCCTACATTCTTTTAAGAACATTTATAGAAACACCGGATAAAAGAGCAAGGATTTCCGCGGTTCTGGGTATAATATTTTACTTTGATATACCGCTTCTTTACTTCTCTGTTCATTTGTGGAGAAGTGTGCATCCTGTTATATTTAAAGGCTCTCAAATCGGGCTTGAGTCTGCAATGCGATTTGCGCTTTTTTCAAATTTAGTTCCCTTCCTTTTTATTTTCTGGCTTATCTTTGAATTAAGATATAAAATTTATTTAAAGGAAAAAGAGATATGAAATTAATTTTCCTTTACATTGCATATACAATAGCATGGGGAGGAATTTTAATATACCTTGTTTATCTGCATAAAAAGATTGGAAGGACTGAATAGTCCTATTCTTTTTTCTCCTCTTCTTTGTTTTGTTCCTCCTTTTCCTGTTCTTTCTCATCTTCTTCAAAAGTTTCTTCTTCCTCTTCTTCAGCAAGAAGGTCTATTTCATCCTTCTTCTTATAAAGGGTTATGAAAATCAGATTATTTCCAGTGTAAAACATTGAACCATAGTATGCCAGCACCATAAAGATTATAAAATACCCGAGAACCCCTGTGATATAGGCAATTGCAGATTGGAAACCTGATAATTTGAGAAATCTTGGTGCAACGCTCACTATCTCTTCAACCCCCAGAATTTTGAAGTATTTTAAATAATCTGCGAGAAATGGGTAGGAAGGTAAAAATGCCCATGCATTGTGCATTATATTTGTGAATTTTGTTCCCATCAGCCATTGTGCTGATAAAACCCATGTTCCTATTCCTATTGCCTTTCCTACAAAGAATGTGAAGATACTTCCTGCAACGAACATGGTGAAGAAGAGAAGGACTTCATAAACAAAGAGCCTCCAGGGCTGTTCGTTCAATGTAGAAAATATTTCAAAGAGTGTGTCAAAGGTATCGTTTCCTGTGGTTCCGACTATTGAAGGAGATATGAAAAGGGAGACCATAAAGGAAACAAGCAGATACACTATAAAAAGGCATACAAAGAATGCAGGTATAGCAAAGAGCAGGAAAAATACCTCCCCAAAATAGGGGATTTTGTTAATTGCACCATAGATAACTCCTGAGAGAAGTATAAGCCCTGTTATGATTAGTATTGCAATCGGTGCAAAAAATGAGGCAAGGCCCTTTGTAAAGGCAAATTTTAAAGATTCTTTGATTTCATAAAACTCATCTCCTTTTAGCTGTTCAAAGTGAATTTTGGAGACCGCTGTCCCGAATACAAAAAAGAAAAATGCAAATATTATTGTGCCTATGATGTAAAGAACTTTGCTCCACCCATAGAATTCTCCAAATCCCATTACAGGAAGAAGGTGATACTGATTCCAGAGCTCTTTAAAAGAGTATCCACTTACTATGGCACTTAAATAGGTAAAAACTGAATAAAATATAGCACCTATGAGAATTCCCAGAAACATAACCCATATTTTTTTAATTGATAGCCCGAATCTTGCTGCCCTGAATATATCTTTAAAATTATAATGCAATTTTACAGGCATTCCAGTCCTCCTTTTTAATTTAAATTTATTTCATTATAAATGAAAAACTTGTTGAAAGTCAAAAACTACATCTCTTTTAGAGCAGAGATTATTTCAATAATCATTTTCTTACCGTCACCAAAAAGCATTAAAGTATTGTCAGCAGCAAACAGAGGATTTGGAATTCCTGCAAATCCAGGACTCAGACTTCTTTTAATAACTATCACGGTTTTTGCCTTATCAACATCAATTATTGGCATTCCTGCTATTGGTGATTTAGGGTCAGTCCTTGCAACAGGGTTTACAACATCATTTGCTCCAAGAACAATTGCCACATCAGTCTGTACCATTGTGGGGTTTATCTCATCCATTTCCTTTAACTTATCATAGGAAATATCAGCTTCTGCAAGCAGGACATTCATGTGACCGGGCATTCTTCCTGCAACAGGATGAATTCCGAATTCCACTTCCACGCCCTTTGATTCAAGCTGGTTTGTCAGATCCCTTACAGCGTGTTGGGCCTGTGCAACTGCCATACCGTATCCCGGAACTATTACCACTCTTTTTGCTGAATTGAGAAGTATTGCAACTTCTTCAGGAGCTGTGGATTTGACTCTCCCTGCATATATGTCATCTGTTTTTGTCACAACTTCTGCACCAAATCCACCGAACAGAACATTTGTAAGAGAACGATTCATTGCTTTACACATAAGATTTGTTAGAATTATTCCTGATGCACCGACAAGAGAACCAGAGATTATGAGGACATTGTTGTTCAGAACAAATCCTGTTGCAGCTGCTGCAAGACCGGAGTATGAGTTTAAAAGACATATTACAACAGGCATATCAGCACCACCTATGGGTGTAACAAGAAGGACACCGAGAATTGAGGCAAAAATTACAAGAATCCAGTAAAACCAGGTAATTGATGGATGGAGAATTAACCATATTCCTGAAATCAATGCAAGAGTTAAAAGAATAATATTTACTATATGATGTCCTTTAAAAAGTATGGGTTTTTCCTCTATCCAGCCCTGTAGTTTACTTGCTGCAACCATACTTCCCCAGAATGTAACAGAACCTATAATCCCTGATGCGACAGTTGCTATTAGAAACTGGTTTGTCATAACTTCTGAGAGATAGGATGCCTCAAAAAGAGCTGCCCCAGCGACAAGCAGGGATGCACCGCCGCCAAATCCATTCAAAAGACCGACCATCTGGGGCATTCCTGTCATCGGAACCTTTAGTGCCAGAAAAGCACCTATGCCTGCACCCACAATTAAGCCCGCAATTATCACTTCAAAACTGATAATTCTCCTGTCAAGAAGTGTTATTATTATTGCAAGAAGCATACCCAGAGCACTCAGAAAGTTTCCTCTCACAGCGGTTTTTGGATGAGCAAGCATTTTCAAACCAAAGATGAAAAAGACAGCTGATACAAGATAAACCAGGTTTACAAACCAGTGTGATGTCATCTTCACTCCTTCCTTTTGAACATTCCGAGCATCCTGTGAGTTACAAGATACCCGCCCACAACATTTATTGTTGCAAATACAACTGCTATGAATGCAAGAATGGTTGTAAGGAGAGTGTGTTTTGAGCCCGCTGAAATAATAGCTCCTATAATAGTGATTCCTGAAATAGCATTTGAACCAGACATCAGGGGTGTGTGAAGAATAGGTGGAACCTTTGTTATCACTTCAAAACCCACGAAGATTGCAAGAACGAATATCGTTAAAACTATTATGAAACTTTCCATCTTTAACCTCCTTAAATTCCCATTATTTCTTTAAATCTGGGACTGAATATCTCTCCATCTTTTAAAACAAGAGTGTCTCTTATTATTTCATCCTCAAGGTTCAAGTCCAGTTTACCTTCTTTGAAAAGGTTTAAAACAAAATTTGTTATATTTCTGGAATACATCTGACTTGCATGGTAGGGGATAGTGGAGGGCAGATTTGTAAGTCCCACTATTTTTACACCGTGTTTTTCTACTATGGCACCTGGTTCTGTAATTTCACAGTTGCCACCTCTTTCAGCAGCCAGGTCAACGAGCACAGAACCCGGTCTCATTCCCTTTACCATTTCTTCTGTCACAAGAACAGGAGCTTTTTTACCAGGAACAGCAGCAGTGGATATAACAACATCGCTCTCAATAACCATTTTTTTCATCATTTCTCTCTGTTTTTTATAGAATTCCTCATCCAGTGCTTTTGCATATCCACCTTTGTCTTCTGCTTCTTTTGTTTCAAGTCCCAGTTCTATGAACCTGGCTCCCAGACTTTCAACTTCTTCTTTAACAGCGGGTCTTATGTCATAAGCATGAACGACTGCTCCAAGTCTTTTTGCTGTTGCTATTGCCTGAAGTCCCGCAACTCCTGCACCTATTACAAATACCTTTGCAGGTGTAACTGTTCCTGCTGCTGTCATCAACATGGGAAACATTCTCGGGAGCAGGTCTGCAGATATCAGGACTGCTTTATAACCCGCAATTGTTGCCATTGAAGAGAGGATGTCCATATTTTGAGCCCTTGTTATTCTCGGAAGAAGTTCGAGAGAAAAAGCTAAAATTCTATTCTTTGCAATTTTTTTGAACTCTTCTATATTTGAAAAGGGGTCGAGCATCCCTATAAGGACCTGATTCTCACGTAGTAAATTCATATCTTCGGGCTTTCTGACACACAGGATAACTTCACAATTTTTAAAAATTTCTTCTCTTGAGACTACCTTTGCCTGCCTGTCTTCATACATTTTATCAGCAAACCCCGCGTTCTCGCCTGCTCCTTTTTCAACAAATACTGAAAGTCCTTTTTTTAAAAGAACAGGAACAGAATCAGGTATAAGAGCAGTTCTTTTTTCACCGTTAAAGAGTTCTTTAAGAACACCCAGATTCATCGTTTCCTCCTTTTATGAAAAAAGGATTTTATTATAAAGTAAATTATTATTGAAGATAAAATACATTTTATATTAAAATAAAAATCAAAAAATGTACTACTTTTTTTACGCACTGTTTTTTGTTCCATTGCTTTTATTTTTTATAGCCTTTGGCACATATAAGCTCTGGCTTTTTTATCTTTATAAAAAAACAAATAAGATAAAAGTTTCTTTTAAAGAGAAAAATTTTTATCCTCCTGTTACCATTCAAATTCCTATATACAACGAGTATAATGTTGTTGAAAGGATAATAAAAAGCGCGACAGAAGTGATTTATCCCAGGGATAAGATTGAGATTCAGGTTCTTGATGATTCAACCGATGAAACAAGACTTTTAGTGGATAAAATTGTTAAAGAAAAACAGAAAGAAGGCTTTGACATTAAAGTCATAAGAAGAGAAACCAGGGAAGGGTATAAGGCAGGAGCATTAAAAAATGGATTGAGATATGCAAAGGGAGATTTTATAGCAGTTTTTGATGCGGATTTCATCATACCGAAAGATTTTCTTTTAAAAACTGTTCCCTTCTTCAGTGAACCGGACATAGCTCTTGTGCAGGCAAGGTGGGGATTTATAAATGAGAATGAAAACAAACTCACAAGAGTTGAATCAATGGCTTTAAATGTTCATTTTGAAATAGAACATAACTCAAAGTTTAAGAATAATTACTTTTTTAATTTTAACGGGACAGCAGGAATATGGAGAAAGAGTGCAATTTTAGATGCGGGTAACTGGCACTGTGATACCCTTGCAGAAGACCTTGATTTATCCATAAGGGCTTATATAAAAGGCTGGAAGTTCGTGTTTTTGAATGACCTTGTGTGCCCATCAGAGCTTCCTCCTGATATTCATTCTTTTGTAAACCAGCAATTCAGATGGGTCAAGGGCACATGTGAGGTTGGAATAAAACTCTTTAAGAATATAATAAGGTCAAAGATAAAACCTGAGGACAAGATAAATTTACTATCACATCTCTTTTCCCCTTTTCTTTATGTGGCAAATATACTTTTCTTTTTCCTTTTATGGCCTCTTTCTCATTTCTCACCTTTGATTTTCGGACTGATGGCACTGTTTTTTGGGTTTGCGAATCTTTATAACATATTTATGAGTGATTTGGTGCTAAATAAGTATAAATCCTTTAAACAGAGGATTAAAGATATGTTTTACCTTATAATGATTTTTTCAGCCTTTTCCTTTAAAGGAACAATTGCTGTTTTACAGGCAGTGTTCAAAAAACGAACACCTTTTACCAGAACCCCAAAAAAGGGTAATGAACAGAAAAGATATGTAAAACGAGATAGAAACTATGTTGAGATCACAGGTTTTTTATATTATCTGCTTGCAATTCCTATCCTCGTCAAATTGAAACTCTGGGGACTTTTACCATGGATATTATTATTTGTTATAAGTTCCCTCTATTTTGTTTATCTCTCTCTTTCGGATCTTAAAGGCTAATCTAACAGTGTTCTACCTTCTTTAAATGTCTTAAGGTTCACATCCAGGGTATAGGCAGGCACATTTTCTTTTATAACTTTTTCCCATGTTTTTTCCTCAAAGGGTAGAAATCTTGAAAGTAGTCCCAGCATTAAAATGTTCGCGCTTCTGGACTCTCCTATTTTCTGGGCAATTTCTATGGCAGGTACAAAATATACATTCTTTGTTATATTCTTCAGATTTTCTTCTATATTTTGAGGATATTGATCAAGACCAAGAGAAACAAAAGGAGGAATAATCTTAAAGTCGTTTACTATAATTACTGGATTATCTTTTTTGAGATAATGAACCCATCTCAATGTTTCTGCTTTTTCAAAGGAGATTAAAAAATCACATCTGCCCTTTTCAATCAGAGGAGAATATACTTTTTCCCCTATCCTGATATGTGAGATAACGCTTCCTCCTCTCTGAGACATACCATGGACCTCACTTTTTTTAACATCAAATCCTGATTCCATAGCTGTTAGAGCAAGTATTTCTGATGCAAGAAGAATACCCTGTCCACCAACGCCACATATAATTATATTAAATTCTTTCATTCTATTGCCTCCACAGGACAAACCTGAGTGCAAACATCACAACCAACACATAAAAGGGGTGAAATATAAGCTTTGCCTTCAATCATTGAAATGGCAGGACATCCGAGTCTTATACAGGCCTTGCACTTCTCACCCAGACATTTCTCATCATTTACTCTTTTCTTTTCCTTTGTCTTAAATTTTTCCCTTGACTCTTTAAGCAGAGCACATGGACCCTTTGAAATCACCACTGAGGGATTTTCACCTTCCATTGCCTTTTTAATGGTTTTCAGGGTCTCCTTTAAATTATAGGGGTCAACTTCATAAACTTCTTCCACTCCAACGGCCTTTGCAAGTTGAGCAAGGTCAACTTCCCTTGTCCTTTCTCCCTTTGCAGTAATCCCTGTTCCGGGATGGTCCTGATGTCCTGTCATTGCAGTGGTTCTATTGTCAAGAATTATAACCGTTGTGTTCCCTTTATTATAAACAATATCTATAAGACCGGTTATTCCTGAATGTAAAAAGGTGGAGTCTCCTATAACAGCAACAAGCCTTCTTGAAAAGTCCTTACCCCTTGCCTTTTCAAAGCCAAAAGCATTACCTATGGAGGCTCCCATGCATATACAGGTATCCATCGCGTTGTGAGGAGGGAGTGCTCCAAGGGTATAACAACCTATATCACCTGTTACAGTGGCTTTGAGTTTTGCGAGACTGTAAAAGACTCCTGTATGAGGACATCCAGGACAGAGCTGGGGTGGTCTTTTAACAGATTTAATAGGCTCTGGATGAGGTAACTCTTCATTATTAAAGGATTTTCTAACTATTTCAGGAGTAAGCTCATCGCATAAAGGTATATATTTTTTGCCTTCAGCTTTATAGCCCATAATCTTTATCTCTTCTTCAAGGAAAGGTTCATTTTCCTCAACAACAATAACCTCTTTGACATTTTTATAAAATTCTTTAAAGAGGTCTTCTGGAAAAGGAAATGACATACCCAGTTTTAGAATCCATGCGCCAGGAAAAACTTCTCTCGCATAGTTATAAGATATTCCTGAAGTAACTATACCGAGACTATTTTTACCTTTTTCAATTCTGTTCAATTCAGTTTTATTTGAAAATTCCCTGAGATTAATTAGTTTTTCCTCAAGCACTTTATGTCTCACTCTTGCATGTGCCGGAAGAATTATAAATTGCTGCGGGTTTTTGGTATAATCTTTTACTGGAACTTCTTTTCTTTCGCCAACTTCAACAACCCCTTTTGTGTGAGATATCCTTGTTGTCATTCTGAAAAGCACAGGTATTTCAAACTTCTCTGAGATTTCAAAGGCAAATTTTATAAAATCATGAACTTCCTGAGCGTTAGATGGCTCTATAAGAGGAACCTTTGCAAACTTTGCATAACGTCTGTTATCCTGTTCATTCTGCGAGGAGTGCATTCCCGGGTCATCGCATGAAACTATAACAAAGCCCCCTTTTACTCCTGTATAGGCTGATGAAAAGAAAGGGTCCGCCGCAACATTCAGCCCCACATGCTTCATGGAGACCATACTTCTGGCACCTGCTATTGCGGAACCGAGAGCAACCTCAAAAGCAACTTTTTCATTGGGTGACCATTCTGCATCTATTTCAGGATACTTCGCTAAATTCTCAAGAATCTCTGTTGAAGGGGTTCCGGGATAGGCACTCGCAACCTTCACTCCGGCTTCCCATGCCCCTCTTGCAACTGCCTCGTTTCCTGAAAGTAATATTTTCATCAAATTCCTCCTTTCAAAAGGGTATAAATTATAAGGTGAAACATACAGGGCTTCAAAATGAAATAAACCTTTTATTTGAATTATAATTAATCACTATGAAAAGGATTAAAGAAATAATTGAAAAGGAAAAGGTTGAATTTGTGGATGTTCTGTATACTGATCTTTCCGGAGTCCTCAGAAAAGTTTCTTTCCCTGTGGGATATTTTGACAAATTTGTTAAAAACGGAATAGGTATAGATGGCTCTTCTGTTCCCGGTTTTAAAGATGTTGCGGAAAGCGATATGAGACTCATCATGGAAGGTAAAAAGTTTTTCATAGATCCATTAAGTGAAAGAAAAAGACTCTGTATAATAGGCTCGCTCTTTCTGGGAAGAGAAGAAAAAAGATTTGAGAATTCACCGAGATATGTCCTGATAAAGGCGATTGAATATATGAGCAAAAAAAACATAGCAGCTAATGCCTATTTCCTTCCTGAAATAGAATTTTATATATTTGATAAAGTGGAGTATAAATCTGAAATTCTTGAAAGTTTCTACAAAATAGAACCGAGGGAAAATTTTTATCACAGAGGATATCATATTGCTCCTCCTTTTGATAAATTTGACGACTTCAGGGAAAAGGCGTGCTATTATCTTGAAAAGGCGAGGATAAAGGTGAAGTACCACCATCACGAAGTGGGTAGATTCTGCCAGGAGGAAATAGAGCTTGATTTTTCTGATGCTCTTGACACGGCTGATAATATTGTAATAGCTAAATATCTTTTGAAAAGGCTTGCTGATAAAGAAGGGGTTTTTATCACCTTTATGCCAAAGCCCCTGCATGATGAACCCGGAAATGGATTGCACCTGCATCAATATCTTGAAAAGGATGAAAGGTCAATTTTTTCTGACCCTGAAGACAAACTGGGACTCAGCGAGCAGGGGAAAAACTATATAGGTGGGATTTTAAAACATGCTTCCTCACTGTGTGCCTTAACAAATCCCAGCACAAATTCTTACAAAAGACTGATTTCTGGATTTGAAGCTCCGAGAAAAATATCTTACTCTGTTGCCAACAGAACTACAATGATAAGAATACCCGGTTACATAAGCAAAAAGGAAATGAGGATAGAGTTAAGGTCGCCGGATGCAACATTCAACCCTTATCTTGCAATTGCAGGAGTTTTGATGGCCGGGATTGATGGAATAGAGAAGAAAATTCCCTGCGGAAAGCCCGTTTCTCAGGATCTTGAAAAAAAAGAAGACATCAAAATACCTTCTTTACCATCTTCCCTTGAGGATGCTCTTAGAGCTCTTGAAAAAGACAACGAATATCTGAAAAAAGAAAATGTATTTCCTGAAAATTTAATTTTAAAATGGATAAAAGTAAAAAGAAAAGAATTTGAGGAAGTGGAGAGAAGACCACATCCATACGAGTTTTTAATTTATTTTTAATGACTTTAAAAGAGGGAAAACTACCTGCAGATTATCTTGAAAAACTTTTAAAAATATTGCCTTCTTTAAAAAGAGAAATAAAAACAGGCCCCTGCATCGGAGGTGATTCTGCAGTCATTAAACTGAAAGATTTTTATATTGTTGTTGCCCAGGACCCAATAACTTTTACAGAAAAAGATATAGGCTATTATGGAGTTGTTGTGAATGCAAATGATGTGGCTGTTATGGGTGCAAGACCTCTTTACTTTTTATTTACCCTTTTACTTCCGCGAAAAAGCGATGAGAAAAAAATTCGGAAGATTTTTAAGGATGTAAGCAGAACCTGTAAGAAATTTAATATCACAGTGATTGGCGGGCATACAGAGATTACACCCGACATACAAAGAGTGATTCTTTCCGGAACAATGATTGGAATAAGAAAGAGAAATAAGGGTATTCTCCCGAAAAAAGTTAAGGATGGAGATTTACTGTTTTGTATAAAAGAAGTTCCAATAGAAGGTGTTTCAATAATAGCCAGGGAAAAAAGGGAGATTGTAGAAAAGTTTTTAGGTCATGAAAAAGCAAAAAAGTTTTCAAATTATAGTAAGAAGCCAGGAATAAGCATAGTTAAAGAGGCTGTTTTGATTTCTCAGTTTAAGGGAACTCTTGCAATGCACGACCCCACAGAAGGTGGTATATGGAACGGGATATGGGAATTCGCCGAATTTTTGAACAAAGGTGTAATTGTTTATGAAGAAAAGATTCCGATTGTGGATGGATTTGAAAATGTTTTTAAATATTTTGGAATTAACCCTATGAAGACGATTTCATCAGGGGCATTACTTGTTGCAATTAAAAAAGGATATGGAACTGAATTTGAGAAATTTTGCATAAAAAATCAGATAAAGGCGAATTTTACAGGAGTTTTTAAAGATTTAAATAATGGAAGATATATAATAAAAAATAAAAGGAAGTTAAAACTTTTTTCATGTCAGGATGAGATTTCAAAAATATTTTGAATTATCTGTATCGGACAAATTCTGGAAAAATAAACACAAGTTCTGATAAATTTAGCCTTTCTGTTTTTAAAGTTTGTAAGTGTTTCATTATCAATAGTTTATAGTGCTGGAAAACTCTTATTATAAGAAAAAAATCCATTATTTTTATAAAAAAGGAGGTAGAGATATGAGATTAAAGGTAATCCTGTTTCTGGTAGTCTTTTCCTCTTTTATTCTTGGTGCAAGGAACTTTACATGGACAATTGATGACGGTAATCATTTATTAAGGGTCAGGGATATCCAGAAAACCTCGGATAATGGCATGATAGTTGCAGGTTATGGATATATTCCTCCCGGGCTTACATCTGCCTTTGTTATTAAATTTGATGCATGGGACAATATTGAGTGGGCAAAGACAATGGGGAGTAATGACGCGGATTATGGCGAAAAAATAGTTCAACTTCCCACAGAAGAATATATACTTATGGGTTATACAGAAGGATGGGGAAATGGAGTTTGTATGCTTGCGAAGCTTGATGCAAATGGGAATCTTATGTGGTTTAGAGTTTTGGGACCAGGGTCATCCGGAAGTCCATGGGTACTCCTTTTAGTTTCAGATGGTGTCATTGTTGCAGGAGATGCGTCTTCACCCAATAGTGCTTTTGCAGCAAAGGTTGATTTTAATGGTAATCTTTTGTGGATGAAGTCTTACAGTTATGATGGACTTATAGAATCTTTTTTTGGAGGCACAGTAACTTATGATAATAATGTGGTTTTATGTGGTTATCTTGATGGGGCTCCTTTTGGAGGATGGAACGATTTATGGATTATGAAGATAAGTTCAACAACTGGTGATGTGCTGTGGTGTAAGATAATGGGGAACGCAGGAACAGATGACGCTTATTCAGTTGTTGAAGATTCGAACCATAACCTTCTGGTTTGTGGGTTTTCAAATTATCCTGGAGGTTCAGATTTTCTTCAGATAAAACTTGATGAAAGTGGCAATATAATATGGGCAAATAAGATTGGAAGAAGTGGAGTGGGAGAAGGTGGACTTGTGGGAAGAACATCAATTTTAACATCTGATGATGGTCATGTGATGCTGGGAAGAGGTGATTATGGTTCTGATACAATAAATATTGTTGTGAAGATAAATTCTGATGGTAGTGTGGGATGGAGTAAAAGACTTGGAACATCCAATGATTTTATAGCAGGAGGCTCTGGAACACTTGATTCTGATGGGGATATACTGGTTGCATTTCAACAAATTCCTCCAATGTCAATAGTTTTAATAGCGGGATTTACAATTAATGGCAATAATTGTAATTCCTATGACCTTCCCATGAGTGTAAGTTCATGGACATACAATTCAATGGATTTTACACCGGAAGTGGAAAACTTCACAAATATAAGTACAGAAGGTATTTCGGTTCTTCCTTTCAGCCCTATTGTTGATACAATATGTGGAGAGGTTAATATATCTCAAGATGGAGTAAAACATAAAAGAAGTATCTTAAAGGCAATTTCAGGAGGCGTAATTCTTGATATAGAAAAGGATTTACCTGTAAGACTTACTGTATATGATTTTTCAGGGAAAAAACGCAGGCTCTTATACAAAGGGATTATGAAATCAGGAAAACATACTCTGAATTTAAAAGATTTGCCCTCGGGTATATATCCGGTTGTTCTTGGAGCCCCTTATCACAGAGAGGTGGTAAAGGTGCTGGTCAAATAGAAAAATATTCCAGATTTTCTTTATAATAAAAATCTATAATTCTGGAAAAGGAGAAAAATTATGGACGAGGATTTGAAAAATTTAAAAGAATATGCAATTGAAGATATATGGGGGCTTTATTCAAACAAGTATAAAGGACTCGTGGTTCTCATGAGGGAGGCAAGAAGGGTTCTGCTTCAATTCCAGATTGAAGAGATAGAGTTCCCTGGCGAAAAGGCAATACTTCAGGCTACAAAGAATTACAAGGATAAAAAAGTCAGAGTTGCAGAGGGTATGTGAAAATAATCTTAGGGGTAACGGGTTCGGTTGCTGCCTTTAAATCCCTTGAAATCGGGAGGATATTACTAAGGAAAGGAATAAAAGTTGTTCCGGTTCTGACCAGAAATGCTCTGAGATTTGTTGGAAAAGTTTCCTTTGAATCTCTTTTTAAAACAGATGTTTATTCAGAACTTTTTCCGGAAAACTACTCTCAAAAAGAGCCAATTCACCTGAAAATTCTGGAAGATGTGGATGCTATACTCATTGCTCCTTGCACCGCCAATATTATGGGGAAATTTGCAAATGGAATTGCAGATGACCTTCTAACAAGTGTTCTTCTTGGAAGCAAAGTTCAGGTTTTTATTGCGCCTGCGATGCATGAAAATTTGTGGGAAAGTGAACCTGTTCAGGAAAATGTTAAAAAGCTGAAAAGAAGAGGGGTTATCTTTATTGGTCCTGACAGAGGAGAACTGTCAGATTTTGAAGTTGGTAAAGGCAGGATGACAGAACCTGATAAAATATGTGAAGAGATTATAAATTTTTTTAAAATACGAAAAAAGTTAAAGAACAGAAAGATTTTGCTTCTTTTCGGGAGAACAGAGGAGGATATAGATACTGTTAGAGTTATAAGCAATAAGAGTTCAGGTAAAATGGGATGCGCTCTTTTTGAGACAGCTATTAGAATGGGAGCAGAGGTCTCTGTTATAAAAGGAAAAACAGATATTTATTTTGATTATTTCAGAATGAAGAATGTTCGGACCTCTAAGGAAATGCTGGAGACATTGAAAAAAGAAATTAGAGAATTTAACCCGGATATCCTTATAATGAACGCAGCAGTGAGTGATTTTGTGCCTCTTGCTTCTGAAAAGCAGAAAATAAAGAGAAAGGGAGAAATAAGTTTAAAGTTGAAGCCCGGCATAGATATATTAAAAGAAATTTCAAAATATAAAAGGAAAAAACAAATATTTGTGGGATTTGCTCTCGAGGATAAAGATGCCATTAAAAATGCGAAGAAAAAACTATATGAAAAAGAACTTGACTTTATTGTTCTTAATAGGCCGGATGTCCTTGGTAGTGACCTTACAAAAATATGGATTATTGATAGAAAAAATAATGTCGTGGAACTGCAGGAATGCTCAAAAAAAGAGGCCAGTTTAAAAATTTTTGAAGAAATTTCCAGATGTCTTTAAAAAAAGCAATTGAATTCCTGGTAGAGACACTCGGTGAAATAGAAATACCCGCGGGTGAGTTGAAGACAAAAGAAGATAAAATTCGTGAAGTTTATGAGGAGGCCAGCAGGTGCAAAAAATGCCCTCTGTGGAGAGGGAGAAAGAAGATGGTTTTCGGCCACGGTAATCCCTATTCCCGAGTTTTATTTGTTGGAGAGGCCCCAGGAGAAGATGAAGACAGGATAGGTATTCCTTTTGTGGGAAGGGCAGGCAGTAAGCTTGCTCAGATTATGTTAAAATACGGAATCAAGAGGGAAAATATTTATATAACCAATACATTAAAATGCAGGCCTCCTTCAAACAGAGACCCAAAGCCTGAGGAATTGCAGGAATGTTTTAAATATTTGAAAAAACAGATAGAGATCATTTCTCCTGCAATAATACTCTGTCTCGGCAGGTACGCTTCTCTTGTTATTCTTGGTGAAAAAAGGGGTATATCCTATCTCAGACAGGGAGAATTCTACCGATTTGGTGCGAGAATATTTGTGACATATCATCCTTCTGCTATACTGAGGAAACCCAACCTGACTCCTTTATTTGAAGAGGATATAGAAAGAGTTTCAAAACTTATTTTAAAATGAACATAAGAATTCTTTTCATAGGAGATATTGTTGGTAAACCGGGCAGAAAAGCTTTAAAATATTTTCTAAATGAAATTAAGAAAGATTACTCTCCTGATTTTGTGATAGCAAATATAGAAAATGCTGCAGGTACAAGTGGTATAACTCAGAAGGTGTATGATGAGATAAAATCTACAGGTGTTGATGTAATGACATCAGGAAACCACATATTTGATAAAAAAGAGGTATTCAACTTTATAGAAAATACTCCTTATCTTTTAAGACCTTTGAATTATCCTGAAGGGGTTCCAGGAAGGGGGTATGGGATATATAAGAAAAACGGGAAGGAAGTTGCGGTTTTGAATGTAACAGGCAGGGTTTTTATGGGAGAGTTTGATTGCCCTATAAGAACCACAGAAAAGGCAATTAAAGAACTAAAGGATATCCCGATTATTATAGACTTTCATGGTGAGGCAACAAGTGAAAAGATTATTTTTGCTGATTATTTTGATGGTAAAGCAGTTGCAATTGTAGGAACCCATACTCATGTTCAGACACAGGACCTTAAAATTTTAAATAGAGGAACCCTCTTTATCTCTGATGTGGGTATGACAGGTAGTTTTGATTCTATTATAGGAGTTGATAAGGAATCAGCATTTAAAAGAATGAGGTACCTGTTGCCTGCAAGTTTTGATGCAGGTAAGGGGAAAACGGGTATGAATTCACTTTTCTTTGAATTTACCCTGGATTCAAAAAAAATTTTATATTCTGAAATCATAAACAAAGGAGGTGTGATGTGAAGATTGTTAAATATGAAGATGTTGTCCAGCGGGTGAGGGATGCCTGCATATACGCAACACATAATTTAAAGCCTGATGTGGTTGAGGTATTAAAAAGAGCAAGGGAGACCGAGGAATCAGAAATAGGGAAGAAAGTTTTTGATCAAATTCTTGAAAATGTAGAAGTTGCAAAAAGAGAAGACCTTCCACTCTGTCAGGATACAGGATTTTCTGTCTTTTTTGTTGAAATGGGGCAGGATGTTAAAATTGAGGGAGGTAGTATAAGGGATGCAATTGTTGAGGGTGTGAGAAAAGGATACACAGAAGGGTATTTAAGGAAGTCAATTGTAGAGGACCCTCTGAGGAGAAAAAATACGGGTGATAATACTCCTCCTGTTATTCACTTTGATGTGGTCCCCGGTGATACGCTGAGAATTGTTTTTGAACCAAAAGGTGGTGGAAGCGAAAACATGAGTGCTCTTAAAATTCTTCTTCCTGGAGAGGGAAAGGAAGGGGTTAAGAAATTTGTGGTTGAATCAGTCAAGAAAGCAGGTGCAAATCCCTGTCCTCCTATAGTTGTGGGAGTTGGGATAGGAGGAACATTTGAATACTGTGCATTTCTTGCGAAAAAAGCTACAGTTAGAGAGGTGGGTAAGAGAAATCCTGACCCGTTCTACGCTGAGCTTGAAGAAGAGCTTCTTGAAGAAATAAACAAGCTTGGAATAGGCCCTCAGGGATTTGGAGGAAAATGGACTGCCCTTGATGTTCACATAGAAGTGTATCCGTGTCATATAACATCCCTTCCTGTTGCAGTTAATATTCAATGCCATGCTGATAGAAGAGAAGAAATTGTGTTTTAAAAAGGAGATGAAAAGATGGAAGAATACAAAAAAATAAAAACACCTTTAAGTGATGAGGATGTCCTTTCACTAAAAGCTGGTGATGCGGTTTTAATTTCAGGTGTTATATACACTGCAAGAGATGCTGCACACAAAAAACTTATTGAAGAATATGAAAAAACAGGTAAACTTCCCATAGATTTAAAGGGACAGGTCATCTATTATGTTGGACCTTCACCTGCAAAACCCGGTAAAGTTATAGGCTCTGCAGGTCCCACAACTTCAATAAGAATGGACCCTTATACACCCAAGGTTATAGAACTTGGTGTTAAAGGAACAATTGGAAAAGGCCAGAGAACAGAGCCCGTGAAAGAGGCAATGAAAAAATATAAAGCGGTTTACTTTGCAACTGTTGGAGGCGCAGCAGCACTGGCGGCTCAGAAGATAAAATCCGTTAAAGTTGTTGCCTATGAAGACCTGGGGCCTGAGGCAATAAGGGAATTGATTGTTGAGGATTTTCCAGCAATAGTTGCAGTTGATGCTTATGGTAATGACCTTTATGTGGAGGGTGTAAAGAAGTTCGCGAAGGCGTAGATTGAAAGTTTTTTGTATAATACCTGCAAGATACGGTTCAAAAAGACTTCCGGGAAAACCACTTGTTAAAATTCTTGATAAGCCTTTAATTCAATGGGTTTTTGAAAGGGCAAGAAAATCCAGTGAGATAGACCGGATTTTTATTGCAACTGATGATGAAAGAATCTTTAAGGAATGCAAAAGATTTGGTGCAGAAGTTTTTATGACCCCTTCTGACTTAGAGAGTGGTTCTGACAGGGTTTTCTGGGTTTGCAAAAATTTGCTTAAGGAAAAAAGTGATTACATTTTAAATCTTCAGGGAGATGAACCCCTTATATCACCTTCTGATATAAATTTTTTAATAAAGAAGACAAAAGAAAAAATGTGTGAGGTTTCAACTCTGGGATATCTGATTTCCGATAAAAAACTTTTCAAAGATGAAAATATTGTTAAGATAGTGTGTGATAAAGAAGGGAAAGCAATTTATTTCTCAAGAAGTCCTATACCCCATTTAAGAGGCAAAAAAAATTTCAAATTTTTAAAGCATATAGGAGTTTATCTTTATAGAAGAGATATACTTGAACTTTTCCATTCCCTTCCCTGTGCTGAACTTGAAGATAAAGAAAGCCTTGAGCAACTGAGACTGATTGAACATGGAATACCTGTGTGGGTTTTTACCTCAAAAAATGATACATATCCTGTTGATACAGAACAGGATATTAAAGAAGTTGAAGATTTTCTTAAAACACAAAAACATAGGCAATCATAAAATAAATAAATAATCCGCCTACATCAATTAATGTTGTAATTAAAGGTGATGAAGAAATCGCGGGGTCTATTTTTAATCTTTTGAATATCATGGGCAGGAATATTCCCAGAAGATTTGAAAAAAGTATAACTGTTAAAAGGGCAAAGAATATTACCTGAGTTACCCTTAAAGAATGAGTTATTATAAATGCAACACCTCCTCCTACAATTCCCAGTATTAAACCCATTCCCGCACCTGTTAAAACTTCTTTTAAAACTATTTTTAATAAGTCACTGAATTCAATTTCTCCGAGTGCCATTGCCCTTACTGCAAGGGTTACTGACTGTGTTCCTGTATTACCTCCTGTGCCTATAAGCATCGGTATAAAGTATGACAAAAATACTGCTGACTGGATAAGTTTATCAAAAGATTTTATTACCGTTGCTGTTATAAGTTCAAATATTAAAAGGGAGATGAGCCAGGGAACCCTTTTTTTAACCCTTTCCCATAGATTTAATTGGTAATATTCTTCTTCAGGTTCAGGAGATGTAAGACCACCCAGTTTATGGATATCCTCTGTTGCCTCTTCTTCAATTATATCTATAATATCATCAACTGTTAAGATTCCGAGAACCCTGTTTTCAGAATCCACCACAGGCAGACTTATAAGGTCATGGTTCTTTATTATGTTTGCAGCCTCTTCCTGGTCGGTTAAAACATTCACAGCAATCGGATTTTTCTCCATTACCTCGTAAACTTTTTTCTCAGGGTTTGAAAGAACGAGTTTTGGAAGTTTTACCTTGCCAAGAAGTTTATTTTTTTCATCAGTTACATATATTTCCCTTATTATTTCCTCGTCAAAGCTCTTTTTCCTTATTTCATCAAGTGCCTCTTTTACCTTTTTATCTCCGCTTATCCTTGCAAAAAAGGGGTTCATTCTGTGACCTGCAGAACCGTAGGGATAATTGAGGAGTATTCTTATTTCCTCTCTTTTTTCCCTATCAAGATTTGAAATTAACTTTTCTACAATATCTGATGGAAGCTCATCAAAAATTCTAACCCTGTCATCAGGGTCCATTGTAGAGAGTATCTCCTTGACTTCTTTACTTGTCAAGTTTTTTATAAGTTCTTCTGCTTCATCCTTTGACATTTCGGCAAGGCAGTCCGCAGCCTTTTCTTTGTCCAGCAATCTGAAAACGAGTGCCTGTTCAGCTGGTGGTAAGTCGTCGGTTATCTCTACTATTTCAGAAGGTGCAAGTTCCTTTAGAAAATTTTTAATTTCCTCTAAATTTCTTTCTTGGATTGCCTCAATAATATCCGGAATTAATATGCTGTACCATTTTAAACTTGTCTTCTTCATAGCCTTTAAGTATATTGAATTTTTATTCAGCTGTGCAATATAATATGGTGAACAAAAAGATAAAGGCATGAAAAAGCTTCTTGTTTTACTGGTGGTGGGTAATCTTTATACGATAGAAGTAAAGGAAGCGGTGATATGTGAAAAAATAGTTGATAAAAACCCTTTTCAGGCTGATACTCTTTTTAAAAGTGGTGCTGGCTGGCTCTATTGCTGGTGTAAACTAAATGCGGATAAACCCGGATTTATCTATCATGAATGGATTTACAGAGATAGTGTGATGGCAAGGATAAAACTTCCTGTTAAATTTGCGTCTGAAAATTACAGAATATGGAGCAGAAAAAGAATTTTCTCCTTATGGATAGGAAAATGGAAAGTCAGAATCAAAGATGAAAGGGACAGTGTTTTAAAGGAGATTAGATTTAAAATAATAGAATAGATTACCCTGTTAAATCTTCTCCACCATCAACTCTTATAACATTGCCTGTTATCCATTCTGTTCCAGGCTGGGAGAGTACATAGATTGCTTTTGCTATGTCTGAGGGAGTTGTAAGCCTTTTTGAAGGGTTTATTGATTTTGTATGTTTTAACATTTTCTCATAATTTGGAATTTTCCTTAAAGAGGGTGTATCTGTTACCCCTGCCTGAAGTGCATTAACGGTTATACCATAAGGTGCAAGTTCAAGGGCTAACTGCCTTACGATTGATTCTAAAAGGGCTTTTGCAGCTGATACAGGACCATAATAGTGCCATACCCTTCTTCCGCCTGCACTCGTCATTGCATATATTTTTGTGCCCTTACCTATAAGTTTTCTTTTGAATAAATCCTGCACCCACCATAAAAGAGAATTTCCCATAACCTCCAGGGTCATATCCATACTCTTTTTATCTATCACATCTTCTTTATCAGATACGAAATATCTTAAAGAGCCGAAAGCAAGAGAATGTAGAATTATTTTTATATATTTGCCCTCTTTTTTTAATATCTCTTCAACTTTATCAAGAATTTCTTTTCTCGCTCTATCATCCGCAGCATTTTTGTTGAAAAACACGGATTTACACTCTCTTGACCTTATATACTTTATAACCTCTCTTGCCTGCGGGAGTGTTGCCCTCCTGTCAAGATGAACTCCTATTATGTTCACTCCGTGCTCTGCAAGATACTTTGCAGTTGCACCGCCAAATCCGCTTGATGCTCCCAGTATTAATGCCCATTCTCCTTTTAGCTCCATTTTACCTCCTTCTTTCTTGATAAGTTTATAATTTTACTAATTATTAATAATCTATGGCAAATTGAAAATAAAGAGTTAAATCATTTAAAATAAATTTCTATGGAAAAAATTATCAATTATCTTATTCCTGTAGGCGCAGGGATTCTTGGCTGGTTTATCGGCTGGATATTTGAAAAATATATTTTTAAAAAAATTCTGAAACTTGCCGAGAAAACAACATGGAGGGCGGATGAGGTAATACTGAAATCTTTAAAGGGTCATGTGATTTTATGGTTCATTCTGCTTGCTGTTTTTATAGCAATCCAGTTTGTTATAATACCTTTAAATGTAAAGACATTTATAAAAATTGCGATTCTTATAATTCTAATCCTTTCAGGAACCCTTATCCTTGCCAACATAACAGGTAATGTTGTTCAGGTTTATGCTGATAGATTCAGAGATACCCTGCCTCCTTCTTCCATATTCAGAAATCTGGCAAAGGGGATAATTATACTTTTGGGCGTCCTTGTCCTTTTAAATACCCTTGGAATATCAATAACTCCCTTTATCACAGCCCTTGGTATAGGTGGGCTTGCTGTTGCCCTTGCCCTTCAGGATACCCTTTCAAACCTTTTTGCGGGCATTCATATCCTTATATCAAAACAGATAAGACCGGGTGATTATGTTAAACTGGAGACAGGTGAGGAGGGTTTTGTTCATGATATAACATGGAGAAATACAACGATAAGGATGCTTCCAAACAATATGGTTATAATACCGAATTCAAAACTATCTTCAATGGTTGTGGTGAATTATTTTCTCCCTCAAAATGAACTTTCTGTTGTTGTTCCTGTTGGCGTCAGTTATGATTCTGATTTAGAAAAGGTGGAAAAGATAACCGTGGAAGTTGCAAAAGAGGTTATGAAAGAAGTTGATGGTGGGGTTCCTGAATTTGAACCCTTTATAAGATATACACAGTTTGCAGATTTTTCAATTAATTTCAATGTTATTTTAAGGGCAAAAGATTATGTTTCCCAGTTTATTGTAAGACATGAATTCATAAAAAGACTTCACAAAAGGTATAAAAAAGAGGGAATAGAAATTCCCTTCCCCATAAGAACTGTTTATTTAGAAAAGGGAGATTAAAATCCACCTATTCTTATATCCTCTTTGGCACTCACAACATCAAAGGAAAACTTCAATTTAAATTCCTGATTCGGATTTAAATCAATTTTAAATTTATAAACGCCTTCTGCCTCTTTGACTTCAAAGGGTTTTTCAGAAAACTTTATGTTTCCTATTTTTACATCAGGATTGGTTGATACAGGAACCTGCTCAACCAGAATAACTTTTACATTTCTTTTTCTTAAATTCTTTAAAGAAGTTTCATACTCAAGATGGTGAACAACACTTTTTTTAACAAGACCTTTTTTATAAACCTCATGAACTTTTTTTTCCCTTTTAACTTTGATTTCAGGGTCTTCACCAAAACTTAATTCTGTAGAATCATTGGGTGGTAGAATATTCAAATAACCTTTGCCCCTGTATTCTTTCTCAATGTATAGATTTGCCTCACCTCCCACAAAAAGGTTTTCTGAAATGTTAAGTATTTTTCCCTTGAAATAAACCTTCTGATCAAGTCTTGGATATGTGTAGTGTTCAAACTTTGATTTTAATTTTGTCTTCTGATAAAGCAAGGGCACGGGTTCTTTTCTTGAAGGGATGTCGGTAAATCCAGGGATTTCATAGTGAAGGGTTAAAAACTTTTCTTCAGGGGGTGGGGGAGGTGCATATGGCATGCCTGTCATTCCGGGAATTGCTGGTTCCCTTTCTGTGGCTTTTTCTTTTACAAGAAACGGAATTTCTCTTAAAATGATATTCCATGCGATTATATCTGGTGGTTTGAGCCTTAAATGGGGTGTTCCTGTTGAAAGTGTTATTTTCACATTATTCCAGTTTTCTCCTGTAAACTGATACACCTTTGCCCATCCTGTAATTTCACATTTTTCCTCATCGGGTAATGCATGTACCTCATAAAAGGGATACCATCCAACCCTTGCCTTGACTAAATATTCAAGAGTTAATTTTAAATTGGTTGAGTTTGCCTTTAAATCTATTTTTAACTTAACTCCTTCCTCACCCACAGGCTTTAACTCGTTTATTTTTCTGCTCACTATATCTATCTTTTTATTAATTTCATTGATTTTCTTTTCAACATCTATAATTTTCCTGCCGAGTTCTTCCCCTTTTTCTAAAAGATAATCTATTGTTTCTGATAATTTTCTGTATTCAAAGGGCTTTTCAAGGTATTCTTTACCGACTTTTTCAGAATAGGCAACCCTGAAAGATTTTAAAAATTCAATTGCATTTTTTATCTGCTCTTTTTCATTGTTATAGATGTTCTGCAACCTTTTGAGTTTTTCAAGAGAATCCTGAAGGGATTTTAAAGGCTCTACTGGCTTTTCAAATTTTTCCCTTTTTGTATCAACCGAGATTAATTTTCCGCCTTCAACATCTATCTTTATGCTGTTTTCATCAACAAAAGGATTTAAAATAATTTCATAGGAATTAACACCGATTTTTGCCTTCAAAACTCTTTCATCAGTAACTATTGCAGAGGATGGATAGATAATTGCCTTTGTTACTTTAAAAATAAAGAAAACCATTAAGAATTTCATCTTTCCTCCTTTTTAAAATTAGATTATAAAGACTTTTAAACTTTATAATCAATTTCTTTAAAACCATGATTTTATACAAACTTTCTTCGGTTACAAAGATAAAATCTGGTAAAAAAATCCTTGATAATATTTCCTGTGAGATTGATAAAGGAAAGATATTTGTTATAATGGGACCTTCAGGTTCTGGAAAAACAACACTTTTAAGGCTTTTAAACAGGCTTGAGGACCCCTCTGAAGGAGAAATGTTTTTTAACGGTGAAGATATAAAGAAAATTGATGTAAGAGAGTTGAGAAAAAAAGTTGCGATGGTTTTTCAAATCCCTCTGCTTTTTGGAGAGAAGGCCGTTGACAACATCCTTTATCCTGCAAAACTTTATAAAATAGAGGTTAATCCCGAAGAGGTAATAGAACTTGTTGGTCTTAAAAGAGATATTCTGAATCAAAAGATTGATTCTGTTTCAGTGGGACAGGCTCAGAGAATAGCAATTGCAAGGTCACTTGTTTTGAATCCCGATGTTCTCTTGCTTGATGAACCCACTTCAGCCCTTGATTTTTCATCAAAAATTGAAATTGAGAATTTGATAAAAGATTTAAATAAAAATCTGGGTATAAGTATAATTTTTGTTACCCATGACCTTGAACAGGCTAAAAGAATGGGTGACAGGGCGGTTTTAATAGTTGAAGGAAAGAAAATAGAGGAGGGGAGTATCCCTGAGATGTTTGAAAATCCCAGAAGTTCCGAGCTAAAAAAATTTTTAAAGGGAGAGTTAAAATGATAAAGGTGTTTATAGCAGGAGGACTTGTTGCAATCGCAATAATTCTTGCCTTTATTCAGAAGATAGGCATTGTTAAAGATTTGTCCTTTGGTGCGGTGAGGAGTTTCATCCAGTTAATTGCTGTAGGATACATAATTCAGTTTGTTTTTGATTTAAAGGGAGTTCTTTATCAGTCTCTCCTTCTTTTTATAATGGTTCTGATAGCGTCTTATACCTCAAGGGGAAGGGCAAAGAAATCACCCCATGCTTTTTTGCTTTCTCTTATTTCAATCTTTACAGGGACATTTATAACACTGGGAGTTATGCTTCTTATGAGGATAATAACAACAGAGCCCAAATTTTTAATTCCCCTGGGAGGAATGATTATAGGGAATACAATGAATGCGGTCTCAATTTTTCTTGAAAGGTTTTACAACGAATTCAAAGAGAGAAAGAATTTGATAGAGGTTTTCCTTTCACTGGGTGCATCACCCAGAGAGGCTTCAAAGGAACTTGTAAAAAAATCCGTTAAAACCGCAATGATTCCGATAACCAACATAATGAAAATAGTCGGTATAATTCAACTTCCAGGTGCAATGACAGGTATGATACTCGCAGGCGCATCACCCCTTGAAGCTGCGAAAATTCAGATAATTGTAATCTATATGCTTTCCGCATCAGTTGCGATCGCTATAAGTTTGCTCGCTTTAATTTCTTACAGGTTTTACTTTACACCTTCTGCTGCTTTACGCCTTTGAGTTTATGTCTCTTTACTTCACTTTTGACCTGTAAATAAAATTAAAAGATCTGAAAAACTATAAACCCTATAATTATGAATGCTATTGCTATATAAACTAAGTAATCCTGTATAACTCCTGTTTGAATTGTCCTTAAGCCTTTTCCTATTCTTCCTGTTGTGTATGTTACCCAGTTAACAGCTCCGTCAACAATATGTCTGTCCCACCAGGAGGCAAGGAATGCAAGACCCAGCGCTATTTTTGAGTAAATCCATTCGGCAATGTGGTCCATATAGTATTTCTGATAGATGAGATTGTATACGGGAAAGACTCTTTTTGTTGTCTTTTCTGCAGAGAAAGTTTCTGACCCATAGTATAGATAGGCAAGAATAAACCCGAAAATTGCCAGTCCGAGCGAGACCAGTGGTAAAAAGGGAAGTGATGCCCCATGAATCTCATGGTGTTCTCCCAGGAGCTTATAAAGTCCTGATTTGTAAAATCCTGCAATGATTGAAAATACTGAAAGAATTATAAGGGGTATTGTCATTGATGGAGGTGCCTCATGGGCATGCTTTGCGGATTCTTTTCTCTCCTTGCCCAGAAATGCCACAAAAAATACCCTTGCCATGTAAAAGGCAGTTAGAAATACTCCTGCAACCAGAAAATAAAAGGGTAGTTTGAATTCAGCCGTATATGCTGCATGTAAAATTTCTTCCTTTGAGAAAAATCCTGAGAAGGGTGGAAATCCTGCAAGGGCTAAAAGACCTATTAAGAATGATATTCCTGTTATGGGCATTCTCTTTAAAAGACCACCCATATCCCATATTGAGTTTGAATGGACCGCATGAATAACAGCACCCGCACACAGGAAAAGGAGTGCCTTAAAATAGGCATGGGTGAAAAGATGAAAGAATCCTGCATTCATATTTCCAACACCAAGCCCTGCCATCATATAACCCAGCTGTGAGATTGTGGAATAGGCAAGCACTCTTTTTATGTCTTCCTGAACTATTGCCATTGTTGCTGCAAGAAACGCAGTGAATGCCCCTATTATTGCTATTACCCATAATGCCACTTTTGAGGCTGCAAAAAGAGGGAAAAGCCTTGCAACCATGTAAACTCCTGCTGCAACCATTGTTGCTGCATGAATCAGTGCAGATACAGGAGTAGGACCTTCCATTGCATCAGGAAGCCATATATGTAGTGGGAACTGAGCTGATTTACCCATGGCACCTGCAAAGAGCATCAAAGCCCCTGTTGTTAAAACTCCTGATGAAAGTGCAGGTGCTTTTGCAAGTAAATCATTGAGTTCGAAGCTTCCTGTATGCTTATAGAGGTATAAAAGACCGAGCATAAAACCTACATCACCGAGCTTTGTTGTCCAAAAAGCCTTAACAGCAGCCTTTGCAGCAGTGGGTTTGTAATACCAGAAACCTATAAGAAGATAAGAACACAGCCCTACAAGTTCCCAGAATACAAAGAGTTCAAGAACATTTTTGGCAAGCACAAGTCCCATCATTGAGAAGGTGAAAAGAGAATGGTATGCGTAGTACCTCCCGAGAGAGGGTGGTGTTTCATCGGATATATATCCAAGAGAATATATCTGAACCATTGACGCAACAAGTGCAACCACAAAAAGCATTGCTGAGGAAAGAGGGTCAACCCATATACCGAACTTAAATGTGAATATTTTTTGAGAGAGCCATAGCCATTCTACAAAATGGGGTCCCGGATTTGCTTTAACCTGAAAAAATGCAAGAACAGAAAATAAAAGGGAATTCAGAACTGCAAGAATTGAGATACCCGCTGAGAATTTTCCCCATCTTCTTGTAAGAAGACCTATTATAATAAATGCAATAAAAGGTGACAAAAACGAAATCAGAGCATAAATTCCTGCCATTTTCTTACCCCTTTAAAATGTCAATTTCATCAGCTTTTGTTGTTTTTCTAACCCTGTAAAGATAAAAAATGATTGCAAATCCCAGGACAACTTCGCACACTGTTATTGCTATCCCGAATAGAGGGAAAATGCTTCCTTCAACCTTTCCAAACATTCTTCCAAATGCTGCAAAATTTAAGTTTGCAGCATTGAAAATAAGCTCAAGAGCTATCAGAATTCCGAGTGCACTCCTTCTCGTTAAAATCCCAAAAACTCCCAGAGAGAACATAAATGCAGAAAGAATTAAAATTGCCTTAACTCCCATCATTCCCTCCTTGCTATTACTATACCGCCAAAAAGGGCTGCCAGAAGCAGAAGTGATAGAACTTCAAATGGAAGGACGTAGTGGGTTGCGAGAAGTAAGTTTGGTAAATCCTTAACCGGTTCTGTGGAGAAATTCTGAATTTCAGGAAATTCGGTTGATAATATTACCCAGAGCAAAAATATAAATATTAATGCAGATACAAGTCCTCCAAGCCATGTTCTTCTAAAACCTGATTCAAGGGGTTTCCCAACATATTCTCTGGCAAGCATTATAACAAATAGGATTAAGACCACAATTCCTCCAACATAAAGGAGTATCTGTGTCCATCCCAGAAACTCAAATTTAAAAGCTATGTAAAAGAATGCGGTCACAAATAGGACCACTGCAAGTGAAAGGGATGCTTTCATCAGGTCCCTGTGGGCAATCGTTAAGATTGAAAATACAAAAAGCAAAAATGTAAAAATTCCGTATAAAACAGGATTTATCATTTTTCAGCCTCCTTTTTTCTCGGTGGTGTTTGCATTTTTCTTAAAAAACTGGCTGTGCTCTCTGAAATTAAATCTTTATAATTATCATAGACTTCAAGCATTTTCTCTTTTGTTAGGATTAAATCTTCTTTCTTATCAGTTGCCCAGCCAAAAACTCTTATCATCACAATTGCGTCGGTCGGACACACCTGAACACAGTATTCACATGCAAGGCAGGCTTCCACAAGAAGCTCAAACTTTTCAGGATAAAGTTTCCCCTTCTCATTTTTTTCCTTTGCAGGGACTACGGTTATTATTTTTGAAGGGCATATATTCTGACAGAGTCTGCATGCGATACAGTTTATTATGCCGTCTTTATCTTTTGTAAGAGCAAACAATGGAGACCGCATCCTTTTTGGCATTTCTCTTTCTTTTTTCGGATACATAACCGTAAAGGGTTTTCTGAAAAGATTTTTAAAGGTTATACCGAGTGTCCTTAACATCTTATCCTCCTATTTTAAAATTATTATAAGACCTGTCAGAAGAAGATTCAGCACACCAGCAGGAAAAAGGAATTTCCATGAGAATTTCAAAAGCTGGTCGATTCTCAATCTTACATAAGACCATCTAATCCAGAGTATAAAAAGGAAAAGGGCAAGGGATTTTATGGCGAACCACATAGGTCCTGGAAGGAAAGGTCCTTTCCAGCCACCCAGGAATAAAACGGTTCCGAGTCCTGCAAGAGCAAGAAGATGCGCATATTCTGCTGCATAGAATAGTGCGAACTTCATTGATGAGTATTCAACGGTAAACCCTGCAACAAGTTCACTTTCTGCCTCAGGAATGTCAAAAGGAGTTCTATTTTCTTCTGCAAGACCTGCAATTAAAAATATCAAAAAGGAAATCTGTCCAACAACCGGGTATAGAATAAACCAGAGTTTTTGAGCTTTGACAATTTCTGTTGTTTTTAAAGAACCTGCGAGGGCACAGGGAGCAACTATTGCAAGAAGCAGGGGTATCTCGTATGAAACTATTTGTGCCCCGCCTCTTATTGCAGAAATCAGAGGGTACTTTGAATTTGAAGACCAGCCTGCCATGAAGGCTCCCATTATACTTAAAGAGGAGATTGCTATGAATGCAAGAATTCCTACTGAGAGGTCAGATATAATTATATTTTCTGAAAAAGGCAGGACGGTGTAAACGAGCATTGCAGCGAAGAGAAAAACAAAAGGGGCGAGGTTGAATATAAGCTTATCCACATTTTTTGGCGTGATTTCCTCTTTTACAATGAGTTTCAGAACATCTGCAAGGGGCTGGAGCCATCCGTGAGGTCTTCCCACATAATAAGGTCCGATTCTGGATTGCATTCTTGCTGCAAATTTCCTCTCAAGCCATGTGAGATAGGCAACTATTGTGAAAACCACCAAAAGGATTGGCACACTATAAATTAAAGATTTAATCCATACATTCATCGGTCCACATCTCCAAAAACAGGGTCAAGGGAGCCCAGGATTGCAACGACATCAGCAATAAGGGCTCCTTTTAAAAGATATGGTATTGCTGATAAATTGTAAAAAGAAGGGGTTCTCAGCTTCAATCTGTATGCGGTTGGTTTTCCGTCAGATACAAGATATACACCGTTTTCTCCTCTTGGAGATTCAACCGCAGAATATATTTCACCTGCAGGAGCTTTAACTGCCGCTGCAACCTTAACAGGCATCTGTGAACTTATAGGACCTTCAGGAATACCATCTACTGCCTGTCTCAGTATCCTTACTGACTGTTTCATTTCCTCCATTCTCACCTTATACCTGTCATAAACATCACCATTTTCACCTGTCGGGATTTCAAATTCAAACTTATTATAAACAGAATAGGGGTTTGCTTTTCTTAAATCAAATTTAATTCCAGAACCTCTTAAAACAGGTCCAGAACATCCGTATCCCATTGCAACTTCTTTTGGTAAAATGCCAACATTTTTTGTTCTTGCAAGAAAGATACTGTTATTCCCGAGCATCCCCTCATACTCTTCTATTTTCTTTTCAAAATCATCAAGAAAAGTTTTTAAATCTTTGTCAAACTCTGGATATAGGTCATATCTCACACCTCCAAAGGAAATCAGGTTGGGATGCATTCTTGAGCCTGTCCATTTCTCAATTATATCAAGTAATTTTTCTCTTTCCCTGAAAGTATAAAGAAATATAGTTGTTCCTCCTCCGAGTGCCCCTCCCATATCAAGACAGAAAGTTCCCAGAAATACAAGGTGTGACGCAATTCTCATTAATTCAGCACTTATTACTCTTAAATACTCTGCCTTTTCAGGAACCTCAATACCTGCAAGTTTTTCAACTGCAAGGGCAAGAGGAAACTCGTTGCTTATTGCGGATAAATAATCGTCCCTGTCAAGCATGGGCATAAATTGAACAAGATTTACTGTTTCACCCAGTTTTTCAACACCCCTGTGAAGATAACCTATATGGGGGATTACCTCCTTTATATTTTCTCCTTCAACTTTTATCTGCATTCTGAATACACCGTGAGACGCAGGATGCTGGGGACCCATGTTTACCCAGAGTTCTTCAAAACCATTCTCACTTATCCTTTGAACTTCCATGTTCACCTCCAGTTCTTGTAACCTGTATTTATCGGAAAATCTTTTCTTAAAGGATGTCCTTTATAGTCATCCGGAAGAAGCAGCCTTTTTAGGTAGGGGTGATTTTTAAACTTTATCCCAAATAGGTCGTATATTTCCCTTTCCATCCAGTTTGCGCCTGCATAAAGGTCGTTTATTGATTCTATTTCTTCATTTTGTTTTACCATAGTTTTAAGAATAAGAATGTCTTTCTCAGGAATATTTTTGACAGCATATACTACTTCCATATATTCTTTGTAATCAACTGCTGTTATAAAGGATAAAAAGCCAAATCCCTTTTCTTTGAGGAATTTAAAAATTTCATTAACCCTTTCCCTGTCAAAAATTAAAAGTCCGTTTTTTTGCTGAACCCCAAAATCCTTTTTCAGTTTATCAATGACTTCTTTCATATCTCCTCCATAATCTTCTTTTTGAGGAGTTCTATACCTTCAATAAGTCCTTCAGGAGTTGGAGGACACCCAGGAACATATATGTCAACAGGTATAATTTTGTCAACACCAGGAACAACCGAATAGACATCTCTGTAAAAATCGCCTGATATTGCACAGGAACCCATTGCTATAACCCATTTTGGATGGGGCATCTGTTCATAGAGTCTTTTTATAACAGGAGCCATTTTTATTGACACTGTCCCTGCAACAATCATCAGGTCTGATTGTCTGGGAGTTGCCCTTAAAATTATACCGAATCTGTCAAGGTCGTATCTTGAAGCATAGGTGCACATCATTTCAATAGCACAGCAGGCAAGGCCAAAAGTCAAGGGCCATAGTGATGATTTTCTTCCCCATGCAAAAAGTTTTTTTGTCTGTGTTAAGAGAATACCTCCTCCAGGAATTTTCTGAAAAAAATCTGCGAACTTTGAAAAACTCTCACCATAAAGAAGTTTCTCATCCCTTTTTACTCCCATTTTATCACTCCTTTTGCAAGCATATAAATCCAGCCCAGAAAAAGAATTACAACAAATATTGTAATTTCAATGAATCCTGCAATCCCGAGCCCCCTGGGATTAAGTGCCCAGAGCAAAAGAAATACCCCTTCAACCTCAAAGATTACAAAAGCGAGTGCAAGGAGATAAAATCTAACATTATACCTTGACCATGCCTCTTCTGTTACAGGTATTTCACCACACTCGTAGGGATCGAGTTTATACTCTTCAGAAACTTTCGGAGCAAGAATCTTGGGAAGAACCACCAGTAAAAGCCCTATAAAAAGGACCAGTAAAAAGAATACAAAAAATCCAGTGTAACCCACAGAATCTCTCCTTTTAAGAAAGAAAGGTTTTAAGTATAAAGAATTTTAATCTTTCTGGTCAAATTGCCCGAGTTGTCTCATCAAAAATCTAACCCGAAATAATAAAATTTTTATGTTTACAGGATAAAATATATAATTTTATTTCTTCACCAAAGCCTTTAAAACAAATAACCTGAACAATTTCAGGAAATTTCTATTCTTTTTCCACAAGTATTCTATATGGAATTGAACCCCCACAAAAAAAGGATGATTTCTGGCTTCAATTGCTTCAATTATTCCGTCTTTTGACCTTGCAGATATATATAAATTTTTACCGGGTTTTTTTATTGCCTGATGATGAAAACTATTTACCATTATTTTTTGTTTTTTTAAGGTTTTATAAAGAATACTTTCTTTTTCAATAAAAATTGTATGGGTCGGCTCTTTGCCCGGTGCATCCTGATAATGTTGGATTCCTGTTTTTATATCCTGAATTAATTTTCCACCCATAGCAACATTTATAACCTGGCAACCTCTACATATACCGAAAACAGGGATTTTGTTTTTATAGCACTCTCTTGTTATCTTAATTTCAAATCTATCTCTTTCAGGAACAACAAGTTTTGTTGATTCAGGTTCTTCACCAAATAGTTTTGGGAGGATGTCGCCACCACCTGCGAGTAAAAGACCATCTATTTTAGAAACAATTTCTTTTACATCATTTACACTTTTGTCAATATAGGGAAGTATAACAGGAATACCACCTGCTTCTTTGATTGATTCGACATATTCTAAATTTAAAGCAAACCTTTCAGAAGTAGAGTAAAAAGAGGGAGTAACCCCTATTATTGGCTTTTTCATTTTTGTTAATTATAAACTATGTGCATTGCGATTTTCAAAATTTCCCCTTATAATTATCATCTTATGAAAAATTATCTAACTCCAAAGCAAATTGTTCGTGAGCTTGATAAGTACATTGTGGGTCAGGATAAAGCCAAAAAAGCGGTTGCTGTGGCTTTAAGGAACAGGTGGAGGAGACAGGAGGTAACGGGGGACATAAAGGAAGAAATTTTTCCTTTCAACATTTTGATGATAGGTCCTACCGGTGTTGGAAAAACAGAGATTTCAAGAAGGCTTGCTCAGCTGACAGGTGCTCCTTTCCTGAAAGTTGAAGCAACAAAATTTACAGAAGTTGGTTATGTAGGAAGAGATGTTGAAAGCATGATAAGGGACCTTGTTGAGATTTCAGTAAATATGGTTAGAGAGGAAAAAACAAGAGAAGTTGAAGAAAAGGCAAAAGATAGAGCAGAGGAGAGGATCCTTGATGCCCTTGTTCCTTCGTTCGGGGTTCCAACAGACCACTTGGCAGAAACAAGAGAAAAATTCAGAAAAATGTTAAAAGATGGTGCTCTTGAAGAAAGAGAAATAGAAATAGAGGTGGAAAAGAAATTTTTACCCTTTGTTGAGGTTGTTTCTTCACAGGGAGTTGAAGCAATGAACCTTGATGTTCCTCCTGAACTGGAAGATATTTTCCCGAAGAAAAAACAGAAAAAAAGAATGAAGATAAAAGATGCAAGAAAACATTTTTTTCAGGAGGAGGCAAGGAAGCTTATAAATATGGATGAAGTGACCCGGGAAGCATTAAAAAGGGCTCAGGAAAATGGAATTATTTTTATTGATGAAATAGACAAAATAGCAGGAGGTAAAGAAGTTTATGGTCCTGATGTTTCAAGGGAAGGTGTTCAGAGGGACTTGCTTCCTGTTGTTGAAGGGACCACAGTTGTGACAAAATACGGTATTGTGAGAACAGACCACATACTCTTTATTGCAGCAGGTGCATTTTCAAGGTCAAAACCTTCGGATTTGATCCCTGAATTACAGGGAAGGTTCCCCATAAGGGTTGAGCTTGACCCTTTAACATCTCATGATTTTAAAAGAATCCTTGTTGAACCCGAGAATTCCCTTGTTAGACAGTTTAAAGCACTTTTTGAGGCAGAAGGTTGTGGTCTGGAGTTTGAGGATTCTGCCCTTGAATTGATTGCCCATTATGCACATCTTGCAAATCAAAAAACCGAGGACATAGGAGCAAGAAGATTGCATACAATAATGAATCTGCTCCTTGAAGAGCCTCTCTTTGAACTTCCGGATATTACAGAAAATCCCCTTGTAATAACAAAGGGATTTGTTGAAGAGAAACTTTCAAAAGTAATTGAGGATGTTGATTTAGCAAGATACATACTATGAACATAAGAAGACCTTATGTTGCGGGTTCTTTTTACCCTGGTGATAAGAATTTATTAAGAAATACAATTGAAAAGTTTTTGAATAATGCAGAGATATTTGAAAAGGAGTTTTTTGCATTTATATGCCCTCATGCGGGCTATCCCTATTCAGGACAGACAGCCGGTTATGTTTACAGGCAGGTTAAAGAAATGAATAAAGTGGATACTGTTTTACTTCTTGGTGTTTCGCATAATGCAATGTTTGATTATATAGCTCTGGATGGTAATGAAGAATGGGAAACACCTCTTGGTAAAGTTCTTGTTGATAAAGACCTTGTTGATGAACTGTCAAAGGATAAGAATTTTAGAGTTGATTCTTCCCCTCATGAGATAGAACATTCCCTTGAAGTTCAGGTTCCCTTTATTCAGATGATAGACCCTTCTATAAAGATTGTTCCGCTTCTCATCGGAAGTTCAGATTTAAATCTATTTGTAAATGGTGCGGAAAAACTTTTTGAAGTTTACAAAAACAGAAACTTTTTGCTGATAGTAAGTTCTGATATGTATCATGGATATTCATATGATGAGTGTAAAAAATATGACACAAAAACCCGTGATGTTATTGCAGAATTAAACTGGGAAAAATTTTACAATCTTATAGATAAAGAGGTGATGGCCTGTGGAGCGTATGCGATTACTTTACTGCTCAGGTTCTGCGAACTTATGGGTGAAAGTAAGACGATTGTTTTGCATCACACAAATTCTGCAGATGTAACGGGCTCTTATTATGGATATGTTGTGGGCTATCTTTCAATGGGGTTTTATAAATGAGAGAGCTTGCAGAATTTCATGATAAAGTAACTGTATTTCTTGAAAATATAAGAAAAAATGCCCATGAAATTTTCCTTTTTTCCCAGAAGTTCCAGAAGGAGGGTAAAGAATTCAGGGAAGTTATATTCAGGGTTGAAAAAGAGGTTGATGAGATAAACAAAAATTTCCAGGATATGGTTTTGTCTGTTAACAGGGTTTACGAAGATGTCAGTTTTCTTTCCAGTAGATTAAGTGATTTTTCCCTTTTTGTAAAAGAAAAATATCACGAATTCATAACTATTATAAATTCCCTGAAAAGGATAGAGGTTCTCGGTGATTCAGTTATTGCTGCCTTTGAGGATATATTTTTTGTGTCAAGGAATGCAGAGATAAGAGCGTTTCATCTTGGAGAAAAAGGTGCGGGATTGAGTGTGGTTGCAAGGGAACTCTCAAGACTTACTCAAAAAGTGAAGGAAAAAATAGAGGAGTTTCGTGTTCCCCTGTCCAGACTGAAGGAATACTATACAAGTTCAGAAGAATTTTCATCAAGGTTTATTGAAAAGCTTGAATATGTTATACCCAAACAAAAGCTTTTTGAGGAGCTCTTTGAAAAGATTAAAGAGAGTAAGGATATCCTTGAAACCACCTCTGTTACTATTTCGACTTTTCTGGCAAATATCAAACTCGCCATAAAAAACCTTAACGATTTTATTAAAAGGTTTATTTTAACTGCTGAAGAAACAGTTACCATTGGAGAAAATGCATCCAATTTAATTTCCCTTATAAGTGGAATTCATGAAACCCTGGAGTTCAATGAAAAGATTTTAAAGATTCTCAAATCTCCTGAGAAAAGGAAATTCCCCAGGGAGAAAATCAATCTTCTTCTGGAAGATTTTGAGAAGATAGTAAAAGTTGTTTCCAGGAGTCTTGAAGAAATTTCAAAAAATATTGAGAACTGGACAGGACTTTTAGAAGATGCAGAAAAACAATTCGATTCTCAGGAAAGAGGTGATTTTAAAAAAGAGGTAGAAAGAATTGAGAGTGTTTTTAGAGAAGTTTTCAGGGAGAGAATCTCCTTAGTGGAAAAGGAGTCCTATTCCCTTGTGGATTCTATAAGAGACATGTTTCAATATATGAATAGTTTAAAGGAAATTGAGGTCAAAGCAAAAGATAGCATGGACATACTTGAAAGGAGAACCCTTTCTTTAAAGGCACTTGTTAAAGATGGTGATATACTTTCAATCTATTCTTTAATAGAAACAAAAAGAGCAGGGCTTGATGATGATACAATTGCCAGAGAACTTAAATCCCTTGTTGGCTCAGCTGAGGTTAAAATAAAGGAAATTATAGACCTTTCCTATTCTCTTGAGAAAAAAGGCGTTTTTGTTTATGACACAGATACAAACCCTCAGGAAATTGCAGACAGAACAGAAAGTCTGGGTAGAGAAATACCTGCCCTTGAAAGCGGTGTGGGCAAAGTTCTGGAAATGATAAATACAATTAAGGATTTTGACAATAATCTATCAATATGGCAAAGCAATGTGTCCATGTTTTTTGAGAACATATATAAAACCCAGAGACGGATGAAGGACGAGATAGAAAAAATAAAACTGGAAATAGAAGAGTTTTTTAAAGGTATGCAGAGAAAGAGATTTTTTGAACCACCTGATATTATTGGAACCAGAAAGGAAATTCTGAAACTCGTTATCACATCAGACCCTGTTACTCTAAATCCTTATCTGGCAGAAGATTCTATTTCTCATACTATAGTTGCAAGGGCTCATAAGGGTCTTTTTACACTTTCTCCTGTTTCAACAAAAATTCTACCCGGTATCGCTGACAATTTTGAAATATCAAGAGATGGTATGAAATACACCATAAGTTTAAGAAAAAATGTTTACTTCCACAATGGGAAAGTTCTGACGCCTTTTGAAGTTTACGATTCTCTGAAAAAAGCTTTAAAGGGAACTTATAAAAACTTTTTCATAATGATTGAGGGAGCAGAGAATTATGTTAAAGGAATAGCAGATGAAGTTGAAGGAATAAAGATAATTGATGAGAATATCCTTGAAATAAACCTTGAGTATCCCTTTGCTCCCTTTCTTTCAAATCTAACACTTTTAAATGCCAGCATTACCTGCGAGGATAATGGAAGACTGTACGGGGCTGGTTCCTATGTTCTTAAAGAATGGGAAAGAGGTGAAAAAATTATTCTGGAGAGGTTTGATAAATACTTTTATGGAACCCCCTATTTTCACAGGATAGAGTATTTAATAAATCCTCCTTACAGAAATGTTAAAAGCGTAATAGATGGGAAGCTCCATTATCTCAGTTTATCTCCTCAGGAAGTGAAAGAACTTAAAACCGATTTTCCTGAATATCTGGAAAACCTTGAGAAGGTTCCTGCTCTTTCAATTCAGAAGCTTGATTTTAATAACGAAGTTAAACCTTTTGATGTTGTTGAAGTTAGAAAGGCTATATGTTATGCGATATCTGCCAGGGAATTTGTAGAGGAAATTTTTGAAGATAATGCTTTGCCTGCCAAGAGTGTTTTCCCTCCCGGATATGAGTTTTATAGCCATCATCTCAAAGGTTATAATAAAGATATTGAAAAAGCAAGAGAACTTTTAAAAAAAGCAGGGTTTGAAAATGGATTTGAGTTCGTTTTAAGTTATAACCCCAGAGGGGTTTATAATAAGGCATACGAATTTATAAAGAAAGCTCTTGCAGAGTTAAATATAAATGTTATACCTGAAAGGCTTGAGTGGGCGGACCTGCTTGAAAAATCAAGAGGGGAGGGTGTCCAGAGCATAATGATAGGCTGGGGAGCTGATACACCTGACCCGGATGCTTTTATTTTCCCCCTTTTTCATTCATCTGAAAGAAAACATACAAGATTTAAAGATAAAGAAATAGACGAACTTATTGAGAAAGCAAGAAAAGAGAGGAACATAGAAGAAAGGAAAAGGCTTTATACAATTATAGAACAGAAGGTTCTTGAAAAAGCCCCCTGTGTTTTTCTTTATCATCCTCTGATTATTGGTCTGAGAAACGAAAAGATTCTTGGTATCTCACCACACCCTATACTGAGTTCTGAAGTTTTTTACGCTGTGAAAAATGATTAAAAAAAGAGAAATAGATTTACCCCTTCATCCGGGTAAAGCACCAGCGTGGCTTTTTAAAAGGATGAAGACATTGAGTGGGCTTATCATTGAAGCCATTTATTATGAACTGGGGGAGAATGATGTTCTGAGCAAACTTTCCAATCCTCTATGGTTTCAAAGTTTTGGGTGTTTTCTTGGCTTTGACTGGCACTCTTCAGGATTAACAACTGTTTTAACGGGTGCAATAAAGGAAGGCATAAAACAGAGAGGTATTCCTGTTTTTATTGCAGGTGGTAAAGGCAAAACTTCTTTAAAAACACCCCACCAGATTGAAGAAATATGTGAAAAACAGGGTATGAACTCTGATCATTTTATCAGAGCATCAAGACTCAGTGCAAAGATTGATAATACTCTTGTTCAGGACGGGTATAACTTGTATCATCATGTGTTTATTTTTACAAAGAAAGGCAGGTGGGTTGTTATCCAGCAGGGCATGAATGAAAAAAAAGGATGGGCAAGAAGGTATCACTGGTTCAGTGAAGATATTACAAACCTTTTTATAGAACCTCACACCGGGATCATAACTTCCAGAAAAGGGTTTACACTTAATCTGGTCAGTAAAAAGGTTAAAAATACTCAGAATAAAATTACTGAAATATCACGTGAAAATCCTGATAAAATCATAAAAGAAATAAAACTTCTAAAAAGGATTAAAATGCCGGAAAGACACGAAATTCTATTAAAGGATATAAAATCTGAAAATTTAAGAAAGGTTTTAACAGAGACTTATGAAAGAAAACCAGAGAACTTTGAAGGGTTGCTGTTGATAAAAGGCACAGGACCCAAAACAATGCGTGCTCTTGCTCTACTGTCAAACCTTTTGTACTCATCGCCTTTGTCCTTTGAGGACCCCGCAAAATACTCATTTGCTCACGGGGGTAAGGACGGATACCCCTATCCGGTTGATAAAAGAAATTATGATAAAACAATTCAAATAATGGAAAAAGCTTTAAAAAGAGCAAAACTGGGGAATAGAGAATATTTTAAAATGCTGAAAAAGATGGAGGAGGTTTTTATATGATAGTGGTTGTTCAAAGGGTTTCAAGAGGAAGCGTGAAGGTGAACAATAAAATCATATCAGAAATAGGTGAAGGATATGTTTTGCTTGTTGGATTCTGCAAGAATGACAGGGAAGAATATCTTGATAAGATGGCTAATAAAATAAAAAACCTCAGAGTTTTTGAGGATAAAAACGGTAAGATGAATAAAAGTATAGGTGAAATAGGGGGTGATGTGCTACTTGTTTCAAACTTTACTCTTTGTGCATCTCTGAGAAAAGGAAGAAGACCTTCCTTTGACAGGGCAATGGAGGCAGAAAGAGCAAAGGAATTTTTTGATATATTTGAAAACAAACTGAAAAATCTGGGTTTGAATGTTAAAACAGGAGTTTTTGGTGCAAAAATGCAAATCCATATAAAAAATGACGGTCCTGTTACCTTTATCCTGACTGAAAAAGATATAATTGGTGATAGTTAAAGTTCCTGAACCTACTTGCCTACGCAGAAATTCTCAAATATTTTTTCAAGGATTTTATCCTCAACATCTATCCCTATTAAATCATTCATAAGTGATAATGATTCTTTTAATGGGAGAACAACTATTTCTTCACTCAACTTTTTTGAAAAACTTGTAAAAGATTCCCTGATGAGTGTGAGAACTTTCACACATATTCTGCTTTCCCTTTCACTCAGGGAAAAATGAGGTTCTCCAAAAATTTTCATTGTTTTTTGTTCTATTAAGTTTCGTAATTTGTCAATGTTTTTCCTTTCTTTTGCACTTACAAAAATGAAAGATATATCTTTTAAGTCCCTTTTTAATTTTTTCCTGTCAATTTTTATTCCCCTGTCAATTTTATTGAACACCACTATTATTTCCTTTTCTTTTTCTTTTAAATTTTTAATAAATCCATCCAGCTTTTCATTTTTAGATGATGCGTCAAGCATGTACACTATTATATCACTTTGTTCAATTATCTGTTCTGTTTTTTTAATTCCTATTTTTTCAACCTTCCCTTTTGTCTTTCTTATACCCGCTGTATCAAAAACCTTTGTTAAAACTTCTTTTATAAAAACCTCCTCTGATATATAATCCCTCGTTGTTCCTGGTATTTCTGATACTATTGCCCTTTCCCTTTCTAAAAGAGCATTAAAAAGAGTTGATTTACCCACATTTGTTTTTCCGCATATTGCTATTTTTGGGCCCTTCAGAAATTTTCTACCCTTTTCTCCCTCCTCTATAAAATTTTCCAGTTTTTTAATTATTGAATTATACTTTTTCATAATTTCTCTGTCATCAAGGGGTGGGATGTCCTCTTCAGGAAAATCTATTATAGCTTCAAAATCCTTTACGAGGTCTATTATTTCATCCTGAATAACTCCAAACCTTTTAGAAACATCCCTTTTTAACTTACTCAGAGTGATTGATACAGCGCTCTTTGTTGTTGCCCTTGAAATCTCATTTATACTTTCTGCCTGTAAAAGGTCTATTTTGCCATTTAAAAATCTTCTTTTTGTGAATTCACCGGGTAGGGCAGGGTCTGCTCCTGCTTTTATTATTGCTTCCTCTATCAGTCTTGGCACAATATAACCCCCGTGTGATATAATCTCGAGCATGTCCTCACCTGTATAGCTTTCAGGTTCCCTGTAAAATACGAATGTTACCTCATCCAGTATTTCTTTTGTTTCAGGGTGATATAAAAAACTCCTGTAAATCCTTTTTGGAGATATTTCAGAAGGGTTTTTAAAGAAAATTTTTTTTAATATTTCTTTTGTATCCGGACCGGTTACTCTGATAATGGCCAGTGCTGAAATCCCGTGTGGGGTTGCGATTGCACATACAGTGCTCATTTAGGAGCTATTACCAGAATTCTTTCTTCTCCTTTTCTCACAAGATAGATTTTTATATCGCTTTCCCTTTTCAGGGCATTTCTTATTACCCTTAGTTCATTTTCATCAACAGGGTCAAAGGACATCTCTCTTCTTGTTCTTCTGACAACATTGCATATTGCCTTTGCCTTATGGATCAGAAATTCAAGTCTTTTTTTCCTGTAATCATTTACATCAAGGTAGACTTTATAGTCACCAAATTGTTTCTTAAAACTCTGATAAAGGAGATATTCAAGGGCATCAAGGGTTTGCCCCTTTTTACCTATTAAAACACTGTCACTTTTTTTGGTCTTTAAATTTATATGAATCTTCGGGTCTTTAAAGGAAAAATAGCATTCTCCTTTGTCCCCCATTTTCTCAACTATTCCAGACAGGAAATTTTCTATAAACTCAAACTCCGGGTAATCAACATATACCCGAACCTTTGCAGGTTTTTTCCCTCTTCCTTCAGAAATTATCTCTATTTTCACATCCTTTCTTTCAAGTTGAGTTTCTTCAAGCGCGGTTTTTATGGCTTCTTCCGGAGTTTTTCCTTCAACCTCGTAATATCTCATAACAAACCCCTTATTTTTTAATCCCTATTTTTTTCAAAATCAGAGTCTCAACAATTCCCCACAGGTTATAGACAAACCAGTAAAGCACAAGTCCTGCAGGGAAATTTAAGAATATAATTGTAATAAATGCAGCCATAAAAAATCCAATGTTTCTTGTTTGCTTTTCCTGAGCAGGCTGTAAAAACTGCTGTGCGATGCTTGTAATCCCCATCAATACAGGGAGTATGTAGTAAGGGTCTTTCAGGGAAAGGTCTGTTATCCAGAGCATAAAAGGCGCTTTTCTGAACATTATATCGTATCTTAGAACCTGATAGAGTCCCCAGAAAATAGGAAGCTGGAAAAGAAGGGGAAGGCAACCTGAAAATGGGTTAACTCCCATCTGTCTGTAAAGTTTGAAAGTTTCTTCCTGTAGTTTTTTAGGGTCGTCCTTATAGACTTTCTGCAGTGCTTTTAAACGGGGTTGAAGTTGGGAAAGCTTTTGCATGGATTTTAATGATTTCAGAGAAAGGGGCATGAACACGATTTTCATAAGAAGTGAGAAAATTATTATGAGCAGTCCATAATTCTTTATAAATTTTGCTGAAGTTCTGAATATATAGAGAATCCCTATGGTAAAGGGTTTCATAATAGACCAGCCTGCAGGATAGACCCCTTCCATCCCATAACCTATTTCTTTTAAAAGAAAATAGTCAATTGGGCCAGTATAACTTTCAAAAGAAATTTTGTTGTTTTTGAAATTTAACAGGTAATAATATTCGTTTACTTTTTTAATGCTCAAAGGCTTTGAATCACCTGAATAGATAATAGAAAATGTAAAATATGTGGATTTTGAGGTAATCCAGTAAAGGTCTTTAGAAAAGTTATATTCATTTAGTTTTTTCCTGTCAAATTTCTTTGTTTTACCCTTTTCATAAATTAAAAGAAGGTTTTCTTTAATATCCTCTTTTTCATCAACAGGTTTCATAAAATAAACAAGAAAGTTTCCATAATTATCTGATGCATAGTCAAATTTGTATGTGTTTCCATAAAACCTGTAATCTTTAGACCTTTGGTCCTTTCCTGAAAATGTCAGAACCCTTGATTCATTGTCATTCAGAAAAATATGTTTTTCTCCCTTATAGTTGTAAAGAGGTATTGTATCCTCTGAAAACAAAAAGACAGGCGAATTTAAAATGTCAACATCTGGTTTACCATCACTTCTGTAATTCTTTAAATTTATCCTGTAAATAACACCTCTTGAAGGGTCAATATAAACCTTATAGAGGTCACTTTCTACAATAACGGGATTTAAAGTGTCCATCGTGAAAACTGGAATTTCTGTCTTTACAACTTCTTCTTTCTTGACTTCCTCTTTTCTGGGAGCAGGTTCCTTGTTCTTCTTTTTGTTCAGTGTGTTGAATATAAAAATGTTATAAATAACAAGAAAAACAAAAAGAACGATTAGAAATAAATAATCCTTTCTCATCTGAAAATCCTCCTGAAGTCCTCCTCAGGAAAGTTGACACCCCCTTTTGAAAAAGGGTTACACCTTAAAATCCTGTATATTGACAGTATCAACCCCTTGAATATACCGTATTTTTCTATAGAGTTAATTGAGTATTCAGAACAGGACGGATAAAATCTACATGAGGAAGGGAGAATGGGTGATATCAATTTTTTGTAAAGTTTTATAATTCCTGTTAGCAACTTCTTAAACATTTTTCAAAAACCCTGAAAGTTTTATAATTTCCTTTTCTATATCATTATACCTGACATCTTCTTGCCTTACAAGAAATACATTTATACCTCTGTAAAGATGCTTGTTTTTTCTATATGCTTCCCTCACAAGCCTTTTCAACCTGTTTTTTTTAACCTTGTTTTTTACACTTTTTGACACAGCAACACCGAATTTCCTTTGTTCTGATTCAATATGATAAAGCACCAAAAACTTACCTTTAAAAAATTTTCCCTGCTTAAAAACAAAATCTAAATTTTTTAATCTTTCCTTTTTAGGTAAACTCTGATCCAGTTTCAGTGGGTCAGCCTTTTTCTTCCTCTACTTCTTCTTCTCTTTATTATCTTTCTTCCACTCTTTGTTTTCTTTCTTGCTCTGAATCCGTGTCTTCTTTTCCTCTTTATTCTGCTTGGCTGGTATGTTCTTTTCATTTCTGCGTTAAAAGTTTTACAGCTTTACTTTTAATACGTGCACCCTTGTTCTCGTGAATAATCCCTTTTTTAACAGCTTTATCCACATACTTATAAAGCAGATTCAATGTGGTTTTATTCTTCTCCGGCTCCTTTTCTCTTGCAATCTTTTTAATTAAATTCTTGATTCTGGTTTTATAAGCCTTGTTTCTTAATCTTCTTTTTTCGTTCTGTCTTATCCTTTTCAAAACTGATAGACTTTTCTTTGGCATATCAAAATCCTTTTAAATTTATTAGTTGTTTAATTATATAGAAAATGCAGGGCTTAAAGTCAAGTGCCACTTGAAATAACCGAAAAACTTACATTAAAATTAAAAAAACTTTGCCCCCGTAGCTCAGGAGGACAGAGCGGCGGTTTCCTAAACCGCAGGCCGGGTGTTCGAGTCACCCCGGGGGCAGGTTTACATGTAGTTATAGCTGGAAAGAAGATTAATTTTTCTGCTTTTAATTTTATATTTTTCTTTTTTCCCTGTGGCTCGGCATGTGTAAATGATTTATGTTTCTAAAAGGTTTGCCCTTCTCCGAAAGAGTACACCGCCTTTGAATAGGGGCTTTTGAAGGCAATATCAAATCTGACAACAGGGAGATTAAAGTTTCTTGTGAATTCTCCTCTGAAGCCAATACCGAAGTCATAAAAAATTTTTTTTCTTTCCATTATTTTTGCAAAATCTATAAAGAATACCATTCCAGGAGCAAATACTTTTAAAATTTCTGGTCCGAATATTCTTATTTCAGAAGTATTTAATATGTATTCCTCTGTTTCCAGATAATAGGCAGGATAACCTCTTAAACCATTCGTTCCACCTAAAAAAATATTTTCATAGGGTTTAGAATATAAAATCCGATTTGCTATTGTTACTCTTTTGATGACAGGGATAAATGTCAGGAAACTCAATGAGAAATTTCTATAATAGTAGTCTTCAAAATATCCTGAAAATCCTGATATTGTTTTAAATATTTTAAATCCAAAGGAAAAAGATGTCTCAATTCCCTGTTCTTTAAAGTCGGTTTTTACTTTAAAATTTACTTTCCAGCCTGTAAATATGTCTTCAATTTCACCAAAATTTCTTATAAATCTTTCTTTTAAATATTTTTCTCTACCAAAAACATAAACTGCATTCAGGGAAAAATATTCGTCCTTATTCCTTCTTCTTGCTTCAAATTCAAGCCCAAAAGCGTTCCATTCCTTTCTTGACAGGTTTTTTAAAAAACCTGCCTCAAGTTTTTCGTCCAGAAAATCGGTGCTATCAACTTTTTCGCCTTCTTCGTATATGTATTTCAGTTTTTTGATTTTGCTGTAGTTTAAATAGGGATAATTTTTTAGAAAAGTGTAAAAAGGTCTTTTGAAATAAAAGTCAATAATTTGATATTTTTTTGCAGAACTTAAAGAAAAATATATGTCCATTGGTGAGTTGAGAAAGGAAGGCTCAATGTATAAAAGGCTCAGATAGTCCCTTTCATAGCTTTTTACATAAAATACTCCCGCATCTATTGCTCTTCCAAAAAAATTGTGCTCCTCCACACCTGCTGAGAATCTTGTTCTTCCACCGCCTCCTTGCAGAGAAAGGAATAAACTGAATGTGAAGAGGTCTTTTAGATTAACATAAACTGTATCCGTATCACTTGATGTTTTTATTTCTGCATATTTGAATATACCCAGACTTCGCAGCCTTCTTTCGCTTTCTCTTAAAAGAAAGCTATCTTTATTGTTTTCATTGAAAAAAAGAAGTTTTTTAACCTTGCTTTTTCTTGTTTTATGGTGAAGTAGATTCACAATGTTATAGGGAAACTTAGCGTTTTCATAAATAGGTTTAACATCTATTTTGATAACTGATAAATAAAGAAGAATCAGTATTAATTTCATTTTCTTAAAATATACACACTTATTTTTTTGCGACAGATATTCAAATCTTTTAATTTTTCAATTTTGCTAAAGTTCTTTTCAAATTTTTTGTTCAACTTACCCACAAATAAAAATTCTTTGTTCATATCAAAAAATTTATCTTTCCAGAAATAATAGTGATTCTGCCTTGACCCTATGTTCAGAGAGGGAACAAAGGGTTTATCGGGTAGATAAAATGAGAGGATTGATGCCCATTGATATGTATTTGCAGCAATATTTTTAATGTTTTTCTCCTTTCGTATTTTTTCAACTTCCATTGTAATTTCTCGCCAGCCTTTCATTCTGTAAACAGGGTCTTTTTTGATTTTTATAAATGGATGTATTGCATGAATATGAACAAGAATATTTAACAAAAAACTTATTGAAAAAAAGGTCCAGAAGATTTTATTTCTCTTCAGATAAAGACCTGCAAGAATTAACATAAATATATAGCCCATTACAGGCCAGTTTGCCTCGGCGCGGAACTTCAAAGATGTGAGGGAAAAAAATAAAAACGGAACAAAGGAAGAGAGAGTCAAAAATGTAAGTTTTTCTTTAAAAAGTCCTTTAAAAGAGTAATAAAATATTATCAGAGATAATGGGAAGGAGAGCACAAGGATTGCATCTCTCAGATATTCCAGTGTATTTAAAAGATTTATACCCCTTGAGGGTATCCCGTGAGAAAACTGAAACTTAAAGGATACAAAGTTGTTCTGGATGTTCCATATTATAACAGGTGAAAATACAAGTAGAGCAATCAGGGCAAACAGGAATCTTTCCTTTTTGAAAAATATTTTTTCCCTGTAAAAAAAGTATAAAAATGAAGGCGCTAATAAGAATGCTGTATATTTTGAAAGCAGGGCAAGTCCCAGGGATAGAGCGGATAAGTAAATAAAATTTTTGTTTTTATAATATTTTAAAAGAAAGTAATAAGAAAGCACAGAGAAGAATATTAAGGGCGTATCAGGAGTTATGACCACACTTCCTACAGAGAATATTATGCCTGCTGAGAGAAACAGGATAATGTTAAAGGATGTTTCATGGTCTTTGAGTTCTTTTCCTATTAATATCAAAAAGAGTCCTGTTAAAAAAGATAAAAATATTGCAAAAAACCTTACCCCTGTTTCGCTGTTTCCAAATATGGTTGTGGATATTTTTATAAGGTATGCAATAACAGGGGGGTGGTCGTAATAGGAAAGACTTATGTTCTTTGACCAGACCCAGTAATAGGCTTCATCCTCTGTGAGCTGGGTATTTAAAATTACAGGTATTTTTATCAGGATAATAAAAAGGAGCAAAAAGAGAGGTTTTTTCATTCACTTCTGAGCCATCTTATACCGCTTTTCCTCTGGTATCCTATCTGAACATAATATTCCCTTAAAGAATCATCTTTTAATGTTATGTAAATTTTTGCAAAATGGTCCTCTGTATCAAATAGGGTATCCCGGGTGAACCATAAAAAGTATGTTTTCCCCATTGTTATGGGGACAACGTCTGCGTAGTCTGAGTAAGGGGCAGTATCACATTTTGCTATGCTTGAATCAGAAAATTGGTTTGAAATTCTATTGTTTTCCTCGTTCCAGGGTGTGGTCCATCCCTGTGGTCCATATAGATAAAGAACAGTATCACTGTCTGATAGGACTTCTTCAAAAACAAAATCGCAGTTTTTTATAAATGTATCTCTTGCATTTACCCTGTGTATGTAATTCAGTGAGTCAAAGTAAAACCCTGAGGGTTTTGTGCTGTCTCCGAGTCTGTAAGGATAAAATATAAATGTATCAACATACACCTTATAGTTGAGAACATAGGGGTCTGATTCCACATCTTCTCTGAATACTGTTATTTCTACTTTTGTTCTGGGTTCGGAGAGCAAAAAAGAATCGGTTTCAGGGTCAAGTATATGTGCCGGTTCGAGACTACCATCAAAATAGATATTGTAGCCATCAATATCCTTTATCCTGTTCCATTTTAACATAATTTTTGAACCATTGTTAATTACATTTTCATCCACATGAGAGATGATGGGAACCGGTTCCACCCCTTTACAATAATGAAATATGACGAATAATAAAAGAATCAGGAATATTTTTCTTTTCATTTTGGAATATTATAAGGAATTTAAGAAGTAAATCTCAATTAAAAATCTATAAATAGTTCTTATGCTTTAAATCTAATCTCTAATTCTTAATATTTTTACCTTCTGTCCATTCAGGTCTATAAAATAAACCCCGTTCTTTAAATTTCTATAAGAATTAATCCTTCTGCCTCTTGTGTCCAGAATCCTGACTCCTTTAATCTTTAAAATATTTCTTAAATCAGGATTTATTGTAGGTAGATTTACTTTTGTTTTTGCGAAATATTTTTCAGAAACAGATGTATATGTCATTCTTGCAAACCATGCGTTGTCACTTGAGTTGTCAGTTGCAGGATGACACCATGCAGCACCCACAACCCCATTCGTTGCGTCAACTGCTATGTAGTCTCCGATGAATGTTTGACCTACAGGCGGTTTTGTTACATCTGTTACCCGCATACTTGGAGAAAAAGTCTGTCCATAATCATCTGAATAGGCATAATATATATCAAGGTTGTATCCACCTTCTCTTGTGTCATACCATATAACATGAACCCTGCTGTATTCGTCAACAGAAACCCATGGGAAAAACTGATGTCCTGTTGTTACATCGTTTATCCTGACAGGAGTTTCAAAGGAATTTCCTCCGTCTATGGATCTTGCAATATAAGCGTCCCAGTGGGTATGTCCTGCGTCAGTTGATTGATAGGTAATATAAACATAACCTGTGGTCATATCCACATCCATTGATGGGATTGCATAGCACCTCCATGGCAGGAGAGACTGACTGTCATAGAGGTCTGCAACATGAACAGTGGAGCCAAAAGAATTTCCCCCGTCGGTTGATTTTCTCATCCATATCCCTTGATCATACTGCCAGTTCTGAGGAGAGTCGAGTCCCCACATCACATATATTTCTCCATTCGGTCCCATCTTTGGCATTGAACCATTTCCACCTGAGTTTATATAAACCGGTGCCGAGAACGTTAAACCTCCATCAATTGATTTCCTGAAATAAATGGCCCCCGCCATATAGCTTAATAGAACAGTGTCTCCATAGGCACTTATCCAGGGTTTATCGTCAAAAGATGAGTCATTTGTAATGTTTATGCTATCACTCCATGTGGCACCACCATCAGGTGAAATCAGAAATCCTATATCACCCTGCCATGCATATCTGTCAAAAGTTATAAAGGCAAAATAGACCGTGTCTCCTTTTCCCCATGTTAAAACAGGATCGCCCTGTTCAGGATACCAGAGTCCATCAGCAGGAAACTGGTTCTGTGACCATGAAACTCCTGAATCCGCCGAATATGACATCCCCACAGTGTACCCGGCTCCTCCTCCAGTGCCTCTTTGGTCATTCCAGCCCGCAACAATTTTTGCTCCTTTTATTTCGCATGAAAGCTCATTCTGGGTTACTACATCAGCAGGTGGAGTGGTTATAAGGTCTATATTTTGCTCAAAGGGAGGGTCAAGTTCTGGAAAGTCAAAGGATTTGATTTTTTTCTTAAATTTTTCTCTGAGCTCTTTATCATTAAGTGCCCTGAATATTTCCCTTTCCAACTTTCCGCTCGATTTTCTTTTTTCATAAACAGGGGGAACAAATATTTTATCAGGCCATCCAAGCACTTTTATTTCTGAATTTATGGTGATTTTACTGCCCTGTTCTATTTTCATAACTTTTATTTTTGACTTAAATATCAATTCTTTCCATATTTTTTTATGAATTTTATCAGGATATTCAAGGACTATATATTTCTCTATGTTTTCGTGTATTTTACCATTTACAATCCAGAAATTTTTCACTTTTTCAGCATAAAAATCTCTCTCCAGAGTTTTTTCTATCTCGTTTACAGGAAGTGTGAGCAGAAACGGGTAAACTGCAATAATTAATGATAGAATTCCACCCATTTGAACAACCTCCTTTTTAAATTATAAGACTAAATTATAATATTAAATACTTTTGGAAATCAATTCTTTTATTTTCGGAACAGGAAGGTCTGACAGTCTTTTCCCCCTTAAGATTTTGTTTTCAAAGGTTTCTCTTTGTTCTTTGTAAAAGATACCGATCGCTATTTTTTTGCCTTTTGATTCGTAGGTCCATTCTCTTGCTTTGTTCATTGCCATGTTCCAGTCCTCAGGATTGTGTCCTTCATCCTGCAAATTATAAACTCTCTCTTTGTAAAAAGGATAGGTATTGTAAAAGGTAACACATGGCTGAAGCACATCAACTATAGAAAATCCTTTATGGATTATCGCCTGTTTTATTATTTCTTTCAAATTTTTTATATCTCCTGCAAATGCTCTTGCGACAAAGCTTGCTCCACTTACAAGCATTATTTCTACCGGATTTAAAGGTCTTTCAGGTGAACCTTTGGGTGTTGATTTTCCCTTAAAGCCTGATGGGGATGTGGGTGTGAATTGCCCTGTTGTGAGACCGTATACATGGTTATTGTGAATTATCATTGTTATGTCAACATTTCTCTTTGCAGCAAAGATTAAATGTTCAAGACCCTCTCCATAAGCGTCTCCATCACCTGCAAATCCTATAACAAAAAGTTCGGGGTTTGCCAGTTTTATTCCTGTAGCAGGTGCAACAACTCTTCCATGAAGAGAATAGAAAGAATTTAAATTTGTATAATCACTTATTTTACCATGACAGCCTATTCCAGAGAGGATAACCACATTATGCCTTTCTAATTTTGCCTCTTCTTCAAGTTCCAGAATTGCCTGTTTGAACATCTTTTCTATTGCGAAGTCACCACACCCCGGGCACCATGTGTTTTCTGAGTATGTATAAAGTTCTTTTAAATTCATTTTATTGCCTCCTTTACCTTTGCCTTCAGTTCTGAAAATGTGAAGGGTCTTCCATCATATTTGAGTATTCTTTCATTTACTTTTATACCATGATAGGATAGCCATGTTGTAAACTGAGCAGTAGAGTTAACCTCAACAGAAACTACTTTATTACAACCCTTTAATTCTTCTTTTATCTTTTTATGAGGCAAAGGGTGCATATATAAGGGTTGTACAACTTTCAATCCCAAATCTTCTGCAACTTCAATTACTGCTCCTTTTGTAGAACCCCATGTAATTATACAATTTCTGGAATTTCTGTTTCCATAAACTTTAACTGTTTCAGTGCTTTTTAAATTTTCCCTGATTGTTTCCATTTTTCTTAACCTTTTTTCATGACCTTTGGCAACTATTTCAGGTTCTTCAGTTGTGACTCCATATTCATCGTGCTCGTAACTGTTTACTTTAACAATTGCCTCAGGATCACCCGGAAAGGCAAGAGGTGAGATACCATCTTCAGTATAAAGGTATCTTTTGTAATTGCCCTTACCCTTCCATAAAACAGATTCTTCAGTTCTTATTTTTTCTTCATCTCCTGTAAAGGAGAAGGTACTTTCACTCAGGTGTTTATCACTTAGAATTATCACAGGAACCTGAAATTTCCACGCCAGGTTCATTGCGTCTGCTGATAGGTAGAATGCTTCCTCAATGTCTCCTGGTGCAATAACAATTCTTGGGAATTCTCCGTGCCCTGCAAAAATTGAGAAAAATAAATCCCCCTGTTCTGTGTAGGTGGGAACCCCTGTTGCAGGACCAGGTCTTTGAGCAAGCACTATAACAATCGGTATTTCTGCCTGTCCTGCAAGACTGAGGTGTTCTACCATCAGAGCAAACCCTCCACCAGATGTTCCGACAGCACTTTTTAAACCTGCATAAACAGCTCCTTCTGCAATGCCTATCACCGCAATTTCTGTTTCAGGATGCACTGTTCTTATTCCGAATGTCTCTTCGTTACCTGCAAGATAGTGTAATATACTTGAAGAGGGTGTCATTGGATAAGCAACATAGAGTTTCATGCCTCCCTTTACAAGACCCAGTGCAATCGCCTCATTACCTGTTAAAAGCGGTTTTGGGGATTCCGAATTTGTTTTAATTTTTAACTTGCTCTTAAATTTATTTCCTGTCTCAAATCCTGTTCTGGCAACTTCTATATTTTTTTCAATATCTTTTTTAATAGTTGCTTTAATTATGTCCTGAACTTTTTTAAAATCAGAGTTTATAACTCCTGCAAGAACTCCAAAGGCAATATTATTCCGCGCTATTTGAGGTAGCCCATTATCCTTTACTGTCTTTGTCATGGGAACTCCGATTTTATTTGTATTATCTTCAATTTGAATTTCATCAGAGTCAAATATAATAATTGAATCTTTACTGAGTTTTTGCCTGTGTTTTTCAATTGTTTCCTTATTTAAAGCTATCAGTATATCAATTTTATTTTCATGGGAAAGGATTTTTTTATCAGATGCTCTTACTATTGCAAAGTTGTGTCCGCCCCTGATAAGAGAGGGGTAGTCTTCATATACAAATATAAAATATCCATATCTGTTCAAAAGTCTTGCAATTATATTCCCTGATTGTTTTATACCATCACCCGCCTGACCGCCTATTAAGATACTTATTTCACTCATCAAATTTCTCCATCAATAAGAATTAAATTTTAAGGGATTATTTAATCTAAAAACAATTCTATTTAAAAATCATTCTAAACTTATAAGTTTGACATGCTCAGGTTTTCCTTCTTCTTTTACCAGGATTATGCATACTCCACTTAATTTCGCAGGCAATGTAAGATGGTTTTCACCCTTTGAAATTTTCCCCTTCCAGAGAGTTCTAACGAATCTTCCTGTGATATCAAAAAGTTGTAATTCTATCCTGATATCTTTTTTGGAAACATAGTTCATACAAAGTTTACCCATTGAGGGATTCAGAATAATCTTTGCATCCCTGTAACCGGGGAAATTATTTTTTTCCTGAATATTTTCAGATGATAATCTTAAAAGATATACATCTGTATTACCTGCTCCGAATGACCATGTTCCACCTGCAACCACATATCCTGCGTCATGAGTGATGTCAATAGTGTATCCATGGTCATTGTCAGCCCCTCCATAGGTCCTGTACCAGAGTTCATTCCCATCTTCATCAGTTCTTATGATATATACATCATCGCCACCTGCACCATAAGATAATGTGTTTCCTGCGATTACATATCCTCCGCCAGATGGATTTTTAAGTTCCCAGCCCCTTTCATTATCAGCGCCACCATAGGTTTTCTGCCATATCATATTTCCCTGTGCGTTTGTCTTGACAAGATATACATCCTCAAAACCTGCCCCGTAGGAACGGGTATATCCTGCAATTACAAGTTCATTGTTTTGATTTTCAACGATTGAGAATCCAGCATCATAATCAGCTCCACCGTAAAATTTAGCCCACAGAGAATCGCCGTTCAGGCTGACCTTTACTATATACAGGTCATTGTTCCCTGAACCAAAGCTCTGTGTGTATCCACAAGCGACATATCCATCTGATACAGGAATCACGTCCCTTATATAATCATCAAGACCTCCTCCTGTTGTTCTTGTCCAGACCGTGTCTCCATTTGAATCTGTTTTTATGATATAAACATCATAATAGGGAGCAAAGGAATCTGAATAACCTGCGATTATATATCCACCATCCTGAGTTTGTTTAACTGAGTACGCATACTCATTACCAGACCCTCCGTATGTTCTGCTCCATATTTCATTACCGTCAATATCAGTTTTTACAATATAAAAATCCGCTCCTCCTGCACCATAGGACCTTGTATAACCCGCAAATATATATCCTCCATCTGATGTCGTTTCAACATCAAAAAACACATCGTTTAAGGCTCCTCCATAGGTCTTTTGCCATAACATATTGCCCATTGAGTCTGCTTTTATTATATATCCGTCAAAAATTCCTGCTCCATAGGACATAGTCCATCCTGCTATTATGAAATTACCATTGCCATCTTCTTTAACAGACCAGCTGTCGTCAATTTCAGAACCACCAAAAGTTTTTGTCCAGATGGTATCAGGACCTTGAGAAATCAAAATATAAACCATAAATAATTTTACCATTTTAAAACCTCCATAAAATTTCTGCTTTTAAACTATCAGGTCCACTTTTTATTTTATTTATTTTAAAGTTTACCCCCCTTTCTTTTGCAAATCCTATAAAGTCAAAAAGGTTTTCTTCAAAAGAGCAATGATGGCATGTTGTTCCTTTCATTTCAATAGAAATTCTGTTTTTAGATTTTTTTAGCTTACTGATAAACACCTCAGGGTATCTCCATATATGATATTCATTTTTTAAAATATTCAAAATATCTAATTTTTTATATAATTTCATTTGTAGGGAAATTCTATATGGGTTGAACCTTGTTATAATTAAATAAATCTTAACTCCTTCAAAAATTGCGTTATAAAGAGTTTTTGAAAAATCTGGATGGGTTAAGGAATTGGGCGCAAACTCTTCTGCATCCTCTCTCTGGACCACAAATACAATGGAAGATTCGTATCCTTCTTTTCTTTTGTTTATCAGAGCCTTTATATGTTTTATCCCTCTCATAGTGGGTGCATCTGGAAAAAGAGCAATATTGTTCAGGACAAGGGTGCAGGATTTTATTTCACAAAACATTTTTTTATTCCCTTTTTTTAAAACAAAATCTATTCTTGACTTATTTACTCTTGTTTCTTTGCTCTCTATGTTCCAGCCTTTTAAAAATGGTATCCTGCCCTTTAAAATCTCTTTTTCAAAAAATCTATTCACAAGATGTGCATCTGTTGAAACCCATATTTTATCCTTTTTAACCGCTACGAGCTTATAAGGTAGTTTGCCTTTCTTGCTGGTTAACATAACTTTGCTCTGTGCTTCAAGTAACTCTCTTAATCTTCCTGAATTTGCAAGATATGCTTTCTCTTTTCTTTTCCCTATTTTTACCTGACATGTAAACCTGTTTATTCTTTTTATTAACTCGCCTTTTATTGTTTTCATATTATTATTATAATCAATTTTGATTTATGAATACTAAATCCTTATAATTTTTTAATGCTTAATTTAATTCTGATAATTTCCTTTCTAAATTTTTCCAGGTTTGAGAGCAAAATTCCCGCAATCTCTTCCTTTATATCTACTACTGCAATCCTTATAAGCATGGACCAGGATATTTACAGAGAGATAAAAAATTTTCAGAGAAAAAATAAACTTGTTGATAGAATGAGCCCGATTATAACAGAACTGGGTGGAAACTTTGTCCCGATATCGTTTTTGCTATTTGGTGCTTATGGAGTTTTATTTAATAAAGAGAAAGAAAAAAAAGTTTGTATCTCAGGCATAAAGGCATCTCTTTTTACAGGTTCTTTAGTGTTTATAGGCAAACATTTTACAGGTAGACCAAGACCCGGCGTTGTAGATGGAAAAGATAGATGGCTTTTATTTTATCAACCTCTTGATTTTTCAAGATACAGAAAGGGTAAAATGCCCTATTTTGATGCTTTCCCTTCAGGACATACAGCTCTTGCCTTTACATGGGCAACGGTTCTTTCAGAATACTATGGAGAGAAAAGATTTATTACCCCTTTTCTTTACTCTCTTGCCACACTTGCAGGTCTCTCAAGAATAACAGAGGATGAACACTGGCTTTCTGATGTTTTTGTGGGCGCATTTATAGGGTATTTTTCAGGCAAGGTCTTTTCAAAAGAAAAAAATAACCTGAACATAAGCTTTAATTTCTTTGAAAAAAGTTTTGTAACCACTATAAAATTTAATTTTAATCTCTTGTAAAACAGGAGGTTTTTATGAAATTTTTAATACTGATTTTTCTTATGAACTCATCATCAGGAAAGATTGTGAGGAATGAGAAGTTCCTGCCCAGATTTCTTACTCCTGAAGAAAAAGCAAGAATGAACGAGATAGGTGAGTATCTTATAAAGGGTCCACCTCCTGGTAGCCCGGTGAGGACACCTGCCGAATATGAAAGGGTTCAGTGTGTGTTTTTTAGATGGCCTTACAGTTCATGGAATTCTATATGGAGAGATATGATAAGGGAAGTGTGCGAGGTGGCAAAGGCTTATATAATAACAGCTTATGCATCTGATACTTCCTCTATAAAGTCATATCTTGAACAGGGTGGAGTAAATACAGATTCAGTGCGATTTCTCATAACCTCAACAAATTCTGTTTGGATAAGGGATTATGGTCCATGGAATATATATGTGGAAAATGACACCCTTTCAATTGTTGATTTGATTTATAACAGACCCAGACCACAGGATGATTCTTTTCCTTCAAAACTTGGACAGATGTGGGGTTTAGATGTCTATCTTCCAGACCTTACCCATCCGGGTGGCAATTTTATGGTGGATGGTAATGGAACTGGATTTTCAACTGATTTGATTTATGAAGAAAATTCCGGTATGACCCCTCAGGAAATTGCCCAGGCAATGAAGGATTATTTAGGTCTTGACCAGTTTGTTACTGTTCCAAAAATTTACTATGAGTATACAGGTCACATAGATATATTTGCGAAAATTTTAAACGACACCCTTGTAATGGTGGGAGAGTATGATGACCCGAATGACCCGAATTATGCAAGATTAAATGCGATTGCTGATTCAATATCTCATGTTCAAAATCTTGATGGTAAATATTTTAAAGTTGTCAGAATGGTTATGCCAGAGTCCTTCTCGCCCTGGAACAATACAGGTGCTACATACCTGAATTCCCTTTTTGTAAATGGTAAAATTCTTGTTCCAATTTATAATCTGCCCGAAGACCCTGAAGCACTTCAAACCTATCAACAGGCACTACCTGATTATGAGGTGGTCGGAATTGATTGTCAGGATATGGTGGGTTCTGGTGGTGCGGTTCACTGTGTAACAATGGGATTTGCTCCTTATGATTTTACACCTCCTCAGATTGTGCATACACCTTTGCAGGATACACCGATTTCTTACTGGCCTCTTACAGTTTATTCAGAGGTTTTTGACAATCTAAAAGTGCATAGAGTTTACCTGACCTATAACATAAATCATCTTGATTCAACCAGCTTAAGGATGTTTAATATAATGGGAACTGATTCTTTTCAGGCGCAATTCTCAGGTAATGTGAATGTTGGAGATTCTGTCTTCTATAGAATTTTTGCAATAGACGGTGCTTTTAATAGAACATACCTTCCTCAGAATGGATACTTTGCTTTTGAGATAAAATCTGCAGTTAGAATTGCAGAAAAAGAAAAAAAGAATAATATGAGAATTTATTTTTCCAAATCGAGTTTATTCTTTAGCCTGCCAGAATCGGATAATTTTAAAATTGACCTTTATGGAGTCTCTGGAAGAAAAATTAAAACTTTAAATTTTAATTTAAAAAGCGGAAAAACAGAAATTTATTTCAGAGATTTAAAATCAGGAACCTATTTTGTTAATTTAAAGTCTAAAAATTATATGAAGAGAATGAAAATATTATCTTTAAAGGGAGGTGATTGATATGAAGAAAATAGTAGCTATCGGGGTGACAGACATTCTGATTTTTTCAGGATGCAAAAAAGAGGAAAAATACACTGATGAAGATGCGATACTGGAGATTGTTAAAGGTTCTCCTCTTTTCAATCAGAGCGTTCCAACGGGACAGGATTCTGCCTTTATTTCCTTACAGGACACTCTATCTCCTCTTTTCTGGGGAAGAGAGATAAACAATTTACCTGCACCAAAAGTTGATATATACATAACAGGAGATTCTGCATTTGTTGATTATACAGGTTACGATGAAGGAATCTTGCATCTCTGGGCATGGAATTATGATTCCAGTAAGATAAAGTATTATCAGAAGGATTTTGCTGATATCTCTTATATCAAAGGAGCTTTTAAGAGAACAGGGAGTCCTGATGACCCCCGGAGAGGATGGGAACTCTGGAGCATAACAGGAATCCATACCCTTTCAAGATACAATACTACGGATTTCAAAATAGATTCAATTAAGGTAAAAATTGGCAATAATACTGTTACGGTGACAGACCCTCTTTCATTCCACAAACTCTCTGAAATAGATACAATTCAAAAGTATGATACAGTTGGTATAACCGTTTATGTGAATCAACCTGTTGATTACCCCTATTTTCACATACTGGGTCCAGACAACAAGCATTACCGCCTGATTATGAACGAAGTTTTTCCTGGTGTTTATGAAAAAAACATTGTAGATTCTTCTGATGTTACGGGTTATCACTGGGCTATAGTTGATATACTCGGTGATGAAACCCTTGGAACATCAGAAGGTGTTTATAAAGCAGAGTTGTGGTTTTACCTCTATTATAAGAAGTGAAAATTTTCATATCGATTGATATAGAGGGAATTCCTGGGGTAGTATCTTTTAACCATACAAGGCGAGATGGAAAGGACTATGAGAAAGCAAGGAACTGGATGACCGAACATTTAATGGATTTTATAAAGGCTCTTGAACAGAATGAAATTTTTGATGTCCTTGTTAATGATTCTCATGGGGGTATGACAAACCTTATACTTGATAATGTTCCTGAAAATGTTAATGTTATTATAGGTTCACCCAAAAAACTTTCAATGGTTGAAGGTGTGGGTGAGTGTGATGCTGCTTTTTTCCTGGGTTATCATTCAAGGGCTGGTAGCTTTGGGGTGCTTGACCACACTTATTTTGGAAGGGTCGTTTATAATGTGAGGATGAATGGAAGAACCTATGGTGAATTTGGTATAAATGCAATGCTTGCAGGATACTTCAATGTGCCTGTTGTCTTGATAAGCGGAGATAACGAAACTCTGAGGGAGGCAAAGTCATTGATACCTGAAATTGAAACAGTTCTTACAAAGATAAGAAGAGGTAGATTTTCTGCAGAGAGTTTTTCTTCTGGTTATCTTAAAAAGCAGATAGAAAAAAAAGTCTCAAAAGCAATTAAAAAGTTTAAGGAAAATAGAATAAGACCTCTGAAAATCAAAAGAAATATAAATGTTGAAGTTGATTTTCTCAACTCGGGTATGGCTGATATTGCTGAGATAATGCCCGGAAGCAAAAGAAAATCTCCAAGAACACTTTTTTATAAAGCAGAAAACATAGAGGAGGCATTCAGGGCAATAAGAACATGGATTAACCTTGCTTCAACGGTTATTTGAAGACTAATTTTATTCTTTCATTTTAGAGAATCTTGCCATGATAGAAATAGATGGCTCCTTTGGCGAGGGAGGAGGACAGATTTTAAGGTATGCCCTTGTTTATTCTATTATTACGGGCAAAGATTTCAAAATTTACAATATAAGAAAAGGTAGAACAAAACCAGGTCTAAAAGCGCAGCACCTTAATATTCTGAAAGCCTTAAAAATTATAACTGATTCAGAAGTTAAAGGGGACAATCTCGGTTCTCTTGAAGTTGAATTTATACCGGGTGATATTAAAGGAGGCGATGTTTTTCTTGATTTTAAAACTGCAGGAAGCATTCCGCTTTTTCTTCAAACGCTTTTACCTGTTTCAGTTTTTTCAAGGAATCCTGTTTATCTTCATCTGAAAGGAGGAACAGATGTTCCTGGAGGCCCCACAATGGATTATTTTGAAAATGTTATTTTAAAACCTTTGAGACCCTTGCTGGATAAATTTGATTTAAAAGTTTTAAGAAGAGGATATTATCCAAAGGGAGGAGGGGAGGTTAAGATTTTTGTGAAAGGAAAGTATTCAATTGAAGATTTTAAAGATATTTATAAAATAAGGAATATCCTTAAAGAAAAACTTAACCTTAACTTTGAAAAGGGTAAACTTTTAAATATTCAGGGGATTATAGTGTCTTCTGATTCTTTGAAAGGTAGAAAGGTTTGTGAGAGAATTAAAAAATCTGCAGAGGATTTTTTGTTTAGAAGAAGAATAAAGAAATTTTCTTTTAAATTTATATATCAGGATTCTTATTCACCCGGATGCAGTTTTACACTGTGGGGAGAATTTGATAAGAATGCCATTATAGGGTATGATGTTTTATGTAAGAAAGGAGTACCTGCTGAAGAAGTGGGTAAAAGAACTGTTTTTGAATTTCTGAATGTTGTTTCATCTAATTCTGTTGATTATCATCTCTCTGATAATCTTGTATTCTGGCTTTCACTTGCAGGAGGAAAGATTTTTATCGACAGGTTAACCAGTCATTTTGTGACTGCTGTTGAAATTGCAAGAATGTTTATAGATTTTGACTATAAGAGGGAAGGAAATAAAATTTTATTTTCAGTCTAATTTAAGGAATTTTTTTATATTTATCCTTAAAAGCCCGAGATTTGTATCTTTAAACGAGATACATAGAACAAATCCTTTAAATGCATCAGGATTCTGGGCAAGTATCACAAGATGGGTGTCCGTAAACAGGTAGAATAGTTTTGGAATTTTACCCCTGTTTTTTGCATAATATTCAACGAGGTTTTTATAATATTCTTTATCTTTTGAAAAGGTTGATTCTCTGAAGACCTCATTGCCTTTTTCGTCAAATACATAGAGAGCCCTTACTCCAGGAACTTTCATGACCGATTGTAGATAATCAAATTGTTTCATTTTATTTTCTCCAGACTTTTCATAATCCATGTAACCTGTGGAAATTTTGTATCGGATCTGAATTTTATCTCAGTCCATTTACTATCTTTGGTTACATAAAGGTATATTGTGGAATCTTCCATTATTATCCTCTGAATTTCTCCGAGTCCAAAACCTTTCAGAAGAGGATATAAGCTTTCCTCCATACCTTCAAAGGGAAAGTCGTTTGTCTGAATTATTTCTTCTATCTCTTCTCTTCCCTGCAAAAATTCTCTTTCCTTAATCTTTAACTTTTCCTGAGAGTATACTTTTTCAATTTTTCCAAATTTTTCTTTCAGCTTCTCATACTTTTCCCTATCACCTTGGGCTTCTGCTATTCTCATCCAGATTTCAACAGCCTTTTTTGTTATAGGGTTCTCCTTTAAATAATCCTTTAAAAGGGTCTCTGCTTCTTCATAGAGATAGTGAGTTATATATTCTTCAACAAGGTCAAGGATTAAAGGAGACTTCGGGTCATAAGTTAATCTTTCTTCCATCAGAATAAACTCCTTTTTGAATCTACTGCTATCAAAAGTTTTCTTGTCACAGATACCAGTGTTTCAAGTTCTTCTTTCATCTTACCAGAAGCATTGTTAAATCCTTTTTCCCATATTTCAAGAGCACCCATTAAATCTCCCAGTTTCACTCTCACAAAACCGAGATTATAATAACCCAGCGGATTTTCAGGGTCCCTTCTTATGACTTCATAGTATTCCTGTGCTGCAAGTCGGAATTGCTTTTCAGTGTAATAAAGGTCACCTAAGAGCAGATGTGCCATAAGAAAATCAGGGTTTAAGGATATTGCCCGTAAAAGAAAGGTTTCTGCTTCTGTGTATTGATTTTTTTTCAGAAAATCCCTTGCCTTGATAAAGAGTTCCTCTGTTTTTTTCTTCTTTAATTCCAGTTCAAACTTCTTTACCTCTTTAATCTGCAGGATGCCCCTTTCCACAAGTCCACAGATTTTCTTCGCAATTTCTAAAGCATTTTCCTTTATGAGAGATATTATTTGAGATATGTTTTTTTGCCCGTCAACCATTGAGAGTATTTTCCATTCAATGGCATCCAGTTGTAATGAGCCTGTTCCCTTTTTAATCCACTCATCAGAGAGCATTACGACATAAGAGAAATCAGGTATTTTTTTTGTTACCTCTATCCACTCATCTATTCTTCTGGAACTTTCAAGAATTATATCCTGTGTGCTCAAATCTAAAAAAGTCTCGGGTATTTTATCTTCAGAAATCTCATTGAACCTGAAATTGCCTTCTTTTATTTGCAGAAGCTCAAACATACGTTCATTTACCACTTTCATTACAACTTTCTTTATTATATCTTTATTGATATTATGCTTCAAAATAGCATTTAATACCTTTTCTTCATCCTTTTTTAAAGGTTCCATAATTTTTTCAATCTGTGCATTTATCAGTCCTGTCTTTTTTATCTCTTCATAGAAAAAGGGATTTTTCTGGTCAACTATAAATTTTATGTTGCCGTTCTTTATAAGAATTTTTGAGATATTCTCACTGCTTTTTACTTCTATTGTTCCTGATTTTCTGTTCATGTATATAATCTGTAAAAAATCAACCAGTGAGAGTTCTTTTAAATTTCCCTCTATTGGCATTTACTCCATCTCCTTTTTTAAAAGATTCAGAAAATGCAAAGTTGTTTTTATATATTCTCCTGCTTTTTTACCTATTTTTGTATAGGGCTCTATTTTTACTACTTTTTCCCAGTGGGATATAGCTTTTGTGTGTTCTCCCCTCAACGCATATAGAATTCCAATATAATAATGTGCCATTGAAAGCCAGAAATTTATGTTTATAGCATTCTGAAGATGGGTAAAGGCTTCCTCATATTTTCTTTCTTTTATTAAAATCTCTCCCTTTAAAAGGTGTGCATAAGGGTTCTGTGCATTCTCCTTGTAGAGCTCCTCTGAAATCTCTTTTGATTTTTGCACTTCTTTAGTATAAAGATAGGCTTTGGCAAGATAGTACCTTGCCATGGTGTTTTGGGGATTCCTATCAAGTATTCTTGAAAATGTCTTCTTTGCGTCTTCAAATCTTGCCATTCTTGTTAAAAGCACCCCAAATCTCAAAAGCGCTTTTATATCTTCTTTTTTATAATCCAGAAGTTCTCCCATAATTTTTAGAGCATTACTATAATCTCCTTTTTTCTCTTTTATTTCAGAAAGCAATAGCAGTACATCGTTTCTAAAGTTTACATTGTGTTCTATATGCTTTATTTCTTTCTCTGCTTC